>Ga0307514_10000360_pt1 | contig 104948 bp, 95 predicted proteins | sample 16_EM_MG_FD_203088 | JGI IMG/M metagenome (GOLD analysis project Ga0307514, IMG submission 203088) | Populus trichocarpa ectomycorrhiza microbial communities from riparian zone in the Pacific Northwest, United States - 16_EM | ecosystem: Host-associated > Plants > Roots > Unclassified | place... | reverse complement strand
CTCCGGAAGTGTGTCGATTTGCGTACCGACCTGGAGGATGGTGTTGTAAGTATCAATAACCGTGATAGACTTGTGCTTGGGCGTGCGGGACAGGAGATACCAATGGCACCGGCTGCCCGCGGTGACCGCACGATGAGGGACTATGCACGTGCAGGGTGTCCAGTTCTTTCGACACCACCACCACCGCCATCACCATCACCAGCTCGCTTGAACTCACCACCGCTGCCACCGTCGTCAACGCTCACGTCCCCGCCATCGCCACCAGCCCGTCCAGTCTCACCAGCCCCATCTCCAGCTCGACCGACACCTACCTCCACACCGCTGCTATTACCGGAAGAATTGACACAGCTGATGCGGGAGGTCTGGAGCATTTCGCACAGTCTCGGCAAGTCAAAGTCGACGTGCAACCCCGTCCGAGATACACAGCCCGCCCACCACTCGCCGTACGACTGGAACGAATGCGGGAGCAGTCACGCTCTGAACGCCTTCTACTCGGTAGAACATTGGCTTGCTGACGGCGAGCGGAGACGGGAACGCAGAGTGTGCTTCACACAAAGGGCCAGGGAGGGGAAATTTCATTTTTTTTCACCACTACTGGATAGTAGCGCACTCGGAGGAGAAAGGCAGCACTCGGGACGCGGAGGTGAACTTTGAGGCGGGGGATGCACTCGGAGGAGACGTGGACTCGGAAGAGAGAAGCACACTTGGAGGACACGGGAGCGATGCACACTTGACGGGGGTGCATTTGGAGGGTACAGGAAGCGCTCATGGAGGATACGACTGCGAGAAGCGCACCCGGAGGATACAGAGGTCAAGCGGACTTGACAGGCACGGAGGATACGGCTGGTAGTGAGCACCGTCTCGTTAAACCGGGACGAAGGTATGAGCGCGGAGGACGCGACTTGGGAGAATCAGCACCGACTGTAAACGGGACGATCAGCACCGACTGCAAACGGGACGGAATATGAGTGGTGGAGACTTCGGTGGAAGGTTGGATAGAGTGGGTTTTTAGGCCGGGTTTTCGTTTGTTTTCTCGTTTCTTTGTCGTTTCTCGTTCCTTTCTTGTTGCTTGTTTTGTTTGCTGGTTGGGGTTGCTTTCGGAGCTAATTCTGCATGTTACGGATAACGGGTGGGATCTTGGGGATACGGAGATGACGGTAAGGACGAGGAGGAGGAGGACGGCGGAAGAGAAGAACCGCGTGCTTCGCACCAGGTGGCTGGGGAGAAGTTGTGGTGGGAAAACGGCTCCCACCACTACAAAGCCACGCATTTGAGTGGGTACGTGACTGGGTTAGGGTTATCGCGGATCTGCATCGCGCCATCGACAAGGTTGAATAACCTTCGCTCGACGGCATCCGACACCAATCACGTACCTATTATCATCTCATCTCTTTCCTTCTTCTCTCTTTTGTTTCTTAGTTCTAGCCAATCAACTATCATGCTGCGGCTACTCCCTCCCTATGCTCCTCGAAACGAAACCTCCATTTTCGTAGCTTCCTATGGAAGCTGCAGTGCGATCTCCTGATCCGGGATTTCCGCCACATCGTCCTCTAGTAGTACTGAAGCTTCTGCAGCAACTACCATCACCGTACCTGTATCTACTCAAGCCACAGCGGGCAAAGCCAATGTCAACCTGGAGGGACCTTACAGTGAGGGATATTCATATACTGTCCATCAAGAGTTTTTATCCTATCTTGAAACGAATGCAGCAACTACCAAGACTTCATTCACCACCGGCAAGGTTAGGGAATATGAGAATTGGTTGATCTTTCCGAATGAAAAGCCCAATGCTCCAAAAAGTAAAATGATTTTTCCAATTAATCAATACAATATTCTAATATTTATTAGGGCCAGAATGCCCGCAGCAGTACAATTAGCGTACAGCAGCCCTCAATAATTTCGACATATTGAATGGAATACTCAACCGCAAACCAAAGAGCGAATCAGAGTTACCATGCTGAGTCATTCCTATTTCAGAATCCTTTGACCGGATCAAGGAAGGGCATGCACAACTTTGACATGCAGGCTATATTAAAACCTTCAAAGCACTTCAGCAATGCTACTATAGTATTACCAAAGAACAAGTACAGCGGTTAATTGGCCGATGCCAAACCTGTCTCAAAAACTGACCCAATCAATATCGTGGAGAACTGTAACCTATCATCTCAAACCGAATACCTGAATAAGATCAGATTGACCTTATTGATATGCGTCATGAACCGGATCACCAGTACAAATGGATTTTGCATGTTATCGGTCATTTCAGCAAATTTTCATTATTGGTTTCATTGAAAAGCAAGTGAGCAGTTGAAGTTGCAGATGCAATTGCTCAATGGATTGGTCAATTTGATCCTCCTGCTATTTTGCAGTGTGATAATGGAAAAGAATTCAAGGGTGTTTTATTGGTTCTTCTTAAATGATATGGAGTAAAGGTTATCAATGGCAGATCAAGAACTCCTTCAACTCAAGGATTAATAGAGCAGGCCAATGGAACTGTCAAGACACCTTTACAAGCCTGGAAAGATGATATTGGTAGTACAGAGTGGGCAGCAGCACTTCCGGATATTGTTTTGAAGATGAATCGGGCTGTTCATAGTGCAATTTAGAAGTCTCCCTATGAAGTTATATTTGATCGGAAGCCACGATGGAATCAGCATCTTGCACCACATGAGAGAGTTGAAGCAACACTAGGTCAAATTCCGGAAGAGAGTACAAATGAACAATCACTACTGCATTTTGATGTTGATGACCAACACAACTTTACTACATCATATACGTTTGATTCGGATAAAGATGAGCAGGCCTCTGATTCAGCTGTGAACATACCAAATGCTTCCAAAAATACGGACACCGGGAAAAATGACCTTACGCGACGCGTAACTCATAGAGAAGCTGTTTTTGGGACGGTAATTCATAGCATATTTGACGCGTGGCCCTACGAGGTCCTATGGACCTACGCGTCGACTATATTACTATGATTTGTATGCGATTTTGTGTACTGGATACTATACATCACGCTGCATACAACTTGAAAGCAAGCTGCCAGATGCACTTCATTGCATGCTCCCATCTACGCTCTGAAGTACACTCCTGCTTGCACTCAATTGCACACTCCCAGTCTGCTTGACTATACGCTCCCAATTGCTCTCGATTGCACACTCCCAGCCTGCTTGACTATACGCTCCCAATTGCTCTCGATGGCACACTCCCAGCCTGCTTGACTTACGCTCCCAAGTAAGCTCTCAAGACGCTCCCAAGTACACTCCGAGTACGCTCCCAAGTACACTCCTGGGCATGCTCTCAAGGACGCTCCTCTCAAGGACGCTCCCAATTGCACTCGATGGCACACTCTCAGCCTGCTTGACTGTACGCTCTGAAGTCAGCTCTCAAGACGCTCTGAAGTCAGCTCTCAAGACGCTCTCAAGCACACTCCCGAGCACGCTCTCAAGTAAACTCTCAATTGCACTTGATGACACTCTCAGCCTGCTTGACTATACGCTCCCAAGCCAGCTCTCAAGACACTCCCAAGAACTCCTCCGAGTACGCACCCAAGTACTCCTCCGAGTCGCTCTCAAGTACACTCCCAATTGCACTCGATCACACACTCCCAGTCTACTTGGCTCTACGCTCCCAAATACACTCTCAAGAGGCAAGACACTCTCAATCTCACTTGACTATATGCTCCCATGTATGCTACTGTGTGCTCGATCCAGAGACTTGCTGAGTTGCAGGTGCTAGGCACCGGGAGGCGTGAGGATGGTGGCGGGTGGCGGGTGGTGGGTGGTGGCTGGCTCTTACAATTATTAGTCATATCAATCAGTACCAGTATCTCGTGTGGAGTTGAGTGGTTCAGTTGATCACTGCAAATCGACATACTGTGTTCAGCTGCGGCTAGATATAGTGGAACAGCGATCCCATAAGACAATAAGCATCAGTACATACGTGTACAGCATTAATAACCGAAAGCACGGGAACCGTTGGTGCTACAGTCGCTCGTGGGGTGACGGCACACGTGGTCTACGGCGCACTTGATTAGTTAAATACAAAATAGAGCTATTCTGGAGGTGAAACTCGTAAGATAGCCCACGTGGTAGATAACGATAAATTCGCCATAAGCCATCACTCCACCAGCGGCTGTACCCGAACCCTAACTAGGAAAGTTTGGTTCCTCTAATATATATTTTGAGCAGTAGAAGTGTCTAATTAATCCTTCCGAAGCATTCTCATTGGCCAGAATTGTTTTCAGTGTGGCTGTGCCTTAAGCTGATTTGTCGGAATTGTTCGGTATGTGGCAGTGCAATACCGTCATGATCTTCGACCATCGTCATTTTCCTTGGACTTGCGCGTCATTGCCACGTGACGTTTGGAGATAGGACGAGGGTTCTGGAGACTGCAGAATAACAGCTTGAAGGAAAGTGAAAGCTGACAAGAGAGTCAGAATACAGAGCGAGTCGCCGTAGGTTGTGAGGCCGAAAACCAGAGCGATGAGCAAGCTTGCTCCAAACCTTTCTACTTCTTTACTTGAGATTGGTGAACTTCTTTGTCGACTGCTCAAGTGTGCTAACCAAATCATGTTAACTCCTGAGCACAGCGAAGTTCACACCTTATCGGCGGCAACACGTTGTAATGGAGAAGGGAAATTAGGATTATGGGTGGCGAGAGTTTGTATGCACAAAGTTTCACACCAAATACACCAGACACTTAGACATTGAAAGACTTGCCTTTGCGAGTTTGTTTGGTCTTGATGTGTTCCCGTTCTTTCACTGCGCGTCCCACTTATGTTGGATAAGCGAGAGCTCTGGATGAGCAAGTTCTATATTGTCTCGACAACAAAGCACGGAACTAAATTGACTTCTCGCGTTTGACAGCCACAGACTCTGAGGGTTTCATACACCTTGTAAGGCCACTAGAGCAAAATTTGACAATCTGTAAACTATCATTCGGCCACTCGGAGTATACTTTACACAACTTGAATAGACACCATTATTCTCCCGCCTGCCTCCGAGTCATTATAGTACCATGCTTCTTCGCCTGCGATCACAAACCTGTCGTACTAATTCTCTTTCTACCTTCTCAATCCTACTTACCACAAACTCTTGAACATCTAGCTCATAAAAGCAACTAAGCGAGGATGAATGTGGATTGCTAGTAGTAGGTACTTCATTGCCCGCACCAAGTGCATTGATTTTACCTCCCGTGGTGAACGTCCTCTACCAACTATAGGAAATATTTAAAGTGGGGAAAAGAATAGAAATGTTGGATATGGAAAACCTACTTTCTAGCATACAAATCAATACTTATCCGTATCATTTGCTGCCATATATGCTGAATACGCACAATTACAGTTTAATACCAAGCATCGTGAAGATAGCACCGCCGTAGTCGTCCCCCGAATCACCGCCACCGCCACTGTCACCGCCTTCACTATCGCCGACGTAGTGAAGCGCCCACGCACGAGTCCCACCACATTAAAATTAGCCCGAATTAATTATGGTAAAAACATAAGTCGGAGCAGTCGCATCCCCATAATGATAAGTATAAAATTTAACCTAGCAGAGCCTGGGAAAAGTCTCAACGCAATGGTGACGAATCTGAAAAACGCCGTGAATTTTGGGAAGTGGAGGAAATGGTATGATGTGTTTGTAAGTGGCTGGAAATTGGTCAAGGATGGAAAAGTTACGGTACAGAATGTGCTGTGGAGAAGTGGTGGAAACGGTAGGAAACAGTACAGTAGCGAATAGAGATGGAACGCATTGGAAACCCATCAACCTTGGGAAATGAAGTGTCCCCACTTTCACATGATATTTATGTATGAGAAACTACATGATCTTACGTTGCGTGTCTAGTAGATCCGCTATTTTGAGGGTTTATTGGGTTCTCAAACAGCCTACCCAGCGTACGGTCGACTACATCGGGAATGAATACCGGTACCGGTTGCTCGGCATGGTCTGACGGATGCACAGAGGAACGAGAGTGAGATCAAATTCCTAAGCTCTCTTCTTTCGGGCGAGGCCTTTCCACTCACGATCTGAGCGGTCCAGTACTACCTGAGCTATGTAGTTAGATCTAAGCAACGCAGTCTGTTTGTTGTACTAGGGGAAAGTATATTGCCAGAGCGAGATATATCACGTTTGAGCTATAGGTGTACGATAGATGTAACGGAGTAATATTATATTGACTAGAACAGAGAAGAAGATGAGCAATACAGCGAGTCGGGAATAGGTAACTAGAGAGACGAGGAACAAAACAACCAAGAAACCAATTAAGTCGAGAAAAGATAATGAGACAGCCAGAGAGCCGAGGAGCCAAACAACCCAGGAACAACCGCGAGAGCAAGAAGACATAACCAGAGGGACGAGAAACCAATCAACTCAGAAAAAGCCCCAGAAAGCAACCAGTAAAGCAACCAGTGAGATGAGAGATCAAAAGAGAATATACGCACTAATTCGTAGTCTGATGACTCCAGACCAAGAAGGAATATGCTGTTATGACCTTCATTATTAGTGCCTTTCTGCTCAGTTGGGGCTCTACTCCGGAAACCTTTGGTATTATATGGTAGAAGCGGATGTTACAACATGGCCTGGAAGGAAGTCGGTGATACGCTAGAAGTCGGCGAATTGACCCACAAGTTGCGGACTCATACTCGTAGACTCACACACGAGTTGTCACTCGCCACTGGTATTTGCAATCATGGGCTTCCATAGACTCCCACAGAGTTCCAGGCTCTCTTGTATATAAAGACAGAGATTCTCCTTTAGATAGTTCAATAGACTTCTTACACTTTATATTCGCAACAACGGTTTCTCACTTTGACACGAGTGATAGTATATGAGGGTGTATTTGCATTTGTAAGATTATCGTTTCAGATCTCATCTAGATTCGATTGCTGCCGAACTGATCCCTGCAACCCTAGACCTTCAACGTTGCTTGGTGTCTGCAGGCGGGCTAGTTGAAATGAACTGCTGGTTGTAGTACGAGTTATTAGATATTTTGACTATGTCGCAAATCACTTGAAACTGCTCGAGATATAGCTTTCTGGTGTTAGTGTATCCTTTGAAGAAGTATGAAGTTCTGGCTGTCTACACCTTATGAGAGAAAGTTGGAGGTCAGGCAGTATAAGATCGGACGCCCCATTTCTAGCAATAGATTTTGCTGTAGGAGCAGGGCGTTGTGTTACTGTTGACCAGGGGGTGAATAAGAACAAAGTCAAAGCACACTGGCTTTGCCCTTTCTGTTGATATTCCGATTGTGTTATACCCATATCTAGTCAGTTTGTTGTCGTTACCTGCTGGAAAAGGAGCGTCCGATCTTCTGCACCGTGACCCGAGTACAAAAAGTAAGAACAACCCTGTCAATCCCAAACAGGCTACGGTGGGTGAAATAAGACTGCTACCAAGTTCGTGCACAAATCTTATAGGGGCTTTTGCTGGCGCTCCAGTTGGCAAGCGGCAGCCTAGAATAAACCTTTTATGTGACCTACTCTAAATCCTCCGGGTTAGTTGGTGCTCGAAATCGCATTCCTAAATGATATTGTTCTGCGGCATCCCTGGGACGCGAAGTGGCTTGTTATTTACGATATTTATCAGTCCCTTCACGCTCGGTGTCAGATTTGTTGTCGTTCCTTCGGAATAGCGATCAATCAGGTTGGCCAATAAGATAGCCTCGATGTCAGATTTGTTGTCGTTCCTTTGGAATAGCGATCAATCAGGTTGGCCAATAAGATAGCCTCGATGTCATTACTCACGGGATGGCATCTACGATGGACTCCGCCGTCTGCGATCCTGGGTACGACATCGAGTTTGGTGGTGTGAGCTTTCGTCTTGTGTACCACACTCCGAGACTAGTCTTGGAAGTTTTATCATTAGAATGTGGCGCGGTATAGGGTTCATGGAGTGACTACATCCCTGCGCTGCATAAATCATGTATCTTTCCCCTTCCCTTATTGCCGTTTTACAAAACAGGTTTACTTGCGGGAGAGATATAGAATGTCTATTGCAGAATCTTTTGGATTCGCATATTTCCCCCGAACAAAAGGCGCTAGATTGTGACATGTTCAAACTTAGTCGCATACTCCAACGGTGCCTCCCGGAAGAGGCGTGCAGAAAGTCTAAATATACAGCAGATATCTGGGAAGCGCGGGCGCAGCGGTACACAAGAAAACTCTTCGGTCTTGATTCATCTCCATGGCCATAGCTTTTGAGTATACCCACACGCATGTTTCAGATGAATGTGAATGTGATTAGATCAGATTACATGACGAAGATTAGATAGCGGGATGATCCGTGTGTGGTACCTTGCAGCCGACATCCCAAACTCAACTATGAAGTCTAGCCCGCACATTCGATTTCCAGGGTCTCAGCAGGGGTACTCGATCTTGGCGAGGGTCAGACTTCGAGGTATTGGAAACTGTTGCGAACACTGCCTTTCGAATCAAGCATTATCGAAACGATTCTACTTGTGCAAAAGTCATCGCGATAAAACCATCATCGCTCGCTTGTCTGTAATATATGCGCTGTATCTAGTGCAATACAGGCTGAAATAAAGAAAGTTTTCTCCTGCAGCGGGGAACCGGGACTCGTCACTAGCGGTGTAACACAATCCCACATGCTTACATTAAGCTTATTATAAGCGACATTTGGTACCCAGAAGTGGGGGCCACTTTCCCTGCAAGACATTTGAGGAACATACATGGGTTTAGATAACAGCAGGCACACAAGGTACTATTCTGCTGGCGAAATTCGGAAGCGATGGCTTGTACAATTTGCTGTGTATCCTTTGAATCAGTTCTTTGCAGCGACCTGTCCCTGACTACGGCACGGCACAACCCATAACACGCCGCTGTAACCGTCTTCCCGCCTGACTTTCTCGGATTGTTGGACTTGAGTTTTGTATGCCGTCGTGGGATTTGACCTATTAAACTGCTTGGGTGGCTCAGGTTGATATTTATCGGCCAATGATGCTCTTGCGGACTGAAAATGCAATTCAAATGAAATCAGGCATGGGGAAAGTAGTTGGGCTTGTTATACTCACATACTGGCTTGGCAGCTCATCCGTTAGAATCACTTTTCACAGAGACAAACGCACCCCCCCCCTCCCCTTCTCCGCAAAAAACATCTACCCTCCACGATCAAGGCACCCAGAAAGATTCATCGCATTAGTGTACAACCTGCTCATACGTAGAAAAAACACAAACCTAAAGCGTAAAACCCATCGACTGCAGCAAAACCCCGACACTCTATTACTCCAACTCCACCACCGTTCCCAGCCTCTCCGTCCTCGCCTTATTCCCGGGCCTTTCCCTCCGCACCTTATCCTAGACGCCGACCTCACCTCACCCCCTCCCCCGGCCCTTAGCCAGTACCTTCATATAATCAAAATATCCACACCGCCACTCTTATGCCACAACGCCACGGGCACTCCACAATTCCCGCAGTTGTGCTGCACATCCTTAAAATTCTTGATTAGGTATGGTACGCACGGTGCTAGCAGGAAGAAGCAGAACACCAGAGCCCACATACTATGACCAATTAGCCGCGTTCTTTCTTCCCCTTGAGGGACGGGAGTATACTCACTGCGTGTTATCACCACTCCGGTAGCTGATAACCGTAACAGCTCGCTGGCCGCATGAAGGACAGTCGATGGGGACGGCGCTGCGGGAGAGGGCCGCGATGGGAACGGCGGTGCGGAGCTGTTGCTGTTGCTGTGGCGGGAACTGTTGGGGGACGAATTGTTGTTGAGCTAGTTGTTGTTGTTGAGGTATTTGTTGTTGCTGTTGGGGGTAGATGTCCTGCTGTTGCTGCTGCTGCTGCTGGAAGACGGGTTGCTGCTGCTGGAATTGTTGCTGCGGGAAGGTTTGGGCCATCGGTTGCTGGGGTTGCTGGTAGGCCATTTTTTGAGGGAGTGATTGGGCGGAAGGAGGTGCGGCGTAGGTGGAGGTGTAGGCTGGTAATGGCGTTGCGCTGGGTGCGGGAGTGGGCGAGGTGACGAGGTGAGAGGGTTGTACGTACTCGATTGCTTGGGAAGACATCTGGCTTTGAATCTGGAGAGAGGAACGGAGGGGCTAGGGAGACTTAGTAAATTGGGGAAGGCCTGGAATGGACGGCGCTAGATGTGCAGGTGATGGGGTTATGGGGAGGGTGGGCGATGGCAATGTGAGTTAAATCTGGCACGAGTCGTTAATGTTTACTGGAATAAGCAATCGGGCACACAGGTTTTGCTCGCCGTGATGGTGAGCGTAGGGGTTTGGTGGCATTATCTGACATCGAGGATGTTTGTGCTTCCCCTGTGTCGCCAAAACTTACTGCAATTAGGTCTAGCCACAGAGGGTTGGTGTTCTAGATATGCTGTGATGATAGCGCTAAGTGTGTAGCTGAACAATTTGTGGGATCTAGTTGTGTGTCTGAGGGGGTTGCTAACTCTTACTGGTAAGCTTGATGGGTGGTGTGAGAGCAGGTGAGGAAGATCACGGCTGCTTTGGGAAACGCTGTCGATCGTGAGATCTCATTACTAGTGGATTGTTGTACCCCCAGACACTTCGAAGCAGTGGGTTTTGAGGGAAGGCATAACTTCATCTCAAGCAACACAGCGGCCTAAGTCTCAGCCGCTCCAAACCCCTACTTGAATAGAGAATGTAAAGTCAGTGGCAGCAGCACTAGGGAGTCGACCACAAAGAAGCGAGGTGTTGGCATTAGAAACTAGAATCTATCTGGCAGGGCACTACCGAAAAGAGCTAAAGATGGAGCTTAACTACCGGTACTTCCCTGATCGACGAGGGAGTTTGACGGCGTATTCCAAAATGCGGCGAGTTGCGCCGTGTTGTTACTCCCCACTATTCAGCCCACTCGGCGATAGAAAGAAATTGGAAAAGCATCTGGAACTGTAATGAAACCCCTTAGAGCCAAACCCAACAAACGCAGGGGATTAGCTGAAGTGGAGGTTCCCGTATAGTAACCCTGTATCGTTCACTTTTTACATCTGAGCACAGTAAGTGTGGCGTTCCCGATTTTTGCTTCCGTACCCAAGTGTCTGCTGGATGTTACATTGCGCGTTTGCCTCGCAAATGAACCCCAAGCGAAGCTTGTGTAGCATGCGCAGTGTAGCCGGAAAAGTCGGCACAGAACCCCCCAATCTCGGTTCTGGGTAATATAAGAACTGGGAATATCCCCGCTACCGGGAGACTGATGCAGCCCTAACGTACGCATTTGGAACGTCGTATTCCGACGTGAGAATAAAGTACTGAGCACGCACTACCTTGGTTCTGGAAAATTCTTATGCTAGGCACAAGGGGTGAATCGTGAATATAGATTAGTGATAGAGGTGAGTGATGTGTTGTGATTCGGTCTATTCCCCGAGCTAGCAGGGAAGCTTGGTTTACGTGATCGCGGCCATGAATAAGGACTAGCCCAGTTGATAGTGAAAGGGGCTCCGAGGTTTGAAACCTGAAGTTCTTTTGCTGATTTTGTGCTAAGCAGGGTCTGGCGCAAGAGTGATGTTGAATGATTGAAATGTTAAAAGAACCAGCTTAATCCAGAATGATTCAATAGGACTGCATTCTCGCAAGTAAGGATTATCAAACCGCAACTATTCACTAATGTTTGACACTTACTAGTTGTACTCTACAGCCCAGGTACAAACCCTTTAGCAGAATGTCGCACAAGGAAACAGAGTTTGCCTCCAGACCAAAGGTAGATTCTTTACCTCATTAACTGCATGAAGATCTCGATAAACGGCGGACCAAAGAACATCGAGAACGGGAGCGGGTGGAACATGAACGTACAATCGCCAGCTTTCGGGGATTAGGTATTTGTTGCCTTTCCCGGATCGATGAAACAATACTAGTCTGGGAGTACGAGGGAAGGGTGCGCCCGTTCCAGGTGGAAATCCCTCACCTATCTCTTACCGTGTGCCGGATTACCGACATAAACCCCGAAGATAACGTGGGAGGAATAAAATTGTCGGAATGCAACAGCAAAGTGTGGCTGACATGCTGGACATCAGCTTGGACATGTGAAGGAAGTGTGTCAAGCTGTGCCTTGAATCCTTTCTTAGGGGCCGTCAGAGAACGGGCTATGAGATTCCCGCCATTGGTGAGTATAGGTTCGGTAGATCTAGTCGAGTGCTGCGGCGGTGCTGATAGCTCGGCGGAACGACTTTGCTTATGCAATATCACTCAACGGTCTTCAATTACTTGCATCCACATGTAGTTGCTCTCTCGGAATACAGGGCTACGTTCTTGCACAGCAGCAGTAATCCACTTTTGTTAAACTCATCGAGAGTGGTCGTTTCATTATACAAACGTCTCCAGCGGATAGAGTTTTCTGGATGCGCTAACCCTATTCATCTCCGCTATGGAAATGTTAGTAAGATATGAAATAATATTCCCTGAAAATATGAGAAGATCTCGATCTCGAGGGTGGCCGTTTCGGAACGCGTAACACCTTATTTCCGTGTATTGGATCACGACATGATCCCGGGTAGGTGTCGCTCAGGGAATACTGTACTACTCACAGTGGTCCGGACAGCGATGGGTGCTGACGAGTATTTTCCGACCGGACAGCCAATGCTGACAGCTTTTGGATGACTGGACACTGTAAGGCACAGGGCATAATGGAAAGGTGTAAGGTGGAATAGTGGGGAAAAGAGCTGCCCAGGCCATTGAAGCTTGTCAACTTTTGTAGATAGAATATGCTGACAAATTTTAACCCTCCGGACACTGGTCTGCTGACGCTGACAATTACAGTTAATCTTCCGGACGGACACCCCCGTCTGACTGCTGACGTCCGAACCACTGTGAGTAGTACAGTACAAGATATTCCAAGTCATCCAGCCCCTTCTCCCAAAATTAACAATCCGCTAGTATGAAGCACCAGAAAGGCCAAAAGATATCTCGCCGTCCATGACGATCGATTCTGTAATTACATACATCAGCTTTCAATTGAAGTTGATCAGCACGTGACAAAGTTGGCGTGTATCTACAATTTATCTAATCTAATCTCTTCATCTAATCCATCAAACTCATCAATCTCCACCCAACACTTTCCAATCTAGCTATCAATTCCGTCTGATATCAGTCTACAACCTAAAGTACTGGCCGCCACATCGTGTGACCGTTTGGGTTGCGAGTGCTAATTTCATCGCCGGCAGGTCTCACAAGTTCGCTGCAATCTATACTAACTTCGTCAACTCCTACTTTTGCTTGCGGTTGATTTGGTAAATGGATATCGCGACGGGGCGTTCACCGCATGTGTGGAATGGATAACCGAATGTGGCCAGATAAACCAAACATCAGTGAGGAGCCAGATAAAGTTCTACCACTCGCGCAAAATAACAAGCGAAGCTACATTAGACTGGGTTTTAAATGTAGCTCGATTAATATTTTAATAAGTAGGTTGAGGATATTGAACAGAATGTTTGCGACGACAGGTGATGTATGACTTTGAACAACGGTGAGATACAATAAGACCAGATGTATAGATTAAATAGTGGAGAGAATTGAAGCTTATCGTCTTATAGATGTGGGGGTCTTGTTGTGTCATCATGTCACTAAACTCATGATTTCTCGTTGTTGTAGCTCGTGTAACATCCTTCACAATTTCTCACTCATGTTATCGAATTCTCTTCAATGACAAAGGTACTGCTTCGAAAAGAAACCTGTTGCTACCGGAGTGCATTCGTATCTATGGTGTTTACATTGGGACATCCTACGGAAATGCCGGAGCAAGTACAATGAAAGAATATTAATTTTCAGAAAGAGGAAATCATTCGCGAATTCATTCGTGCCCTCCTAGAACCCCGACATAAAGCAACCAAAATACCAATACCGCCATGACATCTTTTATATCTAAACCAAAAGACGGAGCATCATGAAAACAAAATCGCATAAGCGTCCGAATCCTAATGCGAGTGCTTCTTCGTTGATATGTCAATCAGATACAAACCACACCCCATCACTGGGTCTGAAAAAATCATCCGGGCCTTGAAATCCCTCTTAAACGATGTGATGCCTAGCGGAGAAGTGATTTGAGTTCCTGGCCAGCATTAGTTCTACCCGATCCATACAGAGTAGATTATCAAACCATAAACATGTCCTTTTCTGATGATTCCTCTCCGCCGAAAGACAGCTTGACTAGCTGCAACTTCTTCTTTTGTAGAGTTTCCACGTGCTAGTAGATGAATCGTCAATTCTGGGGTCATGTGAGTAGAATCGGAGTTAACCCAACCTGGTCAATAGAGCAATTCATAATATATCGGTAAGTTTCTACTGTCTGAGTCTGTCCCATGCGGTGTATACGGTCCAGTGCTTGCTCTTCGCTCGAGGGATTCCATTGCGGTTCCAGGATGTGAATACGAGATGCAGCAGTAAGATCAATTCTGTAGGACGATATTAATACGCAATTAATATTTTCTCCAACGGTTTACAACGAAGGATGGACTACAGACCCAACACCGGCACACTGAATAGATGCCAACAATATTTGGCAGGTTGGGTTAGTACGGAACTCTTTGAGCGCAGTACCTCGTTGCTGGAGGTTCATAGTCCCATCGAAACGTTGAAATTCGAGACCTTCAGCTTCGAGGGCATACTCGACGAGATCGAGCATTTTGGTCCAGGAGGACATCACAACGCTACATAGTAAATCGATTAGAATTTATTGGTGCGATAAGTAGTTTTGGATCGGGGCCTAACCTTTTTTTGAATACCATATCTCCAGACGCCTGATCCTTCTGAAGATTTTTGATCAATGCTTTGACTTTGGACGAGGGCTGGTAGTCATCCGGCTTTTGTTTCTGTCGGGAATGAGTCTTTTGTGTATGTTCTGAATCGGCATCGGATGCAAAACACAAAGGACAGGCGTGATTAATGCGCTTTGGGGTTGTGTTTGATCCGCGAACTGCTCTGATACCAGTTGCACATGGTTTGCAGAGAATATGAGGGCAGCTAGACGTAATAATAATGTCGCCCGGTAGGTAATCCACGATGTCGTCCCCACAAGCTTCGCAACAATCTAGTGCGTCTAGGAAAAAGTCGGCGAGTCCTTGCGAGTACCGATGTGTTCTTTGGAATTGTGCCTTCAGTTTTGCCGGCCATAAGTCGGTATTGTGGTTGCAGAACTGTCTTAAACGGAGGATAGCTTGGAGAACACTGGTGTATTCTTTCGACACAGTACCAGAAAACCCTCTGAGCAACGTGTTTGACTGTTGCTTTGCGAGCTCATACACCTCTTTCTCACTCTCCGTAAAGTCGACCTTTTCAATGTGGTTGTTTCGCGGCGGCAGTTGCACTTCCGAAGCTATGGATGCCTTTGTCCTGCGCAGAGAAACTGACTTAACAAGGAGCCGGAGCTTGTCCACACTCGACGGATGTCCGGCTTTGAGCGGACCGACAATCAACTTTTTGAATGTGCGGTCGAATGGATGAACACGGAGGAAGCAGAGAAGCGCTGCGAAATCGTCAATTCGGTTATGGATAGGAGTCCCAGTAAGACACCAGCGGTATTTGCTATCCAAAGCGCAAGCAGCTTTAAATCGCTTGGTTGACTTTTCTTTGATCAAATGTGCTACCAGAACGAGTTTAGCTGAAGTTAGTACCAGCAAAGAGTCGAAAAACAAACCTTCATCTAATATAACCCGCCTCCACTTTACTTTGCTTAGGTTCCCTGAGGCTTTATTAGTCGTATCCGCGACAAGGGTATCGTATGTTGTCAAGACAATGTGATATGCTGATAACTTTGAGACATCGCGCTCTTTCTGATCTCCGTGATATGTATGGAGCCGGAATGTACCGATTTCAAAGTGACTAGGAGGTGTCTAATCAGCGCGGGAATCAACCGTTCTGCTTCATGAACGTACCATTGTGTCTGCTCTTGCCAGGCTAGAAGGGCTATAAAGCCTCAGTATAAAGCATTAGCAGCAGAGTGGAGGAGCCTACCAGACATCGGAGTTATTATAAGAGTCGGCGCTTCACTATTTACGTCCAAAATTTGTGAAGATTGGATATCAGCTGCTATAAGCGCTAAGGCAGACAGACTTTTCCCCAGTCCCATAGCGTCCGCCAAAAGGCCTCCTAACGCCAACGGTGGCCTATCGGGTTGGGTTGCACTCGTAATTCTATTACAATATGTAACAGATCTGGATTATGTCAGAGAAGTGTTTGCGTCCCAATAATGTGAATATACTCATGAGAGCCTGTATTCGAATGTATGACTTCCCACAAGCATTCGAAGACATTTCCTTCAAATGTGCCCTTTTCCTTCTCTGACATGAACGCAACCGCAACTTTCTGATGGCTGGAGAGCTGTTAGCTAGATATGCGACTTCTGTGAAGTGAGGTACTAACTCTTTCAGTGTTGTCTTCAATCCGGAAATAACCGCAAGCTCCGGGCATTGTTGGGGTTCAGGTAACCTTGCAGCCTCAAAGATCTTCAGAGCCTCATCTAGTAACTGCGACTTTGGCTTGCAGCTCCCAGTTGCAATCTCTAGACAGACAAGGTCTGGCAATTCAAGCTTCTCACCGGGCGGAAGAAAGTAATGCGGATTATCGTACTTCACTGATGTGTCGTATCCTAGAGGATGTTGTAGATATAAATGCTGGGTTGAAAGTTGCTGGCCAATCGGATCCAGGTTCTCGTGAAATCCGTAGAGGATTATGTTAACAGGACTCTCTTTAGAGCTATCGGACGGCTTTCCACGGCGACCAGAGACGAACGAGTCGAACCGGAGGGGAAAATTACGGTATAATATGCTGAGCTCCCTTCCAATGCGGGACTCTACCATTCCGAGATACTCATTTGTGGACGATTTTAACAACAAAAGGTCGTTGTCAAAACATAGATTGACTGGTACGAGGGACGTTTTTGTAGAAACTGGCTGCGCGTCAAGGATTTTCGCACACAACTATTCAATTTTTTAGCCAACCACGGGGTAATCATGTGATAGAATTAACTAGCCATTCCGAAACACACGTCGTACTGTATATTCTCAATGTATGAAGTGACTTGTGTTATCTGGCTGGAACATGTCTTTTCCCCTACGTCTGTAAGTCGCAGCTACCAACAAGAGAATATATCCTTACTCCCGCACAAATCCATCATATCTGCCGTTTGTTCTGCACAAACGTCATCACAGGATGGGTCTCTGCAGCCATTTGCTAAACCATCACCACCCGACAGAGAATCAATAGAGGACCTAGTGGAAGGAGGATAAGCTGATCGGCTATTTATAGCATAGGCGAATTGAGCATTGGAGCCGGCCTTGGTGATTTCCAGTGCTTGGTGAGGCCCATGTTGTGCCAGATCACTGTTGGGTGAATTCGAAGATGACAACCCTAACCCTATGCTCAGCTGGTCATCTTGTGATCGTATCAAAAGATGCGAGGATTTAGAGTCCAGTTCCATTCGACTATAGTCATTCAGGAGTCGCTGTCGCTTGTCGGTCGAGGCATTCTTTGGGAAGTCATCGACGGGATCTGGGTACAGTCTTTTCCGGGTATGTGTATCTGCGAGAGTGTCGAACATCACGTTTGAAGAGCAACTGGCGTTCAGACAGAGAAAAATAATATGAAGAGAGGTGCTGAAGAAAAAGCCTGGTTCGCCCGCCATATGACAACAGAGGCGCAATGAACTGCGACCGCATTGACTGCGCCTTCATCAACAGTGACAGGGATAAAATGCGGGCCGCGTTTTGCGTTCACCTTCAACAAAATACCTACAGGACGAAAAACGAGGTCTTAGAATCTAGAAGAGATCAACTCATCCATATGGATTCCTCTGTATATTACTGACCTTTCGGATGCATGTGGAATTATCATAACAATGTCAAGCATTGATGAATTGTACCTACCGACCCCATATTGTAAATTTTTACTTCTTCGACATAGCCACATTTTGGTTGGAGGGAACACCAGTTAGCGAAAATCTAACTGGTAAGTTCAAGCTGAAATTTCAGTGCGCCTGGTCGCCTGACGATAAGCCGCGCCACAGGGATGGTGGACACCACTGTTTCTTGAATTGGCCGCATTAGGCAACTGTTCAAGGATATGCTGCAGACTAAGAAGTTAAGTGTCCCGCCTGGCGTGAGTGCATTGCTCGCATGTCGTGTGCGTTTGCTCACAAGTCGTGTGCGCCTTGCGATCAGATGCTTTGCCTGCCAAAAAAGCAGGACTCCTATGCGGAGAAACAGAATTGCTGGCCATACCATTCTATTGGAACATTTCAGGTGTGGTGGTACGAAACCATATTCTCTTATAGTTTAATATATATAAGAACTTGGTTATGTATGCGCAGTATTCTGTTGAAAAGTAATTTAATCATGAGTTCACCATCAGACCCTTTCTCCCAAGCTCGCAGTTCGGTTTGGAAAAAGCTGACGGACAAGGAAAAGAAAGAACTTTCAGGGATTAACACAATCGAGGATGTCTGGAAAGTGACAAGAGATATTCAAGCGGAACAGGCCAAAAGCCGAACCATGGGGAATATGAATAAGATTCGCCCATATCTAGAGGGGTTACAGCGGTATGGCGAAGTCATTGGAATCTTTGTCCAGGCGAAACCAGAAATCCTGTCTTTTATCTGGGTAAGTGGACACTATTATATATATGATTCTCGAACTGTCGTATGCTGATTTAAGCATGAACTATAACCAGGGTCCGATCAAACTTGTCTTGCAGGTTCGAGATTTGGTCGACTGGCGGGATAAAACCTTGACTTACTCAAAGCTAGGTTGCGAACCACTACTTCTACGGGTACGATAAGCTGTTAGATGTGTTCTACGAGATTGGGAGATCACTTCCACAATTTCAGCAAATTGAAGAAATATTTCGAGGCAATGACCAGATAACCAACTATCTTGGCCTCTTCTATAAAGAAATCGTCGACTTCCATTTTCAGGTGCTCAAATTTTTTAGAGCGACAAGTAATCTGCCCCAACCTACTCTGATGTAATTTGTGTTATTACTGACAGATATATGATAGAATGGAAGGTGCTCTTCGATGCGATATGGCCACAGTACGAGGGCATATTTACCATCATACATCAAAATATCGAGAAGCATAAAGGCCTGATCGATAGACAAGTGAATATCTTGGTGATTAAAGAGGCGCGAAACGAGAGAAAGGAAGCTCTCAGACGACATCATGAAGAGATGGACTTCCACGAAATGTCTCGACTCGAGAAAAGTATTTCACATTATACCCGAGACTATGCTGACCGTCTTTACGACATCCGGGATAAGTACTGCCCGAACACCGGGAAATGGATACTCTCCGATCCCTGTTTCCAATCGTGGATTGATGCTAATTCCAGTGACGCGAAACAACGGCTGCTATGGTTAGCAGGTATACCTGGTGCCGGTAACCTTTCCCGAGAACTAAAGTCGAATGTCACTGGCTAAAAATGTGCAAGGGAAAACGTTCTTGAGTTTTTCCATTCTCCAGCATCTCCAAGCAAAGGTGGCATCCGTCGAAGGAGCGTGTGCAATCTATGCCTTTCCAACTTACGATAACGGGAACACAAAAACGGCAGTTGTGGAGTCTATTCTGTATCAACTTTGCCGAGCAAACACAGCCCTCATACCGGCTGCAAACCAGGAATATGACTCCCATATCAGCAAAGGTCGTATCTTTGACCCGTGGGACAAATTGCTAGAAACATTCATCTGCAGGGCTGAACCTATGTTCATGGTTTTAGATGGGCTGGACGAATGCGATCAAAATCACAGAAAGAAGCTGCTAGAAATCATAATAAAGCTTTGCAACGACTGTCCAAATTTACGCGTTCTAGTTAGCAGCCGTAAAGAGGTTGATATACGCCAGAAACTCGAGACTAACGCTCTGATGGTGGCAGTTGAAGATAGGAACAGAAGTGACATCGAACAGTTTGTTAAAAAGGAGATCAATGACCTTTGGGAGGGAATAAAAGACATTGCAGAACCGGAAACCGAAGAATTCATCAAAGACCTAGCCGGGAATATCGCTTGTCAATCAGAGGGTTCAATACTTTGTTCTGAGTGCCAAAGGAGACTTATACTGACAATTGGAAGGGATGTTTCTTTACGTCCGACTAGTACTCGACAATCTAAAGTCGCAGCCTACAGTACCACAAATTTTGGCGGAGGCACACAGTTTGCCAAAAAATCTACATGAAATGTACGGGACAAAGTACAGGCAATGAGGAACGTTTAGTGAAGGCTGATTAGACATAGCTACGGCAAGATGATGAGTCGAATTGCGACCCTACTGTCATTACCTGAGCAAGCTGAAGTAAAGAAAATATTCTCGTGGTTGATTTGCGCAAGACGACCGTTGAGGACAATCGAACTTGAACATGCCCTTCTAATCCATCCTGGCGATAAGAAGCTGTATTACACCAGAAAGCTTGTGAAAGATATCGTTGAGCTCTGTGGCCCGATCGTGGAGAAAAGACACGATTATCTCACCTTCGTACATTTTTCGGCAAAAGAGTACGTATTGTGTTCAGTACCTTGTTTAAATCACTTGGATTTTGTTTCTGTGGGTTAATTAATACTTGGCGCATCTAGATATCTCGTCGAAAAACAACAAAGTGGTCCGTACTGCATCAGTAGAGTGAAAACGCATTCTGAGGTTTCTGCAACATGTCTTTCGTATTTATGTCTCAGATACTACGATCACGATATTACCAACGAGGAACTGGATACGTTTATATTAGACGGCGGGTATGTGCTACACGAATACGCACTATCAAACTTTCTACACCACATCAGGGGCGCTTGGAGAGATCAAACTACTATTGCTGAGGACCTTGTAGAACTCATCCAACAGTTCCTCAATGCTCGGTGGAACCCATCCTTCAAGAGCCTTAATCAGGAATTAACATCGAAAACTACGCCCTTGCATCATGTGCAGTCGAGATACCCAAATGAATATAAGAAGCTTAACCTGATCGCCACCTTCTCTTGGAATCAGAGATACGTCCAAGATAATCAAGGTTTGTCTCTCCACCTGTGGCAGTAAGACATCTTTATTTAACGATTCAGACGGAGACATAAACCCACTACTTTTAGGAGCTGTCTCCCGGCGTATCTATGAACGCTTCGACATTCTGGCCAAATCACGCTGCACCAGCGGACATCATATTCATTGTGCCTCTATGCATCGGATTTACGGGGACGAATTGTTCCGGTGCCCGGTTCCTACTTGCAGCCGTAGTTGGCACGGTTTTGGGACATTTAGCAAGCGCGATGAACACACAACCAAACATCAGCGTCCTTTTAAGTGCGGAGTCGTGGACTGCGACTTCAATGAAATCGGATTCGAAACTGCTACAGACAAAAACGAGCATGTCTCAACATGTCATAGTTCATGTCGCGAAATATCAGCGAATTGGGATGATATGGATGGACACGCATGCAACCGTGTTCTATGTAGTGCAGCCAAGGCTACCGACATAGGTCTTATCCAAAGTTTACTATCATTATCCTCCAGGAAGGAGTATAATGTAGACTTCCCCCGGCTCCTGGAAGCGGCAGGGGCTGAAGGATCAGTTGATCTAGTGCAATTGGTAGTCTCTCATTGGAATCTCGACCGTATCGATGGAAAAGCGTTCATTAAGTCATTACACCAAGCGATCTTATCTGCACGCGAGGAAACTGTGCGTGCTCTACTTCGAAAGCGCCCTTTAAAGGACCTGGATGATAGGAGTAAAATCAAAATGCGCTGGAAGGATAGAACGCTACCAACTGGTTCAACCTCACTATATTTCGCCGTGATTGTGCAATCGCAGTCGATGGTCGACATTTTGCTGGAAGCCGGTGTAAATGTAAACATCGGTGTATTGAGTCTCCAAAACGGAGCACGGACGACAACACCATTGCAATTAGCTGTTGAGAACAGTTTAGAGTCCATTGCGGAATCACTGCTTCGTGGAGGGGCCAATACGGAAGTCATTGACAATAAACACCGTACCATGCTATCAATTGCCGTAGATAACGCCAATCGGAACATGGTACAGATCCTCTTCGAGGGAGGGGCCCGGGCAGATGGCCAATCCCTCAGCAAAGCAGTGGCAAACGGGCACTTGGAGATTGCACAGTTGCTAAGTGAGAATGGTGCCACTGTTGACGACAAAGACTTTCTTGCCGCTGTGATGGGCGGCGATGCGGCCTTGGTACAAACTCTACTGGATCTAGGTGCCCAGACTGATGCAAAGGACTTTTCTGGGCGCTCAGCCCTCCAGTGTGCAACGGAGGCAGGACATATCACGACTACACGACTTCTGCTCGATAATGGGGCTCATGTGGAGGTCAGAGATAGTTTGTTTAGGACTCTACTACATTCTGCCGCAGAAAATGGTCATGACGAATGTGTGCAATTATTTCTCGACAAAGGGGCCTACATTGAGGAGCAAAACAAGTCTGGGGAGACAGCTCTCCTGTGTGCAGTGACTGCAGGACATGAAGCGACAGTCAAATTACTCCTGGATAGAGGCGCCCAGACCGAATCTAAGGACGGAAGTGGCTGCACTGCCCTGCATCGTGCAGTAGAGAAGGGGAACCTGCAAATCGCACAGCTCCTGATTGAGAAAGGGGCCGATATCGAATCCGTGGATTCGTCCAAACTTGTAACGCCACTTATGTCGGCCGCTAGAAGAGGACATGAGCAGATCGTTAAGTTACTTCTGAGTAAAGGCGCCCAGACCGAATCCAAGGACGGAAGTGGCTGCACCGCCCTGCGTCGTGCGGCAGACGAAGGACACGTACAAGTCGTACGACATCTCATTAAGTATAAGGTCGATATGGGTTCCGTGGACTTTTCCGATCATCAATTGACACCGCTGCTATCCGCCGCCAGCCTTGGACACCAACATATTGTTGAGTTACTCTTAGACGAGGGGGTACCGATAGAATCAACTGATAGCCTCGGCCGAACTGTTCTACGCCGGGCAGCTGACGAGGGGCGCCGACGAATGGTACGAATGCTGCTCCAGAAAGGTGCTAATTTAGAATCAAAAGATCGTACAGAGCATCAACAGACACCCCTACAATCGGCTGCAAGTATAGGACAAGATCATATTGTTGAGTTATTTTTAGAGGAAGGAGCTCAGATCGAATCGAAAGACAGCCGGGGACGTACAGCACTCCTCTGCGCGGCACGGTATGGAATGATATCCACCGTAAAGCTTCTGTGCGATAAGGGAGCTCAGATTGAAGCTAAGGATCGTTACGGCTGGACAGCACTGCGCTACGCAGCCGAGGTTGGGAACCTGACAATTGTGAATTTTCTGTTGGACAGAGGAGCCGATATGATGTCGTTGGATCCATCTTCGCGTTACGGATCGGAGGTAGAAGATCTGTTGTTTGAGAGGGGAGGATTATTGTTTGGATGATATTTGAGCTGGCTTGCTGTAACTTGGGTTGTGTCCCGTCCGATGTACGGAGGATTAATTGCAAAAATTTTGTATTTCATTGTGTTTTAGGAATATTATATGCGTGGATTGTTGTCGGAAGTGTTGTTGGGGTTGGGAAGTTAAAGTTTGGCTAAGTTGTTCACGACCTGTGGCTTGGGTTAAATTGTGTTTCTTGCGTTTTGTTTTTGTTTTATTTTCATAATGTTGTTGCGTTCACAACTCTGTACGGAGATCACTTAGGGTAGGCATATGTGCATGTGTTAGCTGGCCGTAAAGCTTCCGAGAGTGAAATGCGTCCTTGGTTGATCTAAAATCTGGCCCTCTTTTGAATAAAGTTTATTCCACAGCTCAGATCGGCTAGGTTATTGCGAGCAATACAGAAAGAACGAACAAGCTGTATAGTCTCTCGATCAAAGAGAGAGAAAGCGGCAGGTCTATATAGGGAGAGGAGATCATATTCGGTATCGCAGCCGGAGCCCAAAGCCGAGTACCAGTGCCGAGGCTAGGCCTCCTCCTCGGCTTGGGGGCAGGCAAGACCGGTGGGCAGGCGAGGCCCAAGGGGGCCGCAAGCCACCGGTACCCGAGTCCACTAGCACCGAAGACTGAGGAAGCCACTGGGCCAAATCCGTAGTCAACATAGGTCTAGTATTGCCAGCTCGGCATGTTTCGAGCCGATGCCCGAGTGCCCTAAGCCGCACTTTAATTAACCTCGTACATCTAACGTCACAATCAATTCCGACATACCTTATAATGCGTTTTTCCACTGCGTTAATATACCACCCAACCTTGGACCAATCCGAAGAAATTTTCACTGACGCACAAATGAATGGAAGTAGTCTCTTATCATTTCAAATCCCCAGGTCGGGGGATTTCGTAGTATGCACACACGTTGTCAGAGATATGGTATACCTATTTTAGGTAACTATTGGAAAGGTATACAGGGACAGTGGTTTCAGAGCCACTACAACCCACCTGGCCACATTGGTATCGATACAGGTCCGAGTAGTATTTCCCGACGCTTATCTCCCTAACTCTTTGCTCTTGAAGGTGCAGTTACCCACTTAAAATAGCTTGTTTTGAGCAAAGGCACGAGATTGCGTGGTTCTTAGGGTTGGTTCCTAGGCGTATGTTACGTGTGCTATGGCATCCTTACTCTTAAGAACATTACCAAGTGCACGCGATACAATACGGATGGAAACATACATACACACTGTTCAATACATGTTGTGCAAGCGTATTGAAGGCTTAGGACAAACGAGTGAAGTAGTACTTCTCTATACTACGCACTGAAATATTCAAGCCCCATGGGAACCTCGGCCCGTTATGGTGACAATTCCTAACGCTGCTTGCTGGTAACACCCCCGAAAGTACCACCAAGGTGATTCTGAGTCCCGTGGGTATACGTTGATGCCCTGAATGACACACCGGAAGAGGTTTTTGACAACGGCCCACGTTAGGCATTCCATCATGACAATATCACTCGGAAGACCGACGGACGTCAACGTGTCCCGTTGTTGGAATGAGTAGGATCGTTTCATCACCCTACAGCTTTAAGTCATTTCTTACCGTCGATTGAATATTTACCGGATTGGAATAGTCATGTAGCACGGTCACGATTGGTCAGAGATCTGCTAACTTTTGCTGGGAAGTCCAAGACCAGCTATTTATTGAGACGTGTGCTTAAGGAATCCGAGGCACTTGCACTGTCGATGAAACCTGGGCGGATAGATTCGACAACTATCCCTAGTTTCAAGTGTGAATTATTCTGTCATGCGGCCGGCAGCCATGACAAACGATGGTGTCAATGGTCCAGTATGGGTACCTGGAAACCGGATGAAGCCGTCATATCGCCAGCCATTTGCTGCCTTACCAAATCCTGGCTGTATTTAGGAATAATTAGTCATCTTGAGCAGTTCCAAAAATCCATCAGGTACGTTCCAATGTCTGGCAACCTGAAAGCTATTCCCACTGTATGTGAGACTTTAAGTACGTACAGTTCCGCAATGTAGGTTGGAATCCCCGCGAGCAACGTATGATTAGCAGGTCATCGCCCAAAAGCCGTTAGCCCGTGGTACGAAAGCCTAGTTTGAATAAGATCCAATCTGATCTAAGTTCCATCAGGGCAGGCCCCTGTCAGAGCCACACCACACTATGTTGATCGGTTACAAAATTGAGCTGGAGTTGGCCTGAGTGAACGTGCCCCATATTCCGCAAACTTAGCTTTGATATAATCCCTCTACGGCTAGTGTTCCAAAGCAGCCCGGCATCGATTTGAAGGCCCGGCTTCATGCAGGCAAGCCGCGTTGGCCGTTCAGGAACACTTTTTCTGGCCTGGACTATTAGCTATGTACCGTGGGTTCGGGTATTGCAGTGGCCGAGCCACCTGCATGATAGTTGCTATATGGTAGCAAGAATACTCTCGGATTGAAATGAACGTCTGGGTATATTGACATCTCTAACGCTCCCTAAGCTTGGATACATGTCATATACAAACAAGTCGTTACACTGATCAAACAGTCCCGTGTTCGCTGAACGGTGATAACGTGTGACTGAACGAAGGATTTGGTACGTTTCAACTACCAAATTTATGTACATACATCAACTGGGGAGATGCATACATACTAGTGTAATCCTTCTAGATTACCCAATACAGTATATGAATACGCATGCATAGTTTACCGTGCTGGTGTGTATAGCTGTCAAATGGGATTCCTGTTATGCACTGCACCTGGCTAATCTCATTAATAGAGAAACTTATCCAAAATCTGCCAAGGATTCTAGTCTTTAGATGACGGATTTAGTATGGATGCCTCAGCGGTTAGTTTTTTTCCGCTCCCTGTGAATATCACTTATATGTTCATACCACTCCGAAACTATGTACATAATTAAGCAGGTGTGTATTCCCTATCGACCACATACTGTACCGGGCTTTGAGGTTACAACGTCACCTGTCACCTTGAAAGGATTTTATTGCGTTTTTGGACCACTCTTGACCATTCTATTATACAAAAGAAAGTGTCACCTCAACAGAGTGTTGTAACCTTAAAGTCCGGTACAGTAGTCCTTACTAGGTTGCGGCGTGGCGGTAGTGCACTGCCTCTTTTACCGAGGCTGGGTGTTCACAGCCGCAGTACTCGCGGCAGTGCTGGGCAGCGACTGCATAGATAAACTCGCATACCTGCGCCTCATACAACGCCCAGGAGGGCTGGACGATTTAGTCGTCGGTGTTACCCTAAGATTCACACCCCGAACTCATCACCGAAAATCAAAAAAGAAGTTTTCGGTCACAGGCTATGTAGATAATAACTACTTTGGTAATCTGCCTGCACTTGACCGAAATTAATTGTGCGTGGTGGAGGTGCACTCAGTGCTGGCGGATGTATCACTGCGCAGTAGGCCGATGCATCACTCGGTGTAGGCCGAACTCGAATGAAATCAGGAGCCGTGCTGGGGTACTTCCACCACACACAATCAACTTTGGCCAAGTGCAGACAGACTACTAGAGCAGTTTTTATCTACACAGACTGAACGAAAACTTCTTTTTGATTTTCGGTATTGAGTTCGGTGTTCAAACCTCGGAGTTGCACTTTCAAAACTGATCACCTATCTGGGGATGTAAATCGTCTAGACCCCCCCTCCTCTAGATCGGGCGGCGGCCGGTAAACGAGCTTAGGTCTGACAGTGTTTGTCTCAGGGTGGAACGTGTCTAAACTCCTTGGTGCTCATAGAGTATTCAGAAGCAAATAGGTTGCTGCTGTTCGGGGTACACATGTAGTTTGTATACCTTGTGATGAGATTGGGAGATTTTGCGGAGATGCCGATGGTATGTGTAGCCCATTCAAGTAAGCGGATACCTAGGAAATACGAGATGCATATGTGCTGACACACGATTTGCAATGTGCTGGTAAACTGTGTGAGGTTTCAAGAGGCCCCAGACAACTTGTGTAAAAGTGATTTTAGTTGTAACCAGATCAAGTTCAATGTCCGCAAGGGGCGCATGGCGCATGGTTCACACCATTGAAGTTTTTACACAGGTGCCGACAGTTACTTTATAAAATATGCATTTATTAGGCCTTATTTTGTCTCTTAGAGATTGAGTGTAAGTGTTGAGGCGTTTTGTGCTGGAATGGAGGGTTTTTTTGTTTTAATCATACTGTATTCACTCTACTTAGAGTATGACAGCCCCTTAATCCCCTCCGCCTCCGGGCTGGTCGGCTAGATGGTGGAGCTCCACTCCTGCTACCCGTCGTCCCCTTCTGGAATGGAGGTTGGGGGCTGTACCGCAAATGCACCATTTGAGAAACACAAACGTGAAAAATAAGGTCTTTGGATTAGGTTAATGGGAAGGAAACTTTATGAAAGCAACCATCGTTACTCAGTCTTGTGCGCACGTAGACCATTATTGAAGTTTCTCTCACATCTCCTGTCACCCGCATGGATCATACACTAAGTCAAAAGTTGCCCGCCCAATTAAATACACGGGTTTTGGTCCAATCACAACGTGTTCTACACATGAAATGTGCATAAGTATGCGTACTTTCACCCCCCAGTCTCATATTTACGATGTATTTAATACTCAGTGTGTGGTTGTGGAAAGCGATCGATTTTCGTCGATTTTTCGCGATTTTTCGGACTAAAACTAAAGCCACACAGTGAATATCAAATATATCACAGTTTGGAGACTGGCAGGTGAAAGTAATCATAGTTATACACATTTTATGTATAGAATATGTTGTGATCGGACTAACACTCGCAGACTTAATTGGGCGGGAGGATTCTGGGATTGGGTTTAAGCTCACGGATGCGGCGAGTTTTTCCACTGTGTCCGCTGTCAACTCGTACCATTTTCATTAATTGATAACGACGTACAACTGACTACTCACTATACTATCAAACTGCTCTTAAAATGACATTAAAGATAAATCGCCTCAGTATGCCTAGTAAACGGGTACTTCAATATTATAATGCATCACATCAACCAGTCCGTTAACACACCGGAATTATTCGGTATAATCGTATCCTCGGGCTCATCCCATAATCCATCGCTCTTCGCCCACTGCCTCAGGGCCCACGAACACACCACAATCGGCACCAACAAGCTGAGGACTGTGGCAGAAATCCAATACCGACTGACACCGTAGTCATCTTTTTGAAACACCCAATCAAAATCGACGTACCCGCCGTACCCTCGAGCAAATCCACTTGCATTACACAGACACCTATTCAGGACACCGGTGGTCTGGGAAATCATCTTTACAATCAAGATCATGACGGCCGCACACGACAGAAACAAGTTCATCTTTCGTAGTATATTTGTGGCGCTTCGATGACGTTGGATCTCCAATGGCAGGAAAACATGCAATATCCAAGGAATGGTGCTGAAAACTAGGAATAGCAAATATAGTAGCGAGTGACAGCCTAGTCTAATAGTAGGTGTATTGAAAGAAATGGAGATAGACATCAATGCGCCTACAAGAACCACGAACAGTCCAACCCCCATACAGACAAACCAAGCGAGCGGTCGTTTCCCACGCCAATGTGTAGCATATCTGCGGAATATGCCACGACTCAAGGTTTTCCATGTACCGGATTGTGTATCAAGAGTTTGGAGAACGGAGTATGACAAGCCGACATATTGGAAGTTGCACCCTTGTCCAATAAATTTGCCGAGTTTGAATGACGGGTGTTCGTGGTATGCTGGGTTGCTACCAGATTCTGCCATCACGTCTCGTTCCTTTCCCCCGGTGCACAGAATATGGGAATAATGTAGCCATCGTTCGAGGAGAATCTTAGAACGTATCGCACAAATAGGGTTGAAGTCAACAATAGTGATGCAGACTAGGACTGGCAACCAGGAAAGCAGAATACTAATAGCGAGACTATTGCATATACTAGGTTAGTATTGCAAATCAATATGAATATATAGATTGTTAGGGTATACCCTTGGGCTGTCTTCCTGTCGCCAATTTCCTGGCCAAATGCCAATACTACCGAAAAGATAAAGGCTATCAAAAACCATATGATAGTGATCGCCACCGGATAGACCATTTTCCTCCTACTCATCCTCAATTGGAATGCTAGCAACGTAATTAGATCCCTGGACTTGTCAACCGACTGATCAACGCCTTGACTTAATGGGTGGAAGAGCCCATAAAACAATGCTTCATCCCTGTCTATTGCGTGAATATTGTCTGTAATAGTGGGATACTGGTACTGGTTAAGAACACTAAGGACATAAAATACTCTATTTCGGTGATCAATGTCGCGAGCGCTCGAGGTTGCGTATGATGCGCATTTACTGATGCAATGAATGTTGAACAGCGTCGTACCGATCGCGATGGCCGGTGATCCGCACCAGTATAAGAGGGACTGAAAGTTACGCAGCTTGTTGGTCTTCAATGATTCGAATGGCAACTGGGTAACGAGTGCTAGTACTGGTAGAATCCACGTAGTAACAGTGGCGAATGCGATGTGGGGACCATAATATTGTGCATCAGCTCCGCAAAATTTATAACATCCGTCGAGTGTCATGAGAAAGGGAATATTGGTGCTCTTTAGATGGCGGGGTCGGCGTTCCCAGATATATTTTGCAAGCTCCGACTTAGTTTCATTTGTACTGTTGTTGAATATGCTCTGGAAATCCGCTGCGCACTGGGTGAAGTTGGCAGCGTGCACAACAGCGAGGATAGTGCAAACTATGACTAGTCTATACAGTGTAGCACTACTTGCCATATAGTTAGCCATACTAGACTGGAGTGACATAAGAAGAGTTGGAAAGAATTTACCTCATCATGGCATGTACAGAGTTATAGGAATGGTGAGTGTCGTTAGGATTCGGGTGATAACAAGTGACTGGCAGTATGATATGCTGGGCCCATTTTAGGGTCAGTTGTGATAGTATATAAGTGAAATCTACGAATAACTGTAATAAGATGCTGACTTGCCGGAATTGATATGCAGTGATTGACCGTCCGATAACGTTGACAAGTATTTACCATCCGATGGTCAGACGATGCAAGTGTCTCGCTGGGGATTCCCACGTAAGAGTGATCAAATGGTGTCTCACTTGTTGCTTTGGTGTAGCCAACCAGCGCTTCAATCAATATCTCTTCAACCAATGGGGACTAATTGATAACACGTAAGACATGGCAACAAGAATACCTCAACTAAGAAACCCAGTGGCAACAGCTGGCTTGCAATGCCCAGCCTGCAAGCTATGCTTCGATATTGGAGAAAAGTTTAGAAGATAGGTGCTGTGCGGTGGACACGTAGAGGGTGAATGCGAGGAGTGTCTAAGGCTACTAGGAGCGTTAAACACAACAGAGCCTTAACAAATCTAGAAATAGGGTGTGCTCGACCAGCAGGTCCCGAGTTGCCATCCCTATTATCAGCCCTGCCTAATTCGTTGCTGGCGGAACATCCTCCGTATCGACAAACGGACCTGTCGGAGGTTGACAGTAACATACACACGGCAGCTATTAACTGTTATCCATTATGGATTTATAAATTTTAGAATAGTAATCGCCAAAGAGGCGCTCAGACGAATGATATTATGTGACTCTAACTACTCCCTCTACATTGCTCGTTGAATACTTTATCCTGTTTGGCTGTATATATTCACTCTCACTCAAGGCTACCATATAATCAGGTATCTGTCTTATAATTCTTACTATACACTCCGCCACTGGTGCGCACTTTATGATTATAGTTTTGGTGTGGCTGGACAATGCCATAATTTCTTTTTGACAGTTAAGAGTAGATCTGCTGTGAAACTACCGCCTAGCCCGCTCAATTAGAGTCATTCACTATGCATATTTCTTTTTTTAGATCCATCAGGTCGTGCGTCAGCAAATTCTAGTCAAATTCGTTGCCGGGGGTACCAACGAAGGCTAAAGGCCACATTCTTTCGCACTTCTCCAACCATGTTTTGTTGACACCCAATAAATATTAAGTGAAAGAGGGACGATAACCCATAAGCGGAATAACTAATGTCCACGAGAGTGGGTACCCTGTACAAGTAGAGAAGGGTCTAATTAAGATTTGCCGGTAGCGGTCTGGGTAGAATTAGTGGTATAAATCACCTACTGATGCAATTTTATATAAACTTTAAGAAGGAAAGAAGGCCGAGTTCACACATTTGCCCGAGCGATTTATCTAACCTCCCAACACCAACCATCTCCGGATCTCTGGAGGATGATGGAGCACAGCTCTTCCGGTATAGTCATCAATTGAGAGAACGGACAAACATATGTCGGGGAGTGTTTTGGATTACAGTGATGCTAAAATACCTCAATGGCGTATACCTGGCAAATGCCTGAACATTACAGGTTTTGGATTTATTGTGCGTTAACTCACAGTGCCAACTCGCGTTCGGCGGTATCACACTCGTCCTGTATCGGTTCAAAGACGCGAAGAAAATAACATATAGTACACAGGCTGTTATCCAGAATTCTTGTCCTTGAATCAGGCGGTAGTTAAATTTCTCTGTTGGTTAATATTATATTGAGATCTATAGCACCCTACTTAGCGCAAGATGCTGTTTATATAGGTTGCTTGCGATTGACCTTCTACAAGGTGCTCTACTATTAATTTTGATGGTGGTACTACCGTTCCCGGCTATATCTTCTTTTACTTGAACCTTTTCAATGATAGATTGAATAGGTTGAGCCCTAGTGAACTGCCAGATAATTGAAGTCTTACCGTTGCGGAAAAGAAGTGGTGAGATGTGCGAAGATCTCGATCGCTGTAATATCTATGAAGTTCACCCGTTAAACGGGTTGCTTCGGGTAAGTTATTTTTTCAGTTGTGACAGGGTGACGGCAAAGAGAGATTGTATAAATGTGGTTCAAAATTTTCTGAAGAAATGATTAGAAATGGCTAGCCTTCGGACACTTTCGGACAAGATGCAGGGGCCTCGAGTCTCAAGGGTGTGCATACGTGCTTTACAAGGACTATTTAACCTGCTCCCAGTGTTCCTGAGGCCTACCTTAGCGTAGGCCAGGCCCGGCCTCCATGTGAAAAGCCTACGCCGCAAAATGCCTGGCGGCCGGCCGGGCCTGGCCGTTTAGAAACTGCTTGCTCCTGGTGCTTCCTGGCGCTTGACCAACCATTTAGAGTTCCTAAATTTCCGTCCCCCGTGGGCCGCGGCAGGGATCTGGACTATCCCATCTCTGACTTTCCAGGTTAAGATTCTCAGACTTAGAGACGGTAGGTGTTGCATATATACATGGATTGTCTGTTGCAGCCTCAGAGTTACAGTATTGTATGAGGGTGTGGTTTCTATGAAGATATGGGCTTGTATTAGGTCTCAGGGTGATACATCGCAGATAGGTCTGTATGCGTATGCATACGGTAGATCGTGATTCTAGTGTGAACCACGGGATGTTAATGGGACGGGATTCAAGATCTCTCATCCCGTCCGTAAACGAGATTTGCGATGCCCAAAATACGACATCCCGGGCGGTATGTCACGGGGTTTTGCCAAGCTGCGATTCTTATCAATGCTCTTGAACGGCTAGTCTAAATCAAGATCGCTGTATTCACCCCTGTAAAGCTGCTTCTGAGCTTTCATTGTTGTTGTCTAATCATACTGTATTGACTCTAATTAGAGTATGACAGGACCCTGATATCCCCTCCGCCTCCGGGCGAGCCGGCTAGATGGCGGAGCTCCCCCCTCGCTACCCTGCGTCCCCGTTGACAAATGAAAGATAAGAGAAAGACAGAAAGCAAGATCGAAAGAAAGAAAGAAAGAAAGAAAGAAGAAATGGTATAACCCCGCTGCCTCCAATGCCGCTCCTGAGCCCCAAGCCCTGAGCCCGCTCCATCCCGCTACTTCATTTGGGCGGAAACTTCCCGACCTCAGTGGCCGCCAGGAAGTCCATCACCGCTTGGTCGCACTCTTCTATGGAAAAGAGCTCAGAGATCTGCACTTGCCGGCATCTGCCCGCTTTCCAGCCCGTCGCCTTTCCCACCGCCTTCCATAGTTCTCTCTGGTGGTCTCTCCACCGGCTGCAGTGGCGGAAGAGGTGCTCCCGCGTCTGGGACACTGTCCCTCCACACCACCAGCATTTGTCGTCATCTCGGTGGCCGAACCGTTTTAGGTAGACTCCCGTGGGCGCATGCCCGGACTTTAGTCGGTAGAACCTTGCGGCCAGCGGTTTTACGCTTGTCATCGGGATAGGTCTCTTGGTCCCCGCCTTGCCCTTGAGTCTGTAGCTGAAGTGCTTGCTGCACTTGTCGGCCTCCCACTCCGCCTTAGCTGCTGATCTTCCCTCGGAGATTCGTTCTGAGCTTTCATTTAAGCCCTTATTGACCTTAATTGCCAAAGAATTGACAGATTTACAGGGGGGGTATCGTAATGGGTTTTTGGGAGAATGCTCAATTTCGGCTTCTCCTAGCTGACCCCCCCACTGGCCCTCTTCCAGTCCCAGAACTGTGCCAACGATGACGCGGAATCCATCTACATATAGTGGAACCACTTTCTGTCTAAGGTCATCCAATTTGGCCGAGAATTGGCAGAGATATTGGGGGGGCTGCTGGGGGGGAGCAGGTGGATGATTCACCACCCCCCCCATAGATCCACCAATTCTCGGTCAAATAGGATGCCCTCTCGCACAAAGTAGCTCAACTATATGTAAATGGATTCTGCGTTATTGTTGGCACAGTGCTGGGACTGGCTGTCGATCGATGAGGGGAGTATGTCCACCTCCCCACCCTCTGGCGGGTCCCCTCCTGGTGTCCTCAGCAAGTCCCAGTACCTGGCTAATAATTACGTAGAATCCATTTACGTATAGTAGATCTACTCTGTAGCCAAGGGTGCCCAATTAGACCAACAATTGCCGGACTTATGGGGGTGGTTGGTAGGGGGAGGAAGTGGGCTACTACTCCACTCAGTTTCTCCACCAATGCTAGTTGGAATTCAGTGCCCTCCCTGCCAGTATCTCTTAGGCATACTAGAAGAGTATTTAGGCTAGCTTGGCGGTTTCTAAATAGTGTGAAATCTCAATTGGACGAAAATTCCGTGACTGATGCAATTGTAGAGGGTCTCCTAGTTTAGCAAATTCGAAATTGTACCTATCTCAACAATCACCACCCCGAATATGCCAAGACTGGCGCTAATGGACACATAGCATGCCATATATGTGCTGAAATCAGTACTAGCAGATTCGATTTTACAATTGTTGATGAAACAGGGGGGTCAAAAGGTTGACAAAAACCCGCCAACTTCATAGACTCTCACTCTCATTTTCAACTTCCACAAATCTTGTCCAATTAGCTTGATTTATTTATTGACAGGTAGCGCTTGGAGTTATCCATCATACTGCAGTCTCCGATCTTCTCTCCTTTGAGTGGTTGTTGAGTAATTATCGATTTTGTGCAACTTCCGAAAAAAATCCCGTTCAGATCAATAATCCCGTCTTGGCACCTCCGCGGGACGGTTTTTGGACGGTAATCTCGTCTCGTTTTCATCTCGTGGTTTACAGTACGTGATTCGTCTAGAGACTGATTTGTCCTGTTATAGATGTACATGAGTCGGAGCCCTAGAGTTCGTGACTGCTCATTTAGACTTCGCACTGTACTCTTTTCTTCCCTAGTATCTTGGATGTTTAGACAGTCATCACACCATAGTCAATGCACACGGTTCTCCCCATATCGTAACACGTCCTGGTCTAGTTCCAGGGCATTAGACACCGGTTTCCAGACAAATTCGAGGTGCATGATGTTGTGCCCCATGGTCGATGCCACATGTTCATCTGGGGTGCTGCACCGTCACCCGGTACACCACGGATTTGGAAGGGGACGACGGGTAGTAGGAGTGGAGCTCCGCCATCTAGCCGGCCAGCCCGTAGGCGGAGGGGACTAAGGGGCTGTCATACTCTAAGTAGAGTGAATACAGTATGATTAAAACAAAAACAAAACACCACGGATTTTGTTTCCTAAGGTTTTGTGTCATTTCAAACAAACTAATAACCGCTCAATAATTTCTAGTCCAAATCAACATCAGAGATTGCAGTTGGATAAAGCTCATTGAGTTGTTTATTGACATCTAACAATTTTTTTTATCAGTGAAACATTTGTACAGTTGGCATAGATGAGAGAGGAGCATATAAAATATTATAGAATGCACAAATAAAAAATGTGAACACTGGAGATCTTTTCTAGGTACTTGTAAATCCAACATCCCCTCACACTGCTCAGGGAGATTGAATTGCTGTAACACATATCCTCTTGTATTGAAGATTTGAGACATGTGATAACAGATATCAAATTGCTTAATTATACCATCCCCTAGCCATCATAGTGTACAATGATTTGGGATTGGATATTTCTTACAATATATGGTCAGATACTGGCTAATACAAGATGAATCTTATCTATTTGCCAGCAGCAGCCCTACAAAATAGCCCACTTTGCATGGGCTGCAACTTGTTGCTTACCTTAGCAGTGACAACTGCTTAATCCCTGTCTTGAATATTACGAATTGAATGACATTTAGCAGAAGGTTTTATTTGTGAATTTTTATGGCAGTGTAACAAATGCTGGGGTAGTAAGTTGAATAATAATAGCAGTATATTGGACATTGTGAAAGTACCATCCTCAGGCTGGTGGCAACCACCTGTCCACTTTCTTTCTACCATACCAGAACAACTATAAGCAGAGAAGCCTTCTGTAATAGCAGATATACCTATGTTTAACTGTAGATGTATGGCATTAGTGGTAAAGGTAAATACAGTAATAAGTGGAAGTATATGGTGAAGAGAGTGGAAAGATGTTTTACACAAATCTAGGTGTCACAACAGTGTGATACATACTTACCTGGCTTCAGTTATTTGTCACTTTCCTGCAATTGGCTTAGACCTTGCTGTTATACCCTCAGGCCATGGAATTCTGATGTCAATGACCAATCCAATGATATATACTTGCAACTCCACCTTCCTTAATTTTAAGAAGATAATAGCAAGTGATTTTGCAAACACAATTTTATCAAAATACACTTCAATGGAAATATTGCATCAAGAAAGAAATTTGATGGGATATGGTGAATTCCAATAAAATTTATAGTGAAGTTGTACAACTGAACTTGTGTAGAGAATGGAAACATAAATTCTCAAGTACTTTATAACTTCTCTTTATATTCAGTTTGTCTCGAACCCAAACACTAGGTTACTTACTGTGATGTACCATTCAAATTCTCACTATTGATTGTACACACCATTCAACAAATTCTTAGCTATACTACTGCACCACATTGTCTTATGTAAGAATACTTCAAACCACATTTGCATCGTACTAATCATCCTGCCACTATTATGCCTACGTCGCATATCATCACTGCACTCTCTAATATTAATATTGTTCCAGTATTTCTGCTAGTAATTATTTATTGATATATTCTCTAATTCTTCCAACCCTGCTCTATCACAGCCTTCACTAAACCATGTGAGAAATTCAAGTGCCACATACTATATTATGGATGATTGCAACAACTCAATGTGCACATCCTCCAGATAACTACTACACACTTGTATAGTATAGCACTGAGCTGTCATTATACTAAATGTGATTTCACCCACTACTATAGCTGCACCACTAATGTTTTACCTGCATGATATTTATGGCTTAACAGATAATGCGTACACTAAGTTAGTGAGGTCAATTATCCAAATTTACATTCCCATGTACTTCTGCAAAGTATTTAATAACAAAATTAAAATTAGGCAGATCTTACTGTGGTTTCCATATTCAATTCAATCATTAATCTCATATTTACTATGTTTATAACAAAAGAGTATATTGCATTTACCAATTCTGTATTCCAGCAGAAGCTATTTAAGAAGAAAGGGAGTTCTAGGCTATCTTCTAACGAGTTACTGCTCGAGAGCATTATCTCTGACTGGTAATTCCCAATCAATGGCTGTTTTAGAGTTCATTCTACGTGGTTCTTGATATAGAATAGTGTTCTGTATTTAAAGGATCGAGTACAACAAGTGGTCTATCTTGTTAAGATATATATAAAGGCAATCTACAACTTCTTTGATATTACTCTATAAAATTCCCGAACTGATATACCTGAAGGAATATCTTATTAGCATGTGAGACTGGATATCCTGCTGGTACAGACATCGGCAAAAGTGCAAATTGACTATAGACTGCGCTATGCGCACATGCGCACTCGCGCAGCTCATAGCAAGCTTCCCGTGGACCTCTGCGTGACACGCAGCCTATAGTTGTGTATAGTCGATTCATAGAGTTGTGCGCGTGGGGCTATGGAACTATACTCAGCTGGCGGCTGGAGATGGACCTATACCAGTCTCCACTGCCTGCACTCTTCGCTGCTATACTGGTACTGTACACTATCGCTGAGAGCCCGCTTGAGCACCTGCTTGAGAGCCTGCTTGAGAGCCTGCCTGAGAGCCTGTTTGAGAGCCTGCTTGAAAGCCTGCTTGAAAGCTTCTTTGAAAGCCTTCATGAGAACCTTCTTGAGAGAGCCACGCATCGGGAGAAGTACAGTTTTCCACGGGAAATTTTTGGCTGATGGAAAACCCTGAGTTTGTGGAACCTTTGGCTAATAGAAGGCTCTAAGTCTGTGGAAGCTTTGGCTACTAGAAGGCTCTAAGTCTGTGCAAGCTTTGATGCTAATGTGGACATAGCCAACCAACTTGTCTAAGTGCTTCTGGTACTATGATCACCACTACCGACACCATCATCACTATCGCCATCATCACTATTGCCATCATCACCATCATCACCATTGCCATCATTACCATCCCCATCATGATGATCCGCTGCCATTGCGCACACATACGCCCAAAATGGGTGGGAAACGTGCAGTAGATTCCGCTGGAAAATCTGAGTCAGAGATCTGCTCTCCCCAAGATCCAATTGTCTACCATTCCTACAGAATCTAAGGCTTCAATTGCCAACACCATGGGCATGAAGCATCGTGAGATTTCGTTTTGGTGGGGGTGCTAAAGATAAGATTCAGACTATGATATAGACTGACATCATGATTTTGGCCGCCCGCCACCTGCTACCCGCCACCTGCCAAATGCCACACACCACCCAGCCAACACTGCTCGCCACATGCCACCGGCCACATGCCTCCCGGCATCTGCAACTCAACAAGCCTCTGGATCGAGCATGTAGGGGTCTATTCAGGAGGAGTAGAGTTATTCTTGGGAAGCTTTTGGCTGTTGGAAAACTCCAAGTTTGTGGAAGCTTTGGCTAATAGAAGGCTCTAGGTCTGTGGAAGCTTTGGCTAGTAGAAGGCTCTAAGTCTGTAGAAGCTTTGATGCTGACATTGACGTAGCCAACCTACTTGTGAAAGTACTTCTGATACTATGCTCACTATAACTATCACCAGCGCCATCGCCATCGCCATCGCCATAGCCATCGCCATCGCCAACGCCATCATCTCCATCAGCCCCAGACCGAATGCGCAGACACCGCCCACAATTGATGGGAAACGGGTACAAGATTCCACTGGAAAATCTGAGTCGGAGATCTGCTCACCCCAAGATTGAATTGTCTACCTTTCCTGCGGAATCTAAGGTTACAATTGTCAACACCATGACCATGAGGGATCGTGAGATCTTGTCACGGTGGCTGGGCTAAAAATAAGGTTCAGACTAGGATATTGACCGACATCATGATTTCGGCCATCATACACCGCCTGCCATCTGCCACGCTACACGCCACATGCCACCTACAAAACATTCCGCACCATATGCCACCTGCCTTACGTCACCCGGCGCCTGGTGCCTGCAACTGACGCCTCCCAGTGCCTGGTGTCGGCAACTCAGCAAATCTCTGGATCGAACATGCTGGAGCGTACATGGGAGCATATAGTCGAGTGAGATTGGGAGTGTCTTCCCTCTTGGGAGTGTACTTGGGAGCGTAGAGCCAAGTAGGCTGGGAGTGTACTTGAGAGTATAGAGCCAAGTATGCGGGGAGTGAACCAATGAGTGCAATTGGAAGTGTACTTAACAGCGACTCCGAGGTATACTTAGGAGTGTCTTGAGAGCTTATATGGGAGCGTACAGTCAAACAGGCTGGGAGTGTGCCATTGAGTGCAATTGGGAGCGTCGTTGAGAGCATGCGCGGAAGTGTACTTGACAACGTACTCGGAGGTGTACTTGGGAGCGTATTTCGAGTGTGTTTGGGAGCATATATCAAGCAGGCTGGGAGTGAGCCATCGAGTGCAATTGGGAGCGTCCTTGAGAGCATGCCCGGGAGGGGACTTGAGAACGTACTTGGAGGTGTACTTGGGAGCGTACTTCGAGTGTGCTTGGGAGCGTATATCAAGCAGGCTGAGAGTGTGCCATCAAGTGCAATTGTGAGCGAACTTGAGAGCATGCTCGGTGTTAGGGGTTGTCTCTTAGCCGCGATAATGATACATGGTTATAGTTACGAGATGCATACATATCTAAAGATATGCATAACACCTATGCATGTGCTATTCAAGTGATCAGCAACATGCCCTTTAGCGGGAGTTCATGTTGGTCGCGCAAAGCGTGGGTGCTTTGTTCACACCTGGGTACTCTGCGGGACAGACGTGGTAATCACGTCCGGCCGTTGATAAGTCAAAGTGAGTAAGAGGACTCTTCTCCCCTACCTGTAACGGGCTAGGATACGAGGAGCACGTTCTGGTTGGAGAAAAAATCTCGACCTTAGCATGACGTAACTGAGGGAATTATGACGTAGGCAAATGTACCTAGAGCGGGCACCCCTTGTTAGCACAAGAGGGTGGGCTCACAATGTAACCTCGTATCGGATACGAGCTTATGCGTCATAGTCTACGTTGGCATAGTTTCGGTTGGTTGCTGATTAAATCTAGGACACAATTAAATAATGCATCTGCATGCGGGATTTAAGAGGCGATAAGCTTCAGCAACTTGGTTGGTGACAGTTCCAACTACCGAAGAGATAACGATTGCAAGAGTCGGCTGAGATAAGGGATAAGCTGATATTGGCCGATGGATGGCCTGATTGTCATCAGGAGCGTAACGCTTTCATACCACATTGCTAGGGCGCCACTATCTGAGGGTGTGGAGGTTGTTTATCACCGGGCGCAAAGAGTGCGTGGCTGAGATAACGCTATCAGAGTTGAAGGAATCAATGGGCTATAAAGAGCCAGCGTTGGTCGAAGGATTTGAGGGACATCAGCGCACAGACTAGCTTTTAGAGAACACCGAAGACGATCTTAAAATATTATTAAGAATTCTATCTACTCTTTTATCAAACTTCAGAGTCATCATTACTTCCCTCATACGCCAACGAGATCAGGCTAGGTATGTCTGGTCGGAGACTTTCACATTCCGAATACGCTCTGCAACAAGTAGTCGTACTATTCGGAGAACAACTTATACAGCTGCACGAAACTGGTTTAACCCGCACTTACCGAGACGTTTTGCGATACTGCGAACTCGAGAATATCAATTACCTGGTATTGCTGTACGTGAATACTGGTGCTGGACCATTCGAGGAGTGGGCAGAGGAGCGGTTGCACATCAGGGAAGTTTAATGTTCCTATACGAAGGCGACGGACTGTAGAGGAGGTTTGACTTGGCACGCTCTTGCTTGATGGATGCAAGAGGTTGAGTGTTGGGATAAGACAAGGAAAGAAAGAGATTACTAGATAGGCGGCCGTACTTAGATTCAATAAATATTGTATTAGTTATTGGGATCTAAACACCTCCGTAACACTCGGGAGTGTGATTGAGAGTGTCTTTAGAGCTTACTTGGGTGCGTACAGTGCAGCTGGCTGGGAGGGAGCTTGAGAGCGTCTTGAGAGCGTACTTGGGAGCGTACAGTGCAACAGGCTGGGAGTGTACCACTGAGTGCAATTGCGAGTATACTTGAGAGCATGCTTGGGAGTGTGCTAGAGAGCATCTTGAGAGCTTACTTGGGAGCGTACAGTGCTGCAGGCTGGGAGTGTGCCATCGAGTGCATTTGGGAGCATCCTGGAGGGCATGCCTGGGAGTGTACTTGAGAACGTACTTGGAGGAGTACTTGGGAGCGTACTTGGAGTGTATTTGGGAGCGTCTTGAGAGCAAATGTCAAGCCGGCTGGGAGTGTACAGTCGAGTGCAATCAGGAGTGTACTTTAGAGCGTGCTTGGGAGCGTCCATTTGGCAGTTTGGTTTCAAGTTTGTTGAATGCAGCATGATGTATAGTATCAAGGGCACATAATTGCATGCACATCATAGTAATCTAGTCAATGGGCAGGTTCATAGGACCTTATAGTGCCACGTGTCAAATATGCTATGGATCACCAACCCAAAAACAGCTTCTTTATGAGTTACGCGTCGTGTAAGTTCATTTTTCCCGATGGATGCAGTTCTTCTGCCAGCAGTACTAAGTATCTGGAAGTAATGCTATCATTGATGAAATACTAGTCATGTTAAACAGGAGATCTTGCCATACAAGAAACATGATGAACATCGTAATAAGCTGAAGATTTCAATATTTCTGCATTGTTCAAAAGGCTATGGCTAGAAGCCCTACAATTGGCAAAAGTTCAATTTGACTATAAGTTGTACTATGTATGTAGCTTCAGATATGCAGCTCACAGCAAAGATTATATAGACTGCAATGTGATGAGCAGTCTATAGCTACTTTTTGTTAATTCCCAGAAATGCATATATATACCTATAATAGTATAGACAGCTGGTGGCCAGAGATGGAACTATATTAGTTTTTACTGGCAGTGGTTTTCACAGAATATTTATTCAAAAGTACACTGCTACATGGAAGTCTCCTTGAGGGACTATTTGAAACTGTGCATAATTACCTACTAGTTAGTCTACTTGAGAGAACAACTCTTACAACAGCTGTTCATGTGGAGAAGTAGAGTATTCCACCGAAAACTGTGTTTAATCAAAAACTCGGAGGCAATTGAAGCTGTGACAAATTGATCACTGGCTGACTGTGAAACTTTGAATATTCATGTCAACATAGTCAATTTTATTGTCTAAGCACTTCTAGTACTATCATTACCGTTACAAATACTATCACCATTACTATTGCCATCACCATTGTCATGATGTGCATTTGCCCCAGACTGATTGTACTCCAACAAGCCCAGAATTGTTGGGAAATGCATAAATAATTCTATGTTCAACTCATAGTCAAGGATCTACTTCTGAAACATTCCATTTTGTACTTCTTGGATAGTATTGGACGTTGCGGTTATCATCTGCAAGATTGTATGTTATTGTTAGTTCAGGTGAAGGTGGCCAGATTGGATATACCGTTTAGACTATAGCATTGACTAAAATGATAATTTCAGCTACTATTTGCTGCCCAAGACCCATCACCTGCCCTACACTACATGACAGCATCTGCTAAATATGGTCTGTTTGAAGCCATGTATTTTATAACACCTGGTGATGGGAACCTGCAACTCAGCAAGTCTCATAATCAAACATGTGGAAGTAGTAATGATACTAGGTAGTGTTGATAGTTTGTGAGTTTTTTGCCTATTGAGAGGTGTATTGGAGAGTGTAAAGGCCAGTAAGCTGGGAGTATGCAATCAAGTACTATTGAAAATATTGTTGAAAGCAAGCTGAGGAGTGAAATGTAATCTATATATAGAGGTGTACTGGAAAGCATACTGAGAGGTATACAGGAGAGCTTACTCATAGCTGTACTTAGGTACAGACTTGAAGACATATATGGGATTACGCTTTGAGGTGTACTTGATAGTATGTTAAGAGATTGCTAGGAAGCATTTAGTAAAGAAGAGTGGGAGGATAAAATGGAGTGGAATCAGTAGTATACGTGAGAGTATACCTGGACATGTACAAGGAAGTCTATTTGGCAGCTCGGTTTGAAGTATGCAATGCAATGTGATATACAGTATCAAGTACGCAAAATGGTATGTACATTATACTAATCTAGTCAATGTGCTGATCAATTGCATCTTATGGTACTATCTCTCTAACATGCCTGAGATGATTATTCCAAAAAAATCTTCTCAATAAACTGCATGTTGCACATGTTTTTTTTTCCAATTAACATATCATCATATACAGATATAGGGGATGCTGTTGATATAGAATCCACGCAGGTACAACTTACAGATACTGAAAAGATTGTTTATTACAAAATTCGATATATATATTACAGCTACTGACAGCTCTTCTTCCATGAATATAAGGCCAACAATTTGAGAATAGAGTTTAAACTAGTAGAGCTATACTAATTTGCGACGGGTAGCCAAGTCTTTTATTACTAGGTGAGCTATCAATCTTCCAACCAATCAAACTTACAAAACAATATTAAAATGTGTTTATATATTTAAACTGGAGCTGTTATTATTAGACTTGCAAATTTACAATCAAAGGGCAGTTTTTAAAAGAAATATATACCCTGAGGCCCTGAAAGCGACGGTGTATACAGATTATTGCTATGGAATGTAGATTAGTCTCGTATATATTACTAGTTACCTTTCAATTGATTTTTACTTGCTCTCATCTGAACCTATATCACTTTAACATATGTCTATAGTTAGGTATACGCTTCTATGCCTTTATGCAATTTAGCTGTCACAAGGTTGTATAAGATTCATCATCTAAGTGGTGAGATTTCACTGCTGCTAAGAACAAGTAAATATTCCACAGCAAATACCACAGGGGTGCATAATCCCAGTAATCAATATATTATTTTGAAAGACTATTTACAGTTGTTAATTCACAATCTGTATTTTCTGGCTTCTTTGAACTTCTCACATCTGAGTGTGCTGTCCATGCAGTAATGGACTGTCTGGAGTAATTAATGTTGGGAAGTTTTTGCCCAAAAGGGGTTTAGAGTAAGATCTGGTGGCCTCTGGCTTGGGAATTCATTTCATTTCATTTACTATGTACATTATTGATCATTATTAGTATATATTATCTAATGTTAGAAAGTGATTATGGGTAACATAAACTGAGATCCACCATCTAGTCATCAAGGTGTGAGGTGGAGGGGATTGGAGAGCTTTTATACTCTAAGTCGAGTAAATACAGTATGATTAAAATACACAAAACATCACATCAATCTAGATAAGAGCAAACTAAAAATTGTAACAATCAGGATATAGTATGCTGTTGTTTACAATCTCCTTAACCCTTTGATATGAAAGAGGGAGCATTCTGAAGCCACTGATCACCTGGTATTGAAATTTGGTGTGTAGGGGAAAATATACAATGTTACAGACATTGGGGAATTGGCTTACTCCTATCTAAAGATGTGAAATGAGTTCAAGTATTATAACTAAATTAGTGATTGTGCACTTTGATACTGTTTGTAGGGCAACAGGTATTAGATATATTATTGAGTAATTGGAGATGTAGAGTTACTATGAAGAGTGTTAACTTTGTTCAGAAAAATGAACAACAGCAGTAATTGTCTATTCAATTCCGAATAATATTTTCAGGTGTTAGTTGCTGTAACTGTGAATACTGTAGATGCCTGATAGAGATTGGTTGGGTACACAGCCAGAATAATGTGATTTCTCAATAATGAAGATCTGAGAATAAGACTCCTTGTGATATTCTCATCATGATACTGAGTTTCCTTAATAGCTGATCACTTTGGTATTGTTCCCATTCGGAAATGCCTTCTTAACTCAGCCATGCTGATTCAAAGGTCGTCATGTTTATGTATTAAATATTTGAAACTGATAAGATTTCAATTAGTGCCATCTGCTGTAAGCTATTAAAGACATACAAAGAATAGATTATCACTCCAACATAGGTATATTGTGTTGGGTTTGTTCAGTAGTTGGACAGCAGTTGGGCAGTAGCATCATAGTATATGTTGAGAGTATGTATATGGCTTAATGTTGAATGACACTCTGAGGCAATTGTAATACCGATGGAACGTGTGATCAACCGATACTCTGCCTACCATGATAATGATTCGGTGATTCATAGATGTACAACTCAACAACCAGGTTCACTTGAAGTTTCTTATAATCACCCAATGCCATTTATTGATTAGCTACTGCATTCTGAGATCTCAACTACTGTTACGCCTTTGGTGTTACAGGTATACTTCTGGGAGCATGCAGGATCAATCGACAATCCAAATGTGGATACTAAATCCGAAATCATGAAGTATCACTCCGAATCCTAATTTGGTGCACAATCTTGATTAGTTAACCGGTTACTCATATCTGCATGGATCAATGTTTGTATCGATACATCTGTGATTGTAGTCAGGCTAAGTGTAATTAGGAGATATACTATCTTTGGATCAATTCTGGTTGCAAATCCTCCATTCTTCCAGGCTACTTCTAATCGGCAGGAAACCTTATTGCATGTGCCAAACACATGACTACTTGCTGATGCTCCAGTGGGTTAGTGTTAGGGAAATAAGGTGTCGTCAACATTTGAACATTATGACATCTCATGATATGCAGTGTGATAGAAAAGTTAAGCTTGGAACCAATAATCGATCAACTATAGCTGAGCTGAACAAATGGAATTTTACAAATGAAACCGTACTATGACCTCATCACATGGGTTCTGAGCCAATGGGACTTGAGATTCATATGTCCTGAGTGTTGTGGGATAATCTCTGTTCAATATATGGCAAAACAATGCAGTTGAGGAATACTGCATATTTGGCTCCAATCAAGTGTAGTCAACATAAGGGTTCTGTCAATTGCCACAATCAATAAGCTGCTATGTACCCGGTGGGTATATGAGTGGGCAATCTCACTGGATCTGTATAATACAAACCAATTTGTTGATGATTGACTTCAGATAAACTGGTATCCACATAAGGTATAACAGATACCAATAGTGTCCCAATACGAGCATATTGTCTTGATGACGTAGTTATTGCTTCTGGGTAGTGTTAACAACGGGTCAAAAATCCTGGGTTGGTTCCGGTTCCAGGCCCAACGAACACCAGAGGGTGGCAACTGGTTTTACCATACGAAAAACCAGGCCCATTGGAAATGGGCCAGTTTTAACACCAAAAACCCGGCATTTCAGCATCACAATGTTGCCTTCAATTAAGTATTTCAGTTCTGATTGTATCAGGACATGATCAGGACATAGATTGTGTACATATAGCTGCTCTTGGACCTCCAGATCTGGGATACATGAGTTCTGACCAATATTCGGTTAGTCGCTACTGAAAACACCCATATTTTCGCTCACAATATGCCCATTGTTCACCCCCTCCCATTGAATATCAGTCCGATCCTGAATCGGAAAGCTGGAGGAGGAAGAGCGGCATAAAAAGCAGAATCAATCTACTGATGATGTCATGATCTGATGAGAACTCCAATACTGCATTGCAACCAAAGGTGTAGGAACCGTCAAGTTGGGAACCTGGTCAGGTTCCAACACGGCCGAACAACTGTTGGTTGATGTCTGGTCTGGGTTACACTCCCGCCAAGGCAAAGCAGGTCGGGTTTTTGTCTGGGTCAGGAACCAAACCAAACTAAACTGCCGGCCACAAACTGAACTGCTTGCGGGTTTCCCCGACCCATTGCTAACACTCCTCCTGGAAGTTAGTACTTGACTATCAATCGAAGAGGGCAAGGATGATCAGGCAGTTACAAATGTGAACTCCAAAACAGGGTTTGGCAGTTGTAGAATTGTAAAGGTTTTGGAGAGTGATATATATCAGCGATTCCAACGTGGAGGAAGGATATTGATCACCTACTATTGACCATACAATCTACACTATGATTGATCTACAGATACCTATTGACCTTCTCGACCTGGAGGTTAAGCCTTAACTTAATTCCCATGTATTATCTATTCATTCAGTATTGAAGTGAACAAGGATACTTCCCTCTTGCAGTCCGGAGTTGTATGTTCATTGTTCAGTTCTATGTTGCCGATTCACCCATTACTCTGTATACATGGGTATTCTTGGCACTTTCGTCAAAGCAAGTGATTGATTGGGAAGAGAGCGTGACGACAGTTTAGAGTCCGAAGGAAGTCTGAGGCAACTAAGATAGCATTGTAGTCTAGAGGATACTCCTGCTAGGATACTCTGGAGTCGGCACTACTTCTTCTGTTGAGGTGAAACTACTTTGCTGTTTTGTATTTCAGAAGTTGATACTTGGAGTCAGTGTACTTGATGGCAGTTGTTCCTTGGGTATATGTGTTGGTTGCTAGGCTGATGCTCTACACGTCCAAACAGAGTCTGAGAGCATCAAAATAAATCAGCAAAATGTATTTTGGTCACTGGGAGCCTCTGGGAGTTTCTGAGAGTTGTCGGACCAGAATCCCCGGGTGGTCAAATCCTAGAGTATACTGCACCAATACAGTAGCCTTCAGGTACAGGTTGCAGCACCTGGGTGCACCGGCGACAAGCCTGGGAGCGCCAACGACATGCCTGGGAGCACCTGGGTGGGCCGGCAATAAGCCTGGGAGTGCCGACGACAAGCCTGGGAGCATGTCGAATCACAGTAGAGCAGTCTATGAAAAACATCTTGAACGGAAACACCGCTAGTGTGCCTGGAATTTATAGCTACTACATATCGTTCAACAATTTTTAAAACTCATGTATTCAGTTTGTATCTTCATCTATGAATCTATGTATCTATATAGCTACCCATCTACACATAGTATATCTGGACTGGCTGCAGGCAGTGATTGAGAGCAATTTGAGGTGCGCCTGAAGATGACAATCGAGTGAACTCAGAGATACACTGGGAGGCGGTGAGGGTGTGAACTTAGCCATGCACATTGAGGTCATGATCGAACGAGTTTGGAGATCCACTGTGAGGCCATGATGGAGTGAACTCAGAGATGCATGTGGAGGCCGTAATTGAGCGAGTTTGGGGATGTACTTGGAGGCCATCATCGAGTGAACTCAGAAATGCACTTGGAGGCCATAATCGAGCCAGTTTGGAGATGCACTTGGAGGACGTAATCGAGCGAGATTGGAGGTGTACTTGGAAGCGGCCGATGGGATGCAGTCGAAGAGAGGTGCGCTGGGTGCTGAGAATTTCTTCATCCGTTAGTTCATTTGCAACCGTGGGAATGTGAATGAGGAATCTTTAAGATTCGGCCTGCACGGAGAGCTGGCTGGTGATCCTGTTGGGAGGTGCACAGGAATCCGAAGCTACATTCAGACGTCAACTTGGAATCATGAGAATGAGGAGAATATCGACAATCACGGGTGAACGCAGTACTTCTCGGTGTATGCTGTACTCGGTGTTAACTCATGATTGTGGCATTGAGAGACAGGGAAGAATGACTAAACTTTGTATTCTGCGATGATGGTAGAGTTGAGGACGAGAATGACAGAAGGGGGAGGAAGATGGGAATAATATAGCTGATACGAGCGGATATAAAAAATCAGGCGTATGCCTTGTTCGATTGGGTTTAGCAGACCTCATATTGGTGATCTTACCCGCCGGATTGAGAGTAGTCCTTGCCGGATCACGAATGGTCAATTGACTTGTACACGGATTTCTCCTAAGTCCCACTTTCCCATAATGAGTTCTGCCATCGGCAAAAAATATTTCCGTCCGGGAGGAATGGCTCCGTCAGAATGGACAGCCTCCGCCAGAGCTGTCACAAACACCCCGGTGTCAATACCACTCTCCCATCGCAGTTTCACTGTTTGATCCCTCTCTGCCGGTCTTATATTTTAAAGGAACACTCTGGTGTTGAAGGCCAACTGTGACTGTATGTCGGAATGGGATCACTGGGTACGAGCTTGCATCATGATTGCAATGTGATGGGTGATGTTGCGAAAATCTCTCCTCGCCTTCCTTCTACCTGCACACAAAATGCAATTCTCTCTTTAATAATTATACACATCATTCAGAGTCGCCAGATCTAAAATGAACACTCTGGCATTGTGGCGAACTGTGACCATACGTCGGAATGAGTTCATTGGGTCCGCGCTTGCATTGGGATTGCAATGCGATGGGTGACATTGTGAAAATCTCTCCTCACATTCCTTCTACCAGCGCACAAAATGCAATTGTTGCTTTACTAATTATATACATCATTCCAAGTCGCAAGATCTATGTGGCTATTGACAATCCATCGCACATTCCGTCCGTCTCCTGCCTTACTGCTACTAGCTATCTGTGGAATTACGTGCGCGCAGCCAACGATGCGTCCCAGGCTGAAAACTTGTAAAGCACCGGCTAACGGTGCGTTTCTCACTTGTACAAATTTCGAGACAGGATCCAAGTTACCCAAGTTTTCTGGTATTGTGGTGAGTGTCAGGGCTAACCAGTAATCAACGAAAGCTCCAACCTCGTTTTGGAGCTTGATTTTGACTAGTCATTGCAGTTGCCATGGGAAAAGCCCATTCAGTGTGCTATAACACCTCCCTGGGTGTTGCTTTACCCACAGCAAGTTGTTCAGTCGATCCCCTCTGCGCCAGCTCTGGCGTCCTGTGTATCGACACATCTGAGATATGCGTTCACTTTCCAAACTCTTAACTTGAACCTTAATACCATGGTAGATACAGAGCTCCATTGCGTGGAGTTGTTCATCTGATATATACGTCTTGTTATCACTCCTATGCTTTATAAACTCCCAGCTGCCGCAGTATATGGCCACGGAGTGTGTTGCATCTTGGGTATTGCCGTGTAACGCTGTGAAGTCTTTGATTATAGAGTCAGGATGATTTCCGTCACGGCGGATTTGGGGTCGCATGAATTTGGGCTTCGCATATTGCTGGGAACACACAGGGGCAGCCAGATCAGCACCGAAAGAGAAGACTTTGCTAGCGACCGGGTGGTGTTCCTAACACTGAGCAAGGGCTTGGTGATTGAGCTCTCCGATTTCGAAGCAGGGAATTCAACGCTGAAAGGTGATTACTTGAGGCATGTAGTTGAGATTGTGTCTGGAGGCATTCCGACCATCCTTGAGGTTCGTTTTGTGTGCTTGTTCATGTCGCTCAGCAGAATACTGTTGGAAGGCTCAGAATTGATGAGTCTGTTCAGCCTAAAGGGAGATCAAGTAGATCATCGGAAAGTTGAAGTCAGCATCCAACTCCTTCGAAATGTCTATCCTGTGCCTGATATGCTCTTGCCTGGTGTTCATTTCGTGCCGCTTCTTGGACGGCATCCAAGTTTCAGCATCTGTTTCCTCCTCTAAGTATCGCTTCTTCATGAGTTTCGTTCATAGGGCAATGGCTTTGGCCTTCCCCATTGCGCCAGCTCGCCCGAGTAAGAAAACATTTTTGAAGGTGTGAACATGATGGAAGGCATCCTTCATGTAACTCAATGTTGCATCATCGTGAGATTTATATCGAGCATACATATAGAATTCTAACAATCTTCGGGTGCACTCAATTGCGCGATTGAATATGCCACGATGAGCGGGGCTTCCGCCGCATAGAGACTGGGTTACAACTGCAAGCAGGTACTGGCTCATTTCCTTCATCTCCTTCCCCTTCCATTCGAGAATCTTCCTCATATGACTTATTTTGTGGTGTGAGGTCATGGTACGCAGGCACAGATAACCAGATTGCATTGTACTTGTTGAGCCCTTCGTGCGTCTTGATGAAGTGGAAAATGCACTTCTGGAGGTGGTGAAGCATGCCGATCAGCAATGAATATAGGAGGTCGGACTTAGGGAGGTCGCTCACAATACAGAGAAGGTATCGAAATACATTGAATCGTCGGTGAAACTGGCGCGACAAGATTTCGGGATCGGCTGAGTTGGTGTTGGAATCGCTGAGCGTTCTATATGGCTTATGATGGCGCCGGGGGTGTTGCTTGTCGGGATGCACATAATCTCCAAGTTCTTCTGTGGACACTCCCAGCAGAAACAGACATGCCGCTTGAGATGATGTAGGTCGCTATTCTCAGGGCAATCCGCAAGGCATGCTCTCAAATTCGGTTTGCAATGCCTGATGTTGCCATCTGCACTGAGAACCTGGTAATACCCGCTCTCAGCACTGGGATGTTGTTTGATGGTGAGTGGCTGGAGTACCCGCCAGAGTACTTCATTCAGCACTGCTCATTTTGTTTACCGCTGCTCATCCAGCCGCTTCGGCGCATATTGCAGTTCTTGATTGTAATCGGTAGGAGCGTGACCATTAAGAAGCTATGCGTTGAGGGTGATTGGTAGATCTTCGAAGATAGATTGCCAATGGTCATATATACAGGCCACTTTTTCTTGGTGCCAGCAAAATTCGAGAGATGTGTTCCATCGGACATGAAGCTCAAGGGAACCATTGTATCCCCCACTGTGAGCATTAACTAAATGTCTATTAGCAGGTTATTATCCTCGAGTATCTCTCCTTACCTGTGTCTCCCACCACTAGGCCGCATTTTGCATTTTGGTATAGAGGCGTTTCGGGGGCGTATGGCTATTCAAGCAACGCTGAGTGGCGAAAATGAGATGCTCGGCGTAGGCTAGCTGCTGCATCAAGTATCTCATGCTTTTGATGATGTCTCGACAGCAGTCTTGGATAGGGCATTCGTGATTGTCAATCCATCTGATATCCTCGAGAGTGTGTAGTTTCCACTCCCCGAGAGCCTGACTATGTGGCATGCTAGCAACAAGCTTCTTCACCCCATCCCCTTTTTGGACGCTTGGAAAACGGAGTGCTGTGTTATCTTGCTTCAGCACGTTGTCATAGTATGTCCTTATGCCCTTCTTCTGGATCCCACACTGGATATATTTGTACTATTCATGCGTCGCAAATGGGTAGTAGTGATTGTTTTGTAGGTTCGTCTCAAGGCAACCCTGAGAGTCGCGTTCCCATGGCTCAGCAATGTAATCGATCAGCGGTGCACTGGCGTTGGGGTATATTGCCATCCGCGGCACAGGTGGCGGTTGATGAGACATTGAGGGAACAATGTTTTCAACGTGTTCGAGGTAGGGAAACACGTCCAAGTCTTCGACTGAATCTTTGTTAACGTTGAATTCACGATGCTGAGTGGGTTCAACGCGTTGGGGGGCACTCCTAATAGTCAGATTCTTCGGGCATGCAACATCAAGGCGTTCAGGATGGTGTAATTTGATATGTTTAAGTCGCCAGCTGTCTGAGGTGAACTTCTTCCAGCTTAAAAATTCGGGGCGACAGATAGGGGTCTTCTCTGGCATTGTCGACGACACGCAAGGAGTGCAGTATACACTGTAGAAACGGACAAAAGTCAATGCTGGGCCTGAGCAGCCTTGTGTGTAAGCTCACAATACTTTCAGCTACCTGGTGGAATCTCAACACCATCACAAGGAGATTCCTTACACGTCAGGAGTTGCAAAAATGCTGCCTGCGTGATGTCCGAAAATACTATGAATAAACTAAATCCAATAAAAATAAACCCATAAATAAATTGAACCTTGAGCGATCCAAAAACCTCGCGACTCATGTAATATTAAACGCGTCAGATAAATAGTCTAGGACAAAGGAAATGAACAATACAAGAACCCGACCCTAACCTGAACGCAACAACCATTGCCTTCTCATCAATGCGAGGACTGGTTAACTCATTGTCTTCTGAGCCATCCGGGCGTACCTCAGGAAGTAGGACATCGCGGAAAGGGAAATCAGGGGAGAGGGACGTGCGGGAGAGGGACATGCGGGAGAGGGACATTCGGGAAAGGTACTTTTGGGAGAGGGACATTTGGGAGAGGGACATTTGGGAGAGGGACATTTGGGAGAGGGACATCGGGGAGAGGGACATTGGGGAGACTGTTGACATCTGCCGATTGAATCAGCTGCTGCTGATTCACATCCACATCGGAGGTGTTTCCGGCTGCCTCAGCCTCTCGCAGAGTTGGCACCGCCGGGCGAGGATTCTGCGACGTCACAATCCCTACATTCTGCAGCTAACTGAGGGGATGAGTCTCCGGAGGTCTTGGTCATGGGCGAGGCTCCGTGGGTTGTTGCCGTGTGGCAGCCACCGCAGGTTGTGGCCGTGGGATATGCTCGCGAATCTCTTGGCCATGCTCAGGTTGCACGACTGTCTGATTGTCTACCACGGTATCTACATCGTCAGCCGACGTAATCACCATCTCTCCTTGGCCAATTGTGCGAGGTTCATTACCATCATCCTCATCCTTATCCTCCTCCTCCTCCTGATCCTCCTCCTCCACCTCCTCATCATCTTTCTCTTCATCTTCATCTTCCTCCTCATCACCATCCCAGTTCTTTTCAATATCCACATCGCCTTCTGAATCAACACCGTCTGGTGCGTCCACATTATCCTCCTTGCGCATATCCACATCAGGATCAAGTTGTGAGTCTTATTGGCCGTTCAACTCAGTAGGGTTGTGTATCATCATCTGCGGAAATTGACATGGCGGGTGATGCTTCCGGTTCTAAATATAGGCACTATAGGTAGCCATCCGTATCCGACTCTGGCTAATACATTCCCTTGTGCAACTGCAAAGCAACGGCACAAGAGATATTATCTCCTCCTGAGGTTTGTTTAACAATACCTTTCCCTTTACCGTTTCCCTTCCACTTCCCTTCCCTTCCTCTGTTGCCTTCCCCTTCCCTTTCCCCTTCCCATCCTTTGTACCCTTCACTTTCTCAGTCCTTCTCTCACCGCCCTGCGTGTCCTCCTCACCCTCGCTGTCATCATTGCCATTGCCATTGCTAGGCTGGCTCCTTCCACCGCTCAGTGCGCTGGGATCCGCACAGCTGTCATCATCATCATTCTCGTTGATTATCTGATTCCAATTCAGTGGTCCAACAGCCATGAAGTCGCCTGGCTTGTACTGCCAGCAGTTTGGTGGCTCAATCTTTGCCCTGAGATCATCACTACCACACCATGAGAAACGCTTGCCAGTGGGTTTAACCTTCCCCTAGCGAGTTGTTGGCGGATTGGAGCGATCAACTTGATCCCCGAAGGCATGGTGGTTGTCCCATCTCGAATTTTTCGTTTGATTGTGGATTTTGTCAAACATTTGCCCTATGTATGAGTTGAAGGCAACCCACCAATCCTGGAATGGTGAACTCCTGCTCCCGTGGTGCGGCCACATCGGCTGGAATTGTCCAAGTGGCGAGTCGTGACTGGATCAAGAAATATTATATCATAAAATTGGGCCAAGGCCCTCTCATCATTGACACCACAAACATTGAATATGCGTAGGAGTCCACGGATGTGTTCTGCGATGAATGGTTGTATACGGTCCCGATCCAACGACCGGCATCGATTTATAACCGATGTTGGTATCTTTTCGCTAGTAGTTGGCTTTCCCTGTATTTTGCGGCTGTCCTTTGGTGCCATCGTTATAAGTTGAAAATCAATCAACATCCGAGGCATTAGCGTTATGCTAAAGTTGCATGTAGCGGAAGCAAGCCCCGAGGGAACGTGCAAAGTTGTGTAGAGTATCGGGTGTGTTTCGAAACAAGAGGCGTTGTTTTGTACAAGTCACATGATGTTCAGAGAGTTGAGGATGCTGGCTGTGTGTTGAATAAGGGAGGAAAAGAGAATGGAGGTGAAGGCGGGAAGAAGGGATAAAAATCATCAGCGACAACGCTAGTTTCGGTCTGAAACATCCGGGTGTTCTGGACGGCTCTGATGGCTCTGGCGGGAGCCTCGTACCCACTGCCGGAGAATCAGATGCGACCCGTCGCCCATACCACGGGTCGCGTTGTAGACCTCCCTTGCGGCGGCTATATTACCATGCTTCGTATAGGCTTCCTTCACTTTGCGTCCGGAATGTGGTGAGGTATATGCAGCACCAGAATGACACGTATGTTACACTCTTCGCAGGGGTTGTAGTTATGCAGTAGGCATTTTCAGAACGCCTGACAATGTTTATGCCTTTCTTTGGCCGATAGCCACATTTCGCACTCTCATTTATGTTTAGCTTTGAGATTTTGTCACTTATTGCAATACATTTTTCGCTTCGGATACATCGCTTGCCTTTGCATTTGCTTCGCCATTATCATATTTTACATGTCTGAAATATACTGTCCAATCTTCACACTCTCTAGTACTATGCCCTCAGTCCTCCACATTCTGCATTGATCCATCATCGGCTTGCGATGCTTCTTCCTCCTCATCCCCATCGTCGGCATCCTCACCCTCATACCCGTCGACATCACTGGTTCCCCGGACAAACCTCTGGTGTTCAGTTGCGGTCCGTCATCGCCTTCTGGCAGTGGGGATGGCATCGCTTTCGTCACGTTCACCTTCGAAATCACCGCTGCCCCCTAGCACTTCCAGAAATGCAGTTCGTCATTCGTGCAATTGTTGTCTATTAGGATGTTTGGGTCAGTGCTTCCGATCTCAGGTTACTCAATCGCCACTTCAGAGGTCAAATGGTCAAGATGAATAACATTGTCACCACGTGCTGCTTCCCTGCTGATCACCACGGCAGGCGTTGGGTTCTCCGCCTGTTGGATCTGACGCTTGACTGTGGCAAGAGTGTTGTTATACACCCTCTGCTGGTAGCTCTCCGGTAGTGTGTTCCAGGTATTTATCAAGAATGTATACGTGTCTGCAATGCCAGGCGAGGTTAACAATTTGCGACCGGTTACAGCGCAGCATGATACGATCTTACCACCGGCATTCTTGCAGTTGAAGTAGTTCAAGTCATCAGGTCTGCCCGCTTTCAGCTTTGACTTGGAAGCTTTCGGATGAACACCTTTGTTCTTTTGCCACTCCAGGAGAGCATGGCGCAACGCAGTGCATGTAAACATGATCAGTGGCGAGGGTATATGACCGTCCTTGTCGTCAATCAAGGAATTGTAAAATCCATCAGCATACTTACCGCGGTTATTCGCCCGATGATGAAATTTGAGGTAGATAAACCCCGGGATTGTTTCCGCCAGCAAGTAAAGTGGGCGCTGGCCATTCGTTAGCAGCTTTCGACTCACACTGCGAGGAATTTGGACTGCATACACCACCTTCCACACGCTCTGCGATAGGAGAAAGATACTTATTGTCTGCCAGAAGGGAATCAATGAATTCCAAATGCTCTGCGGCAGATTGCAACCGGTGGAGATCATAACGCTCTGCAATGTTGTCCCTTGCTGATTGAATGAAATGGGATTTAACCTTATCGACTGGTGCTTGATCCTGGTACAGGTTTGATTGTGTAATATGCAACGTGCGCCATTGATTCTGCATACCTCTTTCAAGATCTCCTTTTTCCATGCCTCGAATACTATGGACCAAATGTTGTCTTGCTGCATAGCAGTGTTCCAGTACGTCTCTAATATCTGCCAGTGTGGGGCTTCAGCTAATGCCTTCGCAACGCATCGCGTTGCATAACTTACAGTCTCCAAGTCACTTGCACTCATAAACAGCCGTCTGTTCCACATTTAGAGCTTCAGGAGTCTGCCCGTTCCAAATCCAAGATGCGTCATGACTGAGTGACCAAAGCGATGGATGCTGCGACTGCCGGACCCCATTGATCGCGGTTGCAATTGCGACTGCCGCTGTCTCTGATTCCATTCTGTAGCTCGCGTTCTTAGTGAATTAGTAATGATCGCGCGGGCTTCTGGATTAGGGATGGGAGTAGGTAGGTTTTCAAGACCGCAGAGAGGAGTGGGAGTGCTAGCAATGCCGAATGCAGGGCTGGATACAACGCGACGTCTTGAGTCTGTCTGTAAGGTTCCTCCGGGTGCTGGTGTTCTACGACTGCTTGTAACTGGCGTGGCTGTTGGAGTATTTATTGACCATCGCTGTTTAGTGGATGGGGAGGAAGCCATGCGCTGAGTGATATCTGCAACACGAGAATTGTTGTGAGAAGATAAGGGGGTGGAGTTCTGACCTTGGATTGAAGATGGTACGGAACTCCCTCCTTGAGAGATATCCCTCTCGCCAGCCGGCACGGAAACGCGGCTCTTAGCAGGTGGAATTTGAGAATTCCCTGAAGGCCCACCCGCTTGTTGATTCTGATGATTAGCATGACTTCGAAATTTTCGTATGACCGGAGTCATGTCAGGGTGAGGGCTTTGGGAAGGCATAGTCCGATAGAGATGTTCGATGTTAAGATAGTAGGAATAATGTCCTCTGCATGCATATTCAACGGCAGGCGAGGCAGTCTCCTATTTGAGTGACCATGGAGGGATTCGACAAAAAAGGGAGGCGCAGTGGTGATCGCGTTAGCCTCTAAACCTGACAATGCTCAGAAACGATATCCCTTGAAAATCATTGGATTATGGGGTTAACTAGCATCAGATTAAACTCAGCATTGAAATTCACTGTGACAGCAACGTCTGAAGGTCAATTTGCCCCGCTTGAACAGTGTTGATGCCTTATTGGCACAATTATCATCGTATTACACTCGTTCTTGGAACAATACATCGAACCATCCATTGTGTACATCTTCAGTGTCCTGGCGGAAATCCCCCTTTGGCAGAGCTAAACGCATTGCAAATGGAACAATGACATATTATCTATCTTATGACATCAGTTGCGTGTGCTTTTTCCACTGCTAGGCGTTCGTAGCTGTGTTGGATGGTTGCACAGTTGGGACAACCAGAGAACTACTCAGTTTGTTCAAAGATGCACGAGGTCTGAGCGGTAAAAGTGGTACGAGATGCCAATGCAAAACCCGGCGTCATATGCTGCCGTCTCTGTGAGTACTAAATCTCGTTTCGAGGCTCCTCATTCATGAGGTGCCTGGTGGTTCTGCAAGATCAAGGCTGGGCCGTTTTGTGTTCCTTAACCAACAAAACAAGTTGAACCAAGAAATCGCAGGAACTCAAGTATATATATCCCATCTTCCCGCCTCCACCGCCATTCTGTTTGCCTCCCGTAATAAACACACGGCCAGAGCCCGAACTCTGTCGACAACACGTGACTTACACAAATCAACGCCTCCCGGGCAAAAACACACCCGATAAACAACTCAACTTTTTACTTTCCCTCTGTGCTTCCTTCCGCAACGTTCAACTGTTTCATAATGCTAACGCGTCCGGTGTAAATTCATTTTCAACTCGCAGCGATGGCACCAAAGGGCAGCCGCAAAGGAAAGGGGAAGGCAACTGCTTGGGCAAAAATGCCGACATCGGTTATAAATCGACGACTGTCGTTGGATCGGAACCATATCCAGGGATTCATCTCGGAACACAACCGTGGACCCATACGGATATAGAATGTTTGCGGCGTCAAGGATGAGGGGGCATGGGACCCCTTTTATGATATAATCTTTCTTGATCCAGTCACGACTTGCCACTTTTCACAATTCCGGCTGATGTAGCCTCACCGCAGGAGCAGGAGTTCGCCTTTCCGAGAGTATTGGGCAGCCTTTCGCTCATATATGGTGCAAATGTTTGACACAACCTGCGACCAAATGAACAATTGGAGGTGGGACAACCCGCATGCCTTCGGGGATCAAGTCGATCACTCCAAACCCCAGGCAACCAGCTCGGGGAAGGTGAAACGCACCAGCGAGGGTTTCTCTTGGTACGGTAGCGATGGTCTAAGGGCAAAGATTGAGCCACGAAGCTGCTGGCAGTACAAGCCAGGCGACTTCCTGGCCGTCAGGCCACTGAATTGGGTTGAGATAATCGACCAGAACGATGATGATGAGAACTGGGCGGATCCCGGAGGGCCATGCGGTGGAGGGATCCGTCCTGGCGATGGCAATGTCAATGCCGACAGCGAGGATGAGGAGGACACGCAGGGCGGTGAGAAAGGAACCGGGAAAGGGAAGGGTACAAAGGACGGGATGGGGAAACGGAAGGGGAACGGGAAGGGGAAGGCAACCGAGGAAGGGAAGGGGAACGGAAATGGTAAAGGGAAAGGTATTGTTAAACAAACCCCAGGAGGAGATGATATCTCTCAGGCCGTTGATTTACAGCTGCAGAAAGAAATATATGAGGCAGACTCGGAGACGGAGGTCTAACCAGAGCAGTTATATTTAGAGCCGGCAGCATCGCCCACCGTGTCAATTTCCTCAGATGATGATACTCACCCTACCGAGGAGTCAGACAGCGAATTTGACTCAGATCTTGATACTGATGTGGATATGCGTGTGGAGGATGATGTGGACTCGCCAGACGGCGTTGACTTTGATGGCAATGTGGATATAGAAAGGGACGGTCACGATCAACTGGAGGAAGATGAGAAGGAGGAAGATGAGAAGGAGGAGGATGAGGATGATGGTAATGAACCTGAGAAGATTGGCCAGAGAGAGATGGTAAATACATCGGCTGACGATGTAGATACCATGGTAGACAATCATCCAATCGTGCTACCTGAGCAAGGCCAGGACATGCGCGAGCCACGGCCACAACCTCCGGCGCCAGCTCCACTGCCACAAACCCCGGTGCATCGCCCACGACCACGAACTCCGGAAACTCATCCCCTCAGTGGGCTGGAGCATTTGGGGGTTGTGACTACTCAAAAACATCACCAGGCGGTGCCAACTTTGCGAGAAGCTGAGGCAGCCAAAATCACCTCGGATGTGGATGTGAATCAGCAGCTGCTGATCGAATCGGCAGGTGTTGATAGTATTTCTGATGTCCCTCTCCCCGATGTCCCTCTCCGAGATGTCCCTCTCCCAAATGTCCCTGTCCCTGAGGTGTGGCCGGACGGCTTGGTAGGCAAGGGGTGAACCAGTCCTCGCGGTGCAGAGGAGGCGATGGTTGTTGCATTCGGGTTAGGGTTGGGTTCTTGTCTTGTTTGTTTCCTTTGTTCTACTCTATTTATCTCAGGGATTGATTATTACACGCATCGCGAGGTTTTTGGATTGCTCAGGGTTAATTTTGTTGATGGGTTTTGTACTGGTTTTATTTTTATTGGTTTTAGTTTATTCATAGTATTATGGGACATCGGGTATGGAGCGTGTTTGCAACTCCTGGGGTGTAACGAACCTCCTTGTGATGGTGTTGAGGCGGAAAGTATCGTGAGCTTACACACGAGGCTGCTCACGCCCAGCACCAACTTTCGTTCCTTTCTATGGAGTATACTCCACTCCTCCCGTGTCGTCGCCAATGCCATAGAAGACCCCATGCTGTTGCCCTGAATTTTCATGGCAAAAGAAGTTCACCTCTGACAGCTGGCGACTTAAACATATCAAATTACACCAGCCAGAACACATTCAAGTTACACGCCAGAAGAATCTGATGATTCGCAGCGTGCCCCTACGCGTTGAACCCGCTCAGCGTCGTGAATTCAACGCTTAACCAAATTCAGTCGAAGACTTCGACTAGTTTCCCTACCTCAAACACGTTGAAAACCTTGCAGACTTGGAGTCTCAACCATCACCACCTCCTCTGCCACGGACGGAAACATACCCCAGCGCCGGTGATCCGCTGAGCAATTACATTGCTGAGCTATGGGAAAGAGACGCTCACTATTGCCTTGAGACGAACATACAAATCAATCCCTACTAGCCGTTTGCGACGCGTGAAGAGTACAAATATATCCAGTGTAGGATCAAGAAGAAGGGCATGAAGACGTACTATGACAACCTGCTCAAGGAAGAAAACACCGCTCTGCGTTCCCCAAGCTTCAAAAATGGGGATGGCGTCCAGAAGATCGTTGCTACCATGCCAGATGATCACCCTCTAAGGGAGTGGGAACTACACACTCTTGCGGATATGAGATGGAATGACAATCACCAACGCCCTATCAAATACTGCAGTCGAGACATCATCAAAAGCATGAGATGGTTGATGCGGCTCCCAGCCTATGCGGAGCATTTCAATTACGCCACTCAGCATTGCTTTAACAGTGATACGGCACCGAAACCCCTCTATACTGAAATGCACACTGCGGACTGGTGGCGGGATGCACAGGTAAGGAGAGATGCTTGAGGATAATAACGTGCTAATCAACGTTGAGTCAACGCTCCGAGTGGGGGATACACTGGTTCCTTTAAACTTGATGTCCGACGGAACACATCTCTCCAAATTTGCTGGCAACAAGAAACAGTGGCCTGCATATATGATAATTGACAATCTATCGTCGAAGATCCGCAATTTGCCCTCAACACACAGCATCGTAATAGTCGCTCTCCTACCAATTCCAATCAAGAACCCCAATATTCCTAAGAAACGGCAGGATGAGCAGCGGCAAACAAACCGAGAAGTGCTGAACGAAGTACTCCGGCGTGTACTCCACCGATTCACCTTTGAACAAAATCCCACCACTGAGAGCGGGCATTACAATGTTCTCTGTGCAGATGGCAACTTCTGGCGTTGCAAACCGGTTTTAGCAGCATGGCTTGCCGATTGCCCTGAGTATAGCGACATACATTATCTCCAGCGGCATGTCTGTTGTTGGTGCCAGTGTCCAACGAACGAACTTGGAGATCATGTGCCTCCTGACAAGCAACACCCCTGGCGGGATCACAACATATATAGAACGCTCTGCTATGCCAACGTGAAGGCAGCCGATGCCGAACTCTCGTCGCGCCATGTTCACCCAGGATTCAACGTGTTTCAAAAAATTCCCTGTATTGTGAGCGACCTTCCTAAGCCCGACCTCCTCCATACAACGCAGATCGGCATGCTTGACCACCTCCAGCAGTTGATTTTCCCATTCATGAAGACGCATGAACAGCTCGACAAGTACAATGCAATCTCGTTATCCGTGCCTGCTTACCACGACCTCACACGAAAAAATAAGTCATATGAGGAAGTTTCTCAATGGAAGGGGAAGGAGATGAACGAAATGAGTCGGTACTTGCTTGGAGTTGTAACCCAGTCTCTACGAGGCGGAAGCCCCGCTTAACGTCCCATATTCAATCGCGCAATTGAGTGCACATGGGCATTGTTAGAATTCTATATGTATGCTTGATATAAATCCCATGATGATACAACATTGAGCTACATGGAGGACGCCTTGCATCATTTTCACACGTTCAAAGATGTTTTCTTACTCGGGCGAGTCGGCAAAAAGGCGAAGGCTTAAGCTAATGCCCTGAGAACGCAACTGGTGAAGAAGCGAAAGGTAGACGAGGAAACAAATGCAGATTCTTGGACGTTGTCCAAGAAGTGGCGCAAAATGAAGTCCTGGCAGGATTATTTCAGCCACGAGATCAATATTTCCAAGGAGTTAGATGCCGACTTCAACTTTCGGAAGATCCACTTGATGTGTCCTGGGGCCGAACAGATTCGTCGATACGGAGCCTTGCAACTGTATTCTGCCGAGACACATGAACATGCACATAAAACGAACCTCAAGGACGGTTGGAACGCCTCCAATCACAATCACAACTACGTGCCACAAGTAATAACCTTTCAGTGTCGCATTCTCGGCTTCGAAATCAGAGAGCTCAATCTCGAAGCCCTCCCTCAGCATTCAGGGGAACAGCGCTCCCGCCTGCAAAGTCTTCCCCTCCGGTGCTGATCTGGCAGCCCCCCTGAGCTCCCAGTTTTATGCAAAGCCTGAATTCATGGGACCCCAAAACCGCCATGATGGAAAGCATCCTGACTCTATGATCAAAGACTTCAGAGCATTACTTGACAATACGCAAGACGCAACGCATCGCGTGGCAATCTACAGCGGCAGGCAGGAGCTTATCGAGCATAAGAGTCGTAATAAGACGTATATATCGGATGAACAACTGCATGCCATGGAGCTAGGTATTTACCATGGTATTAAGATTCAAGTTGAGGGTTTAGATGGTGAACACATATCTCAGATGTGTCGATGCACAGGAAGCCAGAGCTGGCGCGGAGGGGATTGACAGAATGACTGGGTGTGGGTAAAGCAAAGTCTGGGGAGGTGCTGTGGCACGCTGAATGGGCGTCTTCCATGGCAAATGCAACGACTATTCAAAATCAAGCTCCAAAACGAGGATGGATCTTTCGTTGAGTACTGGTTATCCCTGGCGCTCACCACAATACCTGAAAACTCGGGTAACTTGGATCCCGTCTCGAAATTTGTACAATTGAGAAAAGCCCCGGCAGCCGTTGCTTTGCAAGTTTTCAGTGTCTGAAACATCATCAGATGCGCCCATATAATTCCAGAGATAGCTACTAGTAGTAAGACAGGTGATGGATGGAAAGAGCGATGGATTGTCAATAGCCACATAGATCTGGCGACTTTGAATGCTGTGTATAATTAGTAAAGAGAAAATTGCATTTTGTGCACAGGTAGAAGGAACGTGAGGAGAGATTTTTGCGACGTCACCCGTCGCATAGCAATCCAGATGCATGTGTGTACCCAATGAACCCATTCTGAGGTATTGTCACAGTTAGCCCCAACGCCAGAGTGTTGGTTTAGAATAGGACACCGACAGAGCCGGAAGAACTGGTGAAAAGGCGATTGAAGGGCGATATGCAACACGATGCGTGGTATTGAGACCGGGTGGGGAGTCATCCGCCACCGGGGTGTCTCTGATGACTGTGATGGAAGACATCCACCCTGACGGAGCATTTCCGCGCAGACGGAATTTTTTTTTGCTGATGATACTCGACTTCCTGCGATTGGATTCATATCCTGCGTTTTGTTGGTTAATGCATACAAAAAGGCCCAGCCTTCATCTGGCTGAACGACCAGACGCCTCATGAATGAGGAGCCTCGAAACAAGATTTAGTACTCATGGCGAGGACAGTGTGCAACACGGGGCGTTGCTTTCGCATCTCATACCACTTTTACGGCTCAGACCTCGTGCATCTCAATGTAAACTGAGTAGTTCTCATGTTGTCCCAACTGTGCAACCATCCTACACGGCTACCAACGCCTAGCAGTGGAAAAAGCCCACACCACAGATGTCATAGAATGCAGAATACCTCTTTGTTCGCTTTGGGATGATTTTTGCTCTGCCAAACGGGGATTTCCACCGGGAAGCTGAAGATATACATAATCGATTTTTCCGAGAATTGTGCCAAGAACGAGTGCAATACGATGATCATCGTACCAAGAAGGCTTAAACACCCTTCATGCGGTGAAAATACACCTTCAGACATTGCTGTAACCGTGAACAACAATGCTGAGTGAAATCTGAGTTTCATCCAATGGCTGTTAACCCCATAATTCAATGATGTTAATGGGATCTCGTCACCAAGTATTGTCACGGTTTAGAGACTAGCACTGTCCACACTGCACCTTCCTTTTTTGACGAACCGTCTCTGGTCACACAAATATGAGGCTACCTTGCCTGCCATTGCATGTGCATGCCCAGCCAATTATTCCTACATTCTTAAATGTGAAACATCAATATCTGACTATGCCTTTCCAAAGCCCTCAAATTGACATTACTCCAGTGGTATGAAATGTTTGAAGTCTTGCTAATCGTCAGAATCATCAAAAGCGTGTGCCCTCTGGGAATTCTGAACTTCCGCCTGCTAAGAGATGCGATTCCGTACCAGCTGGCGAGAAGGATTCATCTCAAGGAGGGAATTGCATAGCCTCTACAATCCAAAGTCAGAACTCCATCCCCGCATTTTCATTGAAGAAGTCTCGCGTTGCAGATATCACTCAACGTGTGACTTCCACCCTGTCCTCTACACAGCAACGGTCATTTACTGCTCAAACCGCCACACCGGACACCAGCAGTCTTAGCACAACAGCACCCGGAAGAACCTCAACACATCACGTGGTATCCCGCCCCACGTTCGGCATTGCTATCACTCCCACTCCTCTTAGCAGTCTTGCAACCCTACCTATCCCGATCCCTAATGCACAAGCCCACGCGATCATTACAAATCCACTCCGCAAGCGAGCTACCAAACAGAATCAGAGACACGGGCAGTGGCAATTGCAACCGCAAGTGGTGTCAACACCTCGATCAATGGTCTGTGGCAGCCGCAGCATACATCGATTTGATCACTCAGACCTGACGCGTCTTGGGTTTGCAATGGGCAGACTCCTGGAGTTCCACCGATGGAACAGACGGCCATTTATGAGTGCAAGCGACATGAAGACAGTAAGTTATGCAACACGACGCATTTCGAAAGCATTTGCTGAAGCCCCACACTCCCAGATAAATGAGACTTACTGGAACACTGCAATGCAGCAAAACAACATTTGGTCCATAGCTTTTGAGGCGCACACAAAGGAGATCTTGAAAGAGGTATGCTGAAGCAATGGCCCACGTTGGATAATACACACTCAAACCGGCGCCAGGTTCGCGCACAAGTTGATAAGGTTCAATCCTATTTTATTCAATCACCAAGGGAAATCATAGCAGAGCTTTATATTCTCCGCCGCTTTGAATCCGCCTCAGAGTATTTGGAATTCATCGATTCCCTTCTGGCAGACAATAAGTGGCTTCTTCCTGTAGCAGAGCCTGTGGAAGGTGTTGTACACGACCCAAATACAATGCAGAGATAATCGAAAGCTGCTAATGAATGGCCAGCGTCCACTTTACTTCCTGGTCGAAGCAATGCCGCCGTTTATCTACATCAAATTTTATCATCAGGTGAATAACTGCGGTAAGTATGCTGATGGATTTTATCATTCCATGATTAACCACAAGGACGGTCATATACCCTTGCCACTGATCAGCTTTACCTGCACTGCGTTATGCCATGCTCTCCTGGAGTGGCAACAAAACAAAGGTGTTCATCTGAAAGCTTCCAAGTCTGAGCTGAAAGCGGACAGACTGGATCATTCGAACTACTTCAATTATAAGAATGACGGTGGTAAGATCGCATCCTGCTGCACTGCAACTGGTCCCAAGTTATTTACCTCGCCTGGTGTTGCAGACACATATACATTCTTGATGAATACCTGGAACACACTACTGGAGAGCAACCAATAGAGGGTATATAAAAACACTCCTGCTACAGTCAAGCGTCACATCCAGCGGGCAGAGAACCCAACGCCTGCCGTGGTCATCAGCGTGGAAGCAGCACGTGTTGACAATGCTATTCTTCTGGACTATTTGACCTCCAAGGGGGCGCTTGAGCAGCGTGAGATCGGAAGCACTGACCCAAGCATCGAGATAGACAACAATTGCACAGATGACGTACTGCATTTCGGGATGCCAGTGGCCAGGAGGGATTACGAAGATAAAGGTGACGAAAGTGACAAGCACGATGCCATCCCAACTGCCAGCAGGCGACGACGGCACCTGACTGAACTCCAGAGGGTTGACCTTGGAACCAGTGATGTTGACAGGAATAAGGGCGAGTATGACGATGATGTAGGTGCAGATGCGGATGAGGAGGAAGAAGCATCGCAAGCCGATGATGGATCAATGCAGAATGTGGAGGACTGAGGGCATAGTAGGTAGTGTCAACGTGTATAAGTGCGAGCATGGCGATGATGCGGATGCGGATAACGAGGAATAAGCATCCGAAGCCGATGATGGATCAACGCAGAATGTGGAGGACTGAGGGCATAGTACTAGAGAGTGTGAAGATTGGACAGTATATTGCAGACGTGCAAAATATGATAATGGCAAAGCAAATGCACTGGCAAGCGATGTATCCGAAGCGAATACTATATTTCAATCAGGGACAAAATTTATAAGTTAAACATAAACGACAGTGTGGCATGTGGTTATCGGCCGAAGAAAGGCATAAACATCGCCAGGCATTGTTCCAAATGGCTACAGCATAACAGCAACCCCTGCGAAGAGTGTAACATACGTGTCGTTCTGCTGGTGCGTATACGTCACCACATTCCAGGGGCAAAGTACAGGAGGCAAGTATGTAACCTGACCCATCCCCTGGGCGACGGGAAGCGTGTAATTCTCCATCAGAGGGTATGAGGTTCAATCAGAGCTTTCTGAGCCGTCAGGAACACTGGTGTGTTTCAGACGGAATGTAGGGTTGTTAGTGATGCCCTTATCCTCTCATCTCTCTCTTTCTCGTCCTCAACTCTACCATCACCGAAGAACACAATGTTAGGTTATCCCTCTCTATCCCTCCATGTCATGATCATGAGTTAACACCAAGTACAGCATACACCGAGTACTGCATCATCCCATAATTGACTTTCTCTGACTGTCAGTCATTGTCTCATCGCTCGGCGGACCTGGTTATACTCAACTCTGTACATATCCATGATCTTGAGTTTGACCAATGTATAGAGTCTCAGCTCCCGTCCACGCCTTGCTCCTAATATACTGCCTCCACATTGCCCACCTCCAAGTACATCTTCAAGCTCGCTCGATCATGGCCTCCAAGTGTATGACCAAACTCGCTGAATCACAGCCTCCAAGGTCGCATGATCAACGGCCTTCAAACTCATTCGATTACAATCTCAAAGTGCATCTTTCAGTTTACTCAATCTCGGGCTGTAAGTGAATCACTAAAGTTGCTCTGTCATGGCCTCCAAGCACATCTCACAGTTCACTCAATTCCGGATTCCAAGTGGATCTCTAAACTCACTCAATCATGGCCTCCAAGTTCACACGATGAATGGCCTCCAAACTTGTTCAGTTACATCCTCCAAGTGCATCTCCCAGTTCACTCCATCTCGGGCTCTAAGTGCATCACCAAACTCGTTCCATCACGGCCTCCAAGTGCATCTCTCAGGTCACGCAATCTCGTCCTCCAAGTGCATCTTGCTGTTCACTTGATCTCAGCCTCCAAGTGCATGTCTAAACTCGCTCGATGACGGCCTCCCAACTTATTTGGTTTCCTCTTCCAAGTACATCTCTCAGTTCACTCGAACTCAGGCTCTAAGTGCATCTCCAAACTCGCTTTACCACGGCCTCCAAGTACATCTCTCAGTTCATTCGATTTTGGCCTCCAGGGGCATCTCTAAACTCCCTCGATCTCGGCCTCCAAATACATCTCTAAGTTCACACTATTACGGCCTCCCAGTGCATCTTTAAGTTCTCTCAATGGGTATCTCCAGCTGCTCCTCTGAACACACTCGAGAAACCGTCTGTAGCCAGATCTGCCTTATGTATATATATACAGACACTTAGATAGATAATATATGTCATAATATGATGAACCAAATCTTGTGACTAACAAAGATGAATATGATAGACGAAATGGCTTGTGGTTATAGAACCATAAGAACCACTGCTGTGAGAATACGGCACCAACTTTCCCGCAGAGCTGCGCAGAGGTCTCACCTGGTCCAACATTTGACAATCCTACAACTCAATTCTTGTAGCATCCTGAATGCACGTCCGTCACTGCAGGTACTTTTAGGAGCACCTGAGAATGCTCTTACTGAGTCTAAGAGCACTTTACTTAGCTCCAGGAGGGCCTGGGAGCATCTGGAAGTACTAAGAAGCACTGGTGAGGTCGACTGGAGTGTGTGGGAGGTTTGCATGTAGCTTCCAGACCGATTTACATTTTGCTGATGTAGTGTGATTGTTCAGAGGATACTTCTTGCAGGAATCTCTTTAGTCGTGTACATCAGTATAGGAATAGCGTAAGATGATACTCTCTGGGCAATACTATCTTTCGGAAACGGAGCACGGAACACTTAACATATTTTCTTGCATAATTATTCTTATACACATTCTGAGTGGAGCCTTATCACTCTTGTCTTTAACAGTCCACAAGTCATTAGGGGCTTTTATTGATTACTATTTATGGTGGATCTCCCGGTGTTACAACTACTTGACAACATCGGAGTGCTATCAGTCATTCCCACATCTGAGAAAACTATGATAATAGCTTCTGCATACTTGTATATTGCATGACATCTGCTATAGAGCAAATTCTACCTAATTGCAACTTAAGTGTATGGTGCCCAGCTATCATAGATATGGTTGATGTAGTTTATAATTATGTCCACTGCTGACATTTGTTAATTAAATATTCCAGTCATGGTAACATGACTGTATTATCAAACTTGAATCAGCTAGCAGCCAGATGATAATAAAATGCAATGTGGGTCAAGTGTAATTCGGCAAAAGACTACTTGACTGCTATATATAGAATTATCACTACTATGTGTTATGCATCAGGTAATATAAATGTAGGCCTAATGTATTAGCTACACAATCCTCTTTGTATCAATACCACTGCAATGTTAAAACCCCTACCAACAAAAGTACCCATGCAAATGGAACAAATTCCACAGTTCTACCTGGAGAATGGCAGGAAGAGTTTGATATACCAAATATTCTTGATATCTGCAACCAGCTTAAGATGAATGTGGATGTGGCTAACTAGTACTGAATCTACATTAATATACAGCATATTCAGATGCAAATGGTAATTACTCTTTCACATGATTCTGGAGACAGCCATCATCAACAGCCTTATCATCTAACAAGATTCTCTTGCACAGAAGGGAATCATGGTAGAGTACTTTGACATTTTTTCACTCCATTGTGTGTGATATTCTGCAGGCTGGAAGTCCATCAACAATGAAAAGTTATATGTACATTCTGGCTTTACAAAACATCACTGGGCCAGCTCTTCCCATACAATCTTCCTTTGCTTGACTGCCTACCAGGCTGGTTACCAAGCACATCCCCTTTCCCCTTTGCCAATATGTGCCAGGAATGCATTCCCCATTTCGGATAGAGAGTACAGTAGATTGTTTCCTTTGCAGGTGGAAAAGGAGTCAGGGTGACAGTGGAGAAGGCATGAAAACCACCATAAAGTGGGAGGACAGCATTGAGGATTTGTGTTTTACACCCAAATGAAATTGGTTTTGTAAATTTCACCATATGTTGTGTATTTTTATTTATTGCAGGAGCATTTGGCTAGATTGAGGTTGTGTGATGTGTATTTTAAAAGCGGGTCCCTTTATGGGCCCGAACTTGGCTACCGGCAAAGGGATACGCTTAAACACACTTTGCTTCTGATACATCGTAAATTTCCCCAGAGCAATATCAAGCTTTCACTAGCACGAAAGCCTAAAATCGATCGATATCTTCGATGCCAGTTTCTAGGAACTGGGATATTTTTTGGCTTTCCTGAAGACTTCCGGAGATCTTTCTTGTGGGCATGGCTGCTGATCAGAATCCTACCCCAGCTGATGCTATTAGAAATATGGGATATTACTCGGAAGGCACATCAATATACAATTACTTATCATGCGAGCATGTCGAAGATTGAGGCATAGTTACCAGCGAAGCAGCACTTCTCCGCGCTACATACCGAACTAGCCCACCCCCGGCGCTTTTTGGCGACACTCCGCAACCCTACTCGTGATACCCTCGAAAACACCACGAATGTGACTCTAAGTCCCGTAGGTGTGAATTTGTGCCCTACTTGCAAGACCGGAAGAGATTTTGCACGACAGCTTCTTGTCAGTGAGTCCATCATGTAGTATCACACGGAAGATCTTAATACGCACTATTGAATGTAGGGGATGTGGCGAGCGGATAGTAGATGGTATAGTATTGTATATGGTAGTAGTAATAGTGATGTCTATGAGAATAGGAGGAGCTCCAGCTGTCTACAGACTATTACTAGTAGCACTGGATTCTTATATAAGCAACACGCACGTCGTTTGCAGTTTGCAAAATCTGTCTTCTAATCCATATTGTAGCAATTACTATAACAATTGAAATTATATTCCGGAAGGGACAGTCTATTGGGCTCCTTGTAGTCGAGGATCTGTGATTGCGCCCATGGCCAATTATTCCTACGTATACGCTTACGGACGCGGGGCTGGGCCTAGTATGTGTCATGGTGGTTACTGTTTTCAAGACTTCAAAGACCTAGTATTGACTCTTAAAACTTTGACAATCTGTCGCCTCACAAAAAGATCGAGCGCCTCTCCAAATTCTAATTGAGCTCATAATCTATCACTTGACGCATAGAAAACCCTCCTGTTACAGGTATACTTGTGCCGGAGATATGTTACAGATCTGATACACGGTGACTGCTGCAGGGGCTGATGTCTCGTCCATATATCTCGAGTCTTTCTCCTTCTCTCTTCTCTGTACCATAGAATACACCAATGATTCCAGTAGTCCGGGTGTGGACCAGTCCAGACTGGTCCAGTCCAGTCTAGTCCAGTCCAGTCCGAGTAATTTTTGGACCGGGATCGGACCGGTCCAAAATTCTGGCAGACTGGTACGGGCTTGGTCCGGACCAGTCCACTGGGGGCAAATCAGTGAAAGTCTCAGGGAGTCAGTAATACACTGAGCCACCAAATGGAGTCATAAACGGAGACTCATACACACAGACTCATACATGTTGGCTCACTTGCCACTTGCCACTTGCCACTTCCCAGCGGCCAGTTGATTCTCGAAGGTCTTGAATGCGATCACTCATACACTGTAAGTTGGCGAATTGACTCACAATCCCCCGACTCATACTCAGAGACACATACAGCAGTTTTCGCTCCGCCACTGCTATTTGTAATTGTGGCCTTCCATTGACTTCCATTGACTTCCGTTGGCTCACTTGCCACTTGCCACTTGCCAATTCCCAGCGGCCAGTTGATACAGGAAGGTCTTGAATGCGATCACTAATACACTGTAAGTTGGCGAATTGACTCACAATCCCCGGACTCATACTCAGAGACACATACAGCAGTTTTCGCACCGCCACTGCATTTGAAATTGTGGCCTCCCATTGACTTCCATTGACTTCGATTGACATCCATTGAGTTCCACCAAGCATCTCACTCCAATAGGCTTCGTCGATGTGTCATTGACACCGGCCGCCACCACATTGAACTTATCTCTGTGGGACTGTCAGATTGTCCGCGTATATAAGGCACAGATGCTTCCCGTCAATAAATCATTACACTCGAACACACCCATCATCACCAAACCTCGTTTGCTCTCTATTACATTACATTCTCAACACCATGTCATCTGTATCGCTCTCAGATCTCAGTAGCGGTGAAGACTTTCAACCTTTAGATGTTGAGTCTGAGTCCTCGGAGGTGCAGGCATCAGAAGCATTCGACACCAATTCCCAGACACAGTCTACGAGATCTGCATCTCCAAATCTAATCTCCATCTCGCCCTCAACTTCATTATGTCCCATCGTGTCTACAATGCCATCCCTTTCACACAAAGGGCGACGCTTGACCTCTCCCATTCATTCCCATGGCACCATTTCTGAGTCTGGTGGATCTAAGTACTGGAAGTGCACATATTGTAAGTCTGCCTCCAATTAACTCACGCTCTAGCAGTTCTGATGATGAATACAGGTTCAATGAAATATAAACTGAGTGGCGGGACCACAAAGCCTGCTGGCCATTTGCAGAAACACCACTCAACAAAACTTAACCTGAGAGTCCCAACCTCTTCTCCAATTGTATCTGGGTTAATCAATGCAGCGAAGCAGCTCGATCGCCAGAAATTCAACCAGAAAGTTGCTGATGACTTGCTACTGAGATGGATCATTCATACGAATGTTCCCTTTAGTATGACCTCAAATTCTCGATTTCGAGCCCTGCTACTGTATTTGAATGATAACAATCACCTACCACGGTCATCTACCACAATCACACAACGCATTCTCGCTCATTTCCGGAGTTTGCAGCCTCATGTGGCAGAATTGATGCACCAAGCAACAACTCGAATTCATCTCTCCTGCGATGGCTGGACTAGTCCACATCAAACTATGGCTGTCCTTGGGGTTATTGCACACTTTACATCCAAAGCAGGCATTCGCATGAACCCCATCATTGGACTTCGCTCACTTGAAGGTTCGCATACTGGTTCCAACATGGCGGAAGTGATTATGGAGATTCTTCGGGAGTATGGAGTAGAAGAGAAGCTTGGATACATCATGGGAGACAATGCCACCAATAATGCATCGCTGGTTAGAGCTCTTGCGGAGGAGCAGGTGCATGGGACATATCACTATGATGCAGGAGAACACCGGCTGCGCTGTGTTGGCCATGTTATCAATCTTGCAGTCAAAGCTTTCTGGTTCGGAGATGTAGATCGTATGCTGTTGCAAGATACAGTTATTGTCACCCGTGATACAATGGCTGATTGGCGGAAGATGGGACCCTGGGGCAAAGCCCATAATATTACGATATATGTGCTTGCATCTCCACAGCGGCGTCAGGAATTCAAACGACTTGGTGGAACCACCATCCTGCACAGAGACAATGCTACACGGTGGAATACTGGATATACAATGATCCAGAGCATTATTCGAAATCGGGATGCAGTGGAAGTATTCTGTCAACGCCATTCGGACTACTTGGATTCAGATCGCTTGTCAGTTGACGATTGGGAGCAGCTGGCCGATGCAGTGAGCATTTTGGAGCCTTTCCATGCTGCAACACTACGCATGGAGGGTGACTTCTCTGAGCTGCATAACATTCTAGTTGAACTTGACTTCCTTCGAACAATGTTTACAACGGTGTTACAGAAGTACCAGGGCAATCCTCATCTTCATGTCCGAAGGGCTGCAGCAGATGGGATAGTAGTGTTGGACAAGTACCGGGAGTTATACAAAGAGCTCACAGTCTGTGTAGCAGCGGTTGTGTTACACCCTGCGTACAAGTGGGAATACTTTGAAGTAGCTGTGGACAAACTGGAATGGACTGAAGATCAATTGCGGGATGCAAAGCTGCGTGTGCAAGCACTGTGGCTTACAAAGTACATGACGGTGTCTGCAATCGGAGCATCTGAGGGGGAACGCCAGCCTGATACTCCTCCAGCAGCAGCTACGCCATATGCAACCTGGCGTGCTCAGCGGCAGCGGGTTATTATCAGTAATGATCTCTCTCCATCCAATCTACTAATTGAGTACTAATGAGTGTATAGCTGATGAATATGACCGGTATCTCTCAACTCCAACTGAACCCTCTGTCGTCGACCCATTCACCTATTGGCAGTCTCAACACCAGATGTATCCAAATCTTTCATTAATGGCAATTGATATTTTATCCATACCGGCCATGTCTGCTGGAGTTGAGAGACTATTCTCCCAGTGCAAAATTATGCTTACAGACAGGCGAAATAGACTTCAAATTGATTCCCTGCAAGCTGTGGAATGCATCAAGTCATGGGATTCTCTGCAAATTGGGCTTCCACAGGTTGTGGTCACAGAAGCTCAAATGGAAGATGGCAAGGTTGAGCTAGATATAGATCCGGCTGAGGATGACAATATGGACATTAGGTAAATGCTGGACATGAGAATAGGAATGTGGAAATCTTGTAAAGACTGAGAAGGAAGGAAGGTACGATTTTGGGAATTATGTAACTAGCTTGAATTGATCAGAAGTAGCTTCGCTGGACTGGTCCAGACCAAGCCCGTCCAGTCCAAGACTGCCAGTCTGTAGTCCAGTCCAGTCCGGCTCTCCTGGCGGACTGGACTGGACCGAGCCCTACCCCAGACCGGGATCATTTGGACTGGTGGAATCATTGGAATACACGCACACGGTTCTCCCCAACTTCCATATCGTAACACCTCCCGTGATGTTGAACATAAACGCCTGTAACTCGAGAGCTACTTGAAGTATACTGCAGACTATAGTACACTATGCCGTGGTAAAAATCCGGTGAGACCCAATTATGTACCAATGTAGGGAAGTAGAGATCAGACCAGTGGAGATCGGAGCATTGGTATTTTCTGATGGATTAACTTAGATTGACGATATCTTGGAGGCGATTATCGTGATGAGATGGATTAGTCCGATTTGAAGAGATGAAGATTGACAAGATAGCAGTGAATATATGACATCAACAGCTGAGCTAGATTTCCCCGCCGAGTTTCGAGGAGATAGACATTATTACTCATTCTCTTTATTGTGACATCAACAAGCCGGTAGACACATCGTTCAAAAGCATTGAAAAGTTGTTTTACATGTGCCTAACGTTAGCTCAATTATATCTAGGGCGGCCTTGAATGAGCCACGCCTGAACAAATTAACTGGCTGGGAAAACTCAATTCCGCACCCTTTGTTCGCTGCGAATATTGCTTTTAAGTATATCTTATTTTAGCTTGGACTATAAACTTACTATGGTCAATTCGGGCATTACTGTGGTAGACCTAGCAGGAGTGTGGCGTAGGCAGGCCTTAGCAAATGCTATCTCGGCTGAATGTGACATCAGGGTGCAGATATTTTATCCGAATATCTGTGTATCTAGCTACTTAAGTTTGGATAGAAGTTATATAGGAGCATATTACTATACCATTTTTTGTTTGTTTTAATCATTCTGCATTCACTTTAATGTTACTATACCGCTCAAGGGGGCATTCTGTGAGGCGGGTGATAATCTGTGACTGCTATATTTGACACCGTGGGAATTCTCAGCCTGTATTCACACGCCGGGCAAACTGCGAGTATGTTACTAATGGAAAATTTCCAGTCTCGATCGGGTGGGTGTGGGAAATTCCGTGCATAAGAGGTCATGTAATATTTTAACCCTTTTCCCCGGAACTTCCTCAATCTTCAGCCGGCAGAGGGCACAAGGCCAGTAACCCACCTACCTCTCTCCTAGGCAAAGTCGTCCATCGGCAAAAGTGCAAATCGAATATAGGCTGCGATTCGCGCACACGCGCAGCTCAGAGCAAGCTTCTCGTGGACCCCTGCGCGACGCGCAGTCTATAGTCATCTATAGTCGATTCATAGAGATGTGCGCGTGGGCCTATAGAACTATATACAGCTGGCGGCCGGAGATGGACCAATACCCTGCTGTCTTCGCAGTTATACCGGTACTGTACACACTTTCGCTATGAGTCCGCTTGAGAGCGCTTGAAAGCCTGCTTGATAGCCTACCTCAGAGCCTGCATGATAGCCTGCTTGAGAGCCTGCCTGAGAGAGCCGCCCCTCAGAGAGCTGCGTTTGAGAGAGCCGCGCTTCGGGAGGAGTAGAGTTTTCCACTGGAAGTTTTTGGCCGATGGTAAACTCTGAGTTTGTGGAAGCTTTGGCTAAAAGAAGGCTCTAAGTCTGTGGAAGCTTGGATGCTGACGTTGGCGTAGCCAACCTACTTGTCTAAGTGCTTCTGGTACAATGGTCACTACCACCAACACCATCACCATCGCCATCATCACCATCGCCATCATCACCGTCAGCCCCGGACCGAATGCGTACACATACGTCCACAATCGATGGGAAGCGGGAAGCAGATTCTGCTGGAGAATCTGAGTCGGAGATCTGCTCTCCCCAAGATCCAATTGTCTACCTTTCCTGCAGAATCTAAGGCTGTAATTGTCAACACCATGACCGTGAGGCATCGTGAGATCTTGTCATGGTGGCAGCGCTAAAGATAAGGTTCAGACTATGATATCGACCGACGTCATGATTTCGGCCACCATACGTCACCCGCCACCCGCCACCCGCCACCCGCCACCTGCCTCACGCCTCTCAGTGCCTAGCACCTGCAATTCAGCAAATCTTTGGATCGTGTACGCAGGAGCACACATGGGAGCATGTAGTCAAGTGAGATTGGGAGTGTCTTGCCTCTTGAGAGTGTACTTGGGAGCGTAGAGCCAAGTAGGCTGAGAGTGTGTCATCGAGTGCAATTGGGAGTGTACTTGAGAGCGTCTTGAGAGCTTCCTTGGGAGCATAGAGCCAAGTAGACTGGGAGTGTGCCATCGAGTGCAATTGGGAGCCTCCTTGAGAGCATGTTCGGTAGTGTACTTGAGAACGTACTCGGAGGTGTACTTGGGAGCGTACTCGGAGCTGTACTTGGGAGCGTACTCGGAGTGTACTCGGGAGCGTCTTGAGAGCTTACTTGGGAGCGTAGAGCCAAGCAGGCTGGGAGTGTGCCATCGAGTGCCATTGGAAGCATCTTTGAGAGCATGCTCGGGAGTGTACTTGAGAACGTACTCGGAGCTACACTTGGGAGCGTACTCGGAGTGTACTCGGGAGCGTCTTGAGAGCTTACTTGGGAGCGTAAGACAAGCAGGCTGGGAGTGTACAATCAAGTGCAATCAGGAGCGTACTTCAGAGCGTACTTGGGAGCGTGCAATGAAATGCATTTGGCAGTTTAGTTTCAAGTTTGTTAAATGCAGCAGATGTATAGTATCAAGCGGTTAAATGCAGTAGATGTATAGTATCAAGCGTATATAATAGCATGCGTACCATAGTAATCTAGTCCATGCGCAGGTCCATAGGATCTCGTCGTGCCACGCGTCAAATATGCTATGGATTACCGTCCCAAAAACAGCTTCTCTATGAGTTACACGTCGCATATGGTCATTTTTCTCGGAGTCCCTTCCACTTCCCGCTACTCAATGGAGGGCACTAAGGCTACTAAGCCCACCCTCAAAAACACACCAAAAAACCACAATAAAAAAGCAAACTAAAACAAAAGAGAATTGTAAAAATATTCTTGCCCTGCAGGATCATCAAACCACACTCAGCGCGATCTATACTGCAACACCATTCCTCCAATTTTCCCCATTCCTATACCCTGCACAGCTAACCCTCACAGTGTCGCCAACTTTCATGTCTCCCACCACGAGTGTCATATATCTTTGTAACGCTGCGATCATCATCACATTTTGTAACAACCTGACCTCACGGCTGCCCATCCTTGACTTTTTGTTTTTCTGGAGTTTCCGACTCTCCCCTCTTTCGCTGTCCTCCTCTCCCTCCAGGTTGTCTTCTACTCCTATCATTTCCCACCTTCTTCAACATTATCGTATTTCTGAGTTTAGTCGCTCGAACACATGATCTACTGGACCTCCCTCTACCATTTCAGTTTCTGGCATTTCGCGTATTCTGTTGGCGTCCTCCCTTATCATTTTTTCCCCCATGATCCTCCCCTCGCTTTACTGTCACCGTAGCCCCAGCATACTGAGAGTGCATTTAGCTGGGTGGTGGGGATATTACTCGGAGTGCTTTATCCGGTTTTCTGGGCTCCGCATCTGATTCATTCAGTGTTCCGAAGCGGTCAGTCCGGTCAGATCTGAGCATGATCTGTGCCGGCCACGAAATTTTTGACCCAGGCCGGCCGCTAATCTGACAGATTTGATCTGACCGGACTGCAGATATCTGGCGGCCAATGGTGCTACTAGTACGAAACATTGGGACTCGAAAGAATGAAACAAACTCATTCCAAATAATATTAACCTTCAAGCTCCTCCACCGCTGCTTCACCTAGCTACTTTTGTCTTGCAAATAATGCATTCACCGCACATTAAGCTTGTAGAAACTGTCAGATTTCGGCAAACCCATGCGGGCCAACGTAGGTCTATGTAGTCGTGTGAAGGTCTATGCAGGCCAATGAAGGTTATTGCCCGAATCTTTAGTCTTAGTGTGGTTTCGCTGCAACTATAAGTTTAAACCTTGCCAAATCTGCAAATTTATGCAGACTTCTGCAGGTCGGCCCAGGTTTACGGGGAGACGGCCTGTGCCGGCCCAGGTCAATGGCGACCTTCGTTTGGGTGTCCTGTATCTGACCGGTCTACGGATCTACAGACCGGTCGGCGGCCGGCCTGGCCGCTTCAGAACACTGGATTCATTGATATTCATAGCCATCTCCTTGTCCTTTTCGACCTTCTTTGGTAAATTTCGTTCAAACACTGCTGTAGCCAACGGAGTTCCAATCCGCCTCTGGGATGATGGTGGTAATACTAGCCTAATTGTACGATGCTTTTTTGGTGTCCTGGGTATTGCTGGTGGCTGCTTTTCCGGGTCTGACGCATTCCTCCTAATGTTGCCTAACATTGTATTTTCCTTAGCAAGGTTTGCTGTTTTGAGTGTCGATATATCCATGTTCAGGTTATCGATTTTCGAATAGAGTTTTGCGAAATGTCCCTCCATAACTTTGATAAAGGCCACAGAGACCATACATATTCATCACTGCATCATGAGACAAATCTACATTTCTGTCCTTGTCACTAAAAATGTCCTCGGACGCCGCTCGTTGTTGTTTTGGGAGTTTTGAAGGGCCTCCGAAACTTATTTGCTTGGGTGCTGGCCAGGTGCCTTTCCCCTTCTTCTTTCGTTATGACTTCCCTGACCATGGTGAAGCACCGAGGGGAAGCATCGTTGAAGCGACCGTACAACCGTCGCTATCGTCATCGGAATTGTGGGGGGGAGAGTAGTAATCCGAAATTTCGACTGAATCGCTCTCTCATTTCTCGGAGTATCCTCGCAGTGACATAAAAACATCAAAGGGGTTCGTTTTCTGTGTAGGGGGACCCGCGCGAGGCGTCGGGGTTGTCGAATTGCGCCCGACTCTTGGCATCGTGAGGCTAATGAACAATTACGGGGCGGCTTGTGTTTGGCCAACGACCCACGGCTTGGCAAAAGCTAGCGGTGTCGAGGAGTCAGTTATTTTTTTTTAATGCGTTGGCACTTGTTTCAGCAGGCTCCATGCATTTTCTCGTGTCCAGACTTAGGTAGCTGGCGTAGCGCGCCTATTGAGCCTCACTCGCTATTAGACTAGCGAGGTATGAGCTAGGGTAGAGCGTTTGGGCACGAGAAAACATTGTGCACAGCGCACGGCAACTGCCATAGACGCAAGGAAGTGCAACAAACAAGGCTGATTTGACTAGATAACGTAACTGAATCCCGGAAAGGCCAGCTAAATTATGCACGTGCATCAGCAATGGATGAGAACGCAGGGCGGGCTGATGGACTAGTTGACCTTGATTATAAATAACTCAGCAGCCTGATGGTTGGTATCAACGGGACGGCAGCCACTGGTTGTGGTTACGATAAGATTGGACACACAGCACATACGATACGGTTCGTTCACTCCGTATCACGGAGGGCCCATCAATTTTAATTACGGATTTAGCGCACTTTTAGGTGTTTGGTATTAAGAAAAATCGATTCGCCCAAATCTCGTATGACGACTGACGTCAGTACAGTAGACTCTCGTATAGACCGTGATAGAGCAATGCAGGTACTTCAGCAGGCACTTCAGATTGATTCCCACTGCTTATGTCTTCATGCAAGGCTGCACGTACAGCTGATTCCGTAACCCATCCAAACTGGATTGTACACGTCTATGCAATATGCAGGTAAGAGCCATCACTCGCCCATTGCATTAACTAGGCTGGAGCACAGCCCTACTGACAGCTTACCACAACTCAATTTTTACCCACCACACCTCTAGCTCTGCTTCTCAATTAACCTCGACCAACACAGACAGCCCATCCCCAGCAATATTTGAACGGCAATATACCCAATATTACAGCACTTGAGAAATAGTTTTAACGGCAGCATTATCAATCCTTTAGGTACCGAAAACATTATAACGACGGTGCAAGAAACCTAATGGTACACATGTTATCCGATGCAGTTGAAAAATCTTGGGCTGACAACTATAGAGCTGCTTCCTCGATATCATCGAGCCAGTCTCTGGCATGTTCCACAACGTCGAGTATGGGAGCTAATCTTATGAATAGTGTTGATGACTAACGATGTTTCCCAAAGTATCGTCTTCATCCACGGACTAAACCCCGTCAATCACAACAATCATGCATATAAAACGTGGACTCATGGAAATATATTCTGGCCAAGAGACCTACTTCGACCGCACGTGCCCGGTGCCAGGATTTTAATCTTTGGATACAATTCCAATGTTGCGTTCGGATCCTCGGCTTCTGGGGTTACCGTATGTATACCTTTGTTACTAGTGAAGCCGGAAGTTACTGAGGTGAGTGGCATTTAGGACCATGCCATGATGCTCCTCTTCAAGTACAGAGCACTTCAGGTATGTATTATTCATACTAGAGTGCTATGAAATACGGCGCTGAAGCGAAAGTTGCCGGGTATTCCAATCATATTCGTTTCACATAGTTTAGGAGGGCTGGTTGTGCGGCAGGTTTGTTCTCTTCTCTTATATAAGTTACGTATTTCGGAGGTCTATTGCTGATATGATGCTCCAGGCTTTGATTCGTGCACTGAACAGCCACAGACTGTACGCAAGCATTAAACAATGCACAACAGGGCTTATGTTCTTCGGTGTTCCCCATCACGGTGGAAACGGTGTAAGAGTTGGCAAGGTGCTAATTCAGCAGATTGACACATTTGTTGGTAGCGAGCTGACACTGAAATAGGTTTGTGCGACGATAGCAAGGTGCATCAACGGATCTTCGAGCAACGATATATTGAAGAACTTGGAGAAATCATCAGTATTCTCGCGTGAGGCAAGGGATATGTTTCGAGCTCAGCAGGAGGACTATATGGTTGTGTCTTTCTACGAGACTCGTAAGAAAATGGTCAGGCGGTTCGGTATCTGCTTTGGGATGGTCAGAATGCCCTGCCTCATAGGGACACTCTGAATTCCTATTGACGTTAGCAGAATGTGGTTTCTAAAGAGTCAGCAACATTGGGCTTAGCTGACCACCGGGAAAGGTGTTTCCCAATTGATGCAGATCACTCGACGATGTGCAAGTTCAAATTTGGCGATGAAGGTTTCAATTTAGTCCTTGATAACATGAAGGACCTTATCGAGAATGCTGTAGCAGGTCATCGCACAGCAGACATGGTTCTTTCTATCCCGCATGCCGTTAGTTCCGTCACCGGTATACAGCACATGACCACAGAAACTCCTACGAACAAAAGAATCTCAGAGTGTTTGAGGAGCTTGGCCCCGGTTGATCAGCGAATGTTCTTATGGAATGCTATACGGACTGCGGCTGAAAATTCACCATATCAGTGGTTTTTCGAAACGAAAGAGTATAAACAATGGGACAAATCGCGAGGAAGTAGTACTCTATGGATTTCAGCTGGTCCTGGCTGTGGGAAGACTACATTATTGGCCAATGTTTTGAAGCGTCTGAACGCCATTCACGGCGACATGACCGGCTTTGGGGCCGTGACGCTGTCTTATTTCTTTGACAAGAGCAACACTCAAACCGAGAGTACCGCTGTTTCCTGCCTCAGAACCATAGTTTACCAACTCCTTCGGCAAGTTCCCACACTCATATCCTTGATCTTAGAGCCCTATTCATCTCTGTCGGAAAAACCAAATTTCACCTGGACATGGGATCTTCTTTGGTCCATTTTCCTCAACATGTTGCAGAAATTGAATACGTTGGGCCAGTATTCCGTAAGATTGATTATCGATGCGATCGATGAATGCGATGACACATCTCAACCAGTACTCCTGAAAAGTCTCCAATATTTATTGGAAGATTCTAGAAACGGATTATTTTCTGGTGCGTGTATCACGATTCTTATCTCAAGCAGGATAAACTTTCAGCGAATTCTTGCTTCGGCCGTTAAGTTTGAAATGACTTCGGATTGCACCGAAAGCGATATGAAAGCTTTCATATATACTGCAGTCAATGATTTTGTGCAGAAGAAAGCTCTTTCGTCTATAGTCGGGGAAAAGATTCGTTGTTTCCTTGAGCAAAAGGCCAACGGGATGTTTCTTTGGGTTAAACTTGTTCTAGAAGAACTCCACAGGCGTGATGTGCGGCTGACGGACGACGTGATTGAAGCAAAACTGTTGAATGTCCCTCTGCAGGTTAGCAGTATATACGCCGACATTATGGGCAATATTCGTAGGATCGGTCGCGATGAAGTCTGGGGCATCGTTCGCTGGCTCGTATTCGCACGAAGGACATTGACCGTGGATGACTTGAAGACTGCACTATGCATCGAGTACGAGCTACCTCACTGGTATGATTTTGTTGGAGATCTTCAGTTCATTTGTGGGTCTTTAATTCGGATCGACAACGAGGAAGTCAAGTTAGTTCATGACACCGCAAGGGAATACCTTTCCGCTGAGTTCGAACGCTGGAGGTCAATGTTCTCTGCAGAAGAGCGGAACCCTCATGATAAGCTAGCCGAGATATGCCTTCACTGCATAGCCAGAGACAGGCCGCGGCGACTATTGTACACCCGAGGCAGTTTTCCCGAAGAACCATTTCTGGCGTATTCGACAACCGCCATTGGATATCACCTAGCTGCGCTGTCGAGGCCCTCACCAGAGCTGCTTCAACTGATTCTAAGTTTCTTTCAGCAGCAACATCTCATTGACTTAACTGTTGAATGCTATTGGTTACTTGAGAACGACAACCACATGTGCACACCATTGGGGCGATCACGGCTTCACATCGCTGCCTACTTTAACATATTGTGGCTCATCGACCTCTGTCTCGAGAAGGATGGTGCCGTTGATTTCGGATCCGACTCGGGAATTCAAGATAGTCCTCTAATTTGGGCATCGGAAATGGGAAACTTAATAGCGGTCGAGAAACTCCTATCTGCTGGATCGAATCCTAATCAGCGCGAGGGGGACAATTGGACTGCATTGCATTGGGCTGCAACAAACGGTCATGACGCAGTGGCCCATGCCTTGATGCTAGCCGGCGCTGACCGAGAGTTGAACGCTGCAAACGGAGGAAAGCCAACCGACTGGGCAAAACGAATGGGTCACATAGCATTGGCCACCGCAATCACTGAATTTGGGGAGACGCCTAGAGAAATCTCGCCGCAAATTCACGTTCCTACGACCAGCAGTTCAGTGACCAGGCTTCCCAAGCCCCGTGTGTGTAAAGCCTCGCCTCGCTCAGGGCTACGTATTTTTATGCACGATAATTTCGGAATATGAGCCTCAAGGCATGGATACTGCAAAGTATTGCTCGATCAGTTCGTGGTTTTTCAATGTCTGTCGTCACTATTGGTACGCTGTTTGAGACCCATTTGGTCGTATTGGTTGTGTGTTGAGAGCTAGGCAATACATATATACACTCATTACAATATTATCAAACGCATCACTGGGTTTCGTATATACCTGAACTGCCTTCCCTCCCGGATCGTTAAAGTTAAATAAAGCACCATGGTGGAACTGATTCTAGAATGGCAACTGCTGACCATAATGAATAAAGATCGATAGTAGAGCATGGAGTACATGCATATGGCAATGACTCAACGAAGGTTTCTAGTGCAAATGTAGTTGTGAGACAGCTTAACGAATTTAAGTGCTGAATATTCCGATCGAGTGAAAACTATTGACCCAATATCCGATTATTTTTGTTGCCCATTCATCCAAGGTCATTATACCCCAAGGGGTCGCCAATGAAGATTCATAGTGCAGCCAATTCTTGTTTACAAGATCGACTAATGTTTGTTAACGGCTAGGCGGCTAAAGTTAGTGTTTCATCCTATATTACCTACGTATACACTGCGCTATCCTCAGGGGATTTGGAATGTTGGAAATGGTAGCGGGCGCTGTGAGAAAGTCTAAAAGCGATATCGTTCTCTCTACTCTAGCGGTCTCTCTATATACAGAATGACATGGCTACATTGGCCGCTCCGCCATCGGGCGGACTCGGCCGCGGGGTTGAGCAGATTTCCAATATGGAAATGGATGCCAGACGAAGGAGCCATGGGACAAGTGTTATATATGATTTCAAGCTATGTATCGGTAACACTATTTGACCCCCGGATGTGAGGTCAGTGTTCCTAAGCGGCCAGGCCCAGCCGGCCTGCAGGAAGCCGCGCCTGGACGCCGCCAAGCCAGGCTTTTTGCGGTTTAGGCTTTTCAAATGGAGGCCGGGCCTGGCCTGCGCCAAGGCAGGCCTCAGATTTTGCCGGCGGGCCGCTTAGAAACATTGTGTGAGGTGGTGACGGTGACAAATGTGTCAAAAGTACAGAATGGACACCTCCGCGGGGCACGGTTACTGGTTACGTCTATCCGCAGTGAATAGTACAGTATTCTGCGAAACTTGCCCTCCACGTTTCCCATCCTCACAAATGCGACTTCGTATAGCGTCTTATGTTCTGATCAAAGCTGGAGTGAAAGCAGAAGGGCGCCCTATCAAGCCACGTGGGTCGAAATATACCACCGCCGATGTTGGTCACAACCAGCCTGATTACGTCTGGATCACGGTCATGATCTATTCGGTACTGATTTTGTCAACCGTGGCGATACGGGTATCCCAACGGAAATTATTAGCACTTTGTAATCTGGCTCATATTGTATGCGATATTGACATCTCTGTCAGTAGATGCCTACGACCACGAGGGCATCCGGTTGAGTCGCTTACTTGCTTACTTGGTGCATGGTGTCGTTTACGTACCATAGCAGTTGCTAGAGGATACAGCGTCTCTACAGTTGAGCTAAATACTCTGCACCTCTGCACCTCCAAATGCATCTCTGACGTAGTACTGGAAAGAGTTAGCAACTAGTCTTTAAACTTTGTTAGATAGCACTATATATATTCGATAATAATTCGGTTCCTTAGGTGGTAGAAGTTCTAGGTCAGATCTGGAATCCATCAATGGCTGGCTTAATCTGGGTCATGGCAGAGAATACGCGCTTTAACCTGCCTTGTCGACTAACATTGCTGGCAACCCTCCGGGATAGATCTCGCATGCATCTAGCTGAAAGAACTCCTAATAGAGCTAGGTGACTCTGAAGCGCAGCACCTGAGTGACGAGGGGTTATTCTTGCGCAACCCAAACCCATTGTTGAGAGCAAAAGAGGAAGAATGAAGAAGCTCAATTGTCTATCCGATACAAGAGAAGGAAAACACTAGACTTATATACAGAGAAAAGACCATACTCGGCGAAGCCGAGTATCACAACCGAGTCCGAAGCCGACTACCAGTGCCGAAGCTAGTCCTCCTCCTCAGCATGGGGGCAGGCGAGGCCCATGGGGGCTACAAGCCACCGGCCTGATGCCCGCAGCCTTAGACCGATGGGGCTGTAAGCCCCCGAACGCCACCGAAGCCACCGGGCCAAATCTAATGCCAACACCCATTACTCAGTTGTTATTGTTGTTATTTTTATTGTTGTAATTGTAATCATATTACATTCAGCCGCGAGTGGCCATGGCATGAGTACATAACTAGAAATTTCCCCGCCATATCTCCATAGAGAACCCCCGTAGTTCAAGTGAGCCCCGCTATTCACTGGAACGAAAGATATGCATCCCACAAGTTTGAGTCAGCCATATGAAGTTTCCATCGCAGTGTTTGGTTCCATGTCCCGTCGTGTTGGCACGGGATTTGGCCCGATGGCTTGGGTGGCTTACGGCCCCCATTGGCCTCGCTTGCCCCCACCAGCCTCGCCTGCCCCCATGCTGAGGAGTAGGGCCAGCCCCGGTAGTGATGCCCGGCATTGGTCTCCGGATGTGATACTCGGCTTCGCCGAGTATGCTCTCTCCTTTCCCATATATATTCGCCTGTCTTTCTCTCTCTTTGCTCTTTAGACAATCACTTTTGTACGATAGTCAATTCAATATCTCTATTCGTACTCGATTGATCTCAACAGTGTGTGCTTGGGTTCTCAGAAAGTGGTGTAGGAGTGATAGATTGTAGGCGGAGTGTGACCATATCATTATATCAGCTGAGTCTGGCATGCAATTAGAGTGGTTGAAGTGATATATCAAGGTCTGTCGCGTACTATGACTCTGCATTGTCGGTCCGACTATTATTGGCATTATTCTTGGAGTAGTATAATAATATAGTACAGTATGGATACACATGTTGTCATGGGGTGGGCAAATTTATTCGGATCAGAAGAGGGACAAGAGATATATGGTTTTGCGGGTGAGCTTGGACTAGCTAGTACGCTGGCGGGTGCAAACTTTTTTCCTATTCACTTAAATTAAATATCAAAGGCTCTATTCAAGTTTTTTCTTTTTATGAGGAGTACTGAAAAAATATATCAGCACACCGTTTATGCAAATTCCGTAACACGTATAATTGAGGAAGTGAAGATACTCGATTGTATTCCCACTACACAAGTTTACCTTGCCAACGTGTCTGTTTCTTAAGTTATTTGCCTTCTAGGCCTGTGTCAGATGGTAAGGAACGGAACCATTTGGTACGGAAAGGTACAGTACAGACAGATAATCAACGAACAGTCGTCTGAAATGTCATTTCATATAAGTGGAACAAGAAGCCATTACCACCAATCAGAGCACCACCGAGCCCAGAAATGATGCCGCCAATATTGCCCTCATTGGGCGGGTCCTCGTAGTGTATTGGTTAACATGCTGATGATTGTATAAGAAGCTGTGCCACTATACTACTGTGCTACGGGTTCGAATCCCGGCACCTGCTCCACAAATAACCACAATGCGCCTCCTGCGCTTTCGATCGAACATGCTGGTCATTCAACCAAGACCTAGTAAGGGGGTGGGGTGGAACGGATGGGGATTGGCCGGTTGGGGTATTCCACTGTGATGACATCAATGAGACCCTGCATGGGAGAGGGGGAGAGTAGGAGGGGCGGTGGGGGGGTGGATAAATGGGGGGCAGGAGAAAGGGATGGTACAATCTGACCAAGAGGAGGGCTTGGCGGACACGTTGGGGTCACTCCGCGGAGTATCGGGGAAAGATGGATTCTGTCATACTCTAAGTAGAGTGAATACAGTATGAATAACACACACACACACATATTGCCCTCATTTAAATTCCCGAGTTCCGCCCAGATCATGACGGCTACAGACTTGGAAGGTTGCTAACGTATTGATCCTTCATACCCAGACTACTAGTTTGTCATTACTTTAATTATTCGTTTGCGTAACAACGCCGCCGGAACCGTACACGTGGGTTGTCGATAGCAGCGCAACTACAATACATCATATTGCGCAATTGTTGAGCGACATACTCGAGAGCGACACCTTAGTCATATACCATATCAAATAACGATTAAAACTAATCGATTTGATTGAGGTCGATATTGTCTACACGCTTGATGAGAACATCAGTCTGTTGCGACACAAATCAAGAGTGTTTACCTGGCCAACGACAGCTGGGGAATCAAGTCGTCCCGTTAAGATACCATATTACGATGTACGCAACTTTGTAAACCTTTATGCTTAGGGACTCATTAGATATCGTGCGCCTTGCATGGATAGTCGATTATGTGAGTCTGAAAGGAGGTTGAAGAGAAATCGTGCTTGACGGGGCTAACTAGCTGTGTTACGATTGTGGTGGTTCTATCGGAAGAGAACGCCTTTCACTGTTCACTATTCTCTCTCTTCCCCATAATATAGTATAGCCTACAAAGGTAACAGTTATGTGCAGGTGGTGTCAGTGGTAGGTTACGATGTACCCTTGAGCATTTATCCGTGCAATATTATCGGATATGGAGTTTATCACTCGGAGACGGTGGTCAGGGTGAGGGAAGCTTCGCTTCGCTTAGTGGCGTTATGCTGCGCACGGTGAAACTCTAGCTAGCGGAGGGTACTTGAATAAGTAGAGGACTAGGGTGTCTCTATTTGCGTGTTGCGTGAGCAGCATAGCGCCACTGAACGAAAAGAAGCTTAGTTTTGGAGGTGGTACAGGGTTCTGAGACTAAGCGAAGCTCCTCCTGACCCGAAGCAAAAGCGGCAAGCGGCAGCGACCTAAGCTCGTGTACCAGCCCCCGCCTAAGCTCGCATGCCAGCCCCTTCCTGGTGCGTGAATGAATACCCGCCCCAGGGAGGGGCTGGTCGACATAGTCGTCGGTGTTACTCCGAGGTATGGAGAGGGAACGAGATCCTGAACTGAACACCGAACATCAGAAAAACAGTTTTCGGTCACAGCCTAGGTAGATAATAACTGCTCTAGTAGTCTTCCTGTATTTGACCGCAATTGTTTGGGTGTGGTGGAGGTACTCCAGCATATCCCCTGATGTCAAGCAAGATAGACCCGAGTTCGGCCTACCTCTGAGTGAAGCATCTGCCAGCACTGATGGCACTTCCACCACATACAAACAGTTTCGGTCAAGTGCAGGCAGACTACCAGAGCAGTTATTATCTACATAGGCTGTGACCAAAAACTTTTTTTTGATTTTCGGTGTTGAGTTTGGGAGCTTGTTGCCTCACCGAACCTCGGAGTAACACTGACGACTACGTCGTCCAGCCCTCCCTGGGGCGGGTATTGATTCCCGCACCAGGAAGGGGCTGGCATGCGAGCTTTGCAGCGACCGACGAAGAAGTTGGATCAGCAAGTGCAGAGCAACAGCATGGTTAGCGAACTAAATTTAGCTTGCTCGCGCTAGTAGAATAATTAAGGCTATGTTGAAAGTAATTAGCAGATAATTAAGCCTGATGATCTTACTCCAGTAGATGGAAGCTGGTGGTAACTTGATTCCGTGCAATGTAACCTAACCTTACTTGTGAAACCCCAAAAACGCCACGATTGTGATATTTAGTCCCGGAGATGTGAGTTTCTGCCCTACTTACTAGACCGGAAGACATTTTGAACGACAGCTCCTGGTCAGTGAGGCTATCACAAAATATTACTCACAGGATGTTAGACATATATTGTTGCGAATATGGAAACGAGAATCATGTGCGTATATAGAAGAGAGAAGGAAATCTAGATGGACTTGAGATGTATACAGGAGACACTTCGGTTACTGTGAACTTGTATGAGTTCCGTAACACGTCTGATAATTAGATCTTATATGTGTAACATATATCGTTGACGATTGCGATATCTGTACCCGAATCCATGGTGTAACATTCATTATTTCTCCTGAAACATTGAGCCTATGCAGTACCTTGTTACTGAAGAGCTATTTTTACACCACATGTTTTTTACGGGCTTGGAGCCAACCAAATTCGAGGGTATCTTATAGGAATATAACTACTATTCTCAATTTAGGAGCTGTGAGATCTGCGCCTGTTTCAAAAGCTCTGTATGGAGGTTTTGTCAAGAGGAGTTTTCATTGCTGGGGTATTTCGCCGCATCGGTGCAACATTTTCGAACGTCCTCAGTTTGTGAGGTTTGATTCATTACAGATTTATTATCGTGTTTAGGTGTCCTCAGTCATGTCGATCAGTATGTCGAGATTTTACGGCCTAGCCAGTATCCTTGGAAGCCGGATGATGCTTTCATCCCGCCAAACAACTAGCAGTAGCCAAATTCTGGCCGTGATCATGAAGAGTCATTCGCTTTAGAAATTCTCAAAAATACGTTCGAAGCTAATACACTACTTCCCGCTCACAGCGGGGCAAATATACTAGTGAAGTTTTTATAAGGGAAAACCTGCGGCACCGGATGTTAGGAGCGCATTTATTTCGAAATGCCCGACCAAACCCATTTCACAAAGGACTAGATGTATTAAGGCTATATTTAAGCTCCTTCCATCTAGTCTAGTGTTAAAGTGTTAAAGCTATCCTACACCACATAGGCCCACTGGGAATACAAAACCACAGCTGGCCCGAATACATGTGCCCGTGTTCCCCGCCTGTTGATCTGCAGTCGAGTAGGAAGGCTAGGAGCTCGGCACTTTGCTGAACTCAACGGATTCGGCATAGTTAAGTGGCTCTGAATCGGTAAACACTGTAAATTACGGTGGAAGGGCCCAACATTGCGAATGACTAACTAGGGCGAAGAAAGAGGGGAGGCGTTGGTCACGCGGAAACGTTCTTTGATGTCTCTAGACTTACCAGTTTGGTCACCTGGTTACAACACTTGTTGAACCGGCCCGCCGGACGCCTACCAAACGCCTACCAATGAATGTAATTCGACCTATTCGAGATGCTCCCAATCTACGAACCCTAACACCCCCGCAACATTCTCGATTAGTCTAAAGACGGCTTTGCTTAGCCAACGACCAAAAAGCCGTCTACAGAATAATTATCCATTTGAATAAGTACGCTATAAACACGGTTAACGCTACCGTAACTACCGTAACTACCATAACTACCGTTTATGGTACTGAAAAGCCACATATAGAATTAAAATAACAAATTTGAAAATGAAACTTTTAATTTCTCTTGTGCCCAACCACCAGAGCCTCATTTGCAAGCTGTTTTAGTCAGTTCACGGAAGATGTCAGTCCGCGGAGTACCGGGTCCGTTCACGGAGTTCAAACCTTCCGTGAATTAAGCAGTCAGATCAGCTCCGTGTTAATTATGCTCAGCCAAGAGTAACATTATTCTGATCGCAAAGTTATCTATACATGAAATATGCATAATTCATCGCTCGTTCAACTCATGATCTCCAATTTACCATATCTCTAATATTGACAGAATGGTTGTGGAAAAACATCGATTTTCGGTGTTTCGTGAGTGTTTTTTCAGGCCACTCGATCAATTTTATAGATATCTTAAATCGAAAACTGGGAGGTGAAAGAACTACGAATTATACATATTTCATGTCTACATCACTTTGTGATCAGACAAATACTCATAGACTTAATGGGACCAACTTTTTGTCATTTTTGTCAGTAGCTGAGCATAGAACAGATAAAAAAATTTCCCCCGATTCACCCTGCGATCGGCTGTATCCCTCAACGAAGTGACTGGTCAGCTCACGGAGTGTGTAGGCTCCAGTCAGTTCATGGAGCCCAGTTACTCCACGGGTTAACCGGCGGACTGACATCCTCTGTGAATTGACTAGAACACAAGCTCTTACTTGTTGCGAGCTCGCTAGTGCCGAGACAAATTTTTTGTCAGCATACTGATTACCGTAAGGTTGCTACAATATGCTACTTCAACTGCTACTCAAAAGCACTACCACTTGATTTTATGGGGGTTGACACCAATTCCGTCCCTATTTTGAGACTGCTTAAGTACTTACTATGCTGTCGCGATCGTTTAGGTTCGTATGTCGGCCATTATGGAAGGGCTTGTCTGTAAATGTTTTATTGCAGATTGAATTAACTCTAGGCATCTTTTAAAACTTAGGTATATACAGTAAACTAGAGAACTAAGGGAAGAGGGGTAGAGGGAGAGGATCTTCCCTACTTAGGCGGCAATCCGGAGGGTGAGGCGAAGCAGGCGCTGTCATACTCCAGATAAAGTGCATACAGCACGATTAAAATAAAACAACTAGAGAACCATAAGTTCTTACCCATGCTGCTGATAATTGCCGAATGTCGAAGGCCCATACATCTGCGGCAAAATAATAGTTACACAATTTCTCCTAGGGCCCTCATAAATGAGTTAAAGAAGTATAAGTAATCATTTCTCACCTAGAATACTCAGCCCACTCAGTGTTACTTTGGATGGTTCGGTGATTTCTTGATTGACTTGCTTGATCTCTCTCGAGGGCAGAAGGCCCGTATATGTACAATAGACCCGTGTACAAGCTCTTCGTACCGAGATTCGTACCACCAGGCTTCGGCCGAGTCCCATCAGCCCGTATTCTAGCATTGACTTGTATTGGCCTCACGGAGGCTGAGGTTGATGTTCTAAGTATACATACTACACTCTACGCGGCTTATCTCAGGGGCATTTAATTTTGGATAGTTAAATTGTGGCGACAGAGTTGACTTTCTGGCTATGCATCATTTTCTTAATTACGCAATTAAATTGCAGAGGCTATCGTACTAACTTAGTTTGCTGGACAATCACTGAGCCCATCTTTCATAGCTATACTCAATACTTAACTCGTGCTACTTCGCTAGTTAACAACAACCCCACCCAGGTCCGGAATTTTGCTCTCACTTCTGCCTCATTGCAGATCTCTTACTGGCTCTCCTCATATTTGCACTTCCACAACACCGCCTTCAACATATCTCAAACGCTATAAGGTTCGCGACAAAGAGCACTGAAACGAGCATCCACCAATTAGCATAGAGACAGCTTCAAAGATTGTAAGCAGCAAATTGAGTACTCAATTTTGAAGACTAACTAGAAGGTTGACAGCCGCCGCAATTTAATTAAGCAACTGTAATTTTTGCGTGGCCTGAAAGTTGATCGTCACCGCGAATTGACTGTCAAAATTGACTGCCCAGACTCAACGCCTATCTTTTAGATGACACTCCTTACACACAAGAATAGCTATCTTACGACGTACCTACCTTATCAGTGGATACACTAAGTCCAATCAGGATTGGTTGCGCCTTACCAAGACGCTGCCACACTTTCCCCATTCGGATAAAACATGCGATTGCTTATTGTGTTCGTCATCGTTACACTGCAGCTAGCGATAGCATTATCGGTTCGCCCTGAAAGAGCCCCGCTCGGGTATATAATCACCAGTTACCCAGTGCTGTAGCCAACGGGGTTAACGGTCGCCATAACCACGCCAGAAAATACCACAACGCCAGCTATGGTATCTCCAATATGCCGTCCGTTTGAAAGAATTTGTGCTGATATTAATAGAGTTGCTTCCTCGACGTACTCGAACCATTCGACGCTCCATCGCATAACGTCGAGTACGTTACGTTGCAACCCAACCACATGAAACTCGGTAGCTGACCACCGGTTATATACAGTATCTTCTTCGTTCACGGCTTGAACCCACTAGGTCAGGAAAACCATGCATATCAAACGTGGTTGCATGGAACCGTCTTCTGGCCAAGGGACCTACTGCAATCTCGTATTCCCAATGCTAGGATCTTAATCTTCGGGTACAATTCGAATGTCGCTTTCGGGTCCTCGGCTTCTGGGGTTAAAGTATGTATATCTCCATTACAACTGGGGTCGAGCATGACTGTAACATGTGGCACCAGGAACATGCCGACATGCTCCTCAACCGGTATAAAGCCGTCCAGGTATGGATCTTGCTGCAGAATAATGAAGACTATCACTGAAAGCGAAAGGCTCCTGGGATTACAACTATCTTCGTTGCGCATAGTTTGGGAGGGCTGGTTGTGCGTCAGGTTTGTTTCCGTACGCAATATATTATTCTAGTGTAACTGTCGCTGATGCAGGTAGTTTATAAGGCTTTGATCCGCGCGCAGAACAACCACAGAGTTTACGGAAGCATCAAAGAATGCACGAAAGCGTTGATGTTCTTCGGTGTTCCCCATCACGGTGGAAACGGTGTAGGTGTTGGTAAGGTACTGGTCTAACATTTTTGGCACTATTTGGTGGCCCGCATTGACTTGTGAATGAGGTTTGTGCAACAATTGCGAGGTGCATCAACGGCTCTTCGAGCAACGACATTCTAAAAAACCTCGAGAAGTCTTCCATACTATCTCAAGAGACATGGGACATGTTTAGAGCCCAATTGGAAGACTACAAGGTGGTGTCTTTTTACGAGACTCGCAAGAGAATGGTCAAGCGGTTTGGTATTCGGCTTGGAATGGTGAGTAGTATCTTGCATAGTGTTCTGATACGTTACTGAAGCCAGTAGATTGTTGTGTCGAAGGAATCAGCAACATTGGGGCTAGCTCTCCATCGAGAGACGTGTCTCCCGATTGATGCAGACCACTCGATGATGTGCAAATTCAACTTTCACGATAGAGCTTTCGAACCAGTTGTCGATAATATGAAAGATTTGATTGCTTACTCTGTCGCCGCTCATCAATCAGTGGACGTCATTTCGACAATACCGTCTGTTGCGAGCTCTGAAATCGGCACAAATCATATCCATGAGACTGCAGAAACCATGTTGAACAACACCACATCTGACTGTCTTCGGAGCCTAGCTCCAGTTGATCAGCAAAGGCTCCTCTGGAATGCTCTTCGCACGCCAGCTGAGCTCTGCCCGTACCAATGGTTCTTTGAGACCAAGGAGTATGTCGAATGGACCGAGTCGGAAAAAAATAACGTTCTATGGATTTTGGCGGGTCCTGGTTGCGGGAAGACTACCTTGGTGGCCAACGTCTTGAAACGTGTCAATGGTTATCTGGGAAGCACCCAAACAACTGGGTGCATAGAGGCCCTGACGCTGTTTTATTTTTTTGACAACAGCAACCGACAAACTGAGAGTACCGCATTTTCTTGCATTCAAACTATCATCACACAGCTGATTGAGCAAGCCCCGTGTCTCCTACCATTGATTGTCAAGGCATACTCCTCTCTGTCCGAAAAACCAACCTTTACCTGGACTTGGGACACTCTTTGGTCCGTTTTCCTCAACATGCTCCAAGAGTTGAGTAAGTTGGGTTGTCGTTCCGTGAAGCTGATCATCGATGCGATTGACGAATGCGATGGCGAATCTCAAACAGTACTTTTGGAGAGTCTTCAATATTTGCTGGATGCTTCTGGACACGTACCGTTCTGCAGTATCCTAATATCTAGTAGGATCAACTTTCAGCGGAATCTGTCCCCCGCAACGCTGTTTGATATGAACCCGGATAGTACCGCTAGTGACATGGAAGCCTTTATCCGTTCGGCGGTAGGCGATTTTGTGCATGCAAGGAGACTTTCACCTCTGGTCGGAGATAAAATTGGTTATTTTCTGGAGCAGAAAGCCAACGGAATGTTTCTTTGGGTTAGGCTAGTACTGGAGGAACTTCATAGACGCGATGTGCCACTGACGGAAGACGTCATTGAAGGAAAACTTCAACTGGTTCCTCTAAGGATCAGTAGCATATACGCTGAGATTATGAGGGACATTCAGACAATCAATCGCGATGATGTCTGGGGGATCTTGCGCTGGCTGATATTCGCACGAAGGACGATGACGGTTGATGACTTAGAGGCTGCACTGTGCATCGAGTATAACTTGCCTCATTGGTACGATCTCGCTGGAGATCTCCAATTCATTTGTGGGCCATTGATTCGAATTGACAACGAGGAAGTCAAGTTTGTTCATGAGACGGTTAAGGATTATCTGACTGCGGAATTCGAGAATTGGAGGCAATCAATATCTGCAGAGGAACAAAATCCTCATGAACGATTGGCAGAGACCTGCCTGCGTTTTATAGCCAGAGCGGATTTATTGAGTTATTCTTACAGATCACCAATGATTCCAGTACAGTCTGGACTGAGCCCTACCTCGGACCGGACCGATCCTGGTCTCGCCCAGTCCAGTCTGACCTTGTTTTTGGACCGGACCGGACCGAAACCTATCCTAAACTGGGATCGTCCAGACTGGTGGAATTGTTGCGAATCACCAAAGGAGCCCTTTCTTGCGTATTCGACAACTACCCTCGGATATCACCTAGCTGCGGTGTCGCAGCCCTCACCTCGGTTGCTTCACTTGGCGTTAGACTTCTTCAATGACCAACGGCATATCGACTTCATTTTGGGTTGGTATTGGCGCCTGGTGAACGGCAACCCCAGAGTATCACCGCGGGGTGCAAAACTACTCAACATCGCTGGCTACTTCAATATTTTGTGGCTCATTGACCTCGCCCTTGTGCTGGGTGATGCCATCGATGAGGGATCGCCCCTCGGAAAGAAAGCTAGTCCCCTCATTTGGGCATCAGAAATGGGCAATTTGGATGCGATCGTGAAACTGCTCGATGCAGGAGCCAATCCGAATCATCGTGAGACGGACAACTGGACGGCGCTGCATTGGGCTGCAGCAAACGGACATCATGCAGTAGCCCACGCACTGATGCAGGCAGGTGCAGATAGGGAGTGGAAGGACTCAAATGGGTTAAGTCCGGTCGACTGGGCTAAACGGATGGGATACCCAGAATTGGCCTCAGCAATTGAACACTTCGGGGTACTGATGACACTGGTCGCACCGCAAAATCAAATCTATCCGCCTGAGATCGACACTGCAATGATACCAAAATGTTCTGTGGAACGCCAATCTGCTTTACCTTGCTTCAGGGATTATATTAAATCCACTCTAGAAAATTCTGACAAAACGTAAGAACATCGCTCTAGGACTATACATCTTCCTTTCAGAAACCACGGCGTTAACTGGCAGAGAATTAGGTCATGTCAAACCTGCTTAACTGACCCGTCTCAATTGGCTGGGTTATCGAGAACTGCGACATACGGAACCGAGTGATATGTCAATAATATGAGATTGTGCCAACGGAGCCTCTGAATAACAGATCCGGACGTCGACTCGTTGGATTGTGACGATGAAGAGTTGTCTTAGGCAGGTTCAAATCGGGAATAGTTAGTGGCAATATTTGACTGATTGACGCATGTAGAGCGTATAAGTTGAGGTTAAGGTGGTTTCCTACAATGGCGGGGTTTTTGTACGCATCATAGTCAATAATGAATTTGCAGACTTAATGAAAGTACGAGGTTACAAGAATTGGCTTGAGGCAAGTAATAAGATATTCCATCAGACAATGCCGTAAACTTCTGTTCGGAGTTGGGGTATCTAAATTGTTCAGTGTTCCGAGCGAGTCAAGCTGGCTGCAGCTTTTTGGGGGTTTGGCCTAGCCGGCCTCCTTTAGCGGTCGCTTTTGCTGTAAAACCTGCTGTTGCATGTGTACCTGTATAGTGAGTCTCAGCTCCGTTTGATGGCTCGTATGACGATAGTGCCGTGTATGAGGATATCCATGACTTGTATCAGGATCAAGGAGAGCGTTTCAAGATAGTGCAAGCGTGTATGCAAACGGATATGGGAGCGTGTACATATACGGACCTTATGCCCTCGAGAGATATCAGTCTTATCAACTCTATCAAGAAGTCACCTAAGCATTCAATGTAACCCCTGCTGGTATATATGTTCGGTCAGACCTACGGATACGAGCTTATGGGATTCAGCTGGAGATACCGGCCGAGTGATATGCTGAGCATTTACACCAGGAATCACTACGGTTAGGGGAATGGTACACAAACTAAGTATCAGAGCCATAGTTTCAGTAATAGCTACAGGTCAATAGTGTCACATGCTACTCTAATTCTCTAGATAGTAGGTAACTCTGAACCTGTAAGCATCAAATGCCCCAAAACCCGAAAATTCGGTATTAGCATAGTCTAGGGGTCTCAACAGTCTGGGGCGACCACAGTCTTTCGGGGCCCGAAATCGCCGTCCCGTCCCGGGCATTGTTTCTGTGGCCTAGTCCATCCGGGGCTCATTTCTTCTGTCCTAGGGCCCCGTATAGGTACCTATAAGGAACCGGTAGCTGCCGGGTGTATGCATCAAGCACTTATGCCGGCAGAATAGCCGATGGTGGATCTTACAACTGGCGGCGGTAGGTGCGGTGATACCTGTACTAGGTCTGAATGCATAGGTGGTGAGCTAAAACTACTGGTAGGTGCGCCGTAATGCCAGTAGTAATCCTAGGTACCAATTATAGTGTTTCCCATCGCTTATCTGCTTTGAAGTGTGTATGTTTCAAGACTGCAGGGCCTTGTAGGTATATAGTCTACCGAACGGCATCGCAAGAGACAGTCACCGAATGGCATCATGAGAGACATTTGAGACAATACCAAGAGATGATCACCGAGATTTCACAGCGACCAAGATCACGGTCGAGGACTCAATATTGGGATTGAATAAGAGGATTATTGGGAGCCCTCTACCGAAGGCACCGACTGGGATGTTTACCAAACGGCTTACCAAAACGAATGCCGAACGACTATACTGGGGCCTATAAGCCTGCTTGGCCGATGCTGAAGGAGTATGAAAATAACTACTGACGGGCACCGTGCGATTGTCACCGGCTGCAAGAGATGATCTCAGATATATCAAGACTGGCCGACTAAGCTATGCACGAGGGCTCGGGAGAGCGCAAACGCGCCTGAATATACTATTGCATGATAGGTCTCAGCCATCTTGTGGCCGGAGATGACTCGTATGGCCGGAGGTGAGTCTCGTATGACCGGAGATTGCTGTCGGCCTGAAGGGTCTATACATAGATGCGTACGCACGCATTCACACTTGTACTCGTATATATATGGCCTTGTGGCACTCTTCGATAATATACAATCAAGCTTCTCTAGCATCACTATTTCAACATATACATCGTATGAATGACAATTTCATGAGAAGCTTACGAGATAGATACGAGGTCATATATGATTGACCATCACCGACGGCTATGATACCGAGAGCAGAAGCTACAATCTATGCCGAGAAGTCAAGCCCGCTTCATCCGTGCAGACTGAGCGCGAATGACTACTGAAGCAGCTTCCAGAGCAGCAACAATGATCACTGATGGGCCGGGCCTGCAGAGTTGTTCACGAAGAATTGGGAGAGCTCGAGTGCTAGCGCACTTGAATATATATGGTGAGTATGACCGGTTACTGGGATGCTTACAAGTTAGCTATACCGATGTAATGGCCGATGGCGATGGTAAGCAGCGAGCGGAAGCCACCATCGATACCGCCGAGTCAAGACGAGCATCATACTATGATTGGGGATTTCACCGAGATTCCTGTGTCTAATTCCGACGATCACCTATGCTTGGCACGAGTTACGATTGCGAGATTGGATGGTCAGATGCCTGACATTCCGGAAGTTGAGATATGGAGGACTGTGTCACTTTGGATGTTCCTTCTTTCTCTTCTCTTCTCTTTACTTTTTTGCTTCTTTACTTCATTGGATCTCGGCCTAGTACAAATGGCGTCGGCACGGGGTTTGACTACCTCCGTAGATATATCAAGTTGAGGTGGAGTTCCCTGTGCACTGGATACGCTGAACGGCTACTATACAGTTCTGATCGGTTGTGGGACTTATGGGTTTGTACGTTTGCGTACGTTGAACAGTTATTTGATTGTTACTTCTAAATTTGAAGTCAAATCAACTGTTTCAAGTCAAGTCAAATCCACTCTTACGAACATTGTTCCAGCAAATGATGAGCCACTGTTGCCAGCGAAGTCTAATCCTTCCATACCAGCGAGTTGTGATTCACTGCTTCCAGTGAAGGCAGTTTCACCCCTAATGTATTTTACGGTCTAACCGCCCGTGGCCTAGCAACCGATCACGCGAAAAAACACACAAGCGCCCAGAACAGGGTTGTTAATTACACCACTCACAAACTCAATTTTCACTCTTGCCCTGCAACAACACAACCATTGGAAGAGTGAAGTGCAGATATGCAGTGATTGACAGAGAGAATGCGATTCCCGAAGCCAAACATGCATACTACACAAGTATTGAACCATCTATCTGCACTGCTGCTTTTACAGACTGTATACCATATGGAACCTTGCAAGACTGACTCAGAGGAGTGTGGCCAAAGGGTGCAACACATGAGAAGGAGCAGCTGCTGACTCCAGAAGAGGAGAAATCAATTGAGAGGTTTTGTGAGACTCTAGCTAACTTGGGACATCTGTTGCAAGGGAAGATGGTCATGGCATTTGCGATGTCCCTTCTACCTTCACAGCAGCGACAACAACTTGGTAAACTCCGGACAACACGCTTTCTCAACAGCCATCCTGCCATCATTGCCAATTTCACACAACGTCTGGATAGAAAACTGGCTAATGCAAATGATCCTGCATTTTTAAAGGACTTTTTTCAAAAGGTATATCATTTTAGTATATACATTAATTTTCAGCTAATACTGGTCACTGTAGCTTGGAAAACTTGTCAGAAAGCTCAATGGACAACCAGAAAATATTCACAATATGGATGAAAAGAGATTTCTACTTGGTCAAGCTCTTGAAGTAAAGGTGATATGCCATCGAGATCGAAAGAATCCCCAGTATACTCAGGATCAACATTGTGAACTGGTTACAGTTCTAGACTGTATTGCTGCAGATGGTAGAGTTATACCATGCATGTATATCTACACGGGGTCTAGGCATCTACTAGGATGGCATACTGGCATTCCAGATAAGGAGCAAGCAACGTTGGCATGGTCAAATAAAGGCTGAACTGACAATGAACTGGGACTGGAATAGGTGGAACAGAACTTTGAAAAATATACTACTAAGATGTTTGTACCATGAGATTGACCTCCTGCTCATGCTGACTATTACAGTGCAAAGGGCTAGCCACATATTCTAATCCTTGATGGGCATGGCTCTCATCTAACCTGGCAATTTTTCGATTTTTGCTGGAAAAGAAATATCCACCCTATTTGCCTTCCTGCACACTCTATAAACATCCTTCAACCTCTAGATGTTGGGCTGTTTGGTCCTCTTTCGCACTGATACAGCAATGAACTGGTTATATGGGTTAGAAAAGGAGAAAATGCAATTGGGAGTGTATTTGAGAGTGTGCTCGGGAGTATGATTGAGAGCGCCTTGAGAGCTTACTTGGGAGCGTACTGTCAAGCAGGCTGGGTGTGTACCATCAAGTGCAATGGGGAGCGTCCTTGAGAGCATACTCGCGAGTGTACTTCAGAACGTACTCGGAGGTGCACTTCAGAGCATACTCGGATTTTACTTGGGAGCGTCTTGAGAGCTCACTTGGAAGCGTATAGTCAACCAGGCTAGGAGTGTGTCATCGAGTGTAATTGGGAGTGTACTTGAGAGCTTCCTTGGGAGCATACAGTCAAGCAGGCGGGGAGTGTGCCATCGAGAGAAATTGGGAGCGTACAGTGAAGCAGGCTGGGAGTGTGCAATCGAGTTCAAGAGTGTACTTCAGAGCATACTTGAGAGCATGCAATGAAGTGCATCTGGCAGCTAGCTTTCAAGTTTGTGGTATGTATCGTAATGTATACTATGTGCAATGTGATGTATAGTATCCCGCGCATAGTATCCAGCGCAAAAAATCCCATGCGTATCATAGTAATCTAGTCAACGTGTAGCTCCATAGGACCTCATAGTGCTACGCATCAAATATGCTATGAATTACCATTCCAAAAACAGCTTCTCTATGAGTTACGCGTCGCATGAGGTCATTTTTCCCGGTGTATTACTATTACTCCAGAATACACCTTTTCCCCAGTATGTAATTGGTATTGATTATATACAAATATCTGCCATACAAGAAATGGCACAATAGCCAAAATCAAAACAAAGCACTAATTATAGTGTAACGAAACAATATATAACATTACTATGTTGGGTGAGTAGTGACTAGTGTTGTAGCGACTGCTCCAACTGGACTCTTCCATGTAGAGCCAATAGCCATTTAGTAGATATATAGTCAATAATATACAAACTAGAAACTATATACAGAAGTGTGGGGGTGGGTAGATACATAATAAAGTTGCTACTGGTCTGACTCCTGTTGTTCTTCACCTCTGATATATCCCCTTCCCTGCTTCTTACTTCTTCTGCTACCTTTCAAGCTCTGGCTGAGAGCTGGCTGGAGATACTATATTTTGATTAGCTTGTACGCCACAAAGGCAGCGTAGCCATCTCCGGTACTAGTATATGTATATGTGCGTAGCATGGTGATACAACGATGAATATAGGAGTACAGTTTTAACCTAAAACTAAACGCGATATCAAGTATGTGTTATTTGTGTTTCGGGGATCCTTGTTCAGTAATACTACACTGCAAAATGCTTAGATAGTGAAAATGGTTCTCTCACACTTACAGTTGGAAGGCAAATGCATTCTATTATGTTTGTTCCTAATCATCCACGACCTTACCTTGGTTGGCTTTAGGGTTATGGAGCCGACAGGGAAGGGTTAGGGTGCGGCATCATTTGCAGTCACTCAGTGATACAGACATTATTAGACCGGGCATAGATGGTCACTCGGCCAGCTGCCGCCCGTAGTGTTGTGGGTACAGCTGACCGCTAGCAGGGTTGTTAGTAAGGGGCCTACTTCTCAAATATATCTTGAGTCATTCTCCTTCTCTCTTTACCGTATCATAAGTCGATACACGCACACGGCTTCCAGGCCCGTTCCAGCCCATTTCGAACACTGAATACTGAGATTCCTGTATCAAGTCGAAAAAAAAATCGTTTACAGTCATAACTACATGAAATTACCCGTAGCCTCAATCCCATTTCCAGTGCTAAGCATACGGTCTCATCAGCTTATTCTTCTAACAGTATTCCACCCCGCTTCAGGACTTGCCGTGCCGTTAGCCCCTCTGCAGTCACCATTTCTTCGTCAGCACCACTCCTTGCCAGGGTTCGATAGACCTCGCACGAGGTGGCACAATGCAGCGGAGTTTTCCCATGTATGTCGACACTGTTGATATCTGGGTCAAATTCCAGTAGCAGGCAAACCAATCGAATGCAATTTCGCAAGGCAGCTAGGTGCAATGGTGTATGTCCATAATTATTTTGCGCAGACAGATCCGCACCATTCCTCAATAGCAAGCGAATGGTTTCGTGATTATCCGCGAATTTGACTGCAAAGTGGAGAGGGGTCCATAATTGTCTGCTCCTGTCGTCAAGAGATGCACCATGGTTTAATAAACTTAATACGATGTCCCAATTCGCGCGGTGGCAGGCTTCATGTAGTGGAACTCTTCCTCGTTGGTCTCGGCACGCAACTGTCGCACCGAGTTCTAGTAGTAATCGTACAACCTCCGTGTTATCATGATAGCTCGCAGCATTGTGCAATGCTGACCTTTGCGAGTTTTGTGTTTTTGAGTTCACGTCTGCCCCATGGCGGTGCAAAAGTCGTATGAATGCCTCCTTGCCTGCACAGATTGCGGCATAATGCAGCGGGCGCCAGCCCCGGTCGTCAACAGCATCAGGATCAGCTCCATATTCGAGTAAAGTTTCAGCAGTGTAGATGTTCCGTAATTGAACCGCCAGATGTAATGATGTGCAACCCCCCGTTGCTGTGGTTGCTGAAATGTCCGCACCGTGGTCGAGCAGTAGCCGTACACACTCTCCATCGTTTGAATGTTGTGCTGCATAGTGCAGGGCTGTCCAATTCTCAACCATTGCGTTGACATTGGCGCCGCCCAGTATTAATAATCGTACCATTTTCATATCGTCAGCCTGAATTGAATCTAGTAGAGAATCTGCTACTTCGTCCGCTCTGTGAACTAGCGGTTCAGTTGTTTTCAAGCCAATGGACTCTAGCGCTCCTACTGGGGCATTCTTCTGGGCAGTAGGCACCGGGCTCGGTTGTGTCGATGCTGAGTCACCCGCCGTCCCAATCTGCATAATGGTTGAGTTTTTCTGAAGGGAGAATGGGGAAGAGTTAATTTCAGGAGACATGAACTGCGAGCTAGTAGCAATCTGTGCTTTTCTGTTCAACAGAGTTCGAGTATCATTCTCCTCATATATCCCGCATGGGAAGACTTGTTGCAGGGCCCTGATAATAAACCGTTTGTTCTCCAGAAGAATGGCAGTGGGAATCCCTTGTTATATCAGAAAACCAGCAAATCAAATAAGAGTATAATAGCAAATTACCCATATCCTCCAATTCCTTTCGTATTTGCCGCCAGCCTTCTTTCTGCTCGATTGGTATGGTATCGTCCGTGAGTGACGAGACGACTGATTTTTCTCTGAGTCCACCCCGAACCTCGCTGATGAAGCTATCCAAGGTGCGTTGCAGCCTGGCCAGGGACGAACTAGCTGTCGAGTCAGCACATGCAACGCGACTTTGAGTACCGATCTGGAAGACACACACTTGCACAGCAGAATTAAACGCCGTTAACAAACCAGCGCTAGCAGTAATACGATCACGAAGAGCAGATGCCTCTTCGTGAGACCACCGAAGGCGATCAAACGTTCGTCGGCTGTTTGATCCAAGGCGATTAAACTTTTCCAACAGTTCCTCGATGTCGGACAGAACACAACGACATCCTTCAACTATGTCTTGCAAGTTCTCGCCTTTCTCTAGTGTCAAGGCTTCTTCGGAAAGTAGATCCTCCGTCTCTTTGAGCACTATGTGTAGGCGACTGACTTCACCAGAAAGTAGTTGGAAGTCTTTTGGGGCGTCTTTGCAGGATTTATATACAGTCCACGCTATTCGTGAAACTGTGATAATGTCGCCGATGCTGGAGCCGAAACTCATATTGATGGCTGGAGACGACGGATCCGATGGAGTCTTTGGGGGTTCAATAGGACGAATGCGCGACAATCTAGAGAAGGTTGAAAGGTTGAAAGCGGGGTATCAGCCGCACATTGTGCTACGTAATGATGAAGCTCGTTATCTTCTATATTTAGTATAGCGTCTCATCGTACAGCCTTGTTGGGTATATTACGCAGGGCGTATTCACGCTGATGTATCATGCTTGAGAGAGAGAGGAAGGTGGTACTGTCTGCGTTTATGCAATTCTACATGCTAGTTGCAGCGGCAGAAAAGCCACCACTTACCAAAAGCAACTAGCGGATTAATCTCGAGACCATTATACAGGTCCATACCAGAGAACCAAGAACCATAGCTATCCCAGGTGCGATGGGTACCATTAAGGTTGTGACTGGAAAACAACCCATCCGACAACTATTAATTATTCTATATTCACTCAATCTAGAAAATAACAATACCTACTTACCTCTCCCCGATCGCATGACCTGGCTAGGGAGGGGAGTTCCCCATCCGCTATCCTTACGACCCCCAGTGAAGTCAACCGTCCCGTCCGTCCAAGGGCAGGACGGAAACGGTGCCGTCTTTTTGAGCCAGGACGGGGACGGACGGCAATGACGGCCAACTAGCCGTCCCCGGCCGTCATCTACCGACATCCATGGATCTTCTGCATTGT
>Ga0307514_10000359_pt1 | contig 105294 bp, 100 predicted proteins | sample 16_EM_MG_FD_203088 | JGI IMG/M metagenome (GOLD analysis project Ga0307514, IMG submission 203088) | Populus trichocarpa ectomycorrhiza microbial communities from riparian zone in the Pacific Northwest, United States - 16_EM | ecosystem: Host-associated > Plants > Roots > Unclassified... | reverse complement strand
GTTGACGCTCTGTTGACGCTCTGTTGACGCTCTGTTGACGCTCTGTTGACGCTCTGTTGACGCTCTGTTGACGCTCTGTTGACGCTCTGTTGACGCTCTGTTGACGCTCTGTTGATGCTCTGTTGACACTCTGTTGACACTCTGTTGACGCTCTGTTGACGCTCTGTTGACGCTCTGTTGACGCTCATTTTGAGGTGTACCAGTATAGACACACACGATATTGCCCATAAAGGCCGCCAATACTTCGATTATGGGTACATGCCGTAGCACAGCCCTTGGATTTTACCAGATGTAACACCCAAAATTAATGACTCTCTGTGGACACTCATTGTCAGAATGGGGCTGTGACCATGTTGGTTTCTCTCTCACCCATAAAGGCAGCCAATATGTTGATTATGGATAACAGTGAGCAAATGGCGTCCCAATTGACTTACTTACAAGACTGAAAATTGGTCACGCTCAGTTGACACGCATTTTCAGAATGCGGCTGTTACCCTGTCGATTTCTCTTTTACCTATAAAGGCTGCCGATATGTTGGTTATGGATAACAGCGAGCAAATCGCTTTCCAATCAACTTACTTACAAGACGAAAAGTAATTGCCACTCCATTGACCCTCCGTATCAGATTGTGGCTGTTACCGTGTCGCGGTCTGTTTTGCCTATAAAGGTCCCCAATCTGTTGATTTGGAATAACATTGAGCAACTCACATCCTAATAAAGTTGCTTACAAGTTCAAAAATCATTGATTCTCCGTTGACTCTTATTTTGAGAATGTGGCTGTTACAGCATCGCTTTCTCTTTCAGTTCTAAAAGCTGCCAATACTTTGGTTATGCATAACCGTGAGCAAATCACTTCCCAATTAACATACATACAAAACCAAAAGTCATTGTCAATCCGTTGATTATCATTTTCAGCATTGGGCTGTATCCGTGTCGCGTTTTCTTCTGCCTATCACCGCAGCCAATATGTGTGTTATGAATAACAGCATGCAACTCGCTTTCCAATGAACTTACTTACAAGACCAAAATTGTTGACGCTCCATTCATATTCACCGCAAACATGTCCTAACTGTTGTTTTTTGGATAATAATTTTGTACAAATAATCATATAGTCATTATTGACAGCCAATGTACAATTTGTATCAATACTCAGTTGCATGCAAAAGCTTTGTGGTGTATCATTTTCTGATCAACTGAAGCGCATGTTCTCTGACCGATGGATATTGTAGCGCTGTGACATTCCAGCGCTTTCAGCTGGCAATTTGCTGCATGTAGATCCATACACTAATTTTTCATTAATATAGATCCCTTTGCTCACCTTGCCATATCTAGTTCGATCTCCTTGATTTCCATGACATACCATGAGCAATTTTCAAAATGCTGAGTATGTGCACCCGGTCTGAACGCAGAGTGATGTAGTTGGATCTATGGATGGATGCAACATAATGGTGGTCATTGATACAGATTCACGTTGCGCATTGACCGCTCCTTCTATGACTTGTCTGCCATCACTAATTGAAACTTTGTTAGCAAATTTTATCTCAAGTTGAGATTGCGCGTTCTGACTTGCCTGTAAGAGGCAGGATGATATCGCGGTGATTAATTGTCAAACAACTCGTTTTGGAGTCTAGAACGTTCGTATGGCCCATAGGACCCTTGCACATGCACAGAATAATTATCACATCTCACAATGTAGTCACTGAAAACAAAAAAATTCTGAAACGTATCAATATAGATACACCAATGACCTTTTGCAGAGATATGTCGTCAATAATCACATATTGTGCATGCCTTGTACAGATGATCTACGAGCCAATACAGTATGTTCATCTGAAGCCATTTCCTGTATGGTATGAAGATAGAGAGGAAATATGCAGGCGTAAAAGCGTACGGGTTAAACAGGCTTCAATTTCTCAATCAGTGATTGATTGGGTATCCCGTTGGTTGTGACAGCCGATATGCATATGTGAGATGCTGGATTCCTGTATGCTAACCTGATGTGGCTACTTTATGCTGGTGATGTTCCTTGCGGCATTGCAATTTTCCGCTGACACTATCATGTATCTCCATCAGCTCTCCAAATGTTGCCAGCATAGTCGTAGGTGCAAACTGATTCATTTCTGGCTTAATGACTGCCTTAACTGTCAATATGGCTGTTCTGGACCTCAAATCTTCCTAATGATGCAAGACAAAAAATCGTTTACACTCAACTTCAAGATGTAGCACGGAGCATGTCTCTTCTTGTTTTGATTATAAAGGCAGCCAATGAAACAAATAAAGAGAATGATGTACCAAAGTTAATATTTTGCGCATAACAGTAACATGTCTGACTGCGACCATATATTGAAAACCCCGAAGACAACAACCGGTGATTCGAATTGACGGGTCTTGCCAAAACCGGGAAAACCCGTGGGTTGACGGGTACAGGTACGGGTTTGGCCGGCAAAGATACTCCAGGTCGAGTTTTTGGACGGATTTGGAACTGAACTATAGAGTTTTTCTAATCCAAATCCGGACCGCTCACGTGTTACCCGGACCTGTTTGTAACACTAGGCGCACTACGATCGAGCTGTCTGGTTCATTGTGACGAGGAGGGTTTGGGATGCTGATATGCGAGGAGTACTTGTGGCAGATGAAATGGGTCTAGGAAAGACGTTCACCTCAGTTGCAGCTGCAGCAATGCTTTTCAAATTGGTGACTGAGAAAGTTGTAATGGGGTTGCCACTGTCCATTTTATGGGGGAATACCCTTGAAGAGTGGGTGATTTTGGCGCACAATGACTTTCCCAGCATTGGCGGTGAAGAACGGGAGTGGTATCCGCTCCAGAGATTGAATTCTGTGCCCCACCGCCTGTTGAAGATACAGACACCACCATCTCACGAGCGTCCAGCACTAATGTCGGCCAATAAACCAATGTTGATGGTTACAATGCCCGGTGTGGCAGCGACCGTCAAGACTGTCATCGATGAGTTGACACATGGATGTGAATTCAAACTGGTCTACTTGTTGCACACCGAAACTGTGCATCGCACCCACAAGAATCAGAACACCAGTATCGACCAGCCAGAAAACTGATGGAATATGCACCTTCTGTTATATGATACCTTAACATTCAGAGCGAAACCATCAAGCATTGGCAGGCTCTCACACTGTTCATGGAGTTTTGGGATTTTTGATGACTCTCATCGGTATAAGACAAAAAATAGCATAGGCTGGAGAATTGCAACTAATGCGAAAATTGGATTCAAACTTCAAGTCACTGCAACTCTGGGATTCCATTCACTCTATGACTGGTATTATTGGACAATCTGGCTGTGTTCAGGTGCGCCTGGAGATCCAAAGGATGATACAGTGATGGAAATGCACAGTGCCGAAGCACTGTATTCCACAGTGAAAAGCTTGATGCATGCCATCCAGACTGAAGTCAAAGATGCTCAACAGGATGCGGCACACCGGATAATCCAAATTGTAAAGCCCTGGATGATCAGAAGGTGTTCATGATCGAAATTCGCGAATGGGAAACTGCTTGTTTGAATAGCGAAGAAGAATGCACACCTTGTTCATCTCGAATGGACTCGCGATGTGCGAGTTAACCTACAGACCCTGGAGGAGAGACATATTTCGCAGGGTGCTTCAGGAGTGTGGAGGGTACATAGATGGTGGCTGGCATGTTTTCCATTGGTATTGGAAGACACTAAGGATCAGAATGAAATTTCAGGACAATGGTAAAATGAATGGCCACTGCATAGTTGGGTGGATTCTCAGATTTTCCGATGGCTAAGAGACACATTTCTGCTGATGCTTGTCATTTCATCTGCGGAGTATCCCGAACCTGACGAAGAGGAAGCATCAAATAAGGTGCTCCTGCATGTACCGGAAAATAATACAAGCAGCTTGCCTTGTGCACCTCCTCCTCAAAACGCTGTGCTATTTCTTCCACTGCCCGGCTAAGTTCGTCATTTGAAGTGGTGGCTTACAAAGTTTTTTTTACGAATCATTGGGATATTTTCTACATGTAATCCAAAATGGGCAACAATGAGCGCACAGAAATGCAGCTCAAATTCCAAGATTCACCAAATCCCTCTGTGTTTGTAACTTCACCAAAAGTGGGTCGGACAGGGCTCAATCTCACAGTTGCAAACCATGCGGTAATAACTCAGAAGTTCTGGATATTGAATAACCAATGGCAGGCATTTGCACGGGTTGTCTGACTCGGGCAAAACAGAGTTCCACACACATGGCTACTGAATACTGGACCAAATAGTAATGAAAACAGGGCATGTGACCTCCACCAGCTCTCTTGAGTGACTCAAATAAAGGTCCTGTGTGCTCTGATGAGCCGACCGAACATCACAATGACAAAGATATACCGGATTCTGGAGTGTCGTCAGGACCATAAGAAGCAGCTTACAGAGCTTGGAGACTTCGTACTGTCAGTTGGTAAGGATGAACAATAATTATCCGGGCAGTGAAATCAAGATACTTCTCTTTAATCATTCAACCAATACGATCTCACTAACTGATGCAAAAACGTCCAATGGGATGGAGAATAAAGGATGATTGAGGAGTCCAGGACTATTTGTTAGAGTTTGTCTTCTTTTCGTGTTAGCGGACTATAGTGATGAGTACAAGACGATGTCAACAGTAAACTGAATCATAGCCTCATTTCGATGAACCAATATGTGATGAATGGCAGGTGTGCCAGCGAAATGGTGGACGAAGTGAATTTCCGCGGTGCGGTATATTCTCTTTTGAAAATCTGCCCAAGCTGCAGTCTCTACTCATTTTCATCCCATCTTGTCCGTGCAGAATGGAGATACTAAAATCAGCGAACGGGATTTGTGTTTTCCGTTGTGCCTGAACTTCCCAGTGTGATTGCAATCATTTAGTGCTTGTCAATTTCAGGCTCACCAGATACTTGGGTCACGAAACAATTCAGGATATTCACTGAATCAACAATGTTGAATAATTTAAAGTCCATTGTATGAGAGAATCGCTCTCAACTTTTCGACTCTCTTGAGATAGATTTAGTATAGTATATCTGTAATCGTCCAGAGATAGAATGACTGTCTATGCGATATCCAGTTGATATATGGTATCCTTCGACACACCTTGCGTATTCCAGGCTTACCTGAAAAATACAGCCGAGTATTTCATTGCTCAGGAATGAAGTTCAGGCACACCTCAAATACACTATCCTGTTGAGTTTGATGGTTTCAGATTTGACACCGCACGTATATTCTATTCTCCGGCCAATTTTGACAAGCCGCCACTCAGTATTAACATATGATCCCACTCCAGGCACCCCTCCGCACCATGTATACACACTTCGCATTAACCTTGATCCATTCATTTTGCTCTATTCCAAGCATATTTTCTTCCTTCCTGAATGCTTTGAATCGGTGGCTGCCAGCACGCACAGAGTGTCATATCTAAGACACCAAACTCTTAGGTGCAGGCGCGGCTCATTCTGCTAGGCCCCAGCAAATATCGAAATCTATGGTTGATCTGTATATGAAGGCCGCCACTTAAATGCCATAACTGTCATGCTTCGTGTCAAACCATCCGTTGGACGAAGGTGTCCACCACGTGCTTACCTTTAATGCACAGACCTGTGCGATAAGTAACCACACTTAACTGGATTTTGACTAAGAAGTATGTTCGGATTTTACATTTCCAAGATTCTAAAATAGCTTCTGTTGTTCGGGCTCTATAATTGAGCTGCAGCTAAACAGAGTAATCCTCAAAAGACAGCATCTGCTCAGCGATTCTGCAGATGACTGGCAACTCCCGCTCACTTGTATACCACACTTCCTCAAATAGGCTTAAATTCACAGCGCTTCTCATGTAGACTTAACTATATTCTGACTCACTTGTATGTTTGGGCCACCATAAACCATATCTTATAATAGATTATGCACTGATTTCCATCAAGCGAGCTCCAAGAGATAGAATCTGAATGCCAGTCTCTGCTCAGTGGCTCAGTCGGTGACCGGCAAGCTCCCGCCAAGTGCATATCTTTAACGCCTGACGTTTGTGACAAATCATGAATGGACAATATCTGATTTCCGCCAATGTCCAATCTGATCAGTCCATGAAGAACAAATCGTGATGAAAGCTCGAGTTAAGAATATGCAGTTTCTGAGATTAGAAGAAATTGTCAAAGTAAGATGAGCCTACTATCCCAGCCATTACTAGTGTTAGCAACGGTTCCGGACCGTCAATTCGGGTCCGGGTCCTTGTCCAAACCGAACCGTTGCCAAATTGACTGTCCGGGTCGTCAATACACCTGAACTGCCCACTCGGGTACGGTTCCATGGGAAACTCCAACCCGTCTCAATTGGGCGGGTTGTCAGCGGGTCGCCCAGTGGGTCCATCTATAGATTCATATAAGGCTCTTGAAGTTGCAGTGTGTTAATAGTATCTTATCAAAATCGCGTTTTCAGCAACCAACAATGTGCTTTTGCTTGTTGAGCTGTTTGCAATATCGAGTAATTTGGTATCTGTATTTCACCTTCGATATATGGTATTTTTGCCTAGCAAGGCGGTCAATAATACAGTTATGCACGCGAAGATCAGCACGATGCCTTGATTATGAAATGTGCAAGTCCTAAAACTGTTGACGCTCCGTTGACGCTCATTTTCAGGATGCCGCACGGAGCATGTCGCTGTTGTTTTTGCCAGTAATGGCTGCCAATATCTCATAAATGAATATCCACAACCAATCGGAACATAACTTACTCCAGATGGAATGCTAAAAATCGTTGACGCTCCATTGACACTCATGCTAAGAATGGGGCGATGACCGTGTTGCTATCTCTTTTGCCAATAAAAGCGGCCAATATGTCCGTTATGCATAACAGTGACCAAGTCACTTGTGAATTACCGTACTTACAAGACCACAAATCATTGACGCTCCGTTGACGCTCATGCTAAGAATGGAGCGGTGACCGTGTTGCTATCTATTTTGCCAATAAAGGCTGCCAATACGTCCGTTATGCATAACAACGACCAAGTCAGTGGTGAATTACCGTACTTACAAGACCACAAATTGTTGACGCTCCGTTGACGCTCATGCTAAGAATGGGGCAGTGACCGTGTTGCTATCTCTTTTGCCAATAAATGCGGCCAATACATCCGTTATGCATAACAATGACCAAGTCCCTACTGAATTACCGTACTTACAAGACCACAAATCGTTGACGCTCCGTTGACCCTCCTGCTAAGAATGGGGCGGTGACCGTATTGCTATCTCTTTTGCCAATACAAGCGGCCAGTACGTCCGTTATGCACAACAACGACCAAGCCACTGGTGAATTACCGTACTTACAAGACCACAAATCGTTGACGCTCCATTGACGCTCATTTTAATGTATTGTCCATTCAACATCTGCTGCCATCGATAATTGTTTCCATCCTGATTTGACTTTATCGGTTGTCTTTCTGCCTCATTGAGACTCGGCCCTGTGGCAAAGCCGAGCGGCGTAACTATGTTGCACTGTTCACTCTCACACGACTAAAAATGATGTATCATGCCAAAAGATTCATTGCGCCTGCTATACATCAATTTATGAACCGATATTCACAAGCTACTTCTTACCATTCGCCCATAATATATCTCTAACTGCAACTCTCGGTCAAGCTACATAAACCTGGTGAACCATTGAGACATTCTGTCCTACTTTTTCTTCCCTCCTTTATTTCTCCACGGTTCAACTGCACTGACCGTCACTAACACCTTTCCAGCCTGTCTCATTGACTTCCGTGTCGGCCGAACCAATCCGGGCACATTTGGCGCGGTGCTCACATCCTGCTGCTCTGGGCATCCCGAATCCTCGATGCCATTGTATTGCTCTATATCGGATTCATCATCCGCTGCGTAATCATCTTCGCTGTCATTTGGATTATGGAAGTCGCCATTCCAGTTTAGCCAATCATCGGTGTCCGAAATGCTTTCCGGTGCGCTATCCTCGTAACTTTCTACTGGATGATGGTTGATTGTCCGGATTCAGCGAACATTTAAGATTTGAGTTCGTCCTCCAGGGAGGTCCTTTACAGACAAAGCTGGTGGCAAAGGTGATCTTTCGGACAATTTAAACGCAGCGGCACCATCATGTTGAAAGAGTGACCAGGATGCTTTGACGATCTCTTCTGTGTCTGAAATGTATCCTACAGCGGTCATCTGCTTGTTTGGAGCGCGAGATTCCTTGTGGGTAGCACATAGGTTTTGGCTGCCCTGCCACATCTCCAAAAAGTCGTGAACTTTGGCCATTCTGTGCAACTTCCTTTCCTCCGCCTCTTTCTTCATTTCCGACTCATTTTCTGTGTTTGTGGTATTCAATTCCGGGTCAGTGCCAGCCAGAATCCCGTGATTGGCTCAAGCAAACTGCCTTACGACCACTTTTTCGCGAAGGGTCTCGCCTGTGGTTTTTGGCTGCCTCCAGCCAATAACATTTCGGCCAAGGGAAAAGCTGGCCTCCACTCCGACACCATGTGGTATGATAGAGAATATGTCACGCGCCACATTGGAGAGATCGGCGTACTTTGAGTGCGTTTCCTCCTGTTGCCGCCACCAATCAGTTATGTCTGGTATCCAAAATGTACTGCTAATCTTCATTGGGTCGGAGTGGTAATCATTGAGATTTGGATTAATTTGTCCCCAGTTCTTTGGTGCTTCAGGCGGCGAATTCAAATAGAGCCAGGCGGCAGTCAATAAGCGGGCTGCGCGATCGCTTCGTCCGGGGGTCGTCTCTGCCACATTGTTAGGCGTTAAGTATTTTTCACCATCGCAGGACGAATCATATGGATCAAAGGATAATTGATAGGACCCTGAAGCCGTTGCGGAGGGGATGAGATTGCTGCTCGGTATGGTTTCGAGATTATTGACTGGCACACCTCGATGTTTGGCGCAGTATTCATTCTCCCCATACTTCAGAAAGACCTCCTGGTATTATGTTGTATAGGATGTCTCGTCCTCAGGATTAATATCCATTCCCTTGTCCCACTTTCTAAACGATCGCAACTTCCGGAAAAGATCGAAGATGTGTGTGGAAATTAGAAGCATGCCCGTGGTTGGAGTCACTTCAGCATAGTATTTTGACAGCTTCTGTCGAGCTAACTTCACCGCGAAGAACAAGTCTTCCTTCCACTGAGTCTTCTTCTTGGCCAAAGCTCACATCACGCAATCCATGTGATCGAACATGTCATTGTATACTGTGATAATGTGATGCAATGTAACTGTATACCTCTTCGACATCCAAAGGGTCCAATATCGAAATGTCGTCAATACTTCCATGACATACTTGACAATCGTCCATTCATCCTGAGTTGTGAATACCGGCCGGTATTCACTGTATTTTGGGTTTTGAAGCCACTCGCGTGTGAATTCCTGTAAACGGTAGGAGCGCTCGAGCAACTCCAGTGTAGAGTTCCAACGTGTCTTCACATCTATAATCAGAAGTACTGCAATGCGTACTTTGGCTTTTTGACAGTCAATGAACTCGTTACGGCGACCAGGTGGTAGCGTAATTAATCCAGCAAGCATTCTCTGCTATATGAAGGTCAGCTTCAGGACTTTCAAAATATCATGAAATACGTACTTTCTCAATTATGTTTGGTAAACCTGGTTTCATGGCCGACACCTTATTGATTCTAGCATTGCCCTCTTTTCGAAGTCTTTGACTCTTCCCACCGTCTATGCTTTCATTCTCTCCAAATTGCTGATCGCGCTCATGGGCTTCCCAAGACTTGGTGCGGCCTTTTACACCGAGACTGCTCATAAATGCACCTAAAGCGAGCTGAATGACGTGTCCCATGCAGGGTATGTGGTTCCTCAATGCCGGCCATTCGATCCCAGAGGCCTCAAGTGTTGATTGCAGCTCACGTGTCATCGAGTACTTTGAGGAGGCATTATCAGTTGAAATACCAAGCAAACAGCCGTCGGTAAGCTCAAAACGATCAAGCACATCCTTCAAATCTCCGGCAAGTCTTGTTCGAGTATGTTGGCCCTTGATTGATCATCCTTAATTAGCTTTCGAAACGGGAATAGAACAGGCGATCAATCTCATCGAAAGCGAGTTGAACTTCACGCAATGCCCAATTTCGATCCATATAGTAAGCAATAACCGACGTTATGGCCAATTTGTTTGTTGATGTCCATCTGTCCAAAGCTAAACTCACTTTATTTCGTACCAGCAATTGCTTCTTAATTGCATCTAGTGTCAGTGCATATTCCCTCCGGCAAATGTTACTAAGAGTCGTAGCAGATGGTAGCAGTAGGTCGTCGCGCAATGCCTTATATGACCGTCGTAGCTCAACATTTGATATAGCGTTCCATGGAATATGTGCCGAAACAAATCCTAACATGAGGTTGCAATTCCACGTGTCTTGGTGAAATTCGGAAGTTTCAACGTCCTTAGCTGCCAGTTTGGAACGTTTTGTCTGTCATTTCGGTCAATATGGATTAAACTGGATATCAAATATGATTTTCCTCTGCAAACTTACTATTGTGATTCCTCGACTTCCTTGCCTCTTCAAAATGGCCAAAGCTGTTTCATTGACTGTCGAACTAGTCAATTCAGTGACCTCTGACTCTGTTAATTCATTTAACTTTGCGATGTGAGCTTTTGCCAGCAAGTGTTTCCCCATTGAGCTTGTCCCATGTTCTGATGGATGGCGACGAACTTGATGGCAAACGATACATATGATGCCAGGGCTGCCGGTCTCCTCAATTCCATAGTGTAAATAGAATCGCCACGAAGGCGCATGTCTAGAAGCATTCTAAACAATAGGCCGCCTCGAGTCTACATTCATTGAAGCCCACCATGCGTCGAAGATGATTTGCAAAGTACGGTCGCTCACATTGTGAATAAAGACACGTTCATTTTCGTAAGAGATCGTAACCTCGAGTAATGAGGTGTTCCAAAATTTTGTATCCGACATGGCGGTAGATTTTAGGAATCTGGGTAATACGACTCGAAACAATGCCGAAAATAACTATACAGTATAGCAGACTACGGTTTCTTAAATATTGACTCTACAGCTACAAGGAAAATAATCAGATCAGTAAGACATTGCATGCATATTTGTGAAGTTGAATACAAGAACAAATTGCAACAACTGACCACGTAAAACACCATTTAGGAACAGCATACTGCCGTTAATTGCTGTGCAGCGTTCGAAGTCTTGACACACTGTGGGCCCTCAATTGTAGGAGGCAGACGTCATATCGTCACTTGCATTTTTGCCAATAAAGGCTGCCAATAGGTTCATTGTGGTTTAACAGCGTTCCATTCCGGTAAGATTATCCAAGATGCCAGCGCAAAAATCGTTGACTCTCCGTTGACGCTCATTTTGGGACATGGTTACGATCTTGTCCTAAGCATATTTGCCTAGAAAGGCAGCCGATAGTGCAATTATGGATCATTATAGTCGCACAGCCCCTTGATGTTGAAAGATAGAAGGCCTCAAATCGTTGATGCTCTGTTGACGCTCATTGTTAGGGCATAGTAACGATGTCGTCAACAGCATTTTTCCCTAGAAAGACGGCCGATAGTCCGAGTATGTGTTAATGTCGCTGCACTGCCCTCGGATTGTCCAAGATGCATGGCCAAAAGTCGTTGACGCTCCGTTGATGCTCATTTTTAGGACATAGTAGCGGTGTCTTCGCAACCGTTTTCGCCTACACAGGCAGCCGATATTCTTATTATGACACAATGTCGCCGTAAAGTCCTAGGATTCTCCATGATACAAGGCTAAAAGTTGTTGACGCTCCGTTGACGCTCATTTTTAGGACATAGTAGCGATGTTGTTGCAAACGTTTTTGCCTAGAAAGGCGGCCGATAGCGCGATTATGGAGTAACGTCGCCGCACAGCCCATGCATATTCCAAGATGCAAGGCCAAAAGTCGTTGACGCTCTGTTGATGCTCATTTTCACGACATAGTAGCGGTGTCGTCGCAACCGCTTTTGCCTAGAAAGGCAGCCGATAATCTGATTATGGCACATTGTCGCCGGATAGCCTTAGGATTCTCCATGATACAAGGCTAGAAGTTGTTGACGCTCCGTTGACGCTCATTTGTAGGACATAGTAGGGATGTTGTTGCAAGAGTTTTTGCCTAGAAAGGCGGCCGATAGCGCAATTATGGAGTAATGTCGCTGCACAGCCCATGCATATTGCAAGATGCAAGGCCAAAAGTCGTTGACGCTCTGTTGACGCTCATTTTTAGGACATAGTCGAAATGTTGCTACCACCATTGTGGTATTGAAAGGCAGCCGATAGTTCGATTATGACTTACTGTACCAGCATAGCCTACTGGATGGTTCATGACGTAATGCCAAACATCATTGATGCTCCGTTGACGCTCATTTTTAGGATGTGGCAACGAGCGTGTCATTTGCTTTTTTCACAATAACACCGACTTATACATTGACTTTGAACCGATATGACAATGCCGCGCATTGATTGTCGAATCTGTATCACTTATAATCGTTGACACTCTGTTGACTCTCCCATTAATCACATCGAAACAGACTTTGTACACTCAAGAATTGTATGGAACGAATCATATATGCATTTTTGACATCCGGTATTACGTTTGTATGTATTATCATATGCATCCAGGAGTTTTGTTATGTCTCAATTTCTGATCAACTGCTATCTACGCTATCTGAGTGAGAAATGACTTGGCCTATTTCATTCTCATGCTTTCGGCCGGCAATTGATGGCATGTAGATCATTTCACTAGTTTTTAGTAAATATAGCTCAACTTCCTCACCATTCCTTATCCAGCTCCTACTACTCAATTTCCATGACGTACCACAAGCAATTTCGAATATCTCAACCATGTGCACCAGGTCTGTGCGGCGATTTATACAGTTGGATAGATGGATAAATTCAACATGACGGTTGTCGTTCAGATCAATTCGTCGTGCTCGCTGACCGCTATGTCTATGACATGTATGACATCACTCACTTAAATTTTGTTAGCATATTTCGTCACTAATATTGCTTTTGCTTTGTTGCATAACAGTCACATACAGGAGGAAACTGAACGTTTGGGCCATCTTAGAGTGCGATTTGGATTTTAGAACATTCACATGGTGCTTTCGACCCTTGCACATGCACAGATGAATTGTCATGTCTCACAATTTGGTCACTGAAATCAAGAAATAGCTGACACGTAGCAAAATTGGTAAATACCTTGCTTTTCACCGCGATCAGACGTCAAGAATTACACTTTGCATATCTATTCTTCCGTAGATGCAGGAGCCATCACCATCTCTTCGTCGGAATCCGATACTTATATTTTAATTAGCAGGAGGCTATATGCAGGGGTAAAAGCTTACTAGTTTAACTGGCTTGGTATTCAGTAACGTGGACGAATCAGGCTCCGCAGCTGGCTCACCACTCGGTATGCTTGATTTTGACTGCGGCTTCATCGAACCTAGCCTGATATGACTACTTCCTGGTCGAGAAGTTCCCTGTGGCCTTTACGATATTCCGGGGACAATGTCAAGACTCTCCATAAGCTCTCCAAATGTTGTCGGCGGAGGTGCCGGAGAGTCATCATTCGTTTGCTACTGAACGACTGCCGGAACACTCAATTCGGATATGCCATACTGCTTATCTCATTCACGGAAGTAGTCAGCTGCATTCTCCCATCCGGGTTGAGTCAGTTCGTCGAGCTTCATCTGCTTCTGGCAAAAGCTCTCCATGTGCTGCTGGACCGTTTTGGTGATTGTGCCCATCACCCAGCAGGGTTTGTCATCATTGCTCAGCTTGCCCTGCTCAGTCGCTTGATCATCCTCGTCTTCCCCATCCTCCCCATCGTCGGAACTTGCAAGATCACTCACACTGTCTCCGATAGCAACCAGCATCTCCTCAAACGTTTTTTCGGGCTGTCTGGACGTCAATCCCGCGATTTCAGCCTGCGTCATATCGTCCTGCTCCTGTTGAACCGCTGCCTCTGCGTCTTCAACTCGCTGTCTTGCCCCAGCGGTTTCTCTCTCAACATAATCCTCAATCCATTTCTCTTTCCCTTCATTGCTTAAGAAGTGCGTTTCTCGTCGCTTTTCCGCCGCAAGCTTCTTTTTGGATCTCATGCTGCGCAATGCCCCAAGGGCTCGGATTCTCTCTGCCTCCAACCCACTCTTGCCTTCATTCGCATGATGACGTCGTTGGGTTGACCGCTTTGTCGATTTACCATATTGCCTGCTGGAAGTGGCGAAAAGTGCTTTTTCAGAGCATTGACCATTGTAGTTTGCGTGGACTTTGTTGTTGGGCGATATGTTGGATGTTGCAAGTTATGGACAATATGGAGGCAAGCTGCGTCTTTTATGTCAAGGTTGGTACGTTTGCTCATCTTGAACAAAGCAAAATCTCCCTATTGACTGTCAAGAAATCAGGAATAGTGAAGCTAACCGTACGATATGACATGATTGTTACTGTCATTTTCATGTAATATCCTGGGGATTATTTGAGACAAACATCAGCAGACGTCCTTTCCCTCGAACTGCATCCTATTTATATCTAGCAATTGAGCGATTCCGGGGGTCTTACACTGTAATTTATCCCTGTTAACAAAGAAACAACATCAGACCGACTCTTTGCAAATTGCGGGGAGGTGGGAAACCCCAGCAACTTGCAGCCATACTCAGTACGATTCATCTTGAGCATAACGATCATGTTGGCTGCTACTTATTCCATTCTGACATGAAGCTGACTATATAGTCCTCAGGGCTTCCCACTTCCTCTCGTTATCATCTTCCTCTCCTATTCCAAACCAGCACATCATGGATACACAACCACCTCCACCAGGTGAGTGCGGATCGAATACCGGCAGATTGGCGGGCGTAACATCAAATACGGATATTGTTGGCACACAACAAGAGCGCAGACACATGTCAGTTCACCGCGACGCTGCCAATGCAGCAACCAAACATATGACCCAGGATGCACATTTAAACATCGTCCGCAAGACTGGAAGGAGGAAAAATAAGAAGCAGCATGCGGTGGGATGTGAGTGTATCCATATCGAGGCAAGCGGCGGTCCATTAACTGTATAACATACAGCTGGTGTGCGTAGAGAGCAACGTAACGAATTTATTGCTGCCCATAACGGGAAACATCCATGGTCCACAAAGGCATTTGTCCGCAAAGTCCGCGAAATTGAACATAATGATGTTGTCAGCTCTGGGATTTTTGCAGATGATTTTCCTGATAAGCATCCCCGGGAGTGGACGAAACAGGCGTTAATCACCTTAGGGGAGGCTACGGAAGCGTATATGGTAGAGGTAACACCTGAATTTCCTTGTTAGAAGCAGCAACTAATGGCTTGTAGGTTTTCAACATGTCTGCAACTATGGCAAGGCAAGGAGGTCGGGTACAGCTGGAACAGTCCGACATGCGCCTGGCGTTGAATATGGCCAAAATGGCCAAAGAAGGCTTTTCGCACGCCCCAATAGAGGAAAGGAAATATCTTATTAAGAAACCACGCGCCGAGGTCCAAGAAGAGAAGAAGCGGGGTGTTGAGTTTCCTGGACATAACAAGGTGAAGGCTGCGATACAAAGACACCCGGCAATGCTTCGTCAAAACCAAACGTCCGGCTGCGTTCCATGCCAACAAGGCACCGCAAAGAATCCGCAGACACGCTGGAGACGCAAAGGAACAGGTGAACCTCCACTCACCCAACGCAGAGTGCGGACTCCAGAGCCAACTCCACATTCGCCCGGCACATCACCCGCCCCACCCCCCCCAACCGGGAACACTTCCGGAGGTCAACCTTCTGAAATCGTTAGTGTGCCGGCCGGATATACGTATTTGCATACAGCTCTTCCCTGTGCGGAATTTTTCGAAGATGATGAGGATACCGCGCACGATACCAATTTTGATCCAGATATGCTGACTGATGAAGGTTAGTACACTATCAGTTGCGTGGTAATGCAGCTAACATTCATTTTGAAGACAAAAGCAGCGAATTGAGCGATTCTGCAACTGATGACGAGCAGTGACCGAAAGATACGGGATTTTGGAGATTATTATTAGATATATCTCTGTATTATTAAAGCACAACGTAGTGATCATGAAGAAAGTCAATGAAAACACCAGAAAGGCAGCCAAAACAATGTGAATGATGGACTGTGCCAAATTAATTGATTGCATATTGTGCATACAGCCATGGCAAAATGAGCGTCAACGGAGCGTCAACGATTTATGGTCATGCGTCCTGGGAAATCACACCTCTGATAGGTCGTACTCAGTCATAAAGGTATTTTAGCCGGCCTTTATAGGCAAAATAGATTGCAATACCCTCCCTGCCCCATCATGAAAATGAGCGTCAACGGAGCATCAACGATTTTTGGTCATGCATCCTGGGAAATCACACCTCTGATAGGTCGTACTCAGTCATAAAGGTATTTTAGCCGGCCTTTATAGGCAAAATAGATTGCAATACCCTCCCTGCCCCATCATGAAAATGAGCGTCAACGGAGCGTCAACGATTTTTGGTCATGCATCTTGGGAAATCACACCTCCCATAGGTTGTAATAAGTCATAATGTAATTTTTGCCTGCCTTTATTGGCAAAACAGATTGCAGTACCCTCCCTGCCCCATCATGAAAATGAGCGTCAACAGAGTGTCAACGATCCTTGGTCATACATCTTGGGAAATCACACCTCCGATAGGTTGTAGTAAGTTATACAGTAATTTTTGGCTCCCTTTATAGGCAAAACAGATTGCAATACCCTCCCTGCCCCATCATGAAAATGAGCGTCAACGGAGCGTCAACGATTTTTGGTCATGCGTTCTGGGAAATCACACCTCCGATAGGTTGTACTTAGTCATAAAGGTATTTTAGCCGGCCTTTATAGGCAAAACAGATAGTAATACCCTCCCTGCCTCATCATGAAAATGAGCGTCAACAGAGCGTTAACAATTTTTGGTCATGCATCTTGGGTAATCACACCTCCGATAGGTTGTACTAAGTCATAAACTAATTTTTGGCTGCCTTTATAGGCAAAACAGAGTGCAATACCCTCTCTGCCCCATCATGAACATGAGCGTCAACGGAGCGTCAACGATTGTTGGTCAGGTATGATGGGTAATCTGCGGGGCGACAGGTTGCAAATTGTCATAAAATGATTATTGGCTGCCTTTATAGGCAACAATGAAAGTGAAACGCTTCCTGCCACATCTTCAAAATGCGCGTCAACAGAGTGTCAACAATTGTTGGCCTTCCATCATGGTTAATCACAGCGCGATGTGGCGGTTATTATCAATTTACATCGTTTTGACTGTTACTATACTCCAAAAGGCTCAAGAATACTTAGTGGTCACCCTGTAAATGAAATAAGTTGTTACTGTCCCGGAGGATGTGGCTAGAATATACTGTACATATCTGCCTACAAAGGCTGCCATATTCTACTTTATGGATGCTTGTGATCAAGCTCCACTCATATTACCGAAGATGCAAGACCAAATATCGTTGACCCTCTGTTGACGCTCATTTTCAGGATGAGGTTGGGCGCGTGAGTATGCATCTTTTCCACATCAAGGCGGCTAATACGTTGAAAATGAAGTGTGCAGTACCAATGTCAATATTTCACGATTCACAGTAGCATATCTGAATGCAACCATCAATGTGAAACCCGAAACACAGAACCGGGGATTGGAACCGACGGGTCTAGCCAAACCTGGCGAAACCCGTGGGTTGACGGGTATGGGTCCGGGTTTGGCCTGCCAAGAGTCAGCGGGTCGGGTTTTTGGCTGGGTCTGGAACCCAACCGACCGGTTTTTGCGGTCCAAACCCGGACTGCTGCTGTGTTACCCGGACCCATTGCCAACACTAGCCATTACATTAGATTGAATCCTGCATGGCAACTCAATGCTCACTGCACCTCAATTGGCTGGGAAATGCATGTTGTTAGTCGTCTTTCCGCTGTCAGATAAAGCCTCTTGATGCATTCATATCATTCTTATGCACTGTGTTGAACCCCAATATTTATATGAAGTCAACACTGTGGCATTGAGACTAATAATGAGTTTGTCATTAAATGATGTGGTGTTTACAAGATGTTCTGCGCAACAACTGAATGTGAGTGACTATTTCTGACTCATTTGCAAGCAATCTGAGCATTGACAATAACTGGGATCGATTAGATTACCCTTGAATCTTCATTGTACCTATACCGTTGTCTCTCTATGTTGAATCTCTCCTTTCTAAAATGAAAACATCTGTCTTCTCCTGCATTGATAGCATATGTATTGTGATTCAGCAGACTCAGACGGCTGAAAGCGAAATTCTGCACACAATATTGCCTAATTGACCATTAACTTTGCTGCAAAATTCTATAACAACAGAATATCACAATACTAGGGTGTCCTTCCGACTTGTATACCACACTTGGAGATTTATATTTCTCTACTGTAGGCAACAAACTCAGTTTGAACCCATTCAACCTCAAGAGTTGCCACTCACCAAGGTCCCAACTCTATTCTCCATCTAAGTTCTGCGAGATTCTTCAACACAGAGGCATTTCGGTGCCACACAGTCAGCACTCATATGCTCGAACTACCTTCAGCGGAGTCATATGCAGGGACGATCATAATCAACACATTTCTCAGTATTACATATGTCCGGCCCTGAGAGTTAGTTAGTGATACAACCAGGTTAATGTCTCACGTTCTTCAGGTGCATCTGGTTCAATTCTAGGTATGTTGACTTAAGTCATACTCCAAATCTTCCATCAATAGCGTACTTGGATATGAGTGGAAACAAGATTCGGGAATTGGGGGCATGAAGAATCCATTCAATCCAGTGCACCAGACGCTTCCAGAATCACAACAACGACCGAGCATCAACAATATACATATGTACCACTGTGCTGTCTTCCGGACCCTCTCGAGGCACCCTTCGAATTGCATCCTTCTGGGCCAAGCGTTAATTTTTCCAGGCACACCTCGAATTGCATCCTCCTCGACCACGGATTACTTTGTTGCCCTCATGTCCCCTTATTCTATTACATTTTGTACTACATTTACCCTTATATACTTCTCTCTACATTTCAAACTTCACTTCATTAAACATGAAGCCTACGGCTAGCCAGGTGAGGAATCACTCTTTATGGAAGAATCAAGAAGCCCACCATGAGAGAGCACCTGCACATGCACTGCAGAAGAAAGCCAATTTTCGTTGTGGATCAAATGTTTGAACTTCCAACCCAGCTTTTGGGTATGCTATTGGAGATAGCTAATGTCTGGACTATAGTTCCGATGAGGCAGGATGATGACGATACCGATCGGGACATCAGCAATGACGACATGGACGACCCTGGAGAATCCACCCTGCCATCCGAAATCGAAGAAGACGATTTGGACAACCTGCAGGAGGTCGTACATCTCCACCAGGCCCGCCATGATAAGACATTACAAAATATAAGGGTGTCACTGCCAACGACACGGAGCTGTGCCGATACTGTCATTGCCCACACTCGACTTCCAAATCTACGACATCCAGTCAGGGCCCAATCACCAGCATTGCCCAAATGCCAAGAGTCAACCATGAACATATCATGCAAGTCTGACATTGTACAGGCACTCCCGCTTGGCAACGCTAGTGGAGACTAGAAGGTTCCTCAACCAAAGGCCGGTGGAGATCACAACGTTCCTCAACACCAAAAGTTTAGTTTTGAGATAACAAAACGGTTCATGGAGGCAATCGTATTCAGAAAGACTCACTGGCCAGTCACTTCATCAGCAAAATGTCAATTGGTTTGGAAGCAACACGCAATCCTCCCAGACACTCCAGGCGACCTCACCAGTGCTTCTACGTACTTCCGGATGCTCCCAGACCCCCCTGTAGCTAAGCAAAGTGCTCTCAGACTGTGCAAGAGTATTCTCAGGTGCTCCTGAAAGCACCTGGAGTTATGGAGGTGCATTCAGGATGCTACGAGAATTGACTTATAGGACAGTCAAATTTTGGAGCTCCGGAGACCTCTACGCAGATCTGTGGGAGACTTCGAGAGCAGCTCTGTGGGAGACTTTAAGAGCAGCCACTGCGGGAGACTTGGTGCCGTATTCTCACAGTAGTGGTTCTTACATAACCAGAAGGCATTTCGTCTTATCATATTGGTCTTTGTTACAGTCACAAGATTCGCTACATTATAATATGGCAAGCATTATTTAAGTCTCTCGATATATATACATATGGTCAGTCTGGCCGCAGATGGTAGTCGAGCATACTCGGAGGAGCACCTGGACACCCCATTGAGAAGCATACGAATCTGGTGAGAAGATATGATACTACCCGGCGTTGAGGATCCATGCAATTGCGCGGATCCACGAAATCTTAGACAGAGCGAGTGAGACCAACAGTTGGGAAAGATAGAGTGTGTATTTTCATTGTATGATAAGATGAGATGGAAATGAGATGACGTCTATCTACTCTGGGGTCTGCCGAATTTATACTCCCCATCACTCTGTCCACCTCCATTACCTCTCCCTGTATCTCCATACACCCGCCGTCGCTCCTGAAAGATGTGCTTGGAGGCCATAATCGATCGTGTTTGGAGATGCACTTCGAGACTGAGATGGAGTGAACTCAGAGATCCACTTGGAGGCCATGATCGAGCGAGTTTGGAGATGCACTTGGAGGCTGTGATCGAGGGAGTTTGGAGATGCACTTGGAGGCCGAGATCCAGTGAACTCAGAGATGCACTTGGAAGCCATAATTGAGCGTGTTGGGAGATACACTTGGAGGCCATTATCGATCACGAATGGAAGAGTACTTGGAGGCAGTTGATCTGGAGGCAATTGATCTGAACGTGCTCAATCTGGTGGCAGTCAATCTGGAGGCAGTGAGTCTTGAGGCGGTAGATTGGGAGGCATGTGCGATGGAAGTTGAGACTCCATTAATTGGTGAATTCGAAATTGTGGGAAAGCAGCGAATTGAGTACAACAAGGTCCGCTGAGAGCTGAGAGACTGGCTGGGAGAGGGAGACATTTGATCTTGCGATGATGCAGTACTCGGTGTATTCTGTCCTCAGTGTTAACTCATGATCACAGCATGGAGAGATAGAGAAGGATCACTTAACTTCGTGTTCTTAGTTGATGTTAGAGTTGAGGACAAGAAAGAGAAACATGAGAGGAGATGGGGGAAATCATCATGAGAAACTGGGACTAAAGAGAATTTCGTGTGCAAGTCAATTTGTCATCGCCGATACGGAAGGTACGAGTCCAGATCCGGCGGTAAATATCACCGATATGAGGTCTTCTAAACCAAATCAGGCAAGTTGTACTCCGGATTTCTCATATCCGCTCGTATACTCCATATCGTTCTCATCTTCCCCCATCTCTCTCTTTCTCGTCCACAACACTACCACCATCGCAGAACAAAGTTAAATCATTCCTCTCTATCTCTCCATGCCATGATCATGTGTTACCACCGAGTACAGCATTACACAGAGTGCAGCATACACTGAGTACAGCATCAACGTAAGATTCTCTGTCGTCCCTTCATTCTCATGGTTATGAGTTGACCCCTGAGTGTAGCTTCAGCATCCGGTGTGCCTCCATACAGATCGACTGCCACCAGCCAGCTCTCCATAAGATCTTCAAAGGTAAAGTCACCTTGTCAGATTCCCACAGTTCTGAGTTAACGAACCGATGAATAGAGTCTCAGCACCCTGCACGCCTCCCATCAACCGCCTTCAGATCGACGGCCTCCAGATCGACCACCTCCAGATCGACCACCTCCAGATCGACCACCTCCAGATCGACCACCTCCAGATCGACCACCTCCAGATCGACCACCTCCAGATCGACCAGCTCCAGATCGACCACCTCCAGATTGACCACCTCCAGATCGACCAGCTCCAGATCGACCACCTCCAGATCGACCACCTCCAGATCGACCACCTCCAGATCGACCACCTCCAAGTTCTCCTCCAATCTCGCTCGATAATAGCCTGCAAGTACATCTCCTAGCTCGCTCGATCACCGCCTTGGAATGCATCTCTAAGTTCACTCGATCATGGCCTCCAAGTGTATCTCCATGATCGCTCGATCATGGCCTGCAAGTGCATCTCCAAGCTCGCTCGATCACGGCCTCCAAGTGCATCTCAAAACTCTGTCGATCACGGCCACGGAGTATATATATATCTGAGTACACACGATCGTCATCTTCAGGCGCACCTTGAATTGCTCTCAAGCACCCCCTGCAGCCAGTCCAGATATACCGTGTGTAGATGGGTAGCTATATAGATACATAGATACATAGATGAGAATACAAACTGAATTCATGAGTTTTAAAAATTGTTGAACAATAAGCAGTAGCTATGATTTCCAGGCGCACCGCAGTGTTCCCAAAGAAGATGATGTTTTCCCAGACTGCTCTACAGTGATTCGACATGCTCCCAGGCTTGTGGTCGGCGCTCCCAGGTGCTCCCAGGCGTGTTGTCGGCGCTCTCAGGCTTGTCGCCGGCGCTCCCAGGTGCTCCCAGATGCAGCTGAAGGCCACTGCATCGGTCCATTAAACTCAGGGATTTGACCACCCTGGGATTCTGGTCCGACAACTCTCAGACAGTCTGAGAGGCTCCCAGTGACCAAAATACATTTTGCTTATGTTCCAATGAGGAGTACTTGATGGTTGATGAAGCTTCGAAACTACCCATTGAAGCCCAGGATCGTCAGCGGGCATTAGCCTGTGCTTCTGTAGGTACTCCATCTGTGTGTCAACTGCCAGGTAGTTCATATCTTAAAATCGATCTGCAAACCCAAGAAGCTGTTAGTGTATATTCTGTTTCCTACTTCTCGATTGGACTTATGATGATAATAAACCCCCAAAAAATCCACAGTTAAAACTGAAAATTAGTGCCATTCCAGGGCATTTGGCAGATGGAGCTCGTCGAACTATTGTTCGTAGTTACAGGTTAGATTCAGGATCAGAGACTGAGCTTTGAATTTAAGTTAGGGAGCTCCTGTTTGATGATGCATATCTCTCAAAGGTCATCAATGATAAGAAGTCCTGGTTCTCGTCAATGGAAGTGCTTGACTTAATCTATCATCAATTGTTCTTCACCGCCAATAGCTTGGGGCGAAAAGCAACCACATTGCACTTCGTTCAACTGCTCACACCGCAGACATTAAACCTTGTGGCCGCAGCTATTCATTGTGCGCTGTCTGAGTTTGGCACTGGAAAGAAGGCAACAGTTATGTTTTGTCAAGATGAATATGGAGGTAAATTGTGCCCTTCCATGGTGATAGATTGTATTACTGCCGAAGCCATCGCACTCATCAATTACCCAAGGTGGGGCTGCTTCCTACACCCCCCCCCCCCCCCCAACAGTGCTCCTCCACTATAATAGGCGCTACTCAATCCTTGTTGGCGCTCCTCAATTCCCGTTGGCGCTCCTCAATCCCTGTTGGCGCTCCTCAGTCTGGATTGGCGCTTCAATATTTCTTTGAGCGCTGCATACTGCCTCTTCTGTCTGTTCTTCTTCTCTAGAATGGGTGCTCATCAATCCCCCTCCTTGATCTCGTTTAAGAGAACATCTATTTCATTCCAGACTCGCTACCTTGCTCCCCTTTCGGCGCTTCTCAGCATGGATGGGCTGCTCTGCTGGATAGGCATTCTTTAATCCCTGACAGCACTCCTTGGCCTGAATTTGTGCCCTTCAATTTCATTCTGCGCTCCTCCATGACCATCAGCACTCCCCTTGCCCTTCTCGCACTCCACATCAGGCACTACTCCTTTTCTGGTGGCGCACCTCTTTTTCCCCTGAATCTATCATATTGGCTTGCAAACTTCATTTTGATTCACTACGAGCTAACCTCAATTCCAACCTTTTAGATATCCAAACTGGAGCCAAACAACTTTGCAATTCAATTTCATCCACTCGCCAGGCTCGAATTGTTCGGAAATACTAGGAGCACCTCCAGCTTCTTTGTGCCATTGATGAATTGTGTGTTCCTGCGTTTGTCCGCACTGATGCGATTCAATATTCAGTGGATGACATTGAGACTATGTTCGATTGATATTATTCCGATTGCTTATTCGGGTTATTGTTTTGGTTTTACCTAAGTTCATTCCTGAATCACTTGCCATTTTCTTGGGTTCACTTTAATGTAGCAATGCAAACAATAGAATCTTGAATGAGATGCTGGGCACTATAGTATGATTTGGAAGTTATAATGAACAATAATCTGTGCATCATAAGGGGAGGGTATTCTTATTGCTCATGTGCATCCGGAGAATATCAGATAGTGCCTGCAGTCCTTTGAATGAATATCCATAAGAACCTGGCATCTCTCAGTGTTAGTTTGGGATTTCTGCATTGGTTGGGCGACAGTCCTAGATGCTCCCAGACTTGTTACAACTGCTCTCATGGGGCTCCCGTACCAGTGATCAGAGTTCCCCATTACTCAGATGGCTGGCCAGAATTTCCTCCTAGGGCCTGGTTCTCTCCTGAAATCGACGCTTTCAAGTTTACACTTCCCCTGCTCTGACACATTCCTGGAGGCCCCCAGTGACCAAAATTCATTTTGCTGATGTTTTATGTACCATCCTAATCTCTCCCTATTATCTAACACACCAGCAGCTCGACAAGTAGCAGTGCAATATTGTCACATGGTCCGACGTCACAACATCTCAAACTACACCCTGATCATAATATATGAAACCGCCACCATTTCAACTCAGTTGTGCACCTTGTCCGCGTCTCCTAGTATCTCCATCCATCTGTGACACCACATTTTTTCTTGCTTCCCCCGCAGCTATTCCTTTACACCACTATATTCATTACTCGCCAGCTATGCCGTGACACTAGTAGTCATTAGATTTTTACCCGCCATCAGGACTGACATAGATAGACACGGTTGCCATAAATCGGTTAGGTGCATAATACTTATCAGGCCTGCAATCCAGGAGGTTCAAAGATGAAATTGAAGCTGAAGGACATGTATAGCAACGTACTTAGATTTTTGGAATGGGCTGGTTAGGACATACAATTGGAAACTGTAATCAATGAGATTAGGGATGCATATGGGTGCTGCCTCCTCTCCAGTTTGGAGATGTACAGTGGTGTTATACAGGAGAAAGTTTGAAGATGTGAGGGGTATGATCCCACTGGAAGTATATATACTTATGCATGACCCTGTATCCAAATCGATTGCTAATTGGTTTTTATGTGCTGCTGTCCTCTGCGTATTGCCCTCAGGTCTTGAATATTCCCGGCAGGCAGTTTTGAGCAGCTTCTTCATTTGTGGTATTGCATTGATCCATCCTTGCCTGGGTTGTTACAATAGATTGCTTACGTATCTGACTCCCACTTGGTTGGGAAAATCGGCTATCTGTGTTTGTCCTGGTGCTCCTGAGACTAAGAACTGCCCTTGTTTATCTTTCGGAGTTCCCGATAGTTCACATTTGTCTTTACCTCCACTATTGATGGAGAAAGAGAACGTTTGGTTGTCTATATAATAAACTAGCACAGGTTGTATTGCAACAAGTGCTGAAAGCCAGCAGATGCGGTGTGTAGTAAACAGGTATTGTCCTTATTTGAATGTTCGTAATAATTACCCAACAGTTCACAGTAGGACTTTGGCTTTGTGATTCAAGGTTATACTCATCTGCTCAAGGGCTGCTGCAATAAAATTTAAAACTATTCAATATACCTAATAAGAAATATTGATAGGGATAGTTATAGAGATATAGATGTAGTGGTGCGTACTATAAAAATGCAATAATATCTCTGATTCGTCTTTGGCTGGTAGGTATTTCTGACAGTTCGCTACTAGAGCTTCTTCTTTTCATCCCAATGGACAATGGAATCTCTCATGTAGTCGTCTTGAAGGTTTTGTATTCCCAGATGTTGACACTATGAGTTCACTGCTCAAGACAGCACTATTGCGGTCGTGTCTTACAATCCCTGTGTAGGCCCAGTAATTACTCCCACACCTCGCTTGGATGATCATGTACATGCAGTCCGGTCTTGAAGCGTCACGCTCCAGATAAGAATCCAGGTATCTATCACCTGATATCAGGTCAGACAATGTGCCAGATTATAACATCTCCTTGAACATCTTGCACATGTATGGTTTGGTAATTGGAATATCAGCCGATCACAGTCAGTTGTGCATTACTGCAATATATTGGATATCCTCTCGGATATTGGTGCCATGCCATAATATTCGCAGCTGTATCAGCAACAACTCTAGTTTCCGTCAGAAACAGATGGGTATTCCGGACGGCTCTGATGGCTCTGACGGAACCTCGTACCCTCTGACGGAGAATTACATGCTGCCCGTCGCCCAGGCGACAGGTCTGAGTTTACTGGACTGATGTAGCGCCCTTCAGGCGCACCTGGGAACACCTAGGAGCAGTCTGGGAAAAGCATCTTCTTTGAGAATTCTGCTGGTGCGCCTGGAAATCATAGCGACTACTTATCGTTCAACGATTTTCAAAACTTATGCATTCAGTTTGTATTCTCGTCAATGTATGTATGTATCTATATAGCTACCTATCTACACACGGTATATCTGGACTAGCAGAACGCGGTGATTGAGGACAATTCGAGGTGCACCTGAAGATGACGATCGAGTGAACTGAGAGATACACTTTGAGGCCGTGAACGAGCGACTTTGGAGATGCACTTGGAGGCCGTGATCAAGCAAGTTTGGAGATGCAATTGGAAACCGGAATTGAGTGAACCCATTGATGCACTGGGAGGCCGTGATCGAGCGAGTTTGGAGATACACTTTGAGGCCGAGATCAAGTCAACTCAGAGATGCACTCCTAGGCCGTAATCGAGCGAGTTTGGAGATGCATTTGGAGGGCGAGATTGAGTGAACTCAGAGATGCACTGGGAGGTCGTGATCAACGTGATCCAGCGAGTTTGGAGATTCACTTTGACGCTGTGATCCAGCGAGTTTGGAGATGCAATTGGAGACCAAGATTGAGTGAACTCAGAGATGCACTGCGAGGCCGCAATCAAGCGAGTTCGGACATGCACTTCGATCTAGAGGCGATCGATGGGAGGCGCGCCAGGTGCGGTGACTCTATTCATCGGTTAGTCAACTAGAAACCATGGGAATGTGACGAGGTGTCTTTACCTTTGAAACTCTTATAGAGAACTGGCTGGTGGCAGTGGATCGGTAGGGAGGTACGCCGGAAGCTGAAGTAACATTCAGGGGTCAACTGGAAATCGTGGGAATGAAGGGATGACAGACAATCCTAGGTGTATGCTGTACGCAGTGTATGCTGCACTCAGTGTTAACTCATGATGATAGCATGGAGAGATAGAGAGGGATGACTTAACTTTGTGTTCTTTCAATGATGGTAGAGTTGTGAACAAGAAACATAGAGATGAGGGATGAAAATGGGAGTGATATGGAGGATACGAGCGGCTATGAAAAATCAGGAGTACGACTTGCCTGATTGGGTTCAGAAGAGGCCTGATTGGGTTTCGAAGACCTCGAATTCGTGTTATTACCCACCGGATCAGGACTCGTACCTGCCGTATCGGGGATGGTCAATTGACTCGCATACAAAATTCTCTCATGTCCCAGTTTCTCATGATGATTTCCCCAACCTCCTCTAATTTCTCTCTTTCTTGTGCTCAACTCTACCATCACCTAAGAACATGTAGTTAAGTCATCCCTCTCTCTCTCTCCATGCCACAATCATGAGTTAACACCGAGTACAGCATACATCAAGCACAGCATCATCCCAAGATCGACAGTCTCCTGCTCCGAGCCAGTTTCCCATCTCTCGGCGGATGTTGTAACCAACTCTCTACATTCCCACAATTACAAGTTAACCAATGAATAGAGTCTCAGCTGTCATCGTGCTTCCCTCCAAATTGACCACCTCCAAGTACTTCTCCAATCTCGCTCAGTCATAGCCTGCAAGTGCATCTCCAAACCCGCTCGATCACGCCCTCCCAGTGCATCTCGAAACTCGATAGATCACGGCCTTCAAGTGCACCCCTCAGCTCACTCGATCTCGGCCTCCAAGTGCATCTCCAAACTCACTTGATCACGGCCTCCAAGTGCATCTCTGAGTTCACTCCATCCCAGCCTCCAAGTGCATGTCCAAACTCGCACGATCACGGCCTCCAAGTGCATCTCTGAGTTCACTCCATCTTGGCCTCCAAGTGTATCTCCAAACTCACTCGGTCACAGCCTCAGAGTGCATCTCTGAGTTCACTGGATCTTGGCCTCCAAGTGCATGTCCGAACTTGCTCGATCACAGACTCCAAGTGCATCTCTGAGTTCAATCCATCTCGGCCATCAAGTGCATCTCCAAACTAGCTGGATCACGACCTCCAAGTATATCGATAAGGAGCGACGGTGGGTGTATGGAGATACAGGGGTAACGCAGGTGGAATGAGCGATGCGGAGTATATATTCGGGAGACCCCGGGGTAGGTATACTGCATTTCATTTTCTTCTCATCTTGTCATACAACGAAAATACACACTCTATCTTTCCCAACTTTTGGTCTCACTGGCTCTTTCTGAGATTCCGTGGATCCATGCAATTGCGTGGATCCTCACGGCAGGATAGTATCTTATCTTCTGACCTTCTTCCTACGCTCCTTGAGCTTAATGTAGAAGGAATGTGATGACAGATTTTCACAGCGTCACCCATTGTAATCCCGATGTAAGCATGTACCCAAAAAAACCCATTCCAACGTATGGTCACAGTTGGCCACAACGCCAGAGTGTTTGTTTACAATAGGAGACCGACCATGCGAGAAGCAACGGCGAAACTGATATCGGAGGGCGATATGCAGCGCGACACGTAGTATTGACACCGGGCGCGGAGTAATCTTCCCCCGGGTTGTCTGTGACGGCTCCGAAGGAGTTCTTCCAGTGTCACACTGCCATTCCGCCCAGACGGATATGTTTTTTGCTGATGTGGCATTGCAATCAGAGTACTAAAAGTATTCTTGGTGACCAACCACAACTCTGCCTGAGTGTCATATGACATGACTGCTCGCAATTAAAGTTCGAGTCTGATGTTGCAATCCATCCGAACTCAAACCAATAGGCAGGGTTGCTTCTGATCTCACATCTTCAGTCAATGTCCCAACTCCCTCAGTTACACCATGCTCAGGCCTGGACCATTCTCTTTGGCCTAGGAGTACCCTGGTTGCTTGTATCGCCCGAGGTGATAAGCCAGAATTCCTGTGGAATTGCATATTCGCTAACATCTACCTAGTCTGTTAGTCAGTGTACTCTCCAGTTCTATCAGACATATCATGCTGGTAGCAGAGAAATAAACATTGTTGAATTCTATCCGCACTGCTGAAGCCAAGTGAAACATTATCTTCCCAGTAATGGCAACACTACTGCATTATTAATTCTGAGTCGAGTTAGCAATGAAACTTTTGTATTCAATTGACGTGCAACTTCAATTTCACCCCACCAATGTTGATAGAACTGGATTATGTGAGCTGCCTGGGGTGGGTAGTATTCAAACTACCCAACTAAATTGAGAGTAACTCTGTGAGAAGTACACAATTGGTCATACAAGGCCAATTGTTGCTGCTAAGAAGAATTCGCTAACACCACCCAGTGATCTGGAACCCATGATCCAATGGTTGATGTGTCTTTGGAAGTGAATTGTAACTCATGTGTTATACTCACAACCTGGTCTTTTGATAACACAAGTCACCTCTTGATAGTCTTCGTAATTGGCTTCTTTAATTTAAAAATACTTCTTTTCCTAGTGCTATTTCAATTCCTTGCAGAACACTAGTCTGCATCAATCCTGACTTTGATTATAGTTTGTCTTTTAATTTTTGACACCCACTGGGAGAAGATTCACTTGCACGCTGTCAGTTACCTAGATTTGACAAACCCTTTGATACATTGATCAAGTAGGATAGTGCAATTTGGAGGCAGTCAATCTGAAAGTGGTCACTGTTGAAAAATGTGATCTGGTGGTGGTTAAACATGATACAAAACAGAACTGCAGCTGACCATGACGTTATCTGTTCATTCAGAATCATAAAAAGATTGAGTGTTGGGTATAATATAGTGTGATATTATGTAACAAATTTGCTGGGAGGGAGAGACAGTTAAGCATGTATAGATAATGTACTTGGTATTTCCCAAAGATACAGACAAGGGATGAAAGGAAGAAATAACTTACTTTTGAGTTCTCGTGTGATGGTAGTTTTGTTTATGAGAAATACAGTAGTCAGAGATGGATGTGAAAGGAGATTAGATGATAGATGGTGAGAAACTGTAAGTTAGAGGCTATTATACATGAGAGTCACTTTACTGTATCTGATATGGCAAGTGAGAGCTTTAATCAGTTAGGTACAAACTGCACTGCACAGAAAGCTACATCATATTGTACACATCATTGACATTGTTTCCCCATCCCCTCCACTCCTCCCATAATGTACCCATCCGCATTCAGCCTGTCTTCCTTTCTCATTATTGATGCTATTATTATGAGGGACAGCAACAATGGTATGTGATTTTTGATATCAAGTTTCCCTGATTGTATGTCAACTGTGAGTACAGCATTTATCCATAATTGACTCACTCTGACTTCAATCCTATTTTCCTCGATTCCTACAATACTATGTTGAAATATAGTCTAACCTACAGAGGTGGTTACCAGCAGTTTGACTACCTCCTTCCAGCTCTCCAGATGTATAAAGACAATGTACAATGCCATGATTCCCACAAATGTGAGCTATCTGACAGATAGTTTCTCAATTACCGGTGCACCTCCACCCTGATCATATGCTTCTAGATTGGCTATCTGTAAGGATTCCACCAATTTCACTTTGTCACTTACTGAAAGTTGATGAATGAATGCAAGCAATGCCTTTCTGACAGAATCTAACTATGGTCACTCAATTACACTGTCCCCATGTATCTATAATCCCACTTGATTATGCCCATGAAGGGCATCTTCATACTCACTTGGTTACAGTCTCCCAGTACATCTATAAACATGGCCTATCATAGTCTCAAAGTTTATCTCCAAACGGGCTTAATTGAAGCCTCCCAATGTACATTCAAATTCTGTTCATTACAGCTGAAAGGTGCATCCCTAGATTTATTTTATTGCCAGCACCTGCAGCTTCACTATTGATACTGAAGCTTCACCAACAGCTTGTTCTAATCCACTGTGTTAGGATAGATTGCGACATCAATATACATGTACAGAAATGAAAAGTCAAACTGGATTACAAGTTCTGAAATTGTGTAATGATGTGTACAAACTGTAATTGCCAGGTGCACCAGCAGTATTGCTAACTAAGATCAGTACTTTCCGAGACTGCTATGCAGCGAGTGTTAGCAACAAGTCCAGGTTACCCACCGGCGGCTCAGGTTGGCATTGGATCTGAGATCCCTGTCCAGATTAGGAATGGCCACTGAACCACATTGTGGAAATAGCATGAGGTATTTAGCGGGACTGGATTGAGAAGCAGAGGATTCTGGCAGGAGTAGACCTGGCCTGTGGTTCCATTCTGCGGTACCTATATTGTTGGCTGCAATTACATTTTTGAATTCTGATTGTATCACAACATACTGTATAGATAAAAGATATAGTATTAGGTGCTTCTTTACGCTCTGCTCACCAATGTGCATCGTATCAATATTTGTTGAGTGGCTGCGAGATACCACTCGAAATCAACTCCCAATTCCACCTTGTTCATTGCAACTCAACAAATATGTCTCTGGTTCAGAATTGGAGATAAGCAGATGAAAGAGCGCCTAAAACTGCATAATTGACATATACATCATGTCACGATATGATGAGAACTGAATACAGGTTTGCAGCCAAACAGTCAGGCTTGCAAGGACCAGATTTTCATAAGCAAACCTGCTCAAAATATATTGTCTGGGTTTTCATGTGGTAAAACCAGGTGCAACTGTTCAGTCATGGTTCGAGCCATCACACGGGACTGGTCAAGCTGCTTGAAACCATTTTCAATCCTATTTGCAGCAATTTGATGTGCTTCAAAACTTATTGTACGTATCTGAAGGTACTTCCAGTGTTGGTGCCTGTATTCAAAGTTACTTTGATTGTTGTTTACTGCATTCTGAGGAGGTTTCTAGAGTGTTATTGGATGTGCTATATCTTCTCAGATTTGTTGAAAGAACTGAACTGGATAAGTGATACTCTCTGTACGGGTTCACTCAACTTCGAAATAAGTCTATTGTTCGATTCTTCTCCAGTGTCTGCCACTGACTACAAGAGACTTGTGGTGACAAAATCCATTTTACAGATGAATATATCTACATGTATCAACTATTCTCAATATATAAAGATTAGGTGATAAATACCGCTATTTTCAGTTTTACAACTGGTTGCACTATATCACTTGGACTATTACAGAACCAGTTTTAAACTATATTTGGAATGATACAAAGCTTTTTGAACTTATATCCTTAATGTTTCCACTATGGTTGCAATGGTTCTAGTTAACAGTAGCAATATATTTCCTTATTTTATGATATTAGATAACATGTATCTTGCCATTTGCACTTGCTTTTGAAGAGTGTAAATTACTGTTCATTACGAATCGGCAGATTTGATATTTTAGAGAATTGAATTTGCTTCAAATTGAAATAGTAAAGAAGATACTAAATTACATATTGAAATTAGTATACATATATATACATCAGCAAAAGTTAATATCAACTATACACTACAATCCGCACACCAACACACTTCATAGCACAATTTCACTGGACACATGTGTTATTTACAGTCAATGGTAATCTACAGTCAAATTACAGTAAGGAGCACTGGGGTCTCTAGAAAACTGTATGAGCAGCAGCTACAACTAGGGCTAATCATATCTTGACTGCCAGGGTGATACACTAATACTGAGCTCAATGCCACATGACCACATACTTGATAGCATGTGGGAAAGTCTTTGGTATACCCTACTTGAGACACTGCATAAGAGGCTGTGTAAGAACCAGTAAGAGAGAGCCAAATGTGAGAACTGTTCATACAACCGCCATGCTGTGGGAGAAGGAGAGTGATCTACTAAACAGTTTTGGCCAATTGAAAACTCTTACCTTGTGGACACCATCTCCAACAGAATGCTGACATTCTGTAGAATTTTTGATGCTAACATTGATGCAGCCAACCTACTTGGCTAAGTACTTCTTGTACAATGACCACCATCACCTTTGCCAATTCTAGTATAATCGCCACCATGGACATCACCACCATCAGCCCTAGGGAGAATGCACCCTCATACAGCCAAAATCAATTGGAAGTGGGCTGCCATATGCACTGTACAATTTCTGGCAGGATTCCACTCTTCCTAAAATCCAATTATCCTTCATTGGTTGAGTATATACAGCTGCAGCTGGCAACCCCACAACCTTGAGGAGTGATCTAATCTCATCAAAATCGGAGTGCGAAATATTAGACTCAATCTTTGTCAGCAGTAGACAGTATGATGTATGCCACCATACACTACCAGTTAACAGCCTCCAACCACCTACCTCATGCAATCAGCCACCCGCAACTGAACAGGTATCTGGATCACACACTATTGAACATACACAGGAAGATAAAGGCTAGTGAGATTGGAAGAGCTGTGTATTAGGAGTGTATACTGCGGAGGGTGAAGCTAAGTTGACAAGGAAAGTGACATTGAATGGAATTGACAATATCTTTGGAAGCATTCTCAGACATGTTCTAGAGGGTATCATTGGTGGTGTACATGGGAGTATACCAACAGTGAAGTCCAGAGTAGCTGGAGAGTGTACTTCACAGTGGATTGTGAGGTAGGCTGGATGATTGTCATTTAGTGCAAATAAGAGGATAGTTGAATGTCTGCCTATAAGTGTGTTTGAGCAGATTTTGAAAGCTGACCATGGTGGATATAGTTATGCAGGCTGCAAGTGGACAATTGAGTGCAATTTGAAGCATCATTGTGATGATGCCCAAAATGAACTTCAGAATATACTGGGAAGGTACTGGGATTATGTCTTGCAAGCTTACTTTGGAGTATATACTCAACCAGGCTGGGAGTGGAATACCAAGAGCAATTGGAAGCATTGTTGTGAGCGAGTTTGTGAGTGTGCATGGGAGCGTCCGGAGAGCAAATTTGAAAACATACTGGAAAGCAGGCTAGAAGTGCACTATTCAGTTCAATTGGGAGTGGACTGAAGAGAATGTGCAAGAGTGTACTTGAAAACAGAGTTGGATTGAACTTGGAAGTGGTATAAGAGCACTCTTCCAAGTCTCTAGTCAGGCAGGCTGAAAGTGTCATTATGCACAGTTAGGAGTGTAGTTGAAGGTGTACTCAGAAGTGTAACTAAGTGTATCATGGAAGCTAACTTTGAAGCGAAGAGTCAAGCAGGCAGGGAGTGTGCAATTAAGTGTGATTGGAAGACTCCATTAGTGTATTGCTGGAAGTGCACTTCAGAACATACTTGGCATTGGACAAGGGAGTGTACTCAGAGTCGCCATCTGATTTTGATTGGAAGCAGACAACAATGTACATTGGGCATTTTTGATGAATACTGCATGAGGTGTAGTATCAAGTGCATACATTCACAAGAGTATCATAGTAATGTACTCCACCTGCAGATAGCAAGAATCTGTTTGCACTGTATACAAAGTAATCTACTGATAACAATTGGAATGGAAGCTTTTCTTTGAGTTATATGATATATAAAGTCAATTGTCTTGGTATACAAATATAGAATTTGTAGTACTGTATATCAAATATCTTGGGTATCTGTTAAATAGGTCCCAGAAGCTCAAACCTAAACATCTTTTGCTGATTTCTGTTTGATGTGAACTATATTTGTAAGAAAAAGTCAATCTTCATACATGTAATACTGTAATCAAAACAAGACATAATTGCTGATTACACACTTCAGATAATATCAGCTCACTTGGAAGTTGTATCTTGTATCAATGAACTTAGTTAATTATATGGAACTATCTGTAAATTCAATTTTTATATCTATACAACTCAGTTGATAATCTATAGAAGGAATTTAATAATTATAAAAAATAATATCAATACATTGAATTGCAGTTATGAACATCTGAAGATAACTTTAGATATACTTTTCAAAGTTAATCCGAATTACAATAGATGTTCATATAAATTCTCAATACCCATGCTAACAGTGCAATATCTGAAATACAGAAACAATATGGACGAAGTATTGTCTCATTCATGATATCCTTCATGTTAGCAATTGTAACTTGAACAATTCTCCTAGTGTGTTTTTGCATGTATTATGTATAATATATCTGGATAAGAAATCATATAGAAGGAAATAAATGGTAAAAGATACATATTGATTCTGTAAGTATATTTACCTCAGTTACTATGTTCTATTATCCTTCAGATTCTTTTAGGGTCAATATGGTGCATGTCTTCAGTACTAGCACACACTGTCTGCTGTTATTTGTTGCCACAATTATATCTATACTATATGTCATTGGCTGAAAACTCAATCTGATATAAAGGGATCCAATGAAATCAAGATAACAGACCGATTACAATTACCACTGCCTTTGATTTCGCTATATTGAAATTCACAACCATTGAATTGTGGAATTCCATTCAAAATAGTTGTGAAACACTCGTATGTAAATATAGATTATTTTGAATTGACTATATAATATGCTGTTGGGTGTTTATATAGGCTGTTATCGATTGAATTCCCAATATTCAGAATGAAAAATAAATTATGTGTTTGGTACTTGATCATATGTGGTATCAATGATATTGTACAGATTCACCTGTCTAGTATATGTACTTTACATAAAGTGGTTTTTCTCTTTATACTTGAATATTGATTGTGATTTTGAAAAGCTACTGGTTTAATGAACAGCTGACAAGATAAGTTTGAACATGAATAGAGTGACCCACATACTTGGGAATGGATTTTCCACCAAGTCTTTCTTACAGTGGTATATCTTCCTCAAATAACCATAAATCAACTTATTGTATATATTATGTAGATAATATTCATGTATATTGTAATGACTATAACCTGTATGAAGGGGTATATCTATATATAACAATTCTAACTACATACAAAATACTTGTATATCAAATGTCCAATATATCATACATTGTAACTTGTACATAAATAGTTGTTGTCAACTTCCTTAGATTGTGAGTAAGTGGCTTCTATAGTTATTTCTGTTTTCATTCTACACTATCTATATTCTCCGTCCCATATTATCTAGCCAAGCTTTGAACTATGTTTGAAATTACTTCTTGTCTGTTATTTTAAACTTCTATTAAGTAGTCTGTAAATATCTGGTCCACTTACAACTACATCAGCCACATATATTGACTTCTGTTGAATACTCAACTTTCAAATATCTGAGGTGGGAATAACTTATGTATTCTTTTCAACTTTGAGTAATAAGTTTCAATTACCATGTCTGGGAACAGTAGAAGCAGTTTAACATATTCTGGATTATATATTGTAAGTTATGAATTTGTTGAATATAGATAGTATTCAGAAAATATTACTGCCATTAAAGTTTTTGGGATAGTATATAAATACCTGCTGTTATGAGCAGTCAGAATAATATGTGTATATATCCAATCAAGATTTCAATTTCCATGTAGCCATTCTTTAATCATCTTGCTATACAGCAATAATAGATATATACTGGCCAATAATATTCTGCTTGAGAGTCACATACAATAAGTTCAACTGTAATGGACAAGATAATAACCACCTTCATTTGGTTATTATAGTACCAAAAATGATATTTGAAACATCCAAGTTTAGCAATTACACTGCTGTGAGTCACTGTACTATGAAATTAGAATTTTATGCAAAACCCGATTGTGTTACATTATGCTTAAATAGTGGGCCAAAGTGTGTAGCAGCAATGAATATTACGGGGTAACCGCCGATGGGAGGTAATTATTGATTAAAATGATCGGTCTTAACTACTCATTCTGATGAAGTCACTACTGGGGGTTAACTACTAACTTCTTCTCCCCATTTGCCATGCTCCATTGCATTCTCTAGGTTCAGCATATCACCAATAAATTCAACGGAGTCCTCCTCCCCCCATTCTCCTTCTTATTCTACCTCTCTGTACCCACCATATGTTCTTTCCCATCCTACCAGTGGCAAAGTACAATTCGTGGTACCTTCTGTGTACGTATGATCTGCTTTTCCACATGCTTTGAGCTCTGTGATCCTACTGAGGAGGATAGTACCCAAGCTGCATCATTCTCTTCGCACATGGTGGCTTTCGCTATGACTACGCTATATGGCTGTAAACGCACATACGCCTGTGCTCGGCTACGTAGGCTCACTTGCGGTAACTGAGTGGCTATGGTTGTAAACGTGGACTCAAGTGATTGTACGTTTAGATGCATAGGTAAGATTATCGCACAAGATCAGATGCTGGTGGGGAGCTGACTATATCATGTGGGGGTTACCCGGCCCTGGACACATCACCTGCAGCCATGCCATTATACTTGCCACTTATGTACTTTTTTCAATGGAACAACATCCTTAGCTGTATCTACATATGCTTGACCAAGGTGATGGCAGTCCATGGATGTCACTGCAGTGGTGTTCAAGGCTTCTGCGCAAAGTGTTCTGAGCATTTCAATTGCTAATTTCTTATCTGCAAGTGCACAGTGAGGTGACCTTCCCGGCAGTGCTACAAGAGCTTGTTGTTTACAAGATGAAGGTGATTGGCATGTGACAAGGTGAAGTGCACTAAATGCCAATTGACTTACAGCTCTGGGCAGTCTGGGGGTTGCACAGAGAAGTGAATTGGAAGTGGCTGGCAGGAATTCATATCGAGTGATATATTGTAACCGCAGAATAAATACCTCCCATGAGTTAAGAGGCTAGATTCCAGTTAGCTCAAAGGCACTCCAGATATCATCCTTGTTAGATGCAGCAGCTGCACAATGTGTAACAAGTCTGTAGGAATGAGTTTCAGTGAGCATAGAGTGATATATGAGGTGAGGTTACTTATGCAATCGTTCTGTCTTAAATGCATTCCCTCCATTACACCGACATATATCCAGTTCTGTGCTGTAGCAGCTGGCAACATGACAAAACAGCCCAACATCTAGGGGTTGTAGGATGTGTGTAGGGCGTGCAGGAAGGCAAATATAGTGGATATTGTTTTTGAAGCAGAAATCGAAAAACCGCAATGTTTGATAAGCGCCATGCCTATTAAGGATTTGAATATATGGCTTGCCCTTTGTGCTGTACAATTTAGCATGAACTGGAGGTTCACCTATTGGTACAAATACTTCAATAGTATATATCTCAATGTTCTGCTCCACCCATTCCAGTCCCAGTTCATTGTCAGTCTAGTCTTTTGTTGACCATCATCAGCGGGATGTTCTTTTGTCACTGGGAGCATGCAGGAGTGTCTGGAAGGATGTGGAGTGCAAACACTTGGAGCCCCAGATTGTATCAACTCTGAGATGCACTTGGTAACCATGATCGAGCAATATTGGGGATGGACTTAAAAATGATGGTCATGTGTACTTGGAGTCTGTGATCGAGTAAGTTCGGAGATGTACTAGAAGGCTATATCCAGGGGAGATGGTGGTAGTGTGTGGAGCTGGTCAATGAAAGGCCCGCCGGGTGCTATGATAGTTGTCCTCAGTTATTCACAGTAGGATACAACTGAGGAAATGTGACAAGGTGACCCTACCTTTGAGCACTTATGGAGAGCTAGGTGGTGGTAGTTGATCATATCAGAAGGCACACCAGAATGTGATGTTACATTCACTAGTTGACTTGTATTCCTAAGACTGAACAGATGACAGACAGTTGTAAGCAATTGCTGAATTTAGTCTATGCTATACTTGGTGTACACAGTACGCAGTGTAAACTCACGATCATGGCACGGAGAGGTTGAGAGCAATTACTCAACTTTGTAAGCTGTGATATTGAATGGTAGAGTTGGGTACATGAAGAGCAAAGGGGGATGAAGATGAGAATGATATAGAGGATACAATTGGATATGACAAAGAAGGGGCATGACATGCCTTATTGGATTCAGAAGTCCACGTGTTGGTGTTCTTGCCCTCTGGATTTGGAGTTGTACCTGCCTTATCTGGATTGCCAATTTGACTTGCACAACAAATTCTTTCAAGTCGCAGTTTCTCATAATGATATCCCCAATCTCCTCTCATCTCTCTATTTCTCATCCTCACAGCTACTATCACCTAAGAACATGAAGTTACGTTATTCCTCATTATCACTGCATGTCATGACCACATGTTCACAACAATTACACTATATGCCAAGTACTATGTCAACAGAGGAAAGCATACACTGAGTAAAACATTTATTGAGAATAGCATACTTCGAGTACTGCAAACACTGAGAACTGTATAATCCCAAGATTGACTGTCCCATTCCAAGCCAGTCTCTTATCTCACATCTCTTTACAAAGGTTGGAGCACTCAACTCTACAAATTCCCACATTCACAAGGTAACAAATGAATAGAGCTCTAGCTACCATTGCACCGCCCGGCTGAACTAGCACCTCCAAGTACTCCAATCACGGTTAATGACTGTCACCATGTGTGAATAATCATCCCATCTAAGGGCATCTCTGAATGCGCTCGATCATGGTCTCCAGTTTGACACGATTATGCCTTCCACTGGCCGCTCCAATCAGGTGCTATTCTGGCTTCCAACTTCATGTCTGATGTTGTTCATCGACAGCTTCCAACTGAATCTCTGAGTTCACTTGATCTTGGAGTGCATGAGGTTCACTCAGTTCACTCCATCTCGAGCTGCAAGTATATCTCCAACCTTGTTTGATCAAGGCATCGAAGTAATTCTCTAACATTTCACGATCAGGTGGTGGTGAAATAGTGGAGCAAACAGAATGTGAGCCCTTCATTAACAATCCTCTGCACCACTCAGAGGATCTGAATGGACTTTGTATGACATGCGATCTGGCTTGAGTAGCATAAGATACTGGTGACAAGATATGCAAGGGGTACCCTGTAGTCAGGAACAACTCAAATTGCATGCCTTGATGAAGGTGCTGCAACATTGCATAAGGCACCACACAGATTGTGTAGATCTGATAATACTTGACAAGAGTGTGTGGGACCAATGGCTGAGAGAGGTGGGGAGTGAATTGTATATAATAAGATAATGTCCATCCACCCCGGAGTGTCCCAAATACATAGTCCCTGCTGTTCTGTCCATCTCTGCTCTAGCTGTATGTTCTTATGTCCCCTCCATCACTCATTCTGTCTTCGTTATTTATATATCTCTGTTTGCCCCCAGCCAGCTACCACCACCTACCCAACTGAATGGTGGATGTGGTGAAAATAAATTTTCCCACCACAACAGCCTCCAAATGCATCTCTAAGTTCTCTCCATTGGTGTCTGCTTGTGCTAATGCAATTACAGTACAGTACCCTCTGCACATACAATGACGGGAGGTACATAAATAGAAATGTAGATAATTCATGTCATATTATGATGTTGTGAATATGGTAACTGTAACAAAGTCCAGTGTAATAGATGAAAAACCTTGTACTATGAAACCCTCGGAAACAGTGCTGAGAGAATATTGCACCAAGCTTCTACCGAAGCTAGACAGATGGCTCAGCTGCTCCACATTTCACTCACTTATATGTTGAGTCTTGTCGCAATCTGAATGTGCCTTCACTACTGCAGGTGCTGTCAGAAGCACCTGAGACTACTTCTGCCTAAATTGAGAGCACATTGCTTTGCGCACAGGGGGCCTGGGAGTATCAGGAAGTACTTTGCTGCACTGGAAATGTCTACTGGAGTATCCGGAAGGTTTGCATGTTTCTTTGGAACAGCTTTACATCATGCTGATGATTGACATATTGCTTGCTGTGCATCTTCAACATCACCATGCCATCCCAGTAGATGCTTAACCACCTTGTCAATGTACATTGGTGGTATAACTTGGCCATCTGCAGTAATACACTCCATCACAGTAATTATTGAGTGATGTTCATCCTGGGTGTTACATCTGTGTTGTAACAGGTATATCACCAAGATGAGACAGGATCACTTGATGCTCTGACAATAGATACTTGATTCGGAATCACAAGGAGTCACTAGGATTCCCATTGTGAATCCACCTTCTAGATTAGATTACTGATTACTCCTATGTCCAATACCCGACCTTTCTATCGATGGATGCACAAACAGTGAAGCCAAGTGCAAATAAGTTGTGTATCATCTGTAGATCAGTGATGGTAACAAGTTCTCTTTTCTCCCAGAGGGTACCTGTTATCGGTGGGAAACTGTATTGCAAGGTTCTGAACAAAGAACTATTTACTTATGCTCAAATGGTTCATTTCTGACAAGATCAGGTATCGTTAAAAGGAGACCATCATGGTATCTTGCCATATGCAGAGACATATGGGACATACGTTGGTTACCAATAACTGATGTATTTGAGGCCTGTTGACTAAATGGACAGATACGAATCAATCCTTCTTTCGACTACACTTTCAGGGTCTGTGCGCATCGGACTTTGGATTCATATGACTTGAGTGGTGTGGGATACTCTCCTGTCAATATACAGCAAAACGTCTCAGTTACTGAAAACTGGATATTTCCATCCAATCATGTGAAGTCAAATTCAGGGTTCTGTTGTTTTTCGGGATTGTTGAAGCATCACATACCCAGTGGGTCTATCAGAGGGCACTCTCACTGGCTCTTGGTGACATGAATCTATTTGTTGAGAATTTACTTCAGATAAGCTCATATTCATATGAGGAATCGCCAATAGCAATTATGTTGTGATATGAGTATATTTCGTGATGACATAGTTCATACTCATGTTAGTTAGAACTTGACTGTCAATGGTACAGGCAAAGATGATGAGGCAGTTACACATGTGAACTCTGGCAGCAGGTCTTTGCAGTCTTATGATTGGTCAAAGTGTGAATTGTGTAATATATAATCAGCGATACCGACATGGAGGAAGAAGATCTGCAACATCCAATCTACAATAAGATTGATCTATGGATAGTAATTGACCTCTTCAACCTGGAAGTTATGCCTGAACTTTATTCCTGTGTGTTTTCTATTTGTTCTGCATTGAAGTTAACAAGGATACTTCTCAATTGAAGTCCAGATTCATACATCCATATTTCAGTTCGATGTCACCGCCATATTGATCCTTCTTTATATCTGCATATTCTTAGTTTGTTTGTTAAAGCAGGTCATTTGTTGGTTAGTTAGCAAGATGATAATTTCAAGTCTGAAGGAAGTTCGAGGGCCTGCCCGATAGCATGGGGTCTCAGAGGATACTTCTATTTGGATACTCTTAAGTCGGCACTACTTCTTCTACTGAGGCGAAGTATTTGTGATTGTACCAGGTTACAGATGAGAGCCTACTCAGGTATATACATAACATGTAACTGAGGGACTCAGACTTCACAAGACACTATCGCAGGTATTCCAAGTCTTACCAACCAGTCCGGGAATGATGGCAGGGGTCTGGATTTCAACCTCAACAACATCTTGGATCAGTGCTGAACTGTTCCAAAAACCTGACACACTTCACCGTGGTGGGCTAAACCAATACCCCTACCCTTCAACCCGCTGGTTTTGCCGGATGTGGATAGACCCATAGGTTCCCATCACAGGTTCTGCAATTCGGGTTATCTATCCATGGTCACATTCATATATCTTACTGATCGTTGCCAAATATCGACTTCGGTATGACATCATCATTTTTGCCTGTACTGGTTGCCTGGACATTGAGAACTAAGAGGGACTGACTGAATCACCGAGCCTGCAAATGAGGGTCAACAGAGTGTCACCATTGCTTGGTCTTGCATCATTGGTAATCTGAGTTCTCATTGGTTGATGACATTCAGAAATAAAGTATTGACTGCCTATACATGCGACCAATGAAGTGGCATGCTCCCTGCAAAATGCTGGAAATGAGCGTCAACTTAGTGTCAATGATATGTGGAGTTGTATGTCTGGGAATTAATAAGATACATTTTCACTCTTAAGTATAATGATATGATTGCCTGCCTTGGTGGGCCAAAATAGTACCAAAGACATTACTACTGTCTGCTAAAAATGCATATCAATGGAGCGTCAATGATTGTTCGCCTTGCACGATGGTTAATTAGTGTGTGATGTGATAGTTATTGTCAATGTAAGATGTGTTGACCGCCTCTGTTGGCTAGAACACTCGGGTGAACTGTGTTGCAGCATAGCAAATGGAATCAGTGGTTACTCTCCGGGAGGCTGTTGCGGGACTAGCTCTACCTTATTTGCCAATACAGGCTGCGAACGCCTTGTTTATCGATGTGTGCGATTAAGCATGACATAGATTGCCCAAGATGCAATACCAAGAATCGTGAAAGCTCCATTGACACATATTTCAAGTTGGGACAGGGAGCATGCTGCATTCATTTTTGCCTATAAAGATTACCCATATAATGATTATGAATAATGTTTCCCAAATCACTACTTCATTTCAGAACATACAAGACCAAAAATTGTTGACCCTCCATTGATGCTTATTTTCAGAATGGGGCAGGGAGCAAGCCACTTTCTATTTTAACCATAAAGGCGGCCAACACTCTCATCATGTCCTGCCACTAACAAATCACTTCTTAATTACCTGACATATATGACCGGAAATCATTGAAGCTCCAGTGATGCTAACTTTCAAGAGACAGTGGTGATGTTATTGTTTCCATTTTTGCCCATCAAGAAGGCCAATGATATCTTCATGCTTAATAGCCACAGAGTCTTTTATTCATTACATACCATACCAGACCAAAAATTGTTGACGCTCCATGGCCGCTGATTTTGCCATGGGAGTATCTGCAATATTGAATCATTTCATTTCACATAATATGTCATTAATCGTGTTTTGGCAGCCTTGCAATCATCTTCATGTGCTTTCTCCCTTATGATACAATTGTTCTTTAATAATACATATACGTAAATTCCCTAACATGTACTGTAAAGTGTCCGCTAATTGTTGATAATAATACACTCAAAAGTCCTATTCCTTTCAATCAATTCTCATTGTCACTTGCAGGTTTACTCATTCAGCTGCTCTTATCTGCAAAAGGCTGTCCGCTGCATTAGCACACAGCAGATAGTGTACTAACCAGTGGATGTTCCTTCCTCAGTCAGCAAATCTGGATTAAAGTCTTTATCATACTGGCTATTCTGGGCATAAGTGTCAATATTGAAAAAGTGAGCACTGGGAGGAGGAGTAAGTGAAGACTCATATTCGGGTGGCAAATTGTCGATTCTGAAACTTTCGGTGATCTCATTGTCCCTGAGTGGCACAAGTGGAATTCCGGGTGGAAAGGGCTTTCGGTCAGCCGTCTGCTGTCTGTGTTGATAAAGCAGAGGTGCTCCCATTTCTTTGTGCCTCCAGCGTGTCTGTTGATTCACTGCGATGGCATGGTGGCGATGATGGCATCCATCCGCCTGGTATTCATGAAGCATAGCCGGGCATCTGTCTATTGCAGCCTGCACGTTGTGGTACCCAGGATTCTGAACTCCCCTCGTCTTCTCATCTTGGACTTTGGTTTGAGGCTTCTTGATTAGCTGTTCGATTTCCTCAATTGCAGCGCACAATCTGGCCATGATGGTGATATTCAGGGCAAGGCATATGGCAGATTGTTCCAGCTGTACACAACCTTCTTGCCTTGCCATTGTAGCAGACATGTTGAAAACCTACAAGAAAATAGTTGCTTCTAGAAATGAGATTTGGCTAATACCTCCACCATATAGGCTTCGATAGCCTCCTCCAAGGTGTTTAATACCTGTATTGTCCATTGTCGAGTGTGCTCAGGACCAAAATTGTCCGCAATCGTTCCAGTGCTCACAAGATCTTGATGCTCGATTTCGCAGACTGTGCGGATATATCCCTTGGTTTACATGGAGGTTTCCTGGTACAGGCTGCTATAAATTGATCACATAGCTACCAGATGTATGCTCTCTGCAGTTATATGGTGAGTTAACACTGGTCAACCTGAGTATCGATATACTAATATCCTATTGCTCACTGCATCTTCTGCTTGTGGCTTTCAGCTTTACGGACTATTTCTGAATATGCATCCTGGGTCATATTTGAGCCGGCTGCATTGGAAGTATGGCTGTGGACTAATTGAGGTCTCCATGGTTGCTGTGTCACAGTGAGTGACGTATTAGATGAAGTGTGACGCGTTTCACTTAATTTTGATTCCCGCTTCCCTGGCTGAGGTGTTTTTGTAGCCATGATTTGCAGATGTGGATAAGAAGAGGAAGATGATAACGAAAGAAGTGAGATGCTTTGAGAAATATATAGTATGCTCCACATCAAAATAGAATCAGAAACAGTCAACTTGCATGTTCTATTGAAGATAAATCTTGTTGCATAAGGCTGCAGATTTCAGGGGTTTGCAACAGTCCCGCAATATTCAGTCTTTCGGTCCAATCATTTGAGTTTTCCTTAAGGGATATATACACATGAATGCGATCCTAAATGTCGTTTTTGTCAGATGTAAACAGGATATCTTTCGATGGAAATGATATCTGATGATGTTTGTCTGAAGCCATCACAGGGTTCTTACAAGAATCTGATGCTAAAAACCTAGTTATATATTACATTTAGCATAACTATTCCCAATGTGGTGATGGTCAAAACCCTAGTTTTGCTTTGTTCACATTAATCAATCATACGATGCATGACATGATAGAATCAGCTTGCGTCCATATCGTCCACATCATCCACCATCCAACATCTCACCAATCAGCAAAGGCAACACCAAATACAATGTTCAATACTCTGAAAATGTAATTTTTGCCACTCCTGGCATGCAAATATGGCAGATTGATGAAGTGGTTGACTCGAAGTCATCACCATGCAAATGACGGTTCGACCTGTGTGAAACAAAAAAGAGTCTGACCCCTTGGGGCATTGCCCAGCTTGCGATCCAAAAAGAAGCGTGCAGCAGAGAAAAGATAAAAACGCACTGTTTGAGCAACGAAGAGTAAGAGTAATGGAACGAAGGTTATGTTAAGAGAGAACCCCCTCTCCCAAGACCAAGAGATGGCAATGCAGAGTTAATAATCCATTTGGAACAAGAACGTAATAGAAATGCTGAAAATGCAGGATTAGCCAACTATAATGCCCGAAAAATCATCAGAGGAGATGTTGAATGCTATCGGAGACAGTCTAAGCGATCTTGCCAGTTCGGACAATGATACGAATGGGGAAGATGAGGACGGTGATGAAAAGATACAGTGCTGGGCCAGCTGAGTGAAGCTGATGAACCCCGCTGAGGGATGGGCACAATCTCCAATATGGTACAGCACTGTGTGGAGAGATTTCGGCAGAAGCAGATGATACTTGATGAATTGACTCAACCTGGATGGGGAAGCGCGGCCGGCAATTCCTGTGAAAGAGATATGAAGTACGAGTTGGCTGGATTGAAGATTCTGGGAGTCTTGAAGCTCCAAATGGATGAAGACACAGCGGTACCTGCACTGACAACATTTGGAGTGCCTAGAGTGACTCTTGATATGGATACTGGAATATCACAAATGTGACAAGGGTCTTTTCAACCAGGCAATAGTTATATGAGGTTAGATTCTGTGATACAACAGTGATATCAATGCATAGTGTCTCTCTCGCCCAACGCAGAATCCAATATGTCACTGATTGAAAATATAAAGCCTGTTCAACCAGTAAGCTTTTACCTGTGCATATTCCCATGGTGTATACTGACAGTATTGATATTGCATCGTGGTAGAGAAACAGTGACAGCTTGTTTGTCACTGCAGGATTTGATTGGCAAACCGCTATTTTTGACTGCATATCTCTACTTAATGTAACTTGTAAACATATTTTGGAACATGTCAGCTTTTTCTTGATTTCAGTAACGAAAATGTGAGACATGATAATTCGCCTGTCCATGTTGAAAGGTTGTCCGTGCCATGCTACAATGATCAATTGCAATTCAGGTTAATAGACAACCAACAAGGTAAATACCGACCTAATCTTTGCAGTAAAGTGAAAAAGGGAAACCTTAATTATTGGCAAAATTGCCTAACAAAGTTTAAGTCAGTGATGTCATTCGAGTCAAAGAAGGAGCGGGGAGTATGCAATGTCAATCAGTACAATTGGCAATCGTCATGGCCTATTCAACCATTTGTCCAACTGCACAACTCCCCACTTGGACCTGGTGCACATAGTCGGGATTATGAAAACTGCTCATGGTAAGACCTTCAAATCGAGGGGAAGGAGCCAGATATGCAATGGTGAAGTATGCGGGCTACATTAATCAAAACCAAGGGAATCAATCCACAAGCCAAAACTTGCCAGCCAAAAGCACTGGAATGTAATAGGAGTATGTTATCCATAGCTCAGATAATGAGTACACTGGTGAATTAGAAATGGAGAGGCCATGAAGCTTTTGGATGCAAATGATGATACATAGAAATGATATATTGGTTCTAAATAATAATTACACAAATTTTTGCATCAAATGATTGCGCATACAATAACTATTAGGATGTGGTTAATGTGATCGTCAACGGAGCGTCACCGGATTGTATACAGTTTATGGTCATTCATCTTGGATAATTGAATGGCTGTGCAACAACATTAAACCATCATCAACATAAAGGCTGCCTCTCTGTATGAAAATGCTATAGACAATGTTACTACCACCTAAAAATGTGTGTCAATGGAGCGTCAATGATTGTTGGTCATGTATTGTGGATAAATGAATGGCTGTGGAACAACATTAACACATAATGGATGTAACGCCCACTGTTATATGCAAAAACATCGGGGAGAATATTGCTACAACCTTCTAAGAGTGAGCGGCAACCGAGTGTCAACAATTTTTGATATTGCATCTTGCATTATCCAAGGCCTGTGCAACAACTAAAAATTATAATGAATGTATTCGCAACCATTAGGGGCAAAAATGCTGCTGACTGTATCGACACCACATCCTAAAAATGTGAATCTACAGAGTGTCAATGATATTTGGTATTGCATCATGGATGTTTCGACAGCTGTGCAACAACATCAACATATAATGCAAGTATTGGCCTCCATTATGGGCAAAAATGCTAGCCATGATATCAGCACCACATTCTAAAGATGATCATCACCAGAGCATCAATAATGTTTGGTCTTGCATAGTGGATAATTCAACGGCTCTGTAACGACACCAACCAATAATGGATGTATTGGCCGTCATCATTGGCAAAAATGATAGAAACTATATTGCTAGCACCTCCTGAAAATAAGCATCGACAGAGGATGAACAATTGTTGGTCTTGCATTCTGGAAAATCGAAGTGCTGTACCACACCGTTGATCTATAGTCAAGGTATTGACATTCTTTATAATCAAGAATCCTTGCACTGACATTGCTACTGTCCACTAAAACTCAGCATCAAGAGAGCGTCAACAGTGCTTCAACCAAGTGTCAATGATGTTTGTTCTGCATCTTCGACAATTAATGGACGTTGGAACTATATTCACACGTCATCAAATTATTGTCCGCCTCAATGCGTAAAACAGATAGCAACGACCTCACTAATGCCTCCTAAACATTAGCCCTACTGGCATCACCAGTTTTTGTGGGGGCTCAGTCATCTACACAGCAATGAACTGCATTGCCTCATTTCTAAATTAGGTGTTGAGAGATCAGTCGTTTCAATATGTTGTTGTATATGACTTCATTACCATATATGCATTGTCTCACAGGTCCTACTTTGTCTTTGCTTGTAGCACTGGAGTATTTATTTAAGAACCAGCATTCTACTACATAATAACTAAACTTCTTACAGTCAATCAAGTCGCATTATACAGATTTCAAATATCTAGCACAATGTGCGATTCAAAAACTTTAAATACCTCCCTGTTAGAGATTATGATCTCTTCAAAAAATCACAGTGTCTTTATTGGTGATTTGATGGACCATATTTTGCACATCATATTTGATGCTTGGAGAACTTCTACAAATTTGGGCTCGAAGCATCCAATGCTCTCGACGAATTCTAGACATGCCCCTTCGTGGCGATTGCATTGACATTGCGGAATTGAGGAGACTGGCAGCCCTGGCATCATATGTATTGTTTGCCCTCAAGGTCTTTGCCATCCATCAGAACATGGAACAAGCTCAATGGGGAAACAATTGCAGAGAGATGTGCACATCACAATGTCAAACAAATTAACACAATCGAAAGTTTCCAAATTGACTTGTTCAATGGTTGATAAAACAGGTTTGGCTATCCTGTAGAGGCAAAGAAGTCCAGGAATTACTATAGTAAGTTCACAGAGCAAATTTGGATTGCTCATTTGGATCTTACCCAAATTTACCGAGATGAGGAACATAATGCTCCAAGCTGGCATCAAAGAACATTGTAACTTCCGAACTTCACCAAGACACCTCGAATCGCTACGTCATGGTAGGCTTTGATTGGGCTGATAATCCTTGGAATGCTATATCAAAGTTCAAGTGACGATGGTCTTATAACACAGTACAGCGCAAGCTTGGACTACCATCTGCCAGCATGCTTCATGATATTTGCCGGAGGATTTACTCAATGACAGTGGCTGCCATTACGGCACAATTGCCATCAAGAACTAAAGTTACCTTAGCATTGCATGAGTGGATATCAATGAGTAAAGAAGCCATAACATCGGTCATTGCTTACTACATCGATCGCAGTTTCGCATAGTGAGATATTCAACTTGTGTTTAATGACGTTGATAGCCACTTCTGTTTCGTTTTGGAAAGCTGTTTATTGATGATCGGATAAGGGTCAATATACTGGAGTAAGGTTAGCAATACATTTGAAGTAATGTCGGAATTGTATCGAGTTTACTGATGGCCATTTACACCGAGTTAGGTCTGACAATGCATCATCACATTGCTCAATGAGTTGGGAACTACAATCATCACTTGAGGCCTCCAGAATCCGGTGGCCTGCATTGTGAAACCACATGCCATGATTCGCACGCGATATGTAGTTAACTTTGGGTAAGTTCTTGAGCATTCGCCGTGTGAAAGAGTGCACGAAGTTTTGGGAAGCTGATGAGCGCAATCAGCAATATGGAGAGAATGAAAGCATTGATGTTGGGAAGAGTCAAAGACTTTAAAAAGAGGGCAATGCAAAAATCAACAAGGTATCTGCCATGAGATCAGGTTAAGCAAAGAGAATTGACAAAGTAGGTAGTTTAAGACATTTTGAAACTCCTGCAACTGACCTCCATAGTGCAACAGTGGCGTTCTGTATTGATTACACTGACACCTGGTCGTCGAAACAGATTCTTTGACTGTCCAAAGGCCAATGTACAAATTTCGTTGCTACCTAATACCAGTGTTAGCAATGGTTCCAAAGTCCCGGATCTGTTCTTGGCCCAGTTCCAACCTGGAACCGAACCGTTGCAACGGGTCTTACAATACAATAACCTGGACCGTTGCAATTGGGCCAGTTTTACCACCAAAAATCTGGCATTTCAACATCACATGTTTGGCTCCAATTAAGTATCTGAGTTCTGCTCGTATCATGACATGAACAATCCGTACCTTGTGAAGTTCTTTGTGCTCTTTTACCTCCCACTGAAAGATTCGCGATTTGACCAATATTCGTTGAGTAGCGATTGAACACCTACAAATATTGTTTGAAATTTGGCGTTATTTCACAGCGATTCCACGAATCTTGGTCTCATCCCAAATCTGAAACCGGGAGGGAAACAGCGCATAGAGCTGCACAATCTACGTATTGACCATGTCGCGATACGATCAGAACTGAAATACCTAATTGGAGCGAAAGATGTAGGAACTGTATTGCTGGAACCGTGGTCCGGTTACAACCTGGCCAAAAACCCATGGTTCTATGTTCGGTTCGGCTATGACCCCGCCAAGGCAGAGTGGGTCAGGTTCCTTGGTGGTTCCTAACCCAGACTGAGGTCTCAGCTCTAGATTCAACTAGGAACAGTTGCTAACACTACCTATTACGGATTTGAAAACTCAGTGGAATTGCATAATGGAGTTTCTTGAGCAAGTTTACTGGTTACTAGAAATCACCCGTGAGTGGCTCAAGAATCCCAAATACAGACATTACCACCCACTCTTCAAAATGCAGCATCAATGGACCGTCGTCAGGCATATCATGGATGATTTGAGGTTAGTCCAATACTGGACCCTCTCGATGTCAACACTGCATACCGTCACTTCGCATCAGGTGATTACTGTTTTGAATGACATGATCAATCATATGGATGCTGTTATGTGAATCTTGGCTACGAAGTTGATTCAAGTAATGAAAGACTTCTACTTCGCCGTGAAGTTTGCACAACAGAAGCTGCTGTGATCACTATGCTGAGGTTGCTCCAATGACCAGTCTGCTTCTCAGTTCCCAACCTATCGTTGATCCTTTCATTAAGTTGCGATCATTTAGGAAGTGTGACAAGGGAATGGACATTCATCCTGATGACGAGACTGCTTATACTACCTAATACCAAGAGGCCTTCTTGAAGTATCAGAAGAATGAATACTGTGCGAAACAAAGACGATTGTCTGTAAATAAACAGGGGAAGGAACCGAGTCAAAACCTGTTCCCCTCCAGAACAGGTTTTGGATCGTGTCAATATATCTTGGATCCGGATGATTTATCCCGTGACAATGCGGCATACTACACTTCGGAACCTGTGGCTGCAACGGCACCCAGACATAGCGATTGTGCAGTACGCTTGTTGACTACCACAAGGCTGTATTGGAATCGACCCCCTGAATCATTATTGAACTGGGGGCAACTTAATCCAAATCTGAGTGACTCCCACTCTGATGCATTGGAGATTAGCAGTACATTTTAGTTGCCTGATATCCCTGACTGGTGCCCCCTGCAAGAGGAAACACTCTCAAAGTATGCAGATCTCTTTAATGTGGCTGGTGACATAGTCTCTATCACACCACATGGTGCCGGAGTGAAGGCCTGTTTTTCTCTTACCTATGACACTATCGGCTGGAGGGAGTGATATAATACAAGCAAGACCCTTCGTGAAAAGGTAGTTGTAAGCCTGTTCGCTCTGGCCAATCGCGAGATAATGGCAGGCAATTACCCAGCATTGGATACAAAGGAACACAAGAATGACTTCAAATTGAAGAACTAAGAGAAGGACAGAATGTTGCACAGATTGGCCTAGGTCCACGATATTTCGGAGATATAGCAGGGCAGCCAAACCCTACATACCAGCCAGAAGGTGTCTCAGGCTCAATACACACAGATGGCAGCCATGGGATACATTTCAGACACCGAAGAAATTGTCAAAGCATCCTGGTCAAACATGCAACATGATGGTTTGGTGGAAGTAAAATTGTCGGGAATATTACAGTCGCCACCAGCTTTTTCTGTAAAGGACCTCCCTAGAGGACGAACTCAAGTATTCAGTATACACCGAATCACACAATTCGACAATTATCCAGCTGACAGTGATTAGGGTAGTGCATCTGAAAGCATCTCAGATACCGAAAATCGGCTTACCTGGAATGGTGGCTTGAATAACCGAAATGTGAGCCAAGACTACTGGGAGGCACATAATCAATCTGATCTAGAGCTAGACAATTGAATCGATGATACGGAAAGCCCAGCGCAGCAGGATGGGTGTGCTGCACTAAGTGTTCCTGCATTGATTCGGTGAACACAGAGGACACTGCAAAAGGCGGAAAAAGGAATTGCAATGGTTAGTGAACTGGAAATTGGGAGGAATAAGAGAAACTAGAAAAAGTAGGACAGAATGGGTGAAAATAGTTTCACCAGGGTCTTCATGTTGCTTGACCCAGAATTTCACAACGAGAAATATCATTGGAGAATTGTGAACTGTTGCAGGCAAATATTTGTTGATAAATAGATCTATAGCAGGCAAAATGCAGAATCCAGCGCGATATATAACTGTCAACACAACCAGAGGGACCTATGCAACATGATTATTGGCCCCCGCTTTTCTTAAGGGCCAACTTACAATCAGTCAGAAAGGCAGCCAATATAGTCATGTATGTATGCATTCAATTATTGATGTCAGCAGATATTGACTAGATAAAACATTAAAATGAGTGTCAATGGAGCGTCAGCAATATTCGGTCTAGTAAGAATGGTAATTGGAAAGTAGTATGGTTGCTTTGATGCATAACTGACATGTTGGTAGCCTTTATAGGCAGAAGAGTAAGCGACACAGTCACTGCCTCATTCTGAAAATGAACGTCAACTGAGTGTCAACATTATTTGGCTATGGATCTTGGGTTATCTAAATGGCAATGAATGGCAGAAATTCATACACAGGATACTGGTGACCTCGTCAAGCAGAACAATGCTTGATATTTTCGTGTCCCCATCATGAAAAGGAGCGTCAACTGAGTGTCAACAATTTGTGGTCTTGAAAGTGAGGTAATTGAATATTGATTGGTTGCTGTCATATATAACCAACATATTGGCAGCCTTTATAGGCAAAACAGAACATGGCACAGTCACTGCCCCATTGTGAAAACTTCATGACCCCAATATGAAAATGAGTGTTAACGAAGCGTCAAAAATGTTTGGCCATGCAAGTAGCATAATTGACAGTTCAGGTGTATGGACAACACGGACCTACAATTTGGCAACCTTTCAGTTCTGATTCCAACCCGGAACAGTAGGGACTGTCCAGAACCATCGCTAACATTAGGTATTCCTCGTTCAGAGAGTTGGACAAATTCAATTAATCATCCGGAGGGTAGAGCAGTACTTTTCAGTCCTTGTTTAGTGTCTGCAGAGTAACAAAATTATCTGAGTAACCTGTTGTTATTATGCAGTGAATACTCAAATATCTAATCCAATAAAATGTACTCAGTATTTCACATTACAATAAGCAGATCCACTATAGTCATTATATAGACATGAGTTGGTCATCTGCTATTCTGAAACGATCAAGCCTGAACAAATTCCTTAACAAAATGGCAGATCTGGAAACAATTGTGTATTATACTGCTCAGAAGTTATATCATACTGATGAACAATGCAGCCTGTTTTGAACAGTCAGAACCATCCATCCAGGTTTGCTACAAGATTTGAATGGATGCTAGACCTAGAAGCTCAACATGGCCATCTCAAGAACTCAATTGAAAACATTGTGGACCTTATACAGTAATGTATTAGCAGTGACCATTACCTAACCAGTTGGACCTCCCCGTAACATTGTTACCCAATATCCAGATCTGAAACAATTTACTGTTGAATGTTTGATAGAGAACAACAAGAAGGACATCAAAGAAGCTCAAATGAGCGCATTCTGAACCATATATTTAGTGTTGGCAATGGGTCCACGTAACCTGACAGTGGTCCGGGTTTGGACCAGATAACCGGTTCAGTTCAGTTCCAGGATCGTCCAAAAACCCGACCTGCCACATCTTGGTGGGTCAAACCCGTACCTGCACCCGTTAACCCGTGGGTTATGTCGGGTTTGCCTAGACCCTTCTGGTCCAATCTCTGGTTCTCAATTTCTGGCATTTCAATTTCCGGTCATAATCTGATATCCTACTGTTATGTGCAAAATATTAACTTTGATATGTCATTGTCTGTGTTTGTTGTATTGGCAGCCTTTTTAATCAAAATGAACAGAGACACACTCCCATCTACATCCTGAACTTGTGTTTCAATGGAGTGTGAACGATTTTTCATCTTACATTAAAAGTATTATTAGAGCTACGAGACTGCTACCTTTCACAGTTACGGGTCTCATTAAGTGTGAAATGAATCAGTTTGTGCCTCCTTCTGCACTGACAACATTTGGAGTACTGATGGTGATACTTGATATTGTCAGCTCAACTTAATCGCAAATGCCCCAAGGCACATGGCAAATAGAATGTAGTTAGATGAGGTTAGCTTCTGGGAAACCATGGTCTTACCTATGCATATACTCTCTCCCACCTGACGCAGTGTCCAATTCGTCACCGATTATGCGATCGAAGCCTGTCAAACCCGTAAACTTTTACGTCTGTATATTGCCTCCACAGATAACTATAATACAGAAATTGTATTCGGATGAACAAATTGTAATGGCTCGTCCTTTGTCCTTATACTAGATGAGCAAATCGCGATCATTGACAATTTATCTCCATAAAATGTAATTGATGTACGGATTTTGTTATATGTCATCATTTTGTTGATTTCAGTCACCAAAGTGCAATACATGATAATTCGTCTGTGCAAGTGCAAGGGTCATACGGGCCATATGAAAATCCTTGACTCCAAACTGCGATCATTGACCAGTGATCTGCATGATATTGTCTTACTTCTTATGGATACGTGAGAATGCGCAATCCAAATTAGAAACACAATGTACCCACAAAATTTAACTCAGTCATGTCATACAAGTCATAAATGGAGCGGTCAATTCATAATGCGAATCTGTATGAATGACCACCATCATATAGCATTTGTCCATACATCCACTTCCATCAGTCTCCACTCAGACCTGGTGCACATGGTCAAGAATGTGAATAATGCATATGGTAGGTCATGGAAATCGAGGGAAAGGAACTGAATAAGGAAAAGTGAAAAAGTTGGGCAATATTAATGAAAGATTAGTATATGGATCTATATGCAGTAAATTGCCAGCTGAATGTGCTGGAATGTGAAAGTGCTACCGTATCTATCGCTCAGAGAACATGTGTAGCTGTGGACCAGAAATTGAGAGGTAACAGAGCTTTTGGATGCTGCTGAGTATTCATACCAATGATACGTTGGCTGTCAGTAATAACTATATGATTATGTGGATAACATTATTGACCATACAACAACAGTTAGAACATGTTTAAGGTGAGCGTCAATGGAGCATCAACGATTTTAGGTCTTTCAAGTATGGTAATTGGAAATTGATTTGCTTGATGTTATGCATAAACAACATTTTGGCAGCCTTTATAGGCCAAAGACAAAGTGACACGGTCACTCCCCCATTCTGGGAATGAGTGTCAACTGAGCGTTAACAATTTCAGGACTGGTATGTAGGGTAATTGGAAACTGATTTGCTCACTGTTATGTATATCCAATGTATTAGCAGACTGTATAGGCAAAAAAGACACCGATACAGTCACTGCTCCATTCTGAAATTGAGCGTCAACAGAGGGTCAAGATTTCAGTGATTGTATCTTCTATAATCAAAGGGTTCTGTTACGACATTTGCTCATAATCGAACAATTGGCCGCGTATGTAGGCAATATAGCTAGTGTCAATGTCACTACCACCTAAACATGGGTGTCAACAGAGCATCAACAGAGCGTCAACAATTTTCGGTGTTGCATCATTTATAATCCATGGGCTGTTCTTCCGCATTTACCTATAATTAAAGTATTGCTGACCTTTATGGGCAATATTGTTTGAGTCCATTCCTCTACACCTAAACTAAGCGTCACCAGAGCATCAACAGAGCGTCAACAGAGCGTCAACAGAGCGTCAACAGAGCGTCAACAGAGCGTCAACAGAGCGTCAACAGAGCGTCAACAGAGCATCAACAATTTTCATTTTTCAATCGTTCACAATCCAAGAGCTATGCTACCGCATTTTCCTATAATCGAAGAATTGCCAACCTTTATGGGCAATATGGGTAGTATCGATGTTGGCATACTGCAAATAACTGTCAATGGAGTGTCAACAATTTTGGGCATTGCAGCATGTATAGTTGAAGGGCTGTGCTGCTGCATTACCCATAATTGAAGTATTGTTTGTCTTTATAGTCAATATGTTGAGTGCCCATATCGCTACAGACCAAGATCGGGGTCAACCCAGCATCAACGATTTTTGATGTTGCGTCTTGTATCATGCATCAGTTGTGCTACAGTATTTACCCACAATCGAAGTCTTGGCCGCCTTGATAGGCAATTTGGTTAGTGTCAATCTCACTGCCATATAAAACTGTGAGTCAGTGGAGTGTCAACAATGTTTGGTTGGGTAAGTGAGGTAATTAGAATGGGATATACTTGCTGATATGCTTGACCAACATGTTGGTTGCCATTGCCTGCAAACAAGCAAGCAACACAGTGAGTATTAGGAACCTGTCCGGGTAACCCGCCAGTGGTCCGGTTTTTGGCTGGCAGTTCGGTTAGTTGCTGTTCCAGACCCAGTGAAAAACCCGACCGGCTTTGTCTTCGCAGGGTTGTAACCCGGACCGGACATAAACCAGGGGTTTTCCAGCTGGGTAGGAACCAGACCGCGGTTTCAATTTTCCAGTTTCTACACCGTCGGCTGTAATGAAGTATTGGAGTTCTCATCCTATTGTGACATGATCAGTACGTAGACTGTGCAGTTCTGGCCGCACTTTCACCTCCAACTTTCCGATTTGCGATCTGACTGTTATTCACTGAGTGGCTGAGAAAGACGCGCCACTTTTAAGCGACATTAGCGGATTGTTGATAGGGACTCAACATATATTGGTCGGATCACGTATCTGAGATCAGGAGGTGAAAGAGTGGCTAGAACTGCACAACCTATGTACTGATCATGTAACAATACAATCCGAACTCCGATACTTAATTGGAGGCAAAGTTGTAATGTTCACATGCAGGGTTTTTGGGGGTAAAACCGGCTAGTTTCCAATCGGCCCGATTTTTTCTGTGCTTAGACCCGTTGCCACAGTCCGGTATCGGGTGGAACTGGAACCAGAACCAACCTGGGAAGTTCGACCCTTTGCTAACACGAGACACGCACACAGTCCCAGTCTGAAAATGAGCGTCAATGGAGCATTAACGACTGTTGGTCTTGTAAGTACAGTAATTGAACCGTGATGTGGTCACAGGTATGTACAACCTACATATTGCCGGCTTGTATATGCAAAATAGGCAGCAACATGAACACCACCCCATTCTGAGAAAGTGAGTCAATAGAGCGTCAATCACTTTTCGCGTTGCATCTGGGGTTATTATATCTGATTGGTCGTAGATATCCATTTGTGAGATATTGGCAGCCTTTACTGGCTAATCCGACAGCAACATGTTTCCTGCCGCACTCTGACAATGAGTGTCAACACAGCGTCAACAGTTTTAGGTTTTGCGTCTTTGCTAATCAAGGCATCATGCGGGTCATTGCAGTCATAACATTATTATTCACTGCCCTGACATTCCAAACTTCAATATATGAAAGGTAAATCACAGATTCCAAATTTATCTTTTTTGCAAGCTGCAAAACATGCACAAATGTATTATTGGTTGTTGAAAACGCGATTTTGAGAAGATACTATTAACAAACAGCAAAATCAAAAGCCGTACATGAATGAATAGATGGACCCACTGGGCAACCTGCTGACAACCCACCCAATACAGTCAGGTTGGGACTTTACCAGTCAACCATACCCGAGTTGGAGGTTCGCGTATATTGACAGTCCAGACTGGCAATTTGTCAGCAGTTCTGTTTGGACCCCGACCCGGACCCAAAGTGACGGTCCGGAACCGATGCTAACCCTACTTATACTATATATCATCAGATAATACAATCAATTTAGATGGTTAGCATTCCAGCATTCATGTGAATTGATACAGTTCAACTTGACTTCTTGCTGAATCAGGTAATGAATAACCCTTTCCTAGAACAGTATATTCCCCTACCTCTGCCAATGAATTCAGATGGTAAAGAATTGTGCCATATTATAATTCTCGAAAAGTTATAACTATATGGACGATAGTTATGGCATCATCTATGCTGGACAGGGTATGTCTTCTTGTTATGAGATCCTTCAGAGAATATTCACTTACTCTAAGTTATTGACAAGTTTCATTAAACCTATCCAGGGCACCCAGCACCAGAGAATAAAGCTTGCAGAAAATTTTGAACATACTAGAAAGATGATAGTATCTATTTCCCAGTAGCGTGCCCACGAAAGAGCCCACTGTCCCACATGCAACACCTTGTCACTTGTCACAACATATCCACCCACCTAACCTGCCCCCTAGAATATTATGAATTAAAAGATAACTGGTAGAAGCTTCTATGTATGAATTCTTGTGGCAGTGTGACAAGTTCTGTGGTGCACAGTGGCATATAAATAGCTGTACTTTGGATATTGTGAGAGTACCATCCTCCAGCCCAGTGGCAACTACCTTCCCACTTTCCATTTGTCATACCACCACAACCATGAGCAGAGAAGCCCTCAGACCTCGGAATCTTAATGTCAACCACCTACCCACCACTTATACTTTCATCTCCACCATTTTGAATAAAAAATTTAAACAAACAAAGTCCCAAGTGTCACATCATGGACAATCGCTCTGGTTTAAAGCGCACCTCTTACCAACCACCACTAATACCTTCTGTTGTCCAGCACTGACCTGTCATTATAGCTGATGTGTCTTCACTCACCACTAAAGCCCAATTTAGAATACTCAACTTTGATGATAATTGTAGCTCCTCAGACAACACATATATTCAGCCAGCCAGGTTCATCCCAGCTGATTACTTGGCCAAGCAGCATCAGAAAACACTCAAAACACTAATTCAAAATTTGCCACATCTTCCTCAAATCTCCTCATATGACCCTTTAGAACTCCTTGTCCCCACACCCCAAGCATCGTACTGATTGCCCATCGTGTTCTCTGAACTGAATGCCATTACTCTAATTCAGATCTGCATGCTCCTTTGTATCAACTCCATTATGGGATATCTTGTAGCCAACACCAATTTCTATGCCCAGCCACAGTGTTTTGCGCCAGAGATGGAGCAGCAGTGTTGCTGGCAGCCAGTTGCTGCTCCGGAGCGTTATATCTCACTGGCAATTCAAATTCATATGAGTCTTATTGGACTTTCTCGTAAGAGGTACTGGATGAAGGATAGAGTTTACCTTCCCAATGATAGATTACAACCAGCAGCCTACCTTGGCAAGACTCGCATTCAGCAGATCCACCGCATGTTCCATGTGTTTCCATACATTTCACCTACTGAAACTGCTGAAGGCTTACCTTGTTGGCTCTGATCAATATCCTCATAATCTATCGAAATCCACCAGCAAACAAATAGCCTACTGTAGAGCACATTGAGTCCTGTCTTGCCATTGTGCATGACCTTCTGCAAGCAGGAAGTCCATCAACAATGAAAAGTTCCTCCCGCATACTGGCTTCACAAAAAGTCACACTATTGGCTTCTGCTGCACAATCTGCCTTGCCCCTACTGCCTACCAGGCTAGTTACCAAGCACACCCCCCTTCCCCTCTGCCCAAAGGTACCAAGGATGCATTCACTACATTGCCTGGAGAGTAGAGTACATACTATTCTTCATAAGTGGAGAAGTAGTCAGGGTGGGAGTGGAGAAGGCATGGAAACCAACATAAAGTGTGAGGATGGCAATGAGGCTTTGTGTTTAACACCCAAACAAAAATGTTTTTACAAATTTCGCCACATTTTGAGTATTTTAATTTATTCCAGTGGCATTTGGCTGGATTGTAGTTGTGTTATGTGTATTTTAAACACGGGCCCATCAATAGGCCAAAACCCAGTTACCAGCAGCGGGATAGGATAAGTTTGCATTGGACAGGAGAAGTTAGAGACAATAGATGATAGAGAGAATTACCAAGATGCTTTGCAACAGTGGAATATAAGCATAATAGGATTTGAGAAGGAAGTGATATCAGAACAATGGTATTGCCTTATAATGTGGTATGAGATTGTACAACATTACAATGATTTGGCTTCAGTAGAATTGTATGGCCTCAGTCAGAGCTGTAGAAGATTATCATTAGCAATGCACATAGTACACTGATATTATATTATTGTATCAGATGTAATGGATGAAATGTATATCAATAACCATTGTTGGTATATGGGAAATTTCTTTTCCTCTCTCTTTGTATTTTCTCCTAGTAGTAAATGCCTCTACCACCTTTGGAAACAATCATGTATCTATCATCATGTTTCTCGAAACAAACTTATTGTTTCAGAATAGGTGTTTATACTGTCTGTTACCAATATCATCTTCATTTATCTTTACCTAGTACAGATACACTATCCTGAATATGACAATTGAATCTTGTCAGAGAAGTTTTTGGGAAATGTGATCAGTTTCTTACATATATTTATCAGTCTAGTAAAGTCCTGTTATTTCTTATTATCATTTCACGGGTATAGCTTGTAACTGATCTTAATTCAATTGACCTGGTTTGTTGCATGATTAAACTGACTTTGGAGTATCTGCCATAACCCCCATAGATTATTTAATAATAATCTACAGAAGTACATTCTCATTTCAACCAAGAGTAATCCAAGCAATAGCATTATCAATTCTGTGCTACCCCTCACCATATAGAGTATCTGCAGTATCTTTGTCACCCTGCCGAAAACAGCTTATCTCCAGTGGCAATGTTATTCACCTTCATTATAATAGTATACAGCATCAGTTCAACCTCCACATGTGGGAATGTTCATTGGTAAACATTGAAATATATTTGTCATTTGTCTTAAAGATCTTGCTGAAGACCAATATCCTTTGATGCAGTAATAGTGAGTATGGTGTTCAGTTTTGTACTGTATATATAGTTATTGCTATGGCAACAATTATGAAGTGAAGGCATCTGGGACTCTTGTGATCAGCAAAATGTATTCCATTCCAGAAGCCACATGCAAACCTCCCAGACACTTGGGCCAACCTCTCTGGTATTTCTAAGTTCTTCCTCATGCTTCCAGACTCCACCAGAGCTAAGCATAGTACTTCCATACCGTGCAAAAGCATTCTCAGCTGCTACTGAAACCACCTGCAGCTATGGTTGTGCATTCAGAATGCAACGGGATTTGATTTCCAGAATAATGTAATTCTGGAACACCTGAGACCTCAACACAGGTCTGTGGGAGACTTCAAGTGCACTTGAAAGCTCTGCACATTGCTGTGGAAGCCTTTGTACCATATTTTCACAGCAGTAGTTCTTAGAATTCCATAACCTCAACCCAATTCATCTATCATATACATCTTTGTTAGAGTCAAATATTTCACTACTTAATTCGATGGCATATACGAATTATCTTATTCTCACTCTGAGTATACATTCAGGCAATTTGGCAGCAGACGGTACTCTAGTATTTACAAAGGAGCACCTAGCAACTCCCATTTTGAGAGGAAAGTGATGTACATGGAGTCCACTGTGGCTGACTACTCAGAACCTCACGTCCACACCCAACCAGGTTGGCTGTGTCAGGGGTTCTCCCCTCTCAGTGTAATGGTACTTAGTTACCATGCGGTATGCTCTTTCACGGGGGCATGCTAATCACATCTCAATTGGGCAAGCACAGGCTTGGCGGATTCATTGAAAGCAAAGTGCTGCGGCAGCTGATTTGATGATGCAACTACTAGCCAGATCGAAAGGGCTAGGTCCTGCCAAGCGGTAGTTCTCAACCAGATTCATTCCCAGGTACTATGCGGTTGCACAGTACGTGCACGGCAGTCGTGCTAGTAAAGGGCTCTCCGGTATCGAAGCCTCTTGGATGCGGGGCATGTCCAGGTGTTGTTGAAACCGGTAATGCGGAGACCTGAGCACAATATGACTGAGAGAATTATGGCCTTGGCGATCTGCCAGAAGCAAGGGTCATTCTTTGATTAGTTTGATTAGACTTGCAAGGTTTAATCAGCAGCTCTCGGCTTTTTGATTAACGCACCCTCTGTTCTACGTTGGCATAGCAGTGGATATTAACCACGTAAGACTATGAGTGATTAATCTCATTGAAGATTAATTAACGCAGACGTGTCTCCGAAGTGCAGGCGTTCGAACTACCGATCGTCGACGTTTGCAAGATGTCAAAGTTGAAGTTATGATCTGATTGATGAGCCGATATGATATCATGCATGAACACGATAACGAAAGGGACGCGTGGCCATCACTAGTCAAGGCGCAGGCATCGGGCCGTAAGACGCTTAGATATGTGGCCATCATTTGAGGGATTAAATCATATTCCCAGTTGGAGTAAGCCAAGGGGCTATAAAGAGATCACATTCTTCCGGCAATGAAGAAGAAAGCTGGAATAGTGAGAGATGAAACGATACCTACCAGCGGAGAAAAATCCTTATTTATTATTGTGTTTTTATGATACCTATACCTATTATATCTATACCTAGAATCTATTAGCTTTGTGTAGCGGCAGCCCCGCACCATTAAGAAGCCACACCTATGGATGACCATCAGCTTCAAGAACGATAACGACTTTATCGTATATGTGTTTGAAAAGGTTATAGCCTACGCCAGAATTAACCGGCAAATCTTCCTGGCACAAAGTGTGTGGTGGATATCTTCGATCATCGGATTACAGGCAGAACTAGTTAGCTACATCGATAAACTACGGATCAACCTTCCAACACCCGAAGCCAGGAACGTCATTCCGAATAAGGAAACTACTGCATCTGCACACCATTGTAATCAGCTGCCAGAGATCTCGAAGAGGGAAGGCAATCCAGAAGTTAATATACGACGGGAAGTGATAGTATCCCCTATGCCCAGGGATATCCAGGAAGATCCAAGACCTTACAACGAGGTTGATAGGGTTCATCCAGATAGGATCCATCAGGTCAGAAAGGGAACTCTCAGGTCAAGCAGTGAGGAGGAGTGGGATTCAGAGCCCAATCTACAGCCCGCTGTCCTTAAAGAGGCAGGAGAGTTTCTTTGGAAATCCCGGAAGGAGAGGAAAGCATTCATTAAGCAGAATGGTAAGGATCAGCTATCCCGAATGCGATCAGGGAAAATTATTGCTAAACCGTTATGCAATAAGCAAAGGCAGTATTTGCAATCAATCCCTATGGATACGATAGTGGAATACATTGCAGATAGGAAATAGGATCTACGGCTGTACGCACTAAGTACATATACAAGTCAGCAAGTATATTGTCAAAAGTGTTGTTACCCCCGTAACAGGCTGGGGGATGCTGGTCGGGGCCATTCAGAGATGCACAGAAAACGCAGTCGGACTAAGCAATAGGGAGTATAGATTTCGAAAACCGCAGGGTAGATAGATTTCATCTCATTATATGATATACCGAATCTATCTTTCCCAGCTCTTTATCTCATGTGCTCTTCCCTTGCTTGAAAACATCCTCACACTTTGCATGGTTTCTCGCAGCTCAGTACTTGGTGATATCATTTCACCCACTCCCTACACTCCTTGAGTCAGAGCTACTAATTGCCACGAATTTCCATCCAAGGAACTGAGCAATGCACTGGAGTGTTGATAACACACATTACACCAACTTTGTCTGCTGTTTCAACATACTGTTGTAATGTATACTTTGAGAGATTTGTGCAGCCTGTGATGAAGCAAGTTCAGAGATGTACTCACAGGCCATAATAGAGAGAAAGTGGAGAACCACTTGGAGACTGTGACAAAGTGAACTAGAAGACGAACTTTGATGACCTGAAAGATGTAGTGGGGAGATGGACTTGGTGCTAAAATCATGTGAACTTAGGGATGCACATGGCAGTTGTAATTGAGAGAATTTGGAGATGTACTTGGAGGCTGTGATCCAGCAAGTTTTGCCATGCACTTTGAGGCCATGACCAATTCATAATGGAGGGGTACATGGCAATGCATAATCTAGAGGCCATAGATCAGGATGGGGGCAAAACAGAAGTTAACACTCTACAGAATGGTCAATTCCAAATTCTGGGAATGTAGAGTTTTGAGTACACCATATCTAATGAGGAATGAGAGATGAGAACATGGCCTGGAGTGGGAGACAGTCAATCTGGGGATGATACAGTATATGGTGTATGCAGTACTAGGTATTTACAGTGTTCAGTGTGCGCTGTACTCCAGGTATGCAGTTCTCATTATTAGTTTAGGATTATGGCATGGAGAAAAAGCTAGGGATGACCAAATTGTGCGTCCTTAGGTGATTGCATGGTTAATGACATGAAAGAAAGATCAGGCCAGATACAGGAGATTATCATAAGGAACTAGGACTTAAGAGACATTCATGTTGGAGTCGGTTTGCCGTCCTAAATCCTGCAAATAGGAGTCCTTATTCTGATCATATTAATACTGATACAAGACCTTCTCCATCCAATCTGGCAGGTTGTACCCCTGATTCCTGATATGATGTTGTAATGTCCATATCATTCTCTTTTTGATTCCCCATCTCTTTGTCTCATCTAGCACTCCACCATCATTGCATTACACCAAGGTAAGTAATCTCTCTATATCGCTCAATGCTCTAATCATGAGTTAACACTGTTTACAGCATTATACCAAGTGCAGGATACACCAAGTTTCGCATACACCCAAGATTGTGTTTCACCGCTTGGTTCTGAGGATCACCAGATAACTCCAATATGTTGTTTCTATTTCCAGTGTACCTGCATAAAGATTGACTACAACCAGCCAGCACTCCAAAAATCCTACAACAGTAAATTGTCAAAATTATATTATCACAATTGCAAGTTTAGTCAGTGATGAATATTGTCTTACTATGTCGCTTGTATACCATCGACCACGTCCAGCACAACTACTTATAAGCACTCCACCAGTCTCGCCCATTCATTGCCTACAAGTGTGTGTCCACACTTGCTCAACCGCAATGTTGGAGTGCTGCTCAATGATCACTCTATTATGGCCTCCAATCCAATGTTGATACTGGGTTGATCAAAGCCCCCAAGGGTATCTCCCAATCTCTGTTCACCACCACCTCCAAGTAGATCGCTAATTTCACATTACCATGCCCTCAACAGGTAGCACATTGTTCACTCAAGTATAGTATCGGAGTGGACCTTGAATTAGGTATGCTCGGAGCCCCCAGAAGCCTATCTAGGTTCCGTTCGTCACTGTCTCCCAGTGGAACTCGAATCTCACTCAATCACAGCCATGAAGTGCATCTTGATGTTGACTCCATCGTGGCCTACATCGGTATCTGTAAATCTCACACGATTACAGATGCCAAGTGCGTCTCCAATGTTACGCAATCACGGACTGTGAGAGCATCTCTGGGCATACCCGTTTGCGGCAGCTAAGTACCCAGTGAACTCTACATAAACACAGCCTCGCAGTGTATTTATGGGTTTGCATGATCCTCATCTTCAGGCGCATGGTGAATTGACATCCAGTATCTCTTGCAGCCACACAAGATATATATTATATTGATGGGTACCTCTATGAATACACAGAAACATAGTGCAGAATACAAACTGAATCTATGAGTGTTGAAAATTATTAAACGATAAGTAATAGCTATAATATCCAAATACATCATCTGCATTTCCAAAGAAGATAATTTTTCACCACACTGCCTCACATTAATTCAACATGCTGCTAGGCTTGTTGTTGGTGCTGTCAGACTTGTGGCCTGTACTCCTAGGTGCTCACCTGGCTGTTTCCAGACCTGCTATGTCTACACAAAGTTTTCAGTGGTATTCCAAAGTGCACCAAATAGTCACTTCATCGGGCACTTACACTCTCAGATTTGATCACCGTTTGCTTCTGGTGAAACACCTCGCAGCCACTGCCAGAGTGTCACTGTATCAATAATATGTTGTGCTGATGAACTGGATATACTGGGTGGAAACTATGGATATCTTGAGATAGATGATGCATAAATTAGGTGCCGTAAGTAGCAACAGAGTCTCATACCCAGATAGGAATATATAATGGATGCAGTATATTTACTGTCAGAATGGAGATAATGTATCTATATATATAAAAGGCCAGGAATACAGGAGAAGACCATAATTGCATACACATACAAATGTTAGTACAATCCCGGAGGCTGTGGTTCAGACACTGTCTGCTGCTGACAGGTAATTTCAACTCTGACACCCAGTGCTGACACCTATAGAAGAGATAGACAAGGTTATGGCCATGATGGTAGTACATAAGGTACTGGGCAACATAATATAGCATAAGGCACAATGTATCATAATATTGCATAAGGCACAGGGTATCATAATTCCAAATTGCAGAATTAGAATTCATAGAGCTGACAACTTTTGCTGCTTGGACACTGCCACGCTGACGCTGGCAAAGATGTAAAAACAGCACGACAGATACTGTACGCTGATTGCTGATGTCCGAACTGCAGTGGATGGTACAGTAGTGGTGGTAAATAACAGGGTATGTATTAGTTCACCACTGACAGTCTGACACCTCTAACTCAATTTGGTGATCTCAGTATCCACCACTTCTATTCCAATTATGTTGCCATAGAAAACAATCAACAAACCAAGATTTTCTTTTTTGAAATCTTTTTGCACTTCCCAAAGTCATAACTTTATATTTTATTTTGTTATTCCACTCAGTATGCAACTACTTAGCCATTATATTGTCTGATCTGGATACCATCACTCCAATTCATATCTTCAGTCTGTATTTTACTAACTGCATCATTGGACAGCTTTTTGCCTATCTGAATTTCTCTACCCAGAAGCAGTTTTCTATGCCACAGAAGAAGCAGGCGAATTCTGGGCAGCAAGTAACTACTCAGAATCATTATATCTAACTGGCTTTTACAATTCATTTAGTTAAATAATGAGGTTTCCTTTCAGCAATGCTCAAAACAAGTTGTGGTTCACTATTCAAAGGATGAATTACCACCAGCATCCGAATCGCAACAACACTTCGCATTGGAAGATGTGTTATAGCTTTACTACTTCTCGATACAATTCCACAATTCAACTACTTACAGGTTTCCATCTTTACCTTTTTAATGTAAATATCCTACTGGAACTAATGCAATGTAACTCACAGCAGCAATAACAACCCAGTAGTATTGCATTCCTTAATGGAGCTATGATATTGTTCTTGGGTCATTGTATCATCAGTACCAATATGTGCAACAAGCCAAGAGGTTATAAATACCAACGTGTCTGTATGGTAGAGATGAGCTATGTCTAAAAGTTTGCATCTATAATCCAATATTGCAGAATGGGGTTTCATTAATGTTGAAATCTATCTTGTACAGCTCACAGAAATGGCAAAGATATGAAATCACTTGATTAGAAATATACAGCAGAGAGAACAACTACTGTCCTTTAACTTATATATAGATTACAATTTTACCATTCACTATCCGCTGGCAGCATCCAAACAAACGGAAATACAAGTATATTGTAGAGGCAGCTAGCAGTATTAGGGATTGTCCAAAATGTGAACTGTTGCTAAAAAATATGAGATTTCAGGATGATTTCAAATTGGAGTAGTGAATAATAGTATTATAACTTTGGTACTGATGGACAGTTCTCCTAGTATCATAGTATCTGCAATATACCATGTAAGTCCAAAAATACACTGGTGCTGAAAATATGAGTGAATCTAGGCTATAAGAGTCCCAATGCAAGTAGAGTACCAATGCTAGTAAAGTTCCAATGCAAGCAAAGTACCTTCCATATTTCTACCCAGTTAATTTCAGAAAGTACTTGATGTAACAGATATTGCAACTGGCTACAATTAATACAAGGGGTGGGAGTGGATGTGGTGAACCAGTTACACATTTCTTTTGACATATGGTTTATAGCCAGATGCAATTGGTACCCTCTATATTACTGAATTCTGGATATTATTTTGAATAGATACTTTAAAAGCACCCAAGATCATTCAGCAATCAAGGGGAACCCTGTCACACACTTTAACCCTTGTCCCTTAAGTGTTCATAATCTTCTGCATATTGAAAGTCCATCAATCAAATTGTTGTGTGTATATTCTGGCTTTGTACACAATCACTCTGTCAGCTGAGGCAATACAACATTCCTTACCTCTGTTAGAAGGGTGCATCAACTGAAGAATGTGAACTTGAGTACAGCCCTAGATCCTTGTCATTAGAAAAATTCGCAATAATAGTTTTTTCGGGATCCACGAGCTTGGGCTGATTCTGCAGTTGTTCTCGCTGATTCCTAGCTGATTGCGCTTGCTGCTTCCTGACTTTCTTAAGCTCCAACTAAATTTCAGGTGAAGAGTTCACACAGCCCTTCTGAGTACGTCTTTGTGAGTCAGTCATGTAGTTGCCCTGAGGGAGTGAATCCTCTGACTCCCCAGACCACCTGCGAATGTCTCTAGGAAGTGCTGAGACATCATCTATCATAGTGGCTAATCCTGTCTGACTTTGGCCAAGTATCTCTTGGTGTCTTCCTATGGAGAATGGACACCCTTGCTTGAGTGAGTAATAGCCTAGCATAGGTTGTAATTCTACATGTACTAACATCCACCAAATGCACTGTGTGGAGAATTACTATTGTTACTGGTGGCATACAGTAATTCACTTCCCAAAAACCCACAACAGCATGTGGCTCCATATCCAAAGGTGATACTCATCCGGTGTGAAACTGCCACATCAACAGCTAGTATTATTTGTATATGAAATAGATATAGCTATAGGTTTCATTAACGCGCATTAATATTGCAGCTCGTTCTCTCACTGGGAGGTGTATCTGACTATTCGCTGCCAGGGCTTGTACGTTTCAATACTGAGACATTGTAATATCATTATAGTTTTCTTCAAGGGTTTGTACACCCATACATTGATTCTATGATTTCAATGATCACAATACCACTAGTGTGGTTGTGTTTTACACACTATGAAGGTGCCCAGTATTCAATGTCACCCATCCCATGGATTATTGTGTACATACAAGTGTGGTTTTGAAGCAATACACTCCAGATAAGAATCACGATATCCATAGCATAATATCATGTCAGATAATGTCTCAGATTATAACTTCAACTTGAACATATTGCAACACATATGGTTTAGTAATTGGATCATCATCCAATCATAGTTGACAGTGCTTCATTGCAATATGTTTTACCCACTCATGGTTATTAACTGCCTTGTTATAATCTGGTCATGTGGCATTGAATTTACAGTAGTAATATTGTTATAGTTAGATGGCAACCAACCACAACTCGGCCAATGTAGAATGGAACATATCAGCTGGACATTAACATTCAAGTCTGACATTGCAGTACATACTACCTCAAGTCAATGTGCAGAGTTGCTTCCAACCTCATATCTTCAGTCAACATCATAATTCCCTGAGTCACACCATACTTAGGGTGAAACAATTAACTTTCGCCTGGCAGTACCCTGCTAGTTCAAATCCCCTGAGGCACTAAGGCAGAAGTCCCTCATGATTACATATTGGCTAGTGACTGCCTAGTCTGTAAGTAGCAGAATTGTCCTGTTCAATCAGACATATTTCACTAGTATCAGAGAAATGAACCTGGTTGGAACTATGCGTCCTGCTGATGCGAAATGAAATCTTGTCTTCCCAGCAATGGCAACATAGTAGCATCATCAATAGTGAATCTGAAAAGCAATGATACTTGCATATCCAATCAACAAGGGACTTCTATGTTCCGTGGCCAAAGGCCTTAGAACTAGCTGACTGGATATCCCCCAGATAGGTATTGTGCATATAACGTGACTAGACCAGGAGTAACTCTGTGACATGTATGCAGTAGGTTATTGTAGTACCATCATCGCTGCAATGAAAAACCCCTAACATTGTCAACCAACTACCAGGTCTGAAACCAAGAACACCCCCCTTCCCTGTAAGCAAAACTAAATTGCAATAGTTTCCTCCAGCTCACTGCCAATCACAGTCAATCATGTCGATTGCCACCAGAAATTCTGCCAGAGTAGTGGTAATGAAAATATGAGCGCCAACAGAAAGTGTAAAACAGAGATATGGCATTGAGGTTAATATCCAAACCATACTGTGCTAGTTCATTACACCAAATGTAAATTGTTCATATTTTGTCATGAGACATGTAATTACATTGTGATTGTATGATATCTATTTGAAAACTAGATCCAGAAATAGACCCAAATCTGGTTACAAGCAAACAAATAGTACCAAACAATACTATAGTTTAATATTCCCTTATAAGTGGATCAATATATCACTGTTAAAGTACAATTCAATCTCTTTCCATGCAGCTTTTCTGTGATTTTAACCTTACTATTTACAAATTTCCAGTCAATTAAAATTAGCTCTCTCCAGGCTAGTTCTTGGTACTAGTGATCAGGTATATCCTGCCAGTGCTATAATCTACATACTGTATATACTTATTCCCTAGAAATTCTGCAATTTCAGCCCATTCAACAGGCCATTACTACAGACTCAGTCATATACAATTGTCTATATCACACTATGTTCAAGACGAGCTCTCAGATTTCCAACACCAATTTGTATGAATCGAAATCCATGTTCCTGTTAATGATTATTCCAACAATGAAGAACAGTGGTGGATCAAAAATTGGAATTGAATACGACTATGGCACTCAGCTTAGCTGTATAAGAATCCAGACCATTGTGTTTGGACTGGTTTCTTCTCCTTATATCTATTCTTGCAAGGAAATAACATTGGTTCACATTATAAATCGGAGTTTGCATTGAATTGAAATATTCTCCATAATTGAAAAGTATAGTATTGATTCAACATCTTATTTTCAACTCTCCGATGTTTAATTAAAAACATTTCATTCAGCAGCTGTAAATATACAGCAATAGTTGAGGTATATATATTCATTATTTTCAGTTGTTGTAGGATTTGTAATGTGTTCACAAATGTACACCTTGGAAGTACAACTGTACAAATCACTGTCCAATTTATATATATATAATTGGAACTTAGTACTGGAACTAAAAAATGAATTTTTCGTATTACAATTTTGACCTGTTTCATGTAATCTAAGTGATATTACATTGCAGCCAAGAATTGATCAGTGTTAGGTATGGGTACAGTATCAAATTCACTTTCTTATACCAGTCCAATTTCTGTGTAGTTTATAATTCAATCCATACTGTCTAGTTTAGTTTCTACATAAAGTGTAGCTGTATTCCCCTGGACTGTTGCAAATACTATTCCCAGTCTCCCTATCATATGCACTCTGTTATACAATGTTCTCAACAATTATCTAGCTCTGATCCACATTTCCTGTTCTTGAAGAATGATCATCATACTCTACATAGCTTACCTACCTTGCACATAGACTATTCAAGTCTGAATTCTTACTCCCCACTCAGCTTTTGAGAATGCATTTACTTACACAAAATCTACCAACTCCACTATACTTCCAGATCTGTATTCCAAGTACTTTCTGTCTTTTACAAACAATCTTGTATAGATATCTTTCAAATCCACATTCAAGTTCAGCTCCAGTTTTTCAAATATTTCTATCTACTTCTATCTTCCACTCTGATCATTCATTTTCAAACACTGGATTGGGATATACACTGAACTTTAACTACCTGGAGATTTCTTCTGTTCACATGTACCTTCAAGTATGCATTGGTGTGCACCTAGTGTTAACAATAAGTTCGGATAAGCCCCCAGCGGTCTGAGTTCAGACCGCGAAAATAGTTCTGGTTGGGTCCTGAATGGCGCAAATACCCGGCATACTGCATCTTGGTGGGCCAAACCCGGACTCGTGCACGTCCACCTGGGGGTTGTGCTGGGTTTAGCTTGACCCATCAGTTCCGATCTCTGATTCTGTGTTTCGTGTTTTGCTCTTTATGGTCACATTGAGCTATCCTACTGCGAATCGCAAAATATTAACTCTTGTATGCCAGTGAGCTTGTTGGATAAGTCAGCTGCCTTTATACCTAAAAACGAGAAAGACACAATCCCTGCCCCAGCCTGAACATGAGAGGCAATGGCGCGTCAATGATTTTTGGTCCTGCATCAAGTATAATCAAGGTGGCGATTGCATGCTGAAGTTCATAAATGACGTATTCGCCACATTTCATAGCAGAGGAGAATGTGATACACTCCCTACCCTAAAAAGAAAATGTGCATCAACGACATTTATTATTGTAAGTCAGGTAATTGAAAAGGGATTTGTTCCTTGCATCAGAGAAAAATATTTCTGTCTAGAAGGAATGGCTCCGTCAGATTGGACAGGCTCCGTCAGAGCCGTCAGAGACACCCCGGTGGCAGATTACTCTGCGCCCGGCCTCAATACCACGCGTCGCATTGCATATCGCCCTCCAATCGCTGTTTTACCGTTTCTTCTAGCTCTGTCGGTCTTCTATTTTAGACGAACACTATGGCGTTGAAGGCCAACTGTGACCATACGTAGGAATGGGTTCACTGGGCACGCGCTTGCATCGGGATTGCAATGTGATGGGTGACTCTGCGAAAACTACTACTAGTGTTCCTTTTACCAGCCCGCAAAATACAATTCTCTCATCACTAATTATACACATCATTCGAAGTCGCCAGATCTATGTGGCTATTGACAATCCATCGCCCATTCCGTCTGTCTCCTGTCTTACTACTGGTAGCTATCTGTGGAATTACGTGTGCGCAGCCGACGATGTTTCCCACACTGAGAACTTGCAAAGCAATAGCTGCCGGTGCTTTTCTCACTAGTAGAAATTTCGAGACGGGATCGAAGTTACACGGGTTTCCAGGTATTGTGGTGAGCGCCAGGACTAACCAGTACTCAACGAAAGATCCATCCTCGTTTTGGATCTTGATCGTGAATAGTCATTGCAGTTGCCACGGCAGACGCCCAGTCAGTGCAACATAACAGCTCCAAGGGCATAGCTTTACCCCGACCCAGTTGTTCTGTCGATCCCATCCGCACCAGCTCTGGCTTCCTGTGCATCGACACATCTGAGATATGAGTTCAGCTTCTAAACCCTCAACTTGAACTTTAATACCGTGATAAATACAGAGCTCCATTGCGTGCAGTTGTTCATCAGATATATACGTCTTATTACGACTCTTATGCGGTATAAACTCCCGGGTGCCGCTGTATAATGCCGCACGGTGCGTTTCGTCTTTAGTGTTGTCAAGTAATGCTCTAGATTCGTTGATCATAACGTCAGGATGCTTTTCATCACGGCGGTTTTGGGGACCCATGAATTCGGGCTTCATATATGACTGGGAGCTCAATATGGCAGGCTGATCAGGACCGGAAGGAAAGACTTTGGAGGCGGCAGCGCTGTTCCCCCAACACTGAGCGAGGGTGTGAAGTTTGAGCTCTCTGATTTCGAAGCAGAGAATGCGACGCTGAAAGGTGATTACTTGTGGTAGGTAGTTGAGATTGTGATTGGAGGCATTCCAACAGTCCTTGAGGTTGGTTATATGTGCTTGTTCATGTCTCTCGGCAGAATACTGTTGCAAGGCTCCATATCGACGAATCTGTTTGGCCCAATGAGACATCAAATGGATCTTCAGAACGTTGATGTCGGCATCTAACTCCTTGGAAATATCTATCTCGTGGCCGATATAATCCCGCCAGCTGTTCATTTCCCGCCACTTCTTGGACGGCGTCCAAGTTTCAGCATTCATTTCCTCGTCTACCATTCACTTCTTCCCGAGATCAATTCTCAGGGCATTGGCTTTCGCCTTCGCCTCTTTGCTAGCTTGCTTGAGTGAGAAAACATCTTTGAAGATGAGAAAATGATGCAGGGCGTCCTCCACGTAGCTCAATGTTGCATCATCGTGAGATTTATATTGAGCATACCTATGGAATTCTACCAATGCCCGGGTGCACACAATTGCGCGAATGAACATGGGACGCTGAGCGGGGCTTCCGCCTCATAGAGACTGGGTTACAACTCCAACCAGGTACCAGCTCATTTCTTTCATCTCCTTCCCCTTCCATTGAGAAATTTCCTCATATGACTTATTTTTTGGTGTGAGGTTGTGGTAAGTATGCACAGATAACCAGATTGCATTGTACTTGTCGAGCTATTCGTGCATCTTCATGAAGTGGAAAATCCACTTCTGGAGGTGGTCAAGCATGCCAATCTGCATTGTATGGAGGAGGTTGGGCTTGGGGAAGTCGCTCACAATACAGGGAATGTGTCCAAACACGTTGAATCCTCGGTGAACATGGCGCAATGAGAGTTTGGCATCAGCTGCCTTGTTGTTCGTATTGCTGAGCGTTCTATATGGGTTGTGATCCCGCTGGGGGTGTTCCTTGTCAGGATGCACAAAATCTCCAAGTTCGTTCTTTGGACACTCGCACCAAAAACAGACATGCCGCTCGAGATGAAATAGGTCGCTATACTCTGGGGAATCTGCAATCCATGCTGCTAAAACCGGTTTGCAACGCCTGAAGTTGCCATCTGCACAGAGAACATTGTAATACCCATTCTCGGCGCTGGGATGTTGTTTGAAGGTGAGAGGCTATAGGACCTGCCAGATTACTTCATTCAGCACCTCTCGGTTTATTTGCTGCTGCTCATCCTGCCGCCTCTGAGGAATATTGTGGTTCTTGATTTGAATCGGTAGGAGAGCTACCATCACGACGCTGTGCGTTGTGGGAGTCTGGCGGATCTTTGAAGATAGATTGGCAATTGTTATACATACAGGCGACTTTTTCTTGTCGCCAGCAAAATTCGAGAGATGTGTTCCGTCGGACATGAAGATCCAGGAAACCAGTGTATACCCCACTCTGAGCGTTGGCTAAACATCGATTAGCACATTATTATCCTCGAGTATCTCGCCTTACCTGAGTCTCCCACCACCTGTCCGCAGTGTTCATTTCGTTATAGAGGTGTTTTGGGGAGTATGGCTGTTGAAGCAACGCTGAGGGGCAAAGACGAGATGCTCGGTGTAGGCTGACTGCCGCATCTGCCATCTCATGCTTTTGATGATGTCTCTACTCCGGTATTTGATATGGCGTTGGTGATTGTCATTCCATCTCATATCCTCGAGAGTGTGTAGTTCTCTCTCCCCTAGAGCCTGATCATCTGGCAAGCGAGTAAAGAGCTTCTGGATAGCGTCCCCGTTTTTGAAGCTTGCGAATGGCAGAGCGGTGTTTTCTTCCTTCCGCTCATTGTTATAGTACGTCTTCATGTCCTTCTTCATGATCCCAGACTAGATATATTTGTACTCTTCACATGTCCAAAATGGGTGGTAGAGATTGATTTGTTGGTTCGTCCCAAGGCAACTCTGAGCATCGTGTTCCCATGGCTCAGCAATGTAATCGATCAGCGGAGTGCCGGCGCAGGGCTTTAATTGCGTCCGTGGCACAGGTGGCGGTGGTTGTGACTCCGAGTCTGCGATGTGTTCAAAGTGTTCGAGGTAGGGATACGCGTCCATGTTTTCGACTGAATATTTCTTAGCGTTGAATTTATGACGCTGAGCGGGTTCAACGCATCGGGGCATGCAGCAAACAGTCAGATTCTTCTGGCGTGCAACTTGAAGGTGTTCAGGATGGTGTAATTTGATATGTTTAAGTCACCAGCTGTCTGAGGTGAACTTCTTTCGGGATGAAAATTCGGGGCAACGGAAAGGGGTTGTCTTTGGCACTATCGATGACACGCCAGGAGTGGAGTATAAACTGTAGAAAGGGACGAAAGTTGGTGCTGGGCCTTAGCAGCCTTGTGTGTAAGCTCATGATACTTTCAGCTAACTTCTTAAGCCTCAACAACATCACCAGGAGGTTCCTTACACGCCAGGAGTTTCAAAAACGCTACATGTGCGATGTCTCATAATACTATGAATAAACCAAAACCAATAAAAATAAAACGAGTATGAAACCCATAAATAAAATACACCTTGAGCTATCCAAAAACCTCGCGACGCGTGGAATGATAAATGCCTGAGATAAATAGATTAGAACAAAGGAAACGAACAAGACAAGAACTCGACCCTAACCCATACGCTACAACCATCGCCGCCTCTGTAATACGATGACTAGTTCACTTCTGGCCTACCAAGCCATTCGGACACACCTTAGGGAGAGGGACATCAGGGCGAGGGACATAGGGGAGAGGGATATCGGGGAGACTGTCGCCACCTGCCGATTCAATCAGCACCTGCTGATTCACATCCACATCCACATACACATCCAAGGTGTCACAGGTGGCCTCAGTTTCTCGCAACGTTGGCACCGCCGGGCGCGGATTGTGCGGCGTCACAAGCCCCAAATCCTCCAGCCCAGTGAGGGGATGAGTCTCCATAGTTCATGGTCGTGGGCGAGGCTCAAGGGTTTGTTGCAGTGCGGCAGGCGCAGGAGGTTGTGGTCGTGGGGTATGCACGCGCATCTCCTGGGCGTGCTCAGGTAGCAGTATTGGCTGAACGTCCACCATAGTATCAATATCGTCTGCCGATGTATTTACCATCTCTCCCTGGCCAATCGTCCGAGATTCTTTGATATCATCCTCATCCTGATCCTCCTTCTCATCCTCATCCTCCTCCTCCACCTCCTCCTCATCTTCCTTCTCTTGATCTTCCTCCTCATCATCGTCACCGTCCCTTTCCATATCCACATTGCCGTCTAAATCAATGCTGTCCGGTGCGTCCATATCATCCTCGATGCACATATTCACATCAGGATCAAGTTCTGAGTCATATTCTCCGTCCAACATGATAGAGTCGGTATCATCATCTGAGGAAATTGACATGGCGGGGGATTCTTCCGGCTCTAAATATACCCGCTCTAGTTAGCCCTCCGTGTCTGAATCTGCCTCATACATTTCCGTCGGCAACTGCACAGCAACGGCACGAGAGATGTCATCTCCTCCTCACGTTTGTTTAACAATACCTTTCCCTTTACCATTTCCCTTCCCCTGCCCCTTCCCTTCCTCTGTTGTCTTCCCCTTCCCCTTCCCCTTCCCATCCTTGGAACTTGTCCTTTTCCCGGTCCCTTTCTCACCACCCTGCGTGTCCTCCGCACCCTCGCTGTTATCATTTTCATTGCCATCGCTAGAACGGCTCCATCCACTGCTCTGCGCTCCGGGATCCGCCCAGTTGTCATCATCATCATCCTCGTAGATTATCTCATCCCAATTCAGTTGTCTAACGGCCAGGAAGCCGCCTGGCTTGTACTGCCGGCAGCTTGGTAGCTCAATCTTTGCCCTGAGATTATCGCTCCCGTACCAAGAGAAATACTCGCCAGTGCGTTTAACCTTCCCCGAGCCGGTTGTGTGAGAATTGGAGCAATTGACTTGATCCCCGAAGGTACGAGGGTTGTCCCACCTCCAATTGTTCATCTGATCGCGGGCTTTGTCATACATTTGCGCCATATATGAGGGGCAGGCTGCCCACCACTCCCGAAAAGGTGAACTCCTGCTCCTGCAGCGCGACCACATCAGCTGGAATTGTGAAAAGTGGCGAGTCGTGACTGGATCAAGACAGATTAAATCACCAAAGAGGTCTCAGGCCCTCCCACCCTTAACGCCGCAAACATTGTATATCCGTATGAGTCCATGGATGATTTCAGAGATGAATCCCTTTATATGGTTCCGATCCAACGACAGGCATCGATTTATAACCGATGTCGGCATTTTTGCCCTCGCAGTTGCCGTCCCCTCCCCTATGCAGCTGCTCATTGGTGCCATCGCTGTGAGTTGAAAATGAATCTACATTCGAGGCATTAGCATTATGATACGGTTGCATGTAGTGGAAGCAAGCCCACTGGGAATGTACAAAGTTGTGTAGGTTATTGGGTATGTTTTGGATCGGGAGGCGTTGTTTTGTGCAAGTCATGTGATGTCGAGAGAGTTGAGGATGCTGGCGTTGTGTTAAATACAGCAGGAAAAGAGAATGGAGGTGAAGGCGGGAAGAAGGGATATATATACTCGAGTTCCTGCAATTGTATTCATATCCTGCGTTTCGTTGGTTAATGAACACAAAACGGCCAACCCTTCATCTTGTACAACCACCAGGCACTTCATGAATGCGGAGCCTCGAGATGTGATTTAGTAATCGCGGCGCAGACAGGTTGCGACGCCGGGTGTTGGTTTCGCATCTCATACCACTTTTACTGCTCAGACCTTGTACATCTCAGAGCAAACTGAGTAGTTCTCAAGTTGTCCCAACTGTGCAACCATCCAACACGGCTGCCAATGCCTAGCGGTGGAAAAAGCACACGCAACTGATGTCATAGGATAGAGAATACGTCATTGTTCCTTTTGCAATGCTTTTAGCTCTGCCAAAGGGGGATTTCCACCGTGAAGCTGAAGTTATACACAATCAATGATTCAAAATATTGTGCCAAAAACGAGTGGAATACAATGTTAATTGTGCCAAGAAGGCTTAAACACTCTTCAAGCGGTGACAATAGACTTTCAGACGTTGCTGTAACAGTGAATAGCAATGCTGAGTTTAATCTGAGTTTAATCTGATGGCAGTTAACCCCATAATTGAATGCTTTTCAAGGGATCTCGTCACCTAGTATTGTCAGGGTTTAGAGTCTGGCACTGTCAGCACTGCGCCTCCCTTTTTTGTCGAAACCCTCCCTGGTCACTCAAATAGGAGTCTACCTCGCCTGCCATTGCATATGCATACAGAGGCAATTATTCCAACATTGTTAACGTGGAATATCAATATTGGACTATACCTTCCCAAAGCCCTCACCATTACACAACTCCAGTCGTACGAAATGTTCGAAGTCTTGCTAATGGTCAGAACCAACCAAAGAATGGGCCTTCGGGGAATTCTCGACTTCAACCAGCTCAGAGATGCGTTTCGGGACCAGCTGGCGAAAGGGATTTCTCTCAAGGACGGAGTTCCGTAGCCTCTACAATCGAAGGTCAGAACTCCATCCCCTCATCTTCGGTGAACAATTCTCGCGTTGCAGATATCACTCAACGCGTCACTTCCACCTCGTCTGCTACAAAGCGACAGTCAATACATACTCCAACAGCCACAATGGTTACAAGCAGTCGTAACACACCAGCACCCAGAAGAACCTCAACACGTCGTATTGTATCCAGCCCAGCATTCGGAATTGCTATCACTCCCACTCCTCTTAGTGGTCTTGAAAACCAGCCTACCCCCATCCCTAATCCAGAAGCCCGCGCAATCATTACAAATCCATTCCGAACACGAGCTACCGAAAATCATCAGTGACCGAGGCAGTGGCAATTGCAACCGCAGGCGGTGTCTACTCCTCGATCATTGGTCTCCGGCAGTCGCAGCATCCATCGATTTGGTCCCTCCGACATGACGCATCTTGTGTTTGCAATGGGCAGACTTCTGGAGCTCTACATGTGGAACAGACTGCTGTTTATGAGTGAAAGTGACTTGGAGACTGTAAGTGATTCAACGCGACGCGTTTCTAGAGCATTAGCTGAAGCCCCACACTGGCATATAATAGAGACGTACTGGAACACCGCTATGCAGAAAAACAACATTTGGTCCATAGCATTTGAGGTGCCCACAAAGGAGATCATGAAAGAGGTATGCTGAAGCAACGGCCCACCTTGGATATTACACGCTCAAACCGGCACCAGGTTTGCGCACAAGTCGATAAGGTTAAATCTCATTTTATTCAATCAGCAAGGCACAATGTTGCACAGCTGTATGATCTCCACTGCTTTGAATCCGCCGCAGAGCATTTGGAATTCATTGATTCCTTTGTGGCAGACAATAACTATCTTTTTCCTGTAGCAGAGCGTGTGGAAGGTGGTGTATGCAGCCCAAATCCAACACAGAGAGAGTTGAAAGCTACTAATGAATGGCCAGCATCCACTTTACCTTCTGGCGGAAGCAATCTCGCAGTATATCTACATCAAATTATATCATAGGGTGAATAACCGTGGTAAGTATACTGATGGATTTTATATTTCCATAATTAACAACAAGGACAGTCATATACCCTCGCCACTGATCATTTATACCTTCACTGTGTTGCGCGATGCTCTCCTGGAGTGGCAAAAGAACAAAGGTGTTCATCCGAAAGCATCCAAGTCAAAGCTGAAAGCGGACAGACCTGATCACTCGAACTACTTCAATCATTAGAATGATGGTGGTTAGAACACATCCTGCTGTGCTGCAATGGGTCCCAAGTTGTTAACCTTGCCTCACGTTGCAGTCACACATACATTGTTGATGAATACCTGGAACACACTACCGGAGAGCTACCAACAGAGGGTGTATAACAACACTCTTGCTACAGTAAAGCGTCAGATCCAGCAGGCGGAGAACCCAATGCCCGCCGTGGTCACCAGCGTGGAAGCAGCGCATGTTGACAATGCTATTCTTATTGACTATTTGACCTCCGAAGTGGCGCTTGAGAAGCCTGAGATTGAAAGCACTGACCCAAACATCCCGATGGACAACAATTGCACGGATGACGAGTTGCATTTCGTGATGCCAGGGGGCAGCGGGAATTGTTAAGATGAAGGTGACGAAAGCGACGAGCACGATGCCATCCGCACCGCCAGCCGGCAACGACGGCCCGCAAATGAACTCGAGAGGTTTGGATTGGGAACCAATGATGTCGACAGGTATGAGGGCGAGGATGGCGACGATGTGGATGCGGATGCGGATGAGGAGGAAGAAGCGTTGCAAGCGGATGATGGATCAACACAGAATCTGGAGGACTGATGGCAGAGTAGGTGATGTCGACGGGTCTGAGTGCGTCGATGCGGATACGGATGAGGAGGAATCAGCATCGCAAGCCAATGATGGATCAACGCAGAATGTAGAGGACTGTGGGCATAGTACTAGAGAGTGTGAAGATTGGACAGTAAAATTCAGACATGTAAAATACGATAATGGAGAAGCAAATCCACCGGCAAGCAATGTATCCGCAGCGAAGACTGTATTGCAATATGTTACCGAATCTCAAAGCTAAACATAAATGAAATTGCGGCATGTGGCTATCGGCCGAAGAAAGGCATAAACATTGCCAGGCGTTGTGTAAACGTCTACTGCATAAGTGCAACCCCTGCAAAGAGTGTAACATACGTGTCGTTCTGATGGTGCATATACGTGACCACATTCCAGGCGCAAAGTAAAGGAGGTGAGTATGCAACGGGAAGCATGTAATTCTGTGTCCGAGGGTGCGAGGTTCCGTCAGAGCCGTCAGAGCTGTCGGGAACACCCAGGTCTTTCAGACGGAAATTTGGGTTGTTGCTGATGTGTTATGCATACGGAAAGCATTGGCCCCCTTTAAAGGCAAAAGAGACAACGCCATCCTCTCTGCCCGAACTTGAAAATGTGTGTCAATGGAGCATCAACGATTTTTGACCTTGCATAATGGTTAATCAAACCACCAGAAGGCCGCTAATGTCTATATACAGAGTTTGAACCAGTTCAATAGCCTGAAATGTTTACGATCACTGCGCAGCAGCAATGAGAACGATTCACCTTGTGATTATCCGGGAGGTTGTCGCAGGAACATCTCTTGTTAATCAGCCTATGAAGGCTACCATGACCTTGTTTATAGATTTCTGTGATCATTTGCCACCACGATTACCCAAGAGTCAAGACAAGAAATCGTTGTCGCTCTGTTGACTCTCATTGTCGAGATGGGGCAGGTTGAGTGTAGCATTCCGCTTTGCCTAGGAAGGTGGCAAATACTATGATTATAGAAAACAACGACTAATTCCCATTGAAATAACCTGACTTACAGTACGAAATATCTTTGAGAATCCGTTGACGGTCATTTTGCCACAGGCATATCCATGTTATGCAGCCATTTACTTTGTTATAGAACATCAATAACTGAATTTTAGCAGTCGTTCTATACTCTTGATGTACATTTTCCTGTATCACTACATTATTCTTCAATTGTGCATGTAAATGAATCCTTGAAAATATAATTTAAAGTGTCCGCAAATTGTAGATAATGATAATACTCAAACATCCCGTCCCTTTCAGTTAATGCTCATCTTCAGTCTCAGATTTGCTCAGAAGGCTGCTCTCGTCTGCACACTCAATGTTAGTGCTATTTCTACACTGCAGATTGTGTACTCAGCAAATCTGGATCACCATCTTTATCGCACTTGCTATCCTTTGCAGATGCATTATTTTTGAAAAATTGAATATTGGGAAGCGGAGAATGTATATATACACACCTGGATAGCATACCTTCTATTACATAACTTTCATCTGTGTCACTGTCACCAGGTGGTGCAGACGGTGTTCCGGACAGAGGTGGTATTCCGGGCGGAGGTGCTACCAGTTCATGTGGAGATGTGCCGGTTCCTTTGCTCCTCCAGCCTGTCTGCTGATTGCTTGCTGTGCCATTGTGGCATGGAAGGCAGCTGTCTGTACGATTTGTAAAAACCATTGCCAGGTGTCTCTCTATCAAAGCCTTCACCGTTTATGCCCAGGAAACTCACAGGCTCACTTCTTCTCTTCTTGGACTTTGGCCCAAGTTTTCTTATGTAGTTGTTGCGTTTCCTCTATTGCAGCTCGCAAAACCCCTCACGTGGCCATGTTGGACATATTCAAGGCAATATGCATGTCGGACTGTTCTAGCTGTACCTGACACCTTTGTCTTGCCATAGTAGCAGCCATGTTGAAACCCTACAAGAAATTAGTTGCCGCTTCTAAAAGGAAGATTTGGCTATTAACTGAACCATCTACATCTCTGTAGCCTCCTGTATCATCTATAAAGCCTATTTTGTCCACTCCTGGGGATCCTTATCACGAAATCAGTTTGTGAAAATCCCAGAGCTGACAACATCCTGATGGTCGATTCCATGTAATGTGCGGACAACTGCCTGTGTCAACAATGGTGGTTTGCCATTGCGGACAGCCATAAATTGCTCACTGAGCTCTTTACATACACCAGCTGTACATTACATTGTTAGTTAACTACCATGTATGAATGTATGAAGCTTCTTACATACGATCGCATGCTGCTTCCTATTGGTGCTGCGTCCAGTTTAATGTACATTTTGTTCTATGTGTGTCCAGGGTCATATTACATGTGGCTGCAATTGCATCATCGCGGCTGACTAACTGGTGTCTGCGTTGCTGCTGTGACTCAGCAACGGGCGCATTTGATGAAGCGCCCGTCGTTCAGTTTGATTCAAATTCAATCACAGTGGGGTGAGGGGTTTGTGAAGCCATGACTTACTGTTGTGGAAAAGATGTGGAAGATGATAACAAAAAGTGGAAAGTTCTGAGGAACATATAGTTAGCTACATGTCACAATGCAATGAATGAGAGTCAACATGCATATTCTGCTCATGATTTATCCTGCTGAGTATTGTTGCACGTTGCAGCTGATTCCAACGGTCCCGCGAATAGCTATAAGTCAGTCTGATATTGTTTGTATGTTTGCAGGGATACATTGATGTGAACAACTGCAGATATCTCATGTTGCATAGATGTAAACTGGAAATTATTCGACGGAAAGGTCATCTGGTGATGTTTGTTTCAACACAATGCCAGGATCTCACATGAAACACAAGCTAACCATCATGTCATGACGTACAGGTGGTATTACTATTCCCAATGCGATGACAATCAAAGTGCAGATTTTGCTGTGTTAGAGTTGATCAAATGCACCAACCTTGACATAAAAGACTCAGCTTGCCTCCATGTGGTCCATCTCCTGCAACATTCAACATCTCGCCCAGCAACAAGGTCAACAGATGATACAGTGGTCAATGCTCTGAAAAAGAACTCTAGTCCACTTCTGGCAGGCAAATACGGCAAATCGACAAAGCAGTCCACATCTTGAAATCATCAACAGAATCAAGGCAAGTACAGCTTGGAGACAGAAAGGGTTCGAGCATTCGGAGCATTGTGCGGCTTCCGATTTAGAAAGAATGTTTCCACAGAGGAAAGGTAAAAAATGCACAGTTGATGCAATAGAGAGAGCGAGAAATCGATTAAGGATTATATGGAGACAGATATCGCTGTGGTACGAAAGCGAGTTCAAGACGCAGACACAGCGATTATGCAAGAACTGAACATACTGTCTACTGCTGAAAATGTGGGGGCAACAACCAGCAAGCCCGGAACAATGTTTGAAGAAGTGTTGAATGCAATTCGAGTCACTCTGAGGGATTGTGAAAGTTCTGACGATAAGTAGGATTGGGAAGACAAGGCAGATCATGAAGACGATATATATCTCAGCAAGCTGAGTAATGATGATAAACCTGGCAGGGGGTTGAGCACAATCTCCAAAAAAGTACAGCACTGCATGGAGAGTTTTCAAAAGAAGCAGATGACGCTTCATGAATTAGCACAACAGGGATGGGTGGACGCAGCCAACTACTCCTGCAAGTGAGATCTGATGTATGGGACTGCCAAATTTTAGGTTCCCGAAGTTGTGAAGCCCAAAATAGACATGAGCGCAGCTACACCATCCCTGACAACATTTGGAGAGCATATGCAGACTCCTGATATCGTCCGTGGGCAAATGCAAATGCTGGCAGTGACTTCTGAAACAGAAGAACTCAAATGTGGCTATGTTTGGAGAAACCACTGTCACACAAATTCGTACCGGTACTCTCACCTGACGTGGCGCCTGATTCGACACCAATTCAAAATGTGAAGCCTGTTGATCCCGTAAGCGATTACCTATACTGAAAGCATCCCGAGTTAATTGCCGTATCAAAATCGAATATGGACAAAGATATGATGTCAGTCCCCATGTTGCCAGTGGAATACATAGTCAAATCATTAATTATGAAGGCCTATCTCTTGTAAAGCAATTTTTGTATCTATTTTGCTATGTGTCAGGTTGTGTGTGATTTCAGTGACCACATTGTGAGGCACGATATTCCATCAGTGTGTGTGCAAGGGTCATACAGGTCCTGGGACACTTCCAGACACAAAAGCTGATTGATAGACACCTGGCAAACTTAATATTGACTTGCCTGTTACGGTTACATTGGACAGCAAAATCTACACCAGGGACGCAGTGTACTAGCCAAATTTAAGTCAGTGATGCCATACGAGTCGTTGGACAAGTGGTCAATACAGAGTCTCAACTCTGGTTAATGGCAGCCGTCATGCTGCATTAGTCGATGCAGCTCACTTCCTCACTCTCCGCTCAGACCTGCTGCACATGGTCGGGATATACAAAACTGCTTATAGTACATCTTGGAAAATGAGGAAAACGAGCTGGAAAAAGGAAGGTCAGGATGTCGGGCTATATTTGTCCAGAATTAGGAGATCGATCTGTATGGCTTAACATAACGGCTGAAAGCGCTAAAATGCAACGGAGCTGCAATAATTATTCGACAAATGATATGAATAGTGGAGGCTCAAAACCTGGGAGGCCTCAATGCTTTTGAATGCAAATGATTATACAGAGAAACGATATATTGGTTTTAAATAATGACGATATGAAGTTTCAGCAAAATTTTTGCCGACCGAACCACTGTTAGTATGGCTCTAAGGTGAGCATCACCGAAGCATTAACCATTCTAGTCGGATCCATTCGGCATTCACAGGGTTGCATAGTCACATTGATTCGAAGAGGAGTTATTAGCCGGCTTTAAGTGTAAAAAGGCAAGCAACATGCTCATTGCCCCATCTAAGAACTAAGCATCAACAGAGCGTCATAAATTTCTGGACTTGCATCTCAGATTACAACTGGGCTGTGCGACAGCATTAAGCCATAATCACAGTATTAGCCGCCTGTATTGGTACAAAGGCCAGCCATGATATTGCAACCACCTCTTAAAAATGAGCATCAACGGAGCATCAACCATTTTCGGTTTTGCATCTTGGACAATTCAAAGGCTGTGCAACTGCATACATGCTGAATCATCATACTGGCAGTCTTTATAGGCAAAATTGCTAGTGACGATATCGCTACAACCTCCTAAAAATCATTGTCAATGGAGAATTAACAATTTTTGAACTACAGAATCACTGGAAGTATTTTGATGGCATAGGCAGACTCTTGATATTGTCCCCGGACAATCCCACACCCAGTATGGGATTTGTTGACCAGGAAGTGATCAAATTAAGCTTGGTTCGTAGAAACCACTGTCTAACCAATCCATAGTGTCTCTTGTGGACTGCATGGCGCGCAATTTGTCACCAAAGTAGACCTCGAAGCCGGCTAGAACAGTAAGCTTTTTCCTCTGCATGCAGCGTCCCTAGCTAAGTAACATACAGGAATCGGATTTGCACGAAATAATGTTGATAGCTCCTGCATAGTAGGAATAATACATACCCAAATAGTCAATTTTGATGACATATATGGTCAAAATGCAATCTGTGTACCAATTGTGCCACATGTCTGTTGTGGGTGCATTTAAGTGACCACATTGTACAACACGATGATTCGTCAGTGCATGTGCGAGGGTCGTACTGGCCATATGATAGTTGTGGACTCCCAATCCAGTTAACAGATAACGAACAAACTTGATATCGCCCTGCCGGTGATTGTTGAGTGAGGGAACATAACGCAAATTCGAGTTGTAATTGACACAACAATGTACTTCAGCAATATGAAACAAGAAATTGAAGGGGCGGTCAATGCAGAACACGAACTCGGATAAATGATTGCCGTCATGCTGCATTTTTCCATGTATCTAACTGTGCAACACACTGTACAGATCAGTTTCACATGATCCCGAATTAGAATATTGAGCAAGGTACACAACAGGAAGTGAGGAGAGAAAGCTGCATGCAGATAGGTGGCGATGTTGGGCTACATATGCCACAAACCAGTGGATGGATTGGTATGCCGTAAGTTAGCGGCCAACAGCACCAAAACAAGAAGGGCATAGGACATTTGTTGGTTAGATAATGTGGATAGAGGTGGCGCTGCAACAGAGATGCCAAGAATTGTTTCAATGCTAATGATTATATCTAGATGCATTATATTGGCTACCAATAATTACTGTATGCATTTTCCATACAATTGTTGAGCATCTAATAACTGTTAGTATATTCTGAAGGTGAGCATCAATGGAGTATCAACGATTTTTAGTCTCACCTCTTTGACAATCAAAGGGCTACATAGTTACATTATTCCAAAGAGGGAGTTTTGGCCTTCTTAAGAGGTGAAAATAAAAGCGACACAGTCATCGCCCCATCTTTGAACTGAGCATCAACAGAGTGTCAATGATTTTTGGTGTTGCATCTTGGATAATCACAGGTTTGTACAACTGCATTGATCCACAACCACAGTATTGGCCGCCATGATGGGCAAAAATGCTTCTGATGATATCGCTACTACCTCTTCAAAATTACTGTCAAAGGGGCATCAACAATTCTGGGTCATGCAACTTGCATATTAGAATGGGTATGGAACGTTATTGACCCATAATTAAAGTATCAGCCACCTTTTGTTGTGAAAATGCTATTGACAATACCACCATGACCTTTTCAAAATGAGTGTCATCAGAGTGTCAACAATTTTTGGTCTTGCAACTTGCACAATAAAATGGCTATGTAAAGGTGTGAACCCATAATTGAGCTATCATACACCTTGATGGGCAATCATACCAGTGACAGTATCGCAACTGTCTCCACAATGTTATTGCTCATGAGATGATATCAGATTCCATCAGGGCTCAGTGCACTACACCGCAATGTACTGCACTGCATCCTTCCAGAATTGCATTATCAATGGCAAGCCTTGTCAATATATTTCAGTATCCCACTTCACAAATATGCATCCAAGGTTTTACTGGTCTGAGTCGTTTCCTCCTAGTAGCACTTGAGCCAATATTTAGGAACCAGCGTTCTACTTTACTGTAACCTTACGTGTGATAGTTTCACAAGTCAAGTTATCCAGCTATCCAATTCCTTCTGCAATGCCGCATTCAAATTCTTCAAATACCACATAAGTTGATGTTCTCATATCTTCAAATCATAAACTTGTCTTCATTCGTGATTTCATCAGGAAAAAATATTTCCGTCCGGCAGGAATGGCCCCGTCAGAGTGGACGCGCTCCGTCAGAGCCGTCAGAGACACCCCAGTGGTGGATTACTCCGTGCGCGGCCTCAATACCAGGCGTCGCGTTGCATATCGCCCTTTGATCGCTGTTTCACCGTTTCTTCTCGCTCTGTCGGTCTCCTATTTTAAACGAACACTCTGGCGGTGAAGGCCAACTGTGACCATACATAGGAATGGGTTCACTGGGCACGAGTTTGCATCGGGATTGCAATGCGATGGGTGACGCTGCGAAAACCACTCCACGCATTCCTTCTACCTGTCCGCAAAATGCAATTCTCTCTTTACTAATTATACACATCATTCTAAGTCGCCAGATCTAAGTTGCTATTGACAATCCATCGCTCGTTCTGTCCCTCTCCTGTCGTACTACTAGTAGCTATCTCTGGAATTACGTGTGCGCAGCCGACAATGTTTCCCACGCTGAAAACTTGCAAAGCAACGGCTGCCGGTGATTTTCTCACTTGTACAAATTTTGAGATGGGATTCAAGTTACTGGAGTTTTCAGGTATTGTGGTGAGCGCCAGGGCTGACCAATACTCAACGAAAGCTCCATCCTCGTTTTGGAGCTTGATCTTGAATAGTCATTGCAGTTGCCACTGCAGACGCCCATTCAGTGCGCCATAACACCTCCCGGGGCGTTGCTTTACCCACACCCAGTCGTTCCGTCGATCCCCTTTGCACCAGCTCTGGCTTCCTGTGCATCGACACATCTGAGATATGCGTTCACCTTCTAAACCCTCAACTTGAACCTTGATACCGTGGTAAATACAGAGCTTCATTGCGTCAAGTTGTTCATCCGATATATACGTCTTGTTACAACTCTTATGCTTTATAAACTCCTGCATGCCGCTATATATTGCCGCGCGATGTGTTGCGTCTTGCGTATTGTCGAGTAATGCTCTGAAGTCTTTGATCATAGCATCAGGATGCTTTCCATCACGGCAGTTTTGGGGCCCCATGAATTCGGGCTTCGCATATGACTGGGAGCTCAGGGGGGCAGCCAGATCAGCACTGGAAGGGAAGACTTTGCAGGTGGCAGCGCTGTTCTCCCAACGCTGAGCAAGGGCTTGGAGATTGAGCTCTCTGATTTCGAAGCAGAGAATGCGACGCTGAAAGGTGATTACCTATGGCAGGTAGTTGAGATTGAGATAGGAGGCGTTCCAACCGTCCTTGAGGTTCGTTATATGTGCTTGTTCATGTCTCTCGGCAGATTACTGTTGCAAGGCTCCGTATCGACGAATCTGTTTGGCCCAATGAGACATCAAATGAATCTTCGGAAAGTTGAAGTCGGCATCTAACACCTTAGAAATATCCATCTCGTGGCTGATATAATCCCGCCAGGCGTTCATTTCGCGCCACTTCTTGGACGGCGTCCAAGTTTCAGCATTTGTTTCCTCGTCTACCTTTCGCGTCATCACGAGTTCCGTTCTCAGGGCATTGGCATTGGCCTTTGCCTTTTTCCCGGCTCGCCAGAGTAAGAAAACATCTTCGAAGGTGTGAAAACGATGCAAGGCGTCCCCTATGTAGCTCAATGTTGCATCATCGTGAGATTTATATCGAGCATACATATAGAATTCTAACAATGCCCGGGTGCACTCAATTGCGCGATTGAATATGGGACGGTAAGCGGGGCTTCCGCCTCATAGAGACTGGGTTACAACTCCAAGCAGGTACCGACTCATTTCCTTCATCTCCTTCCCATTCCATTGAGAAACTTCCTGATATGACTTAATTTTTGGTGTGAGGTCGTGGTAAGCAGGCACGGATAACCAGATTGCATTGTACTTGTCGAGCCGTTCGTGTGTCTTCATGAGGTGGAAAATCCACTTCTGGAGGTGGTCAAGCATGCCAATCTGTATTGTATGGAGGAGGTTGGGCTTGGGGAGGTCGCTCAAAATACAGGGAATCTGTCGAAACAGGTTGAATCCTCGGTGAACATGGCGCGACAAGAGTTCGGCATCGGCTGCCTTGGTGTTGGCATCGCTGAGCGTTCTGTATAGGTTGTGATCCCACCGGGGGTGTTACTTGTCAGGATGCACATAATGTCCAAGTTCGTTCTTTGGACACTCACACCAAACACAGACATGTTGCTCGAGATGATGTAGGTCGCTATACTCTGGGCAATCTGCAAGCCATGCTGATAAAACCGGTTTGCAACGCCTGAAGTTGACATCTGCACAGAGAACGTTGTAGTACCCGCTCTGGGCGCTGGGATGTTGTTTAAAGGTGAGTGGCTGGAGTACCCGCCGGAGTACTTCATTCAGCACCTCTTGGTTTGTTTGCCGCTGCTCATCCAGCCACTTCTGAGGAATATTGAGGTTCTTGATCAGAATCGGTAGGAGAGCGACCATTACGACGCTGTGCGTTGAGGGCGTCTGGCGGATCTTCGACGATAGATTGCCAATTGTCATATATACAGGCCAGTCTTTCTTGTCTCCAGCAAAATTCGAGAGATGTGTTCCGTCGGACATGAAGATCAAGGGAACCAGTGTATCCCGCACTCTGAACATTGACTAAACGTCGATTAGCACGTTATTATCCTCGAGTATCTCTCCGTACCTGTGTTTCCCACCACCAGTCTGCAGTGTGCCTTTCGGTATAGAGGCGTTTCGGGGGTGTATCGCAGTTATTGCAAGGCTGAGGGGCGAAAATTTGACGCTCGGCGTAGGCTGGGTGCCCTATCAACCATAAAATGCTTTTGATGATGTCTCGACTCCAGTATTTGATAGGGCTTTGGTGATTGTCATTCCATCTCATATCCTCGAGAGTATGTAGTTCCCACTCCCCGAGAGCCTGATCATCTGGCATGCTAGCCACGAGCTTCTGGACACCATCCCCGTATTTGAAGTTTGGGAAACCCAGAGTGGTGTTTTCTTCCTTCAGCACGTTGTGATAGTGCGTCTTCATACCCTTCTTCTTGATCCCACACTGGATATATTTGTACTCTTCACGCGTCGCGAATGGGTAGTAGGGATTGATCTGTAGGTTCGTCTCAAGGCAACCCTGAGGTTCGTGTTCCAATGGCTCGGCAATGTCATTGATCAGCGGAACGCCGGCGCCGGGGTATATTTCCGTCCGCGGCAGAGGTGGTGGTGGTTGAGACTCCGAGTCGGCGATGTTTTCAACGTGTTGAGGTAGGGAAACGTGTCCAAGTCTTGGCCTGAATCTTTGGTATCGTTGAATTCACGACGCTGAGCGGGTTCAACGCTTCGGAGCGCGCTGCGAATAGTCAGATTCTTCTGGCTTGCGACTTGAAGGTGTTCAGGATGGTGTACTTTGATATGTTTAAGTTGCCAGCTGTCTGAGGTGAACTTCTTTCGGCATGAAAATTCCGGGCAACGGAAAGGGGTCTTCTCTGGGATTGTCGACGACACGCGAGGAGTGGAGTATACACTGTAGAAAGGGACGAAAGTTGGTCCTAGGCCTGAGCAGCCTCGTGTGTAAGCTCACGATAGTTTCAGCTAAGTCATTGAGCCTCAACACCATCACAAGGAGGTTCCTTACCACCAGGAGTTGCAAAAATGCTGCATGAGCGATGTCGCATAATACTATGAATAAACTAAAACCAATTAAAATAAAACCAGTACAAAACCCATAAATAAAATAAACCTCGAGCGATCCAAAAACCTCGTGACGCGTGTAATAATAAATGCCTGGGATAAATAGATTAAAACAAAGAAAACGAACAAGAAAGACAAGAACCCGACCCTAACCTGAACACAACAACAATCGCCTCCTCTGCAACGCGACTACTTGTTCACTCCTCGCTTACCGAGATATCTGGACGTGCCTCAGGGAGAGGGACATCGGGGAGAGGGACATCGGGGAGACTGTCGCCACCAGCTGATTCAATCAGCAGCTGCTGATCCACATCCACATCCACATCCACGTCTGAGGTGTTTCCGGCTGGCTCAGCTTGTGGCAGAGTTGGCACTGCAGGGCGAGGTTTTTGCGGCGTCACAATCCCCAAATGCTCCAGCCCACTGAGGGAATGAGTCTCCGGAGTTTGTGGTCATGGGTGAGGCTCCAGGGTTTGTGGCCGTGGGGCAGGCGCCAGAGGTTGTAGCCGTGGTGTATGCTCGCGCATCTCCCGGCCTTGCTCAGGTAGCCCGATTGGCTGATCGTCTACCATGGTACCAACATCGTCAGCCGGGGTATTTACCATCTCTCCCTGGCCAATCGTCCGAGGTTCTTTGCCATCATCCTCATCCTGCTCCTCCTCCTGGGGTTTGTTTAACAAAACCTTTCCCTTTACCGTTTCCCTCCCCCTTCCTTCCCCTTCCCTTCCTCGGTTGCCTTCCCCTTCCCTTTCCCCTTCCCTTTCCACTTCCCATCTTTTGTACCCTTGCATTTCCCGGTCCCTTTCTCACCGCCCTGCGTGGCCTCCTCACCCTCGCTGTCGTCATTGTCATTGGCATCGCTAGAACGGCTCCTTCCACCGCTCGGTGCTCCGGGATCCACCCAGTTGTTATCATCATCATCCTCGTTGATTATCTCATCCCAATTCAGTGGTCTAACGGGCAGGAAGTCGCCTGGCTTGTACTGCCTGCAGCTTGGTGGCTCAATCATTTCCCTGAGATCATCGCTAAACACTCGCCGGTGTGTTTAACCTTCCCAGAGCTGGTTGTCTGCGGATTGGAGCGATCGACTTGATCCCCGAAGGGTCGGGGGTTATCCCACCTCCAATTGTTCATTTGATCGCGCGTTTTGTCATACATTTGCCCCATATATGAGCCGAAAGCTGCCCACCACTCCCGAAAAGGTGAACTCCTGCTCCTGCGGTGCGGCCACATCAGCTGGAATTGTGAAAAGTGGCGAGTCATGAATGGATCAAGAAAGATTATATCATAAAAGAGGTCCCTGGCCCTCTCATCCTTGATGCCGCAAACATTGTATATCCGTATGAGTCCACGGATGTGTTCTGAGATAAATCCCTTTATACGGTCCCGATCCAACGACAGGCGTCGATTTATAACCGATGTCGGCATTTTTGCCCTCGCAGTTGCCTTCCCCTTCCCTTTGCGGCTGCCCTTTGGTGCCATCGCCGTGAGTTGAAAATTAATCTACATGCGAGGCATTAGCATTATGATACAGTTGCATGTAGCGGAAGCAAGCCCAGAGGGAATGTACAAAGTTGTGTAGGTTATTGAGTGTGTTTTGAAACAAGAGCCGTTGTTTTGTGCAAGTCACGTGTGTTGAGAGTGTTGAGGATGCTGGCGGTGTGTTAAATACAGGAGGAAATGAGAATGGAGGTGAAGTCGGGAAGAAGGGATATATATATTCGAGTTCCTGCGATTTGATTCATATCCTGCGTTTCGTTGGTTAATGAACACAAAATGGCCCAGCCTTCCTCTTGCACAACCACCAGGTAGTTCATGAATGAGGAGCCTCAAGACGAGATCTAGTACTCGCGGTGAAGACAGTTTGCGACGCCGGGCGTTGCTTTGGCATCTCATACCATGTTGACCGCTCGGACCTCGTGCATCTCAGAGCAAACTAACTAGCTCTCCTGTTGTGCCAACTGTGCAACTATCCAACACAGCTACCAACGCCTCGCGGTGCAAAAAGCACACACAACTGATGTCATAGGATAGAGAATACGTCATTGTTCCCATTGCGATGCTTTTACCTCTGCCAAAGGGGGATTTCCACCGGGAAGCTGAAGATATACACAATCGATGGTTCGAAGTATTCTGCCAAGAACAAGTGCAATACGATGATAATCGCGCCAGGATGGCTTAAACACCCTGCAAGCAGTGACAATAGACCTTCAGACGTTGCTGTAACAGTGAATAGCAATGCTGAGTTTAATCTGAGATTAATCTGATGGCAGTTAACCCCAGAATTGAAAGCTTTTGAAGGGATCTCGTCACCGAGTATTGTCAGGGTTTAGAGTCTAGCGCGGTCTACACTACGCCTCCCTTTTTTGTCGAAACCCTTCCTGGTCGCTCAAATAGAACTCTACCTCGCCTGCAGTTGCATGTGCATGCACAGGCAATTATTCCTACATTCTTAACGTGGAACATCAATATCGAACTATGCCTTCCCAAAGCCCTCACCTTGACACGACTCCGGTCGTAAGAAATGTTCGAAGTCTTGCTAATCGTCAGAATCAACAAAAGCGTGGGCCTTCGGGCAATTCTCAACGTCCGCCTGCTAAGAGACGCGTTTCCGTACCGGCTGGCGAGAGGGATTCCACTCAAGGAGGGAGTTCCGTAGCCTCTACAATCCAAGGTCAGAACTCCATCCCCTCATCTTCGCTGGACAATTCTCGCGTTGCAGATATCAATCAATGCCTAACTTCCACCCCGTCTGCTACACAGCGACGGTCAATCAATACCCCAACTGCCACGCCGGTTGCAAGCAGTCGTAGCACACCAGCACCCGGAGGAACCTCAACGCGTCGCGTTGTATCCAGCCCCGCATTCGGTATTGCTATCACTCCCACTCCTCTTACAGTCTTGAAAACCTTCCTACCCCCATCCCTAATCCAGAAGCCCGTAGGATCATTACAAATCCACTCCGAACGTGAGCTACCGAAAAGAATCAGAGACAGAGGCAGTGGCAACTGTAACCGCAGGCGGTGTCCACACCTCGATCGATGGTCTCCGGCAGTCGCAGCATCTATCGATTTGGTCACTCCGACATGACGTGTCTTGTGTTTGCAAAGGGCAGACTCCTGGAGCTCTACATGTGGAACAGACGGCCGTTTATGAGTGCAAGCGACTTGGAGACCATAAGTTATGCAACGCGACGCATTTCGAAAGCATTAGCTGAAGCTCCACACTGGCAGATAATAGAGACGTACTGGAACACCGCTATGCAGCAAAACAACATTTGGTCCACAGCATTTGAGGCGCGCACAAAGGAGATCTTGAAAGAGGTATGCTGAAGCAACAGCCCACGTTAGATATTACACACTCACCAGTACCAGGTTCACCCACAAGTTGATAAGGTTAAATCCCATTTTATTCAATCAGCAAGGGACAACATAGCAGAGCTTTATGATCTCCACCGCTTTGAATCCGCCGCAGAGCGTTTGGAATTCATTGATTCGCTTCTGGCAGACAATAAGTATCTTTTTCCCGTAGCAGAGCCTGTGGAAGGTGGTGTACGCGGCCCAAATCCAATGCAGCGAGAGTCGAAAGCTGCAAACGAATGGCCAGTGTCCACTTTACTTCTTGTCGGAAGCAATCCGGCGGTTTATCTACATCAAATTTTATCATCGGGCGAATAACCGCGGTAAGTATGCTGATGGATTTTATAATTCCATGATTAACAACAAGGACAGTCATCTACCCTCGCCACTGATCATGTTTACCTGCACTGTGTTGCGCCATGATCTCCTGGAGTGGCAAAAGAACAAAGGTGTTCATCCGAAAGCTTCCAAGTTAAAGCTGAGAGCAGGCAGACCTGATCGCTCGAACTACTTCAATCATAAGAATGACAGTGGTAAGCACGTATCCTGCTGCAACGGGTCCCAAGTTGTTAACCTCGTCTGGCGTTGCAGACACGTATACATTCTTGATGAATACCTGGAACACACTACCGGAGAGCTACCAACAGAGGGTGTATAACAACACTCTTGCTACTGTCAAGCGTCAGGCCGAGCAGGCGGAGAACCCAATGCCTGCCATGGTCATCAGCATGGAAGCAGTGAGTGTTGACAATGCTATTCTTCTGGACTGTTTGACCTCGGAAGTGGCGCTTGAGGAGCCTGATATCAGAAGCACTGACCCAAACATCCCAACAAACAACAATTGCACGGATGACGAACTGCATTTCGGGATGCCAGGGGGCAGCGGGGATTACAAAGATGAAGGTGACGAAAGCGACGAGCACGATGCCCTCCGCACCACCAGCCGGCGACGACGGCCTGCGACTGAACTCCAGAGGTTTGACTCCGGAACCAGTGATGTCGATTGGTATGAGGGCGAGGATGGTAACGATGCGGATGCGGATGCGGATGAGGAGGAAGAAGCATCGCAAGCCGATGATGGATCAATGCAGAATGTCGAGGACTGAGGGCATAGTACTAGAGAGTGTGAAGATTGGACAGTATATTTCAGACATATAAAATACGATAATGGCGAACCAAATGCAACGGCAAGCGATGTATCCGAAACGAAAACTGTATTGCAATAAGTGACAAAATCTCAAAGCTAAACATAAATGAGAGTGCGGCATGTGGCTATTGGCCGAAGAAAGGCCTAAACATCGCCAGGCATTGTGTAAACGGCTACTGCATAACTGCAACCCCTGCGAAGAGTGTAACATACGTGTCGTTCGGATGGTGCCTATATGTCACCATATTCTGCACACAAAGTAAAGGAAGCCTGACACCGGAGCGGCGAGAGTAATATACAACGCGACGCGTTGCAAGAATAGGAGGCATAGTATAATAACCGCTGCAAGGGAGGTATGCAACGCGACCCGTCGCTTGGGCGAAGGGTCGCGTTCGATTCTCCGTCAGAGGATACGAGGTTCCGTGAGAGCTGTCAGAGCCGTCCGGAACACCCGGGTGTTTCAGACGGAAACTGGAGTTGTTGCTGATGTTAATCAACCTTCCTTTGCAAATCATATTTGATGATTGCTGCACTTCAATCAATTTCGGCTCAAAGCATCCAATCACTTGGAATGATTTGAGACATGCTCCTTTGAAGCGACTGTATCGAACCTGTGGAAAGGAGGAAACCAGGAGCGCTGGCATCGTATGAATTGTTTGTCATCAAGGTCTTCCCCATCCAATAACACCTGGGACCAGTTCCATGATGGAACATTTGCTGGTAAAAGTATACAATGCAGACTTAAACGAATTAACAAAGTCCGAAGTTACAGAATTGACAAGTTCAACAGTTGATGAAATTGCTTCGGCCTTTTTGCAGAGGCAAAGAAGTCAATCAATCACAATGGAAAGTTTGTGAATGATACTCATATTTGAGATCTAGATTTTATCTATATTTACTGAGTTGCCAGACAAGACACTCCAAACTGGCAGTGAAGAACATTCACAATACAGAATTTCAACACGAGGCCAGGAATCAATATCTCATGTTAGGATTTATTTCAGCTCATATTTGATGGAACATTACACCGTACCGAAATCGGTGATGGTCATATGATGCATTCCGACGCATGTTGTTGCTGTCATCCTGCAGTATCCTGAGCAGTCTTGGGCGGGGTGAATACACTCTGTCAGTGAATGCAACTAAGAAGCAATTGCCGTCAACAAATAAAGTTACATTAGCTTTAGATGGGTGGATATTATTGAACAAATTATACATAATGTTCGTTATTAACTACAAAATGGATTGCGATCAGGCAATGCGAGAAGTACCATCTCAATTTGAAGAGGTTGGTAGCGTATTCTTTTCCTATTTGGAAAGCATATTATGGATGATATGCCAATGGTCAACATGCTGGAGTATGGCTAGCTGTACATTGGAGAAAAGTTCTTCATCAAGTTGATCATACCAACAGCTGCTTACTTCAAATTACAACTGATAACACTTATTTGAATTACTCGATGACTCACCAATTATGATCAACTCTTGATGACTCCACATTGGAGTGACTGGCACTGATAAACGACATGACTTGCATGGCGCATGGCATTCAGCTTGCTCTGGTGCATGCAGGTGTACTCTGAATGTGAAAGATCGCACCCAGTCCTGTGAATCCCATGAGCGAGATTAGCAATTTCGAGAGAATGGAAGCATAGACATCAGGAAGAGTCAAAAGATTCAAAAAGAGGGTACTGTAATAATCAAGAAGGTGTCGGCCATGAAACCACATTTTTCAATGATAATTCAGAATGTACGTATTTTGAGATCAGTTGAATGTTCTGAAACTGACCATCATATAGCAGTGAATAATTGATGTATAGCCTATGCTGACACCTGGTCGTCGAAACAGGTTCATTGACTGTGACATAGCCAAAGTACCAATCGCAGTACCACTTAGTATATATATCAAGGTACAGTCAAATTTAATGCGGAAGTTACTTAAGTGAGCCAGCCAATTACAAGAATTATCCTGCATGTGGCTCAATAATCAAAACTGCAGTCATTACCGGCCCCTCTTCACAACTCAGGATGCAGGGAGCAACATGAACTCTGTCATGGAAGTTGTAAGACCCTTTTGGCACTGCACCCTGTAGATTTGGAACTGGTATACACTTACTATTTATTACGGTATTACTGTGATAAATAACATGTTCGATAATATGGATAGCATTATTCAAGCTCTATCCAAGAAGATGAGACAATGGAATGAAGACTTATACATCGCAGGAAACTTGATGCGCCAGAAGTTAACCAATCTTTAGCTGAAGTAACTTCAAAGACAGGTATTCTTTTTATTAGTGTTAGCAACGGGTCCAAATTGCCGGGTCGGTTCCGGGTCCGGTTCCACCCGAACCCGGACCGTGGCAATGGGTCTGACCACATGAAAAACCCGGACCGTTGGAAATGGGGCGGTTTTACCACCAAAAACCCGGCATTTCACATTCACCATTTTGCCTCCAATTAAGTATTTGAGTTCTGATCGTATCACAACATGATCAGTACGTAGATTGTGCAGTGTAACTCCCTCTTTCACCTCCCGCCTTCAGATGTGCAATCTGGCAAGTATTCGTTGAATCGCGATCGAAAACCCGCCAATTTCGCTTAGAATCAGCGAATATTTCACAACCACTCAACGAATATCAGTCGGATTGCAAATTTGAATGCAGGAGGTGAAAGAGGGGCTAAAGCTGAACAATTTACATATTGACTATGTCATAATACGATCACAACTCAAATACTGAATTGAAGCCAAATGAGTAGGAACCGTATAATTGGAACCGCGGTGCGGTCCCAACCCGGCCAGATACCCGCGGTTCTATGTCCTGTCCGCGTAACGAACCCACCAAGACGAAGCGGATCGGGTTTTCGGCCGGGTCTGGGACCAAACCGCACCGATCCGCCGTTCAAAACCCAGACCGCTGACGTGTTACCCGGACCCGTTGCTAACACTACTTCTCATCTCACCACACACTCTTGATCATTTGCAGATGTTACAATTGCCAAAGATGTGGGATAAGGAAATGGATATTAACCCTGAGGACGAGACTTCCAATACTACGTAATGCCAGGCGGCATTTCTGAAGTATATGGAGAATGAATACTGTGTCAAACATAGACATTTGCCGATCTTTAAACCCAAAACCATATGAAGCAATAATCTTCTCGCCTCTGCAATGGAATCTAGATCTGTCAATCATTTTATGACCCATATGATTTTTCCAGCGATGATAAAGAATTCTGGATGCATAAAAATGTAGCTAAAATGACATCTGGATGAAGCAATTGTGCAGCACTCTGATTCACAGCTGCATTGCTCTATTCAAATTCACCGCCTGAATTACCACAGAACAGGGGGCAAATGAATTGGACTGATCTTGATCACCACTCCGACCAATGCAGATTTGCAGTTCATGCGGGATTCCAGATGTTACCAACCGGTGCTGAGAACAATAAGAAATTCACTCAAAGTGCCCAGATCTCTCCAATGTAGCATGCCATACAGTCTTTTTCAGATTACAAGGTGTTGAATTGGAGGCCAGCTTTTCCCTTGGGTGAGACGTTATCGGCTGGAGGTGGTTAATAATCTCAGGTGGGACCCTACACGACTACGTTCTTGTAATGCCGATTGCTCAAGCCAATGATGGAATCTCGGCCAGCAATAAAACAGCACTGGATACACCAAATGCTGAAAATGACTTAGAACCAAAGAGAGAGGCAGTGGAAATACCATTGCACATCATAGCCATGGGCCACAACTTTTTGAAGATGTGGCAGGGTAGCCAAAACCTACCTGCTACACAGAAGGAATCTCATGCTCATGACAAGCAAATGACAGTGGTAGGAAACATTTCAGACAATGAAGAGATTGTCAAACAGTCCTTATTCACATTTTCAAAATGATCTTGCAGCCGCATTAAAATTGTCCAAAAGATCGCCATTATCACCCTCTTTGTCTACAAATGACCACCCTAGAAGACAAATTCAACAATCATATGTCCACTGAATCAACTGAATCGACCGTCATCTAGCTGAATGTGATGAGCATAGTGCACTGGAATGCTTGTTGGACACCAAAAATTTGCTTGACTGTAATGAGGACTTGGATAATCCAATTAACAGCGAAGACAACTGGGAGGAAGACAATGAATCCAACATGGGGTTAGACAATGACATCAAGCATCCAGAATACCCATTGAATTGTGATGTATGTGCCGCACCTGATGTTCCATAATTGATTTAGCCCACACAGAGGTCAAAGACAATGGCTGCAATAGTGTTGATGGCAGTCAATACAATGGAAACAAAGAGGAATAAGGGGAACAAAACGAAGTGGGACAGAATGTCTGAAGGGATGTTCACCATTTTCCTTATGTTCTTTCACCGAGAATTTCAGTTTGCGACATATTATGGGATAACATTGAGCAGTGGCATGTGAAGTTGTGTTAAGAACCAGATGTATAGCAGGTGCAATGAATCATTTGGCAATCAATACTATTCTATACTTAGGAATCCAATTATCAATGGCTGCTGATTTTGAATGGACAATCCATTACAAAGACGGTCAATGGAGCGTCAATAATTATTTGTCTTGTACATACAGTTAGTGAAATGTGATTCAGTTGCTGTTATGCATAATGAATGCATAGCCGGCCATTATTGGCAAAAGAGAAACCAATACAGTTACTGCCCCAATCTTAAAATGGGGGTTGACAGAATGTGAACGATTTTTGACTCCGTCTCTTGAGCAACCTAAGTGGCAATTGATTGGAAACATCCATGAATGAAGTACGGCTGGCCTTCAAATGATGAAACAATATGCACAGGATCCCTGCCCAATCCTGAAAATGAGCGGCAACAAAGTGTCAACAATTTTTGTTCTTGCATCTTCACTAATCTAACTTGTAATTGGTTTCCAACATCCATGCATAAGGTTTTGGCCACATTTATCAGCACAAACAATAGTTACATACTCCCTATTCTATCTGGAAAATAAGCATCAATGGTATGTCAATGATATATTGAATTGCATCGTGGGCAATCTAACTGGCGATTGGTTGCAATCATCCATAAATACTGTATTGGCAGCCTTCAGGGGTAAAAACTATAGTGACACACTCCCTGCCACATCCTGAACATGAGTATCAACAGAGCATCAACAAATATTTGTTTAGCATCTTCGCTACTCTAAGTGTGGCATTTCACAATGATTCATTTAGACAATAATGGCGGCCATTTCGACTGAAATATTGCATCATAGATAGGTTAGCCTAACCTGAAAATCAATGTTAATGGAGCATCAACAATTTTTGGTTTTGTACATTGCATAATCATGGCATCGCACAGATATATGAGTTCATAGCAGAACTATTGACCACCTTTATAGGGGAACATACAAAATATTACAGAAAAAGCAGAGATTCCAAAATAAACAATATCGCATACTGGAAAACATTCAAACAGAGATTACCACCTGTTGATTACACAACTTCAATAAGATACTATTGTCAAACAGCCACAACATTAGCATTGTATGACTATACAACTGGACGCCCTGGGTGTTCTGCAGCAAACCCGCTCAATTTAGATGGGTTGAGAAATGTCTGTCATACAGTACACAAAATGACACTTTCTGTGTATCAAGATCCCGGACGACCAATTTGGTGTAGTTTGCGTTTCGACCAGGATCCAAACTTGAAGTGACTGTACCGAACCAATGGCAACATTATACTTTGAAACATGTGAACTAGCATGGAAGAGATCCTGTGACAACAGTTGGACTGAGATTTGGATGAAGTTAATTGTCGCCGCCTCTTTCCAAGGAGAAGCCAGCTTACAATGGTTTCAGCAGCTACCAAACAGTCCCGATGCTTCTTAAAGTTTTTTAGACATTTCATTTTCCTAACTAAACATTGATATTTCTCAATTGTGTTGATTCTGCTGAAAGACATACTCCTACATTGGCATGTACAATTCTCATTTCCCTCACGGCTGCAAAGTATGCATGTAATATGTACCACCGTATTAACTACTTGATGAAGGTATTCCAATTGAGCTGGATGCTTTTGAACATCCATTATTTCATGAACCGCATTGCAACCCGTATCTTTACTCTTCTGACGATGATTCCCGTTATACAGAAGCCCATTGTGGAAATGCATATGTTGACCCACTGCAACCTCCAGTTCACACACTCATTCATGGTTCTGCACACTATCAATACTGTGTAGCTGGCACACCAATTGGGAACAAGCATTTTGATTTCTTCGAGGATAGAATTAATTGATGGAAATTGTCTTCTTCTGAGGAAGAGTATCAATTATTGCACTCATGTATCAAGCACAGACTGAGCAGAGCTTCTATCACTGAGATTGCCTGGAATTCTATGATGCCAAGTGTCAGCAACTTCACTTCATCCTCCAGTTTATTTAAAATGTTCATTGAAATGTTCTATGCAATGGGCATTGACTCTTGGACATCAGAAAGTGAGTATAACAATAGTTTGGCTGATCCAACTAGCCTTTGGAATGATAATTACACAAGTTTCCTGTACTGCAATCCTGTTGAAGGTATTAAGTTCCTGATGAAACTCCCTCCATTTAAGGAACATATGTTATGTGCTCCAGCAAAAGCATCTATTCAAGCTAAGGAATTGATCTACCTACAGGTGAAATCCAGTGACTGGTGGTGGCATGAACAGGTAAGTTAGTCAAATATTTTCTTCGCTATGATAATTTTGACTGCTTCACTAGCTACAGCAGCCGCTTGGAGCTACGGTTCACCCATTATTCGGCTGGTCAGACAAGATTCATCACACAAATTGTTCATGTGGCAGGATAGAATGGCCAACATCTCTGATCCTTCGAAAAATCAACTCGATGATTTGACCCGAGCCTTTAACTCCTGTGACTATCTTGCTGCCCTTCTTCCTATTCTTCCATAGTGTCACTTTCCGGAATATGAATAAACATATGACATAGGAGAGCAACATATTGATAATCGGAAGGTTGGAATGAAGGACTTCAAGGATACTTTTGGTGCTCTCAACATGCTATTATATACTGGAGTGCTTATGCTGTGTACGGACGGTCGGATGCAGCAATATTATCTTCTCATCTGTGGATGGACGACTAACAACGTTGAAAACAATCACTTGCGCTCGGTCAATCTACCTTATTACCCGGTGTCCAGTGTACTGATATTGTCATTTGCAGATGGGAATTTAACCTCATGACAATTTTGACACAATCCGCTACACGTCTATATGATAATACTCTCAACTCAGGGGGATGAAACTAGGACAGGGGAAGTATGACATCATCTGGATGAGAAAGTGGTTGGAACCACAAAAAGTAACATCTCGAATATGAAATGCATCTCTGAAACAACCAGTATTGTACCAGATATACAGCATACCATCGATCTTGATATGCTTAATCACTTAATGCATAGGGTGACATCCATTCTCGAACAACATCCCAGGATTGACAGCTGCAAACAGCTCTTCATGATATTATCATTATGTCCTGGCTTTGCTCGATGCAACACCCCATATAGCCAGGTAAACACATTGAGTGGTAAGGTGATGCAAGCACTCAGGTGCATAACTGTTCCCGATTTCAGCATGACTCTTTCAAATCGTTGTGCATGGCAAATGATTCTCTTCACTGAAGTCCTGATGTACATCATAAACTTCAGGAGTTCTCACCACATGATATAGTACCAGTACCATACCGAAGCCAAAATTGAGTACATGTGAATCTATCTGGAGGACTGTCATCATCATGAGGATGATATCAGTTGATTAAGTGCCAGCAAAGCAATGATGAAAGTCTCGGAAGCCTAGAACATGCAGTGTATGCTGCACCAACAAGATGAACAGCATGGACACCCTGTTTGTAACAAACTTGTGGTGGGTACAAAGCATCGTTATGTGGATGAAGATACAATACAGATCCACTCAGACATTGCACAACATCTCGTTGACAACTCAGATTTCCACTTTCATACCATACATCCTCTGAACCACCTCTCTGACCACTTCCTAACCACTTGAATCCAAGCCCTGAACACCCAGACAGAGAAATAACGGATGTTGAGCAACTGTACCAACAATCAAATCGTCGGGAGGCTGCCTTCCAGTTTGTGGGAACATAAGCTAGAAGAGAGGTGTGTCAGTATTGAGAGTTGAATGCAAATGTGTTAGGGGTTCTCCCTTAGCAGTGACAATAGTACTTGAATTGAGTCAGAGATAGCAATACCATGCCGAGGCGTTCAAGACGGCTAGTGGCATACCCTTTAGCGGGGGTTTATGTCAGTCACGAGAAGAGTTCAAGAGTTGACCAGTGGTATGAGAGGCCAGGTCATGAGAAGCTTCTTTCACTTCCCAGAACTATGCGGGACTTGCTTGTGAGCAAGCACGGCAGTTGATAGTAATGCGAGTAAGAGGGCTCTTCACTGCCTGACCGTAACGGCAGGGTACCCAGTGCGGCACACCCCGGTGTCGATAAATGTATCCACCTAAGCATAACGTAACTGAGGGATTTATGGCATTGGTGAAAACCAGAAGCGATTACCTTGCATTGATTTGCATGCGTGTATCTCGCAACCTTAGGTGTCATGAAGACTCTATGTTGCAGCACGGGAGTGGTAACCCGATAAGCCTGTTTAACTACCGAACAAACTCAAAGAAAGCGAGATGTCAAAGTTGAAGT
>Ga0307514_10000358_pt1 | contig 105354 bp, 101 predicted proteins | sample 16_EM_MG_FD_203088 | JGI IMG/M metagenome (GOLD analysis project Ga0307514, IMG submission 203088) | Populus trichocarpa ectomycorrhiza microbial communities from riparian zone in the Pacific Northwest, United States - 16_EM | ecosystem: Host-associated > Plants > Roots > Unclassified... | reverse complement strand
CATTGATGTTATCGCAGTGGAATACCCCAACCGTCCTACCGTGGGGCGTGAACAGCACCTTTGATGTGTCTACCGATTTTCGCTGTTTAAGTGGGTTGATGCATCCATGGGAACAACTCGTGGTGCTGGTGTGCCTGAGAAGCAGGTCTTCCATCATAGCTCCTCCGAGTGTTGTGGGTCGGAGCGTGCTGTCCTCAGAAAAACTCTTCATTGAACTGCTGCGCTTTCACGCCCTAGTTGTGTTGTGTTGTCAATTGTGTCGGTTGTGTCGTGTTGTGAAAACCATGTCGCTAACTTGCGTAAAACATCAAAGGAGGCGAGTTGCCCTAGAAGAGGGACTACCGTTCGAGGTCCATACTGAGTGGTATTGGGTGGTTGTCACAGTCTGAGGTACACTTGAACACAAGGGGTGAACAAGCGGACACACACACACACAGGTATGAAGCCAAAGTAAAACCGCAACCCGCCCAAAAAAAAGGGGGTCTTGGCAAAACCAGGCGGTGAGGTGTGTTGTCGAAGGTGTGTGTATTCAAGCTGTTCTTGTGCGAAGCTATTGTTCTCATCGCTCAGGAGGAACGCAAACGTCGAACGCCAACAAATCTGCAAACTTCCAAACTTCAAAATCCACCTTAACCCAAATAACCCTCTCGCTAATATTCGCACACGCTTCCACCCCCCGAGCGCGACCATCCAGCCTCGGTCGTACCGCCACATGCGCGCGGCCGCTCATCAACTTGCTCAAAGCTGCGCAGAAATGCGGTACAAACACCTACCCACCGTTGCCCTTGATGATGCTGCACTTCAAGCGCCTTTGGAACCAGGGGGCGGAAATGTCGGTCTCGTCCAGATATGACTTTGGCCTATCCTAGGCTACCATTTTCCGTCCTGGTGGTTTTTAGATGATGGGACTCCAGGTACCGGTGGTCTTGCGAGGGATGGACATATGTTGCGAGTGATGCGCTCGTGACCGAGTGCTGATCTCCAATATCTCTCCTAACTATGTCAGTGGTGCATCATTTGCGCTATAACCTGCCCATTCAACCATCCACCGATTGGAGAGTTCATATCACTGTATCTTGATGGAAGTAATTGCCTAAATACAGGTGAACCAGTAACCCCAGCCCTAGGCGTCGCCCCCACCCACCCTGATCGAACCCTGGTCTTGTAATATCCTGCCTGATGTTGACTAAGGGTTTTAGCCCGAAGGCTACCGGAACTGAGACGGGCACTAACTTAGCTATCTGGACTAAGGCCAGCACTAACTTTAGCCCGCCTGCCGGCCTGCACGGGATTTAAAAAGCCTGCATCGGCCTGCATCAGCCTTGGTCTGGTTGATGGATGGAATACGGCAATGGCAGGGCTGCGATGATTGAGTTGGATATGGTTTATGCTTCGTACTTCGAACACTATATCTGTTTATGCTTTGTTCCGCCAAGGAAAGCCTACCGCCCACCAAGAAAGCGTGCTGGCCCGGCCCGGTCCTCATTAGAAGCCGTCGCTAAGGCTGGCAGGCTAGGCCAATGCAAAGCCCGGCCAGCCGGGCCGCTTCGGAATACTGAATCAGAGTCCAAACACCGCTCGGACAGAAGTTCATAGAGAGCACCGGAACGCAGTAGGAAGCACCCGGACGATTTAATATAGGATTTAATATAGATTTGAAAGCTCCAACTTCCGGCTAGAGGATTGAGTTTACGCTGGGAGAAATTATCTACTTCCGGTCGGAGATTGTAGTTAGCTCTAAGGGAGTCAGAAATGTGCTTTTTAAAATGCATCAGAAATGGTGCAGAACAGTGCCTGTTCCTACCCGACACATAAAAGGCAGTTAAGTGTAACAATTGGGTTAGGGGTTCTTTTGAATGCCAGTAAAAGGCGCCGTGGAAATGGCACTGACATGGGAATATGCAAATATCCAAAGGTTCCTTCTCTCGCCGTGCCTTTTCCCATGCATTTTCTTCCTATACCGTTCCTCCGTACTTGTCGTCCGCGTACTTTCGTGCCTTTTCTCTTCAAAGTGGATCAAAATCAGTAAAAATCTTTATCACTGCCATATGGGTACTGGCTAATGGCACAAACCGCTAGTGGGAACACCGACCCTCTGCATCCCTGAACGAACCTGACATTTTAACGCTCTCGCCTTCCCCTGTTCTCTCTTTGTAGCTTTACCCACCGCACCCTACTCTGTCCTCGCTGTCTCCAGTGTTAGTACAGTCTAGGTTAATGGGGGAATGTGGCGCTAGCGGCGAGGCAGCGGGGCGGTTGCGGTGGCGATGATTTGGAATACAGATCATGCTGCCAGAGTTGGCGATGGGTTTTGTAACAGGAGGGGAGGTAAGTAGCAGACCGAAACGCTCTATGGGTACCATTTGTGATTATTCCCTCACTTGCGGAAAGGCATATATGGTAGCATTCAGGGTCTTAAAAATGCACTATTTAAAAGCACGGCAGCAGAAAGTGTCGGATTTAAGACAACTTTTATGGGTGTCTAGCAATTTCAAAAGTCACAAGCCGAAAGGGCATGCAATAAAAGTCATTAGTACTTTCAAAATGGTATCAAAACAAGTTCCATCACCTCCCAGTGCCTTTTCATTTTCATTTGTATGGGGAAAAGGTACGAAAAGCACATTTCCGACACTTTGGAGTCACTTTTGGAAATTCCCAACTTCCGGCTGGCAGTGTAGTGAAACGACTGGCGGTTAGGGTTCTAGCAACTAGCCCGTAACGTGTCCAGGGTCAGGTAACGGCTATTGTATATGGTCGGCTCACCACGAGTCTTAGATCTTCAGCGATAATCTTACCTTATAGATGTACGTATACTATCACTCGAGTCTACATTTGCAACCGAATCCACCCAATTACCATCCATATTCTTAAGCAGCGGCACGCAGGCATATGCGCTCTTACATTAGCTTAACTTCAACCCAACAACTGAAAATCTGGCTATGATAAGGTGAAAAAATACAAGAAAGTCCGCAATACCCCAATGTTACCCTTCTTTCTGCTCGAGATCGAACTCCTCCACAGCATGTGTATAGCGTCTGCCAATGTTTCATTCCCAGTATCACTTTCGAGCGCGATCTTTCAAGACCGGGGCTCGGGGATGTGTCGCCTTGTGAGAATTCTGAAGTATAACTGCATGCCGATTCTGTATCCAAAAAAAAGGATCATGAAAACAGTGTCCAGATAAGTAGCAGAACTCCAAAAAATTGTCATAACAATAGTGATGGCGCAATCCAAATATTTTGGCCACGTATAAGCCTGAAAGCTCTCTCTCAATTCTAACCACCGTCTATTTTTCATCATGTCCCAATCAGCTAGCAGTATTGAGTATCCCGACACCACGAGTTGCCATATTAAGTAGAGGACTGTGGCGGCCATCAGGACGCGTAGCGTGTTGATCCAATTTACCAGGCAAAAAATGACGCACATGATAATATCCAACGCAATCCGCCACTCTTGAATGATATTGAGTTTGACCAAAAAACGAAACACTACCCCCACAATCAATGGGAAGACAATAGTAGTGAGTGTAAGCGGAACTGCAATGACCCAAAATAGTTTAAGGCTGGGCGCGGTTTCGTTATCCGAATAATTTAGCTCCTGAAAGTTCATGCTGAAGAAGCTCTGGGGAAATGACCATCAGCTGCAGCCCAGCACAGTGGAGGGTGGGACCTACGGCTAGGAAAGACATAGGGATATACACAGATGCGAGAATCGTGAGAATTGTTGCTTGCTCAATCTGTCTTACTGCCACAGTGTCGACTAGCTATACACGATGATTGCATCAGTACATCACCTCTCTAGTCAAGGGTGGGTGTGCGGCGTACTGTTTCTTTCGTAGATCTCGCTTCCACTGTCAGTTTCTGCGACCATTCAATTAAATAGTCGATGTCCTTGCTATTGTCCTCTCTACCTCGAAAATCCTCGATGTGAACATGGTTGGCAAGTCTTTCAATAGTCTTCATAGCCCCTTCCAGAACTATTGGCATTTCCCTAAGATATTCCTCCGCAAGCAGGATAAACTCAATGTTGGTTCTTCCGGGCTTTCGCAGGCCATCATATTTCTCGCCCACAGTTAGCCACAAGCCATGCTAATGTTGAATGGGAGACCTACTGCATTGTGAATTTCGAGTGAAATGGCTTGCAGAAAATTGGCACCATTTTCAAGGATCAGCTGCAGCAGCTGACTGAGCACAAATCTGCCAAAACAGATGCCGTTTGGAAGTGCCCGCTTACTAACTTTACGGGTAAATGCATCCAAGGAACTGTTGTTGCAAAATACAAATAGACCATCGATGTGCGGTCTGGGAGATTCCATCCCTGGTTTGAAGTAGATATTGCAGTAAGTTACCTCTGCACGGCGTGCATAATATCCATGGCCACCATTTTCCATGAGCTTTTAAAATTTAAGGAACTTCGGCGTCTCACAAAACCATTCCAATGATATCGGAGTGGCTAACAGAGTATATCAGTACCTATGACAAGCAACAGTATGGTACTTACAGTCAAGGTCTGGTGTTGATGATGGAAGACGGATTGCAGATCCGTATACAGGTAATTGACGACGCAACGCGCCACTGGTAGTCGAGGAAAACTCGCTCTGGAGGAACTGCACGGGATTATCCACATTCCAGCCTATGATGCATGCCGCAATCAGGCAGGCGGTAGGCCAATCCACCAGCTCCGGAACCATTATATTTGCCATTTTCCGGAAGTTCGTCTGAGGTTCGCGATCGGTGAAGTGATCACGCAGCTGGCGAGAGTGTAATCTATAAACGTCACCGACGTTCCAATTGAATTTCGAACTGAGACGTTACTAACAAAATTCTGTCTGTGGCAATAGGCTCGCTGCTCGTCTGACTTGGGTTTGGTAGCCAAAATTCCCAATGTATCTGGCCCCCCAAAGCGGCACTGTCTGCAAATGTAATGAGTTTCAACGTCGTAGCCTTGAACAAACCGATTGAGGTGGTTACCAAGAGTATGTTCTAGCGAATAAGTCGCACAACGGTCAAGTTGATTTGTAAATCGTTTGCATTGCGTAACAGCATTCTCCAACAAGTACTGCAGCCTGTGAATTTCTGAAGGCAGTTCGGGAGACTGGCCAATGAATCGTGTCCATGACGCCCGAAGGTTCTGAATCCCATTCTGAATTTCTAGCTCTTTGGAGGAGGCGTTCGGGCCAGTTTCGGTATCAGCCATTTCATCCAAATTTCCTGTCTCTGTGGCTGCGAGCGTGCGATAGCTGTGCTAGTGTGGAGATAATGTAAAAAAATTTGGAACGGCGGGGCGATTATCTGCACTTATCTCAACCTCATATCATCTTATCACGGCCACGTGCGCCCATTTAAATGCTAAAGACTTCCTTATCTACTACTAATAAATCATTCTTAAGTCTATTTTTTTCATGCAGAATCCTTGCAGAACAGAGTAAGGCCGTATCTAATAGCAATGAGATACTCGGTACAAGGAAAATGATTTCGGATGCAAGAGCCGAAAAGGAGAAAGACCTTAAGTACACTTTTGGTGCGACAGTATACTCACAAGAAAAGCAAATCATGCTGTCTGTACCTGAGAACTTTTTCCCTCTACCAACGACAACGCACTGTCACTTCGCAAGTACAGTGAAACACTGAACTATGGATGAAGTGACACTTATCAGCACGTGGTTGATACACCGCTCCCGCGTGAACTAGGCATCCATATACATTCAGCATGTGGTTGGTACACCGTTCCCGCGTGAACTAGGCATCCAGATACATCCTGCAATGCGAAGTACGATCCCTTATCGGCCGGTATATTGTGAGTCTAACCATATCTTATTCCTCTATCTCTCTAGCGCCGAAAACGTCTTCCAGGTTGATGTTTGTTGTACTGTAAAAGATTTCAAGTCGTGAATGTAGCTGACTGGTGTATTGTGTATCCATAGCATGCTGTCTCGAAACCACTTTGACACACGATTTGTCTCATACCCAGACTGCGAAAATTAATTTGCGGTCAACTGAGCGAGCACGCAAGCTCGGATAGAAATCTGGGCACTAGAGAAACAGCGGAATATCTCCGCTCAGTCCGCGTGTCATGTGCAACAGCTATTATAAACTGTACAGAGCCGCTCGGTCGCAAATTTAACCGCACTGAAAACCGCCAGCAAAAATGCGATCCCCATTCAGCCTGCAAATTTTACTCCGATTGTGGAGTATTATATGTCAAAATGTTGTACAACTACCTGCTCTTCTACATCTCGGTGCCCAATTTACAACATCTCTAAGACTGGTGGAGCGGCTGTACAGAGGGCCCAAGAAGAGCGAAAAATTCATAGTTTTTACACAGCTTTTCGATGAATATTAAAGATATCGCAACTAGCGACTAGCAGGGGAAATAGTACCTAGATATACAAATATAACTACAAATGGACAAATAGGCTAATCCGTGACTCGCCGTCCGCAACCCTAAAACATCCCCAAAATAACGAAGGTTCATCACCCTCCCTTCTTTTTCAAACGCCTTCTTCTCTCGCCCCCTATTCTCGGGCTTCCGCTCTTCCTATAAAGCTTTCATATCGACCACCCCAGGTATCCTAAACATGGGTGACTCAGCGACCGCCCTTGACTTTAGTGACGGGTGCCACTAACATTGCACCCTGGTCCACCCTTCTTCGCATTTTTTCTTCTTCTGCATGGAGTGAGTTTCCACCTCTTCGTTATTCCGCCCGGGCTTCATATCAAACCAAATACGTCATCCATCCATATCATTTTTCTCCTCCGTGTCCTCCTTCGAACCAATAGCTGTGGCGTGCGTCGAGCGCAGTGATGTAGGTGGTGGGGAGAGTTGTCGTGGCGCCATTTTCGGTCGCTCAAAAATCAGCTTAAAATCCATGTCGATTTCCATGTTGTCGCTCTCAGTTGCCTCCTTTCGCTTCGACATATTTTGTTTGAGAACTTGCGTGGCAAGCGGTGTCGCAACCCCTGCTTTACACTTGGGTGGAGGTGGCCTAATCGATCCTGCTTTCGTGAGAGTTTAGGTGGTGTGAGAATTTGCACTTCCTTCGCATCCCTGTCCGTAAATAGAATTACTAAACTTTGCGTTATATATGATCAGAGGGTGGCCGCGAAAAAAGTACGAAAGACAGGGATTAAACCCCTGCATGGCGCTAAATTTGCATTGCAGCTCAGCAGCCGCGCTTCGAGTGGAGTAGAGTTTTCCACGGGAAGCTTTTGGCCGATGGCAAACTCTGAGTTTGTGGAAGCTTTGGCTAATAGAACGCACTAAGTCTGTAGAAGCTTTGATGCTAACGTTGACGTAGCCAACCTACTTGTCTAAGTGCTGTTGTTGTTGTTTTTTCATACTGTATGCACTCTTAATACAGTATGACAGGACCTGATCTCCCCTCCGCCTCCGGGCTAGCCGGCTAGATGGCGGAGCTCCCCTCCGCTACCCTTCATCCCCGCTGACAAATGAAATCTCAAAGACAGACCAGAACCAGAGCAGAAAGACAAGAAGAAAAAGGAAAAGAAAAGAAAGGATATATGCCCGCAGCTGCCGCTCCCCGCACCTGAGTCCGCCTCCTTGCCCGCTCCATCCCTCCATTCACTTGGGTGGGAACTTCCCGACTTCAGTAGCCGCCAGGATGTCCATCACCGCTTGATCACACTCATCCCTAGAAAACAGCTCAGAGACCTGCACGTGTCGGCATCTGCCCGCTTTCCAGCCCGTCGCCTTTCCCACCACCTTCCATAGCATTTTTTGTTGGTCTCTCCACCAGCTGCAGTGGCGGAAGAGGTGTTCCCGCGTCTGGGCCGCCGTCCTGCCTCTGCCACCGCACCACCAGCATTTGTCGTCCTCTCGATGGCCAAACCGTTTTAGGTAGACTCCAGTGGGTGCATGCCCGGACATTAGTCTGTAGAACCTGGCGGCCAGCGATTTCGCGCTTGTCATTGGGATAGATCTCGTGGCCCCCGCCTTGCCCTTGAGTCTGTAGCTGAAGTGCTTGCTGCACTTGTCGGCTTCCCACTCCGCTTTGGCTGATGACCTTCCCTTGGAGATCCATCTGGCCATATTCGAGGCCGAGGTGTTTTGCCACTCTATCTCCGTGTCCCCCCTGGCCTCGCGGGCTACATTCGCCTGGCGGTCCGCTTCTTCGTTCCCGGGGATACTGGAGTGTCCCGGAACCCAGTGGATCTCCGTTTTGATGCCGTGGGCGAGGAGAGCCTGCGACCTTCGATTGATCCGTCTTGTCAGCCGCTGTCCCGGGCCTGGCTCCAGATGTGCCGTCCGCCGAATGGCTGCTTGTGAATCGCTGAAGACCGCCACCGTCTTCACCCCGTGTCTTTGCAGTGTTTCTCTGTTCTCAATCGTCTCCTCTAGCGCAAGTCCGATCGCCCACAGTTCGGCGTCGAAGACCTCCATTCGTCCAGTGCCCAGATAGCTGCGGCGGGACCTCCACTGGTCTCTGTGCTTGCATACTGCTGCGGCTCCCACTCGGCCATCATCTGAGCGCGATCCATCTGTCCACCACATCCAGACTCCCGCTCCTACTTTGGCCTCTTCTTCTCTTGCCCAGCGCTGCGCGGCTGTCTTGGCTGCGGTGGCGTCGTCCAGTATGACGGTTCTGACCACTGTCTCTTCGCCCGGGGCCGGCCAGCTCATGCCTTTGGGCGTCCGGCCCTGCTCGTGCTCTTTCTTCACTGCTCTGCATACCGGCGTCCCGGAAGAGGGGTTTTGGCGTAGTTTCCTTAGTTTGTTGCTGCATGCGTTTGCTATCCTCGCTGCAAAACGCTGCTGTCAGGACTCTAAGATTACTGGCGTGGGTGTAAGCCCTGAGTCTCTCATTAGTGCCCCCCGTGGGGCCGTGGGTAGCGCGCCCACGATAGATCTGGCTTGTCGATTGAGGAGAAGCTGGAGGTCGTCTCGTCTGCCTGCTTCACTGGGATCTCATCAGAGCTCGCTCCCATATAGCGCAACAGCCTGGATGCATGCTAACTGGACGGCCCTTACGCTCTCTGGTACTACCCCGTACGTCTTTGTGAGGGTTCGGAGTCTAGCTTCTGCTGCCCTGGCTTTCGTCATGCATCGGTTCTGGTGCTCCTTGAGCGTCAGGTGCGGGTCCATCCAAACGCCGAGCCAGCGTGTCGCCTGCCTGTTGAACCATATGAACCCGTCGCAGAGCTTTATCTTTGCTGTCAGTTTTGGCCGGAGGTGTTTCTTGTGGCCTCGTCTGCGGGTGAATAGTGCCGCCGCCATTTTTGCGGTGTCGAACTGTAGCCCTCGTCTGCCTGCCCACTCTATGCTCTTCACTGCGCATCTCTCAAGTATCATGACGACCTGATTGACATCGCTTCCAGTCGCCACCCAGCCGAGGACGTCCACGAAGGATAGCCCTTTGGCTTCTGATACATACTGTTCGACCCATTTGATCAGTCCTGAGTTATAGATCGCAAAGAGGATCGGTGACACAGGTGAGCCCTGCGGAACCCCTGCTTCTACTGGGTGTCTTTCCATGGCATTGCTTTCGATTATCATCTCCACCGCTCTTTCTGAGAGAAAGCTCTCCGTCCATCGTATAAGGTCTCCATCCATTTGCCTGACCTTCATTAAGTTGACTAGCCTTCCTTTTGCCACGCTTGGGAAGGCTGCCTAAATGTCCATCAGAAGCACGCCTGTTATCTGGCCATTCGTCCAGGCAGCATGAGCTCGGTCGACCATGATGGCCGCTGCATCGATGGCTGACCGCCCCTTCCTGCTTGCGAATTGTCCGTCGCTAAGTAGCCCCCTTCTCTCAGCCTCTTCTGACAGCAGCTCAGCGACTACTTTTTCGACCACTTTTCCCATGCAGCTAAGCAGTGATATGGAGCGGAAGGCCTTCAGCTTTGTATAGTCGTCTTTGCCAGGCTTGCGAATCACCACCCCGCTTGCCCGCTTCCATACCGCTGGGTGCCTTCCCATGCGAATGGCCGCCCTTGTCAGCCTCACGATCCTCTCTTTGTCCCACTTCCAGAGTAGCTGTATGGCGCCAAAAGACAGCTTGTCTGGGCCCGGTGCTTTTTTAACTGATTGAGAGTGTAAGGCTCGCTCAACTGCTTGCTCGGTGACGTGCGAATGTGCGCTCACCGCTGGTGGTAACTCGTAGTACTGGTCGTTGTCGTTCGGGGGGAAAGACTCGCGCCTCAGCATCTCCTCCTTCTCGGTGGCTGTGTTCCCCTGCTTGCCTTCTCTGTGCACTAGGGCCTCCACGGTCATGCCCGCCCGAGGGTTGGCGTATCGTGCTGCTCTCCACACCTCGGCTCCCCTGAGGTTCTGCAAGTACTCACTCCACATTTTGCTCTTGGATTGCCGAATCGATTTCTGGAGCTTTGCTTTCGCCCTGGCGGCCTCCCCCGAGTTCCGTCTCCTTTTTTCTCTTCCGCCCACTTTTCTTCTTTCTTTGATGTCGGCGTTCCACCACCTCTTTGATCTGGCGCAGATTCTGATCTTCTTTGCTGTGGCTTTGAGGACGCGGCTTATTGCTTCCTCACACCATGCGGCCTCATGTTCCACCTCGTCTGCTGTGCACTCTGCCCCCAGGTGAGCCCTCTCTTTCGCTAATTCCCTCCATAACTCCTCTGCTGCTTCCAAGTCCTCCTCCGTCATTCCAGCTAAGTTCCACCCTACTACCCTCTCGTGATCCGCCTCCTCCTGCCCGTCCGCTTCCACCTCCCATTCTACGACCTCGTGGTCGGATCCGGTGGCATGGTCATCCGCCAGTATGGTCCATCTCATTATCGGTCGGTTTGCCAAAGTCAAATCGATGACCAACTCGCCTTCGTGGTCCTCTCTTGTCCAGTAGTGTGTGGATCGGCCATCATTTCCAATTTTCAGTCCATTCTCGTCAATCACTCCTTCCCAGAAGGACGCATTCCGCTGGGCGCGGCACCTCGGGTCCCATCGACTGCTGTGGGCGTTAAAGTTTCCCGCGAGGACAGTTCCGCCCTGCCGAACGACACTCTGCCAGTTCACCTTTTGTGCCTGTCTCTCTCCCGACTGCGTGTCTCTCTGATCGTAAACGTTGACAATCCTCGTTATCTTCTCCCCCCTCCTCCTGACGTCAGTGACAATAACATCGTCGTGCGCTCCCCTGCTTAAATCCGTCCGCTCATCAACCACCAGACGGCTCCCCTTTTGTATCGCCGTCCACACTCTTTTTCTTTTTCTTATTTCATATGCTGAATGGCTGATCCCACAGCCTCCTCTTTCTCTCGGTGGCTCCTGCAAGTACACTACATCTGCCTTACGTTCGACTCCCGTCTCCAGCGCCGCAATGGTCCACTCGTTAGACCTAGCGCAGTTGTGCTGGATCGCTTTAATCATTGGCGGCCAGGGCTCCCATTTCAGTCTCGGCTCCAATCTCAGTTTCGGTCGCGGTCGTATTCGCAGTCTCGGTCATCGTAACGTCTTCCGCCTCCCCTGTTGCCTCCTTTTCCCCCACGTCCTCCATCTCCGCCTCACTTCCACCCCCTCCCCCTTCCTCTGCAGCCCCCTTGGGTCGAGGACCAAGCACCACTCTGTTTGTCCCCGATGCCACATCAGTGGCTGCATTCGTGAATGCCCGCTGCCCTATCATCCTACTCTGCCGCGCCGCCCTGGTGGCTTCGGCCTTCTTCGTGCATCTGTTGCTGAACGCAATGTGCTTTCCTTTGCAGTTGGGGCACATCTCCAGTGTGTGACCGCAGAGTGATCACTGCTTCGCCGTGCATCCCACCACGTTGCACTTGTGGTCTCTTGTCCGGTGATGGCCTGAGCAGTAGCCGCACGTGGGCTTGTTGCCGCACTTGTTCTCGATGTGACCCCATCCACAGCAGAGCTCACATCTGCTGTCAGGGCCCTGGTTCGTGTACACTTCGACTCGGTACCACACTCCCGCCGCCTTGATGCCCTTCTCGACCAAAACCTGTGCCGCCTTGCTCCCCTTCACCACAAAGACAACCGATGATGCGGCCATCTCTCCGTTCTGCCTCCTCTCCCTGATGGTGCGGGGGTTCGCCAGCCACCGTACTTGGGTGGGGACTTTTATGCCTTCGTTCTCCGCTTCAAATTCCTCTCGCATCTTCTGCAGGCCTTCTGTGCCTTTTCCCATGAACCGGACGAGGGGTACTGCATGGATCTTTAGCCTTTCCCAGGTTTCGTTTTCTTCGACATCCACGACTCCTCTATCGACCGTCCTCGCTGCCGTGATGATGATGTCGCGGTACTGCATAGCCATCTCCGCTGTCGCATTCGGGTGCGTGATCGCAGTAATCGCGCCCTTGGCATTCCTTTTGGCGTTCATGATCCTAATGTGGGCCGGTGCCTTCTGGTGGAAGAGCGCTGTGTTGATCGCTGACGTGATTTCCTGGTCCATTTTATTGGAGAGCGGTACGCTCTCGTCTCTTCCTAATATAAGGCGTCTGTCTGCCATGCTTGATCCAGCCGTCGGGGTGGGGCCTGGGCCTGGGCCTGGGCCGACGGGTGCCCTCTGACTCTTGGCTCGGGGTGGGACAGTCTCCCACCGTCTGGTGGGTGTGGATGCTGGCTTTGGTTTGGGCGCTGGCTGCGGTTTAGGCTGCAGATTGAGCTGCAGTTTGGGCTCGGGCTTCGGATGCTGCTGCGGCTGCTGGCGCTCCTCTGGTCCCTCTTCTCGCGTCGTGTCTGCATGTTGGGAGGCCTCCAGCCCCCCACCGTCCGTCCTCGCAGTCATTTCTCTTTCTCTCTCTCTCTCCTCCTGGCCTTGTGCTACCCCTTTCATGGTCTTTGCGATCATGTTCGTGATGCCCGCCCCCCACACCTTGTCGTCCTCATAGCAGGCGTCCCACTTCTGCTCTCTCTCCTGCATCCACATCATCATTGCCAGCCGCTGTGCCTCCTCGCGGGCTGCCCGGGCTTCCACCAGGTTTGCGAGATGTCCAACTGTTCGGTGCAGCTGCGTCAGTTCCTGTGCCTACTGTCATATCGTCCTCTCCATGCGGCGCCTCCAGTCGCTGGGGGCCACCGGGGCCTCGCTCCTCCTTCTCTGTTTTCCGTTCTCGTTTCTCTCCACTGGCTTAAATATGCCTGCACCTGCAGTCTCCGCGGCGATGGCTGTCGCCGTCGCCATCTCCATCGCCACATCCATGGGCGCGTCGCTCCTCCCATTTTCAGCTCCTCCCGAGTCCAGGTCACTCCTCCCGCTCACTCTGAATTTGGTCATCACTTCTGTGAGGCGAGCCTCTTAGTCGTCGTCGCTCGCTCGTTGGTCGACGCGTCGCGTCAGTCGCGTTTTCTGCCAAGCCTTTACGCGAACCCACTCCGTTGTGTGGATTCCTGTGCGCGCCCTCCTCCTGCGGTCTCGCTGGTGCTGGGACGCTCGCTTCGGGGTCAATTCGACGTCTAGAATCGATTGCCGCCGTCCGTTTTTTAATTGCTATCGTTGTTGTCGACTTATCGCGCTTGTAATGTGATAAAAAACCGCCACTGTAACTTCCTTGTCTAAGTGCTTCTGGTACTATGATCACCATCACCGACACATCGCCATGGCCATCATCACCATGGCCATCATCACCATCAGGCCCGGGCCGAATGCGCACACATACGCCCACAATCGGTGGGAAGCGGGCAGCAGATCCCACAGGAAAATCTGAGTCGGAGATCTGCTCTCCCCAAGATCCAATTGTCTACCTTTCCTGCAGAATGTAAGGCTGCAATTGTCAACACCATGACCCTGAGGCATCGTGAGATCTCATCGCGGTTGCCGCGCTAAAAATAAGGTTCAGACTATGATATCGACCGACGTCATGATTTCGGCCGCCGCCACCCGCCTCCCGCCATCCGCCTCCCGACACCCGCCTCCCGGTACCTGGCGCCTGCAACTCAGCAAGTCTCTAGATCGAGCACCGAGGAGCATACATGGGAGCATATAGTCAAGTGAGATTGGGGGTGTCTTGCCTCCGGAGAGTATAATTGGGAGCGTGCTTGGAGTGTGCTTGAGAGCGTCTTCAGCGCTTACTTGGGAGCGTACAGTCAAGCAGGCTGGTATTGTGTCATCGAGCGCAGTTAAGAGCGTCCTTGAGAGCATGCTCGGGAGTGTACTTGAGAACGTACGCGGAGGTGTACTTGGGAGTGTCTTAAGAGCTTACTTAGGAGCGTATAGTCAAGCAGGCTGGGAGTGTGCCATCGAGTGCAATTTGGAGTGTCCTTGACAGCATGCTTGAGAGTGTACTTGAGAACATAATCGGAGGTGTACTTAGGAGCGTACTCGGAGTGTACTTGGGAGCGTCTTGAGAGCTTACTTGGGAGCGTATAGTCAAGCATGCTGGGAGTGTCATCGAGTGCAATTGGGAGTGTACTTGAGAGCGTGGTCGGGAGTGTGCTTGAGAGCGTCTTGAGAGCTTACTTGGGAGCAGTGTTCTCAACCGTCCCGTCCGTCCGAGATTTCTCCAGGACGGACGGACGGCGCCAAGGCCGTCCGTCTCCGTCCTTCCTCAAGACGGACGGAATGTCGGCCGTGATCCACCGTCATCGGGCGGTTACTGTATATCTTTAGACTAAACCCAATCAAGCCCGATAATGTTATACAGGCTTCGGAATGTATGAAATCCTGGTGCAGAGGGCGTAATCTTTGGAGAAACAGAGTCAGAAATAGTATGGATGGAGCAGATGCTCACAGGTCTCGCATCACGGTCAGAATAGTAATTGAAATGATTTTCTTATAATTTTTGTTATGTGCGCTAAGACTTCTCCGTCGACGGCCGTCCTTTCCGTCCGTCACCGTCCAGCCTCAAAAAGACGGCGCCGTCTCCGTCCTGCTTTCGGACGGACGGATTCTTGCCGTCCGTCCCCGTCCTGACCAATCCCGGACGGACGGGACGGTTGCGAACACTGCTTGGGAGCGTGCAATGAAGTGCATTTGGCAGTTTTGTTGAATGCAGCATGTTGTATAGTATCGAGCGCACATAATCGCATGCGTATCATAGTAATCTAGTCAACGGGCAGGTCCATACGACCTCATAGTGCCACGCGTCAAATATGCTATGGATTACCGTCCCAGAAACAGCTTCTCTATGAGTTACGCGTCGCGTAAGGTCATTTTTCCAGGTGTTGCCATAGCAAGACGATGATCCCGATCAGTTCAGTTAAAGCCTCTAAGTGATAGATTAAGGTAGTGGTCCATTCATCATTCATTCAATACTTTACCCTCTTGCTACACGCCATGGAGCAAGCAAACAAACAAATCAAAAAAACAAAGAAATATATAATTAAAGAAACAAACAACTCGCAATGTCTGTTATATTCTTAAGACATCTCTATATAATAGGTCAGAAGGGACAGATTACCACCATAATCTCAAAACACACCTAAAATTGACCTGCAATTACTATACACACATTGCGTGAGGCAACTACATAGGCTAGTCTGCAGTTTGTGTTTGCATCAATATATAAGGCAGATTGTAATTAACCTGGGGAAAAGCATACATGCCAAACAGTGCAAAGGTATAAAGATAGGAAGTATACAGTTGCCCATCTGACTTCGTGTAATCCTCAAGATAAGTTTAGTAGTAAGGTTATAGGCACATTTCTAAGTGCCATAGAGGTAGTCTATATACACCAGCACTTATCTGGGTTACAGTCATGTATTGCTGTTACACTGGGTAGTTAGTTAAAGTTTGTAAAAGTATGTAAACCTACCATTGACTGTAGATTTATGGGATAGTAGTATCATTGCATACAAGAGTGTGTGAGGAAATTTGGAGAAGTAAGTAGTACGATACTCAAGACGGAGGCTATCTTTACATAGAGTGACTAGTCAGTTCACGGAGGCCCACAGTTTGTAAGGAAACTGGTTCGTTCTGGAAGTGTGGATACCACACCTCCATGAACAGACTGGTTCATTCGCCGAGTCAATCAAAAATTATATATATACTCGAGGGATGCTCTGTACGCATATATATGCCCATGCATGAACATACACCCAGCTAGCCCTCTCAAGCTAAATGTGGTCAGCCCAACTGAGTAACTTCAGCCCAGCGTAATAAAGTACGTGGTGCAACTAAATACCATACGCACAAATCTGTGATGCAAATTATCTATGCGTACACTAGTTCTGTTCTTATGTGAGTCATCGATTCTGGCTTCAGGTCTTGTAGTGTGGACCGCGGGATGCAGACGGGACGGGAATGCCGTGCTAAAACCGTTCCGTCTATTGACTGCAGGGGGGATGGATGCCAACAAATTGAGATATCTTTCAAAAATTGGAAATAATTGCAAATTACTCCAACCACACATTAGAGAGAAGATCAAAGACTGCAGTGTGATAGATAACGTCAAGGCTACCTGTCAATAAAAAATCAAGTCAATTGTGCAATTTGAGGAAGTTGAAAATGTGGGTGAGAGTCTTTGTGTAATTCAAAACGCGGAAGCGAGATGTCCAATTCACATACACGCCGGTAAATGACCTTGCGCGACCTGACAAGTGTTTCTCAGTGCTTGCAGGGATTCCCGCGGGGAACAGTATACCGCTTGTTGACACGTGCTAGTTGCTGTGGGGGCGGAGACTCGGTGATCGTCTCATGTGTACTACAATCACGTGCTTGATTTAGATCGTTTCCTGTTTTTATCAAACATTCCCACGACTATCTACCAATCCTTGTCGCACACAGTAGCGCCCGAGTGGCTATACTATGTACAAAGGCCAAAGAAAACGAGAAACGTGGATATGAGAAGCAATCGCGTGATCTCGGGCAAGGTCCTCCGCTGCGTCAACATCTCTCCATCAACGATGCGTCACGGTAACCATAAGAGCACTACCGGATCACCCAACACTTCCCCACGCCATGTGCAAATAACTTCGCCTCTCACGCTGGCCCCCACCACCGCTGTCGTAATCTTCTTCTCCGTCGAAACTAAGTTCTCTTTCTCTTGCCTTGATTAATCATGCTCCCACCCGAACACGCGACGCTCCGGTGGTACCACGACCCCATAACTCTGCTTCCCTGCACAAATGCACCAATTCCCTTCTCGGGTAGCTGCGCAATTTTCCGGTGCCAGTTCGTCCGTCTCCTGAGTGTAGGCCTGCCGGGCAATGTCTTTCCCGTTCTGCATCGTCGCAACAGCTGCATTTTTAAAACTTTTCGTCTGAATCCTGCGGCTCGCATCTGCTTTTCTTGCAACTAATATCACAAACTCTCGTACACCCGTCCTCGATTCCCGATTGCGACACCGTCACGCACGAATATCCCACCTACGCAGGCTTAGCTCCACCATAACTGTTTCCCTTAGATCTTGCGCACCACAGTTCCGCAGTGTTTCTTCGCCACTCCATTCGACGCACTCCTTCGGCAGTACAACTGAAAGCGGTAACCTTGGACCGTTACCACCAGTATTTCCAACCGTCCATCCCGACTACAGTTTTTCGGGGCCCGACATCGTCGTCCTGCCTGGGGCATGAGTATGGAGGGACTGGTTCGTCCCATGCAAAAATCTCTCGGACTAGGCCTAGTATAGATGGCCGTAGTCTCGACCAGGTTTGCTTATAGCATATCCAGCTCGGGAATGAGGTTTCCGGACACTGCATCGCGGAAAAGACCTTCAGCTGAGATGAACTTGTACCGAATCAAGGATTTTAGACTTCATTAAATTGAACAACAATTTCTTTCCGGGGGGCAATTAGTGGACTCTAGGGCCTGCAGTTCGGTAGTCTTGTCATGAAGTGCCCTGGTCCGTCCAGTCATTGAGCCCCGAAAACTGTAGCCCAGTCTCGGGTAAGGCCTTGGACGGACGGGACGGAATATTGGAATGCCTGCGTGGTAGAGGTTCGTTATGGCCAAGGGGCCACTTGGCAAGAAGCAGGAGTGCTTCAACATACTTCCACTTGTGGGTCGTGCTCTGTGAGAGCAGGCGAGAGCATCCAACCCAGACCATATTCAGCTTAGAATCGAGCTTGCTCTAGAATATAGAACCGCCAGCATGTTTGTGTCGAAGTACGATAACACAGATGATCGTAGTGCACCCTTTCAAGCACATCCTGGCGTATAATTCCCATTCTGGTAGCTCTAAATCTTCGAAAGCATTCCCTAACTGCGTGGGCTTTTGCAGGTTGCTACCTAATGCTTTCGATTGCCCACGCCATCCCAGGGTGCCACTGTCCGGTGAACTGGAAACTCCATCAGTTTTCTGAAATCTTTGGCCGACCGTACGGGCTGCCTAACTGTGTGAAAAATACACAATACCTAACCGCTGAAGTGGCGCGATTACGACCAGGTATCCAAACGGTCGCCCGAGACTGGCTTCATTCGGGCCCGGAATTGGCGTCTCTGTTGAAATAGTGATGCTAGAGAAGCTTGATTGTATATTATCTAAGAGGGCTACAAGGCCATATATATATGAGAGTACAAGTGTGAATGCGTGCGTACGCATCTATGTATAGACCCTTCAGGCCGACAGCAATCTCCGGTCATACGAGACTCACTTCCGGCCATACGATAGTCATCTCCGGCCATAAGATGGCAGAGACCTATCATGCAATAGTCTCGACTGGGGCATAGATTCAGCAGAACTGGTCCGTCCCGGGACACAATTCCATACCAAGGGCCCTGTATATATGCCAGTAGGCTGCCGCCTGAATGCCAGATGGCCTGAAAACATGGGTGGGCCTGAAGGTAGCCCGAAAAAAACTCAGCAGCTTGCCCTAATAATAGTGTAAAACCGCTAGTAGCCTGAACTGGCTTGTAAAAATAGGGATAATGAAGTGAATAACTGTGAACAGTACCGTACACTATAAAATAGCATCTCAGCTGTTTTTAAGCAATACTCTGCTGCACTTAGATAGATAGAATTCGTATTAATACCTTCTACCTTACAGCGAGACTGTAGGGCCCGGTGGTCATTTCATACTTCATTCTTTGCCCTAGTCTCAGACGACCCTCTACGCGGTGACCGAAAATCATAGTCTTGGCCGGGGCAAACTTTTGCCCGCACGGAACGAGTTCAACGGACTATTCGGATGCCTGATTACTACAGAGGCGATATTGTCAAAATAGCAGTGAAGGTGTTATGCGGCAGTCGTATTGCACGGCGATGAAGAGCTTAGAAATGCGTTTCCTACACCCCCCTATGGCGACGTTTTTAGTTTTGCAGATACTAAACTCAGCGACCGGTCATCCCTGGTGAATATTTTGGGGTGGAAAGGGTTTCTTGAAACAAATGCAGGATTTTGTAGGTGATAACGAGCGAATGTGGCAGGAGATTTGCTAGGGAAGAAGGAATACATCGTTGTGTAATAGTTAACGAACATATCACCGAGAGTGTCGGCTTTTCATACCTTCGAGAGATTGCGCGGAATCGATCAAATTAACCGCCCAAAATCATTTTGCCGTATCAAAATCCTAACTCTAATACTGCTGTCACCCTTCATATTCCTGTATCCCACCTCAAAACCTCTACCGTACCTCACCACAAATCACCCCGAACCCCTCGAACATAAAAACATGTACAACGGCTGCCCCACCAGTATCCAACGTGTCTTCAACAGCATGTTCTTCCGACTCATGAATTAGCTTCTCTATATACTCTGCCGGTCCACTCATATCCAAAACCTTCGAGCAGGCCGTGTGCAACCTCAATTGCCATGGTTCAGGTAGGTGGAAGTCATCGCTTAAGTAAACAACAAAGTAGATGCGTTTGCCAGAGGTGATGTGAGCAGCTGATTAGGCATACGGAATGCGGCAAGTTGTACGTGTTGGCACGGGATTTGGCCCGATGGCTTCTGTGGCGTTTGGGGGCTTACAGCCCCCAACGGCCTAAGGCTGCGGGCATGAAGCTGGAAGCTTGCGGCTCCGATGGGCCGCCACCAGCCCCCATGCCGAAGAGTAGGACTAGCCCCGGCAGTGATGCTCGGCATTGGTCTCCGGACGTGATATCCGGCTTCGCCGAGTATGCCCTCTTCTTTCCAATATATATTTACCTATCTTTTTCTCTCTTTGTTCTTTACACAATCACTTTATACGATAGTCAATTCAGTATCTCTATTCGTACTCGATTGATCTCAACAGTACATGCGCGGTTCATTGTAAGGGAATGTTAGCGGTAAACATCTTTTCAAAAGAGCGGAGTCCGAGCCGGAACTTCGTTGAAAACAGCAACTTTCCAACATTTGATACAGGTCGAATTGCAAGGCGATAGCGTTGTATAAACTCTCAATTAAACGCCTTCGAGAAGTATTTGAGGAACAAACACCTCCAACACCTGCCAATTGAATGTGTTACGCTTCAAACATTTTGTGTGCCACAACTGTTGATGCCTTAACGCAGCTCACCCACGTCTTGAACTTCTAAACAGTGTTCAAAACGGGTTGTTTTTTGGGCTCTGTGACGGCCAGGCCGGGCCTCGAATCTCAAAGCCTGAGCGGGCTGGGCTTTAAAATGAAAAGCCCGCATGCCTTGCCAAAGCCTGCGGGCCGGCCTGCATATCTGAATCATGGAAAATAAGGTAAAAACTTCATTCGGCGACGATATATCTCATTGTTCTTAGTGGTTCGAGGAAAATAATTGCTATTATTCGCGCTCGGTAACAAATTTAGGGTCGTCATGTCTCATCACTCGGCCCACGGGCTTCCTGCGGTGTTACAGATGTACATGAGCCGGAGCCCACGGGTTTGTGACTGCTCTTTTAGACTTCATACTCTACTCTTTTCTTCCATACTATCTTGGATCTTTAGACTTGTACGGTTATCGCACCATAGTCAATACACACGGTTCTCCCCAACTTCCATATCGTAACATGCGATGTTACAGATGTACATGATGTTACAGATCTGACATACGGCAGCTGCTGCAGGGGCTGATGCCTCCTCTATATATCTCGAGTCTTTCTCCTTCTCTCTTCTCTATACTACGGTCTATGCGCACGGTTCTCCCTATATCGTAACATGCGGCCGGCCGGACTTCTGCTTTCAACGCCCGCACTAAGGGCGGCCGGCCGGGCTTTCTCTAAAGCTTAAGGGCCGGGCCTGAAAATGTCAAAGCCGGCCCGGCCCGGCCCGTTTCGAACACTGCTTCCAAATGCTGGATCACCAGCATCCTGACTTCCCGAGCCGCCATCTGCTGTATTCAAAATAATCGCGTGTCAATCCTTCCTGTTACTAAGTGTATTAACTCATCGCCAAACATAATTTCCGTAGATTGGGGAGGTTTCAGATCTCAGTTGGGCGCGATGGATGGGGATTCGAAACGGAGGCGACGATTGAGACGGTGGTGTAGGTGTTTCGTTGTTGTTGTTTATTCATACTGTATACACTCTAATTAGAGTACAACAGGTACTGGATAGTGTAGTCGGCTCGAAACCTCTCACCATCGAAAGATATGCCAGAAGCGGTGTCGAGCGAGGTAGAGTTTTTGTCGTAGGCTTCCAAGATGCGGAGAAGATCTCGCTGGCTTCTCATATATCGTTATGAGAGGCATCAGGTAGTCGAGCGCGGAATTGAATAAGAAGATGCGCCACTGATGGTGACGGGGAGTGAAGGGTAGCGAGAGATTGTAAGAGAGGATCTAGGAATGTATTGCTACTCAGCAATTAAGGTGGTGTAATTTGGTTAGCGATGCGGTCATTGTTCCTTGAGGAAGTTCGGAGATCCGTGCTCATCGGCGGAAACATTAACCCTAACCCATATTCATCATATCTCACGCCATCATTGAGATGCGTCGCTGTGCAGAGTAAATCAAAATTGAAAACTGAAGCCAGGTGAGTGGACCCGCTTTGACAGCGTCTTAATTGCAACGACAATACTTCCACCCGTCATTCTCAACCTCAGCTATCAGAAGGAAATTGACATGGCACAGACGTCTAGGCCAAGTTGCGCGTAATATCCTTCACCCAACTTGTTGTTCGAAATTTGTAGCTTGCAGGTCCATCAAGAATACTTGCTGTGATAGCACATATCTAATATAGACAATGATCAAGATAAATTATATTCTCTATCGGATACGGATTACAGGGCTGAGAAGTTCGTTGTATGTAATGCGAAACCATTGGCGGTATATGATGTCAGCAATTCCGGCAATGATTTTGCACTTCTTGGTTAGTAGCCGACAAAACTTCCACTAGTAGGCTCTAGTGACGGCGGTGATCCGGCCACACAAGAACAGCCAGCTTTTTAAGTTCAGTGACGGGTAAGTTCCATGATGCAAGTGTCATACTATAAGGAGGCAACTTTTCCAGACCCGATACATCATATATAGGAGGCCACAATTACATATCTCCAGTACCAATCACTGGTTTGTATATCTCTCACTTGCGGTGCTCCATTGTACATGCAGCTTGGTATAAATGGAAATGTCCTGAGATGGTCCCCGAAATTGATTAGCTCTTTTTACAGTCATTAGATTTTCCCTGAGATAGTGAGTCTTTTGAGTAACAATCCGCAGAACAAAATTTGGCGTAGCTCGATACGTACAGACTTAGGCAGGGTGGAAGGAAGTACTCGCATGCTAAGTAATATCTTTTCCACTTCACATGACTGATATAATTAAATTCTCAGTGACGTATATCATGCTTATACATACCTGCAATGGGGGTGGGCCGAACCTTAACTCAAGCTTTACCAAGTACCAATTTCCGCATTCCCGTACTCGATCAATCCTTGTGTCAGAATATCTGGATTTTTCAGCTGTGCTAGGACTGCCACTGGCAGACCTCCTAACAGTCTTAGCAGTATACTTGTTCCTAGGAGTGAACCAGTGCAGAAGGCCGTTCGTTCTTGGCAGTGCAGTGTAGGTTGTAGAGCTTCTCAGTTCGGTAGAGTACAATTTGGAATTTGGAGATAAACTAGTATATCATGGTGCTTAGATATATGAACAATATGCCGAGGAAAGACTCTGTATGTGCGTGGTACAAAATAAGATCTGAAGTGCTGCAGACTTTATACAAGCTCTCTGTAACCGGGGCAGACATCTCCTGTACATATGACCAGTCTTTCTCCTTCTCCTCTTCTCTGTATACCATATTCTATCAGTGTTCAAAACAGGCCTGGCCAGGCCAAAGCCATTTTGTCGGGCTCCGTGAGGGCCAGGCCGGGCCTCGAATCTCAAAATCCGGGCAGACTAGGCTTTAAAATCGAAAGCCCAGAGGCCGTACCAAAGCCCAGAGGCCGGCCTGCATATCTGAAACATGAAAATCAGGCGCAAAACCCCATTGGACGACACTATATTCCACTGTTCTTAGTGGTTCGAGGAAAACGATCGCTATTATTAGTGTTCGGTAACAAATTTGGTATCGTCATGTCTCATCACTCGACCCGCGGGCTTCCTGGATACTGCACAAATAGATTTCGGCCTTCGTATAGCCGGAGATTGCTGTCGGGCTGATGGCATTCCACCGGATCTATACATAGATGAATGCGTACGCATTCGTACATGTCTACCATATATATATAGCCTTGTGGCCCTCTTAGATAATATACAATAAAAGCTTCTCTACCATCTTTACTATCTCTACTTTGAACACTTCGGGCGGCCGGGCCTCTGCTTCAGAAGCCCACGATGAGGGCAGTCGGCCGGGAGTTCTCAAAGCCTGAGGTCCAAGTCTGAAGAAGTCAGAGCCGGCACGGCCCGGTCCGTTTCGAACACTGTCTAAGTCTATACACCCTATTCTCCCCTCAACAGTATGTATTACGATATGAAGGGGCACCCTATTCTCTCCTCAACAGTATGTGTTATGAAATGAAGGGGAAACGTGTGCGTCTATAGGCCCATACGGAGAAGAGAAAGTGAAAGACTTGACTTATATACAGAGAATCTTCGATGCAAACTTTGATGCCTTTGCCACCCTACACTCGCCACCCCCGGATATACAACAGCGCGTAATATACAACGTAGAGTGACAGATCATGCACACGTGACAGCCAATACTAGGTAAAGAGCATTATGTACTAGTTTAATCCTGTTAAACAGTTCAAAGCAGTATACACAGTTTACCAGTTTCTAACCGGTTTAAAAAACTAAATCTGCAAGCGGTTTAATTCCAATTATTAAAAAGTTGGTATAAATAATATAGTGCAGTTCTGTGCCAATTTTCCAGCCAGTTTCCACAGTTGAGAGACCAGTCACTCACCACCTTTGATTTTATTCTTTGCGTCGTTTGGCATATGGTATGGTAGAGTATATATTTTCAAGAAACGGAAACAGCATGGTCCAGCTTGACTGAGGGCTAGTGGAAGCGAATTGGCGGGTGGGAATTGACCGACGGCTAGTAGGGGCGAGCAGCAATGGCCATCGGCTGGCAAGGGCGAGCAGCAATGGCCATCGGCTGGCTAGGGCGAGCAATTTGGCCGACGGAAGGGACGGAAGATGGTGGCCGAAACCTTGAGCTTGAGCTAAAAGTTTAAGCTTGAGCAAGAGCACGGGCCCGGGCCGCAGCAAAGCACGAGCACAACCAAGAGTCGGACCAAGCGCCAGAGCCAGTGCTCCGCCAGAGCTCGAGGTTTTTTGCGCCAGAAGCCTAGGGATGGGAGGGAAGTAAGGAGGCCAGGAGCGAAGGAAAGGAGGTATATAAAGAGGAGCGGAGCGGCAGTGGTTGAGGCAAAGCAGCGCGTCCAGCTTCAAAAACCCGCCCACCCGCACCCCTACATATACCGAAGGCAGCCCTGTATGGTTTTCGACTCTAACACCCAGTGAATTGGCTTCCGGCCAGGAATGGGAGAGTCCAGGTGGAGCGGCGGCTACAGCGGCGGCCTCCGCTCCCCCCAGGCGGCACCTCTGTTTTACGCGTTGTTTACTGTTTCGTTCTGGTCTGATTTTGTGACGGTTCTAGCGTGGGAATGGTTTTGTATATGAGAAAATAAAAGCACATACGAAGGGAAGAGCGAGTCCACTAGTTCGCCGACTTTTGGGGTGTCTAGATAAGCTGTATCCAGCCCAGCCAGCGCACAGTTGGCATTTCCTGCGGATTCCCAGTATGCTAGTCTCTACCATCTCCAGCCTGCTCCAAGTTGGCCCATCTCCCTGTTCCCGGGTGTACTTGACTCTAACTTGCTCTAAAAATTTGAGATTAGCTAACCGCTTATGAACTGCATAGCAAATTCATGATCTGAAAACGCAAGTATTTAAGGTTGTCGAGTCAAGGATTTGAGGTCTAACAATCATCACTACTTGAGAAATATTGAGGGAGTTGGAATGGTTGAATAGTGAAGGGTTTGGTTTAGGCTTTTTAAGAGTCCTTCCTGGGTGGGAGGATGTTTATGCGATCCCGGGCTTCGACTTTTCGTGTGGAAGATATTTGGTCTAAGGGACTACTAGATCCGTATATAAGCCGAGTGATGGTTGCGTGACGCAAGTGATGCAGCGATGGCTGGCCTTCACTCGGATTCATGCTTATGCATGCCTGTTACAAGGTTCCAGTGCCCAGCACTTGAACACGAGAGTTGCATGCTAAGTAATCTGTTACAAAATGAGTGGTTTTTAATGTATAAAACTCCATCAGCAAATGCAATTTAGTCTCCGGGAGACCCTGAGAGTGTCTGAGTAGTCAGAGCATAATCCTACAATTGACAAATCTCGGAGCTGAATGGACCACTGCAGTGGCCTCCAGGAGCACTTAGGAGGGCTGGTGACAAATCTGCGAGCACATGGGAGCGCGGGCGACAGGCCTGGGGAGCACCTGGGAGCACCTGGGAACGCTGGCGACAAGCCTGGGACCACGTCCAAGCGCAGTAGAGCTGCATGGGAATACCGACATATTCTTTGGGAACGCTGTCAGTGCACTTGGAAATCGCTTGAGCGAGAAAACTTAGTTACTACTCGTAGTTGAACGATTTTAAAATTCATGCATTCAGTTTGTATTCTCATCTATTTATCTATGTACACACGGTCAATCTGGGTAGGCTACAGACGGTACTCGAGCGCACTCCGGGTGCACCAAGAGACAGCATTCCAGCACACTTAGAGATTGCGATCGAGTGAACATGGAGGTGTACTTGGAGATGGTGCTGGCTGTACTTAGAGATGGCGATTGTGCGAACTTAGAGATGCACTTGGAGGCGGTGATAGTGCGAACTTGGAGGTGTACTTGGAGGCGGTGATCGTGCGAACTTAAGAGATGCACTTGGGGGCTATCATCGTGCGAACTTGGAGGCGTACTTAGAGGTGCCTTGGGGCGGTCGATCGGGAGGCGGTCGATCGGGAGTGAGGCGCGACAGGAGCTGAGACTCTATTCATGGGTTGACGTGTAATCGTGGGAATGTGACGAGCGCTGACTTTACCTTGGTGCTCCTATGGCTGGAGGGGTTAACTCATAATCGTGGGAATGCAGGGAGACTGAAATGGTCGGAGACGGTTGATCTATGTCCTCGATGTTAACTCATGATCATGGCATGGGGAGGTGGAGAGGGATGACTTAACTACATGTTCTCAAGTGATGGTGGAGTTGTGGACTAGAAAGAGAAAGATGGGAAATGGAGATGGGGACGATATGGGAGGATATCGGAAATAAGGGGTACGACTGCCGGATTGGGTACCGTACGTGCCGGATCAGGTTTAGTTCCTGCCGAATCGGGTTTGGTAAATTGATTTTGGCACACGAAATTCTCAAGTTCCAGTTTCTCAAGATGATTTCCCCATCGCCATCCCCCATCTCTCTCTTTCTTGTCCACAACTGTACCATCACCTGAGAACACAAAGTTAAGTCATCCCTCTCTACCTCCCCATGCCATGATTATGAATTAACATCGAATACACAGATCAACCGTCTTTGACCAGCTCAGTCTCCTCTCTTGGCACACCTTGTTATGCTTTACGCTCTCTACATTCCCACGATTACGAGTTAACCCATGAATAGAGTCTCAGCTCCCGTCGCGCCTCTCTCCCGGTCGACCGCCCCAAAGGCACCTCTAGGTACACCTCTAAGTTCGCACGATCACTGCCTCCAAGTACACCTCCCAAGTTCGCACGATCACCGCCTCCAAGTACATCTCTAAGTTCACAAGATCGCCTTCTCTAAGTGCAGCCAGCACCGTCTCCATGTGCACCTCTAATGTCGCTCGATCACCGCCTCCAAGTTCGCTCGATCACCGTCTGCCGAGTTCGCTCGATCATCGTCTCCAAGTACACCTCCGAGTTCGCTCGATCGCCAATTTGATCACCGTCTGCGGGTGCACCTCCAAGGTTGCTCGATCACTGTCTGAAGAGTTCGCTTGAGCACCATCTCCAAGTGCATCCTGGAGTTCACCCGATCGCCATCTCCAAGTACACTGTTAAGTACGCTCGAGCACAATGTCCAAGTGCACATGTGCCAGCCCAGATCGACCGTGTAAATATAGATAGATATAGATAGTTAAAGAATACGTACCATATTATCTTCGCGATTGTGAAACACAACTATCTCAACGAGACGAATATAGACGAAATGATTAGTGCTTACAAAGCTTTGGGAACCACCGGGAGAATACAGTACCAGGTTTGAGATACTCCGGGAGACCTACGCAGAGGTCTCAGCAGTTCCGAAATATGACTATCCTATAAGTCAAATTTTGTGGCATTCTGAATGCACCTCCACCGCTGCAGGAGCTTCAGGAGCACCTGAGAGTCTGTTGGTGCATCTGAAAGCACTTCGCTTAGCTTCAGGAGGGCCTGGGAGCAGTTGGAAGCATCTGGGAGCACCTAGTTGACGAGGGTTCCTGGGAGGTTATTATATGGCTTCCGGACCGTGATATCCGACATAAGGGCGACAGCCTCCGCCAGGACCCACTAAATCCATCAATGGTCTCAACGGTTCGGTGAGTGAACCAGTTCAGGCGTTGAAGTTTTGGAGGTGAACCAGTTCGAACCACGAATCAGCAGCCCAGAGCCAATAGCAAACCGGTTCGAACCAGTCCCATTGCGGTTCAGCTAAGCCCCGAGCAACAGTTCCGGACACTAGTATGCCAGCGATATGGATGAATAGTATCTTTTCCACTGTACTATCATACATTCCATGAGTAGTACGGGATTGAATATTATGGAATTCCCTGAATAGCTGTCACCGCAACTGAATCGTTAAGGCAATTTGCGAGATTAGATGCGAAGTATATGTAGTCATAATATATCACTCGAAGGTGGTTCGAACCGGTTCCTGAAGCAGTTCCGGAAATAGTGAAATGGTTCTGGTGGTGCGGTTCAGTATACTGAACCGTTCCTGGGCAACACCGCTGCACTGTAGCTTTGAACCAGTTCAAGGCGTACCGTTGAGGCCACTGCAGCAGATCCCCACTCACAGCTCTAGGTGTCTATACGCAAGCCCCGCCCTGGACAACGACAGAGGTCCCTGAACAGCTAGACTCTTGGGGAGCATGGTCCAGTCCTGTCAAGAAAGGGTTCTAGGTCACTCAACAACAGCTGGGCAAAAGGTTGCAATCTGAGAACACCAGAATATAAAACTCATTGAGTAAAACATTATAAGCTCTCCTATCCCCAATACGGCGAGGTGAACCTTGCAGATCGTCAAGTTCACAATCGCCCGTCCAATTAAGTCCCCGAGTTTCAGTCCAATCGCACGATGTTCTATATATAAAATGTTTCTAAAGGCCGCTACTGGCACTGTAGCCAGCAACCGCCAATGTTTGAGCGGGTATTGAATGTAATGATAGAGTGACTTGATTGTGTCTAATAGGCGAGGCCTAGATGGCTGTGTATGTACGATCTCTCATATGCGTATGCATACGTACAAAGCTAGCGGTGACGACTCACATATAGTCTTGATACAAGTCCATATCCTCATATAATCCATCTCCTCATACAGGGTCGTAATAGACGATCCGAGTATATATTCAACAGCGATGTTACGATACCGAAGGGGAGAACCGTGTGCGTGTATTCTATGGTATAGAGAGGAGAGGAGAGACTCGAGATATATAGAGCAGGCATCAGCCCCTGCAGCAGTGGCCGTGTGTCAGATCAGTAACATCGTGTACATCTGTAACAAGCGAGGGCACAATATCGTCAAGTGATTTTGCGTTATATCACTCGAAACTTCATTATTACAATATTGTAGCTTGATATTTTCCAATGTACTATCAATTCGTATAGTGGTACTTGAGTATATACTTCATTCGTCTGTTTCGTTCCCCGTTTCGTTTGCCTTTATCGTTTCCCATGTTGTGCCGTGTCGGTTGTGCTGAATCTCTCTCTATTGACCTAAACTCACTGACTGTCTCTCTTAGTCTAATTGACACGTACACAAGAACTAAAGTGCAACCGACAAAAGTCTTGGCGAAACAGAAACAGTGCGATAAGTCGACAACAACGATAGCAATTAAAAAACGGACGGCGGCAATCGATTCTAGACATCGAATTGACCCCAGAGCGAGTGTCCCAGCACCAGCTAGACCGCACGGGGAGGGCGCACACAGGAATCCAGGCAGCGGAGTGGGTTCGCGTAAAGGCTTGGCAGAAAACGCGACTGACGCGACGACGAGGACTAAGAGGCTTGCCTCACGGAAGTGATTACCGAATTCAGAGTGAGCGGGAGGAGTGACCTGGACGCGGGAGACGCTGGAAATGGGAGGAGCGACGCGACTATGGATGTGGCAATGGAGATGGCGACAGTGGTGATAGCCATCGCTGCGGAGACTGAGGGTGCAATCATATTGGATCCGATGGAGAGAAATGAAAACGGAAAATGGAGATAGAGGAGTGAGGCCCCGGCGGCCCCCAGCAACTGGAGGTGGCGCATGGAGAGGACGATACGACAGCAGGCTCAGAAACTGATGCAGCTGCACCAAACAGTTGGACATCTCACAAACCTGGTGGAAGCCCAGGCAGCCCGCGAGGAGGCACAGTGGCTGGCAATGATGATGTGAATGGAAGAGAGAGAGCAGAAGTGGGACGCCCGCCATGAGAACGACAAGCTGTGGGGGGCGCGCATCACGAACATGATCACACAGACCATGAAAGCAGTAGCACCAGGCCAGGAGGGGAGGGAGAGAGAAAGAAATATGACTGCGAGGACGGACGGTGGAGGGCTGGTGGCATCCCAACATGCAGACACGATGCGAGAAGAGGGACCTGAGGAGCGCCAGCAGCCGCAGCAGCAACCGAAGCCCAAGCTCAAACTGCAGCTTAATCTGCAGCCTGAACTGCAGCCAGCGCGCAAACCAAAGTCAGCACGCACACCCGCTAGACGGTGGGAGATCGTCCCGCCCCGAGCCAGGAGTCAGAGGGCACCTGCTGGCCCTGTCAGAGAGATGACTGATATTTCATGGCGGAGAGATGCCTGGTATTAAGAAGAGACGAGTGCGTACCACTCTCCAATAAAATGGATGTAATGGCACGGCTGCACATGACATGTCCAGGGCCGCGTACAATCCGTTTTATATAGTCGGCTCGCCAGAAGCCTTAGATCTGTAGCGATAATCTTACCTTCATACTACTCTACAATATGGACATATACGTTTGCAACCATATCTACTGATATACCTTCCTACGAGGCCATACACGGGCTTATGCCTTTACACTATTATAGCTCTATAATTTCAGATTCATTTCGCATACAGGATTTAATGACTTACCACTGTACGAAGTGTCATGACTCTCAATTTACGTGCGAGATATCATACGCATTTGAGAACACTGATTGCCAAAGCGAACTATCTGGATATGTCTATTGAATTGATGTTAAGAGGAGCAGCGACGATTTCGGGGGATTCCAGATGCCAATTGGCTAGAGACGCGTCTCGACAGCTATGGACAAGAAGTCATATGGACTGGAGTTCAATGAATCGCAGATACAAAGGAGGCATGAATTGTCCGCCCAATTGAGACTAACAGTAACAGAGACAATTCGGTGTTGATTCCAGAGGACAGCGGGTGAGGAGACGCGTTAACGATCAAGTCAATCGAAGTACATTTCACTGAATTCATCATACGAGAACTCAAAGGCGATTAATTGCAGCATCAATGAGATTCGGTAAGTTACCTTCCAATTGTGTCAAATGACGATTTCAGGGAGGATTCCATAGCCCATATGCCAGAGAGTCGCATCACCGGCAATACCGAAGCTGGTCCTACTTCAATTCACTTGTGTCGATAGCCAGTTGACGATAAACATGCACGTAACTCGAACGAAGTGCACCTACAGAGGATCTGGGCATGTTACCAAAATATGTGCAGGTCACGTCGAGCTACATCGCCAACGGCAGTTGAAATCGGGATTACACTCTATACGACTGGATGGAATTATCTACATTACGGATGATGTTAGGAGTTTACCACAGCAGCTAGGGAAGTTGTACTAGGCTCTATCCGAGTTCAGGAAGTGGAGCAGCGATCACAGATCCTATGGCAGCTCCGTAAGAGAAGTATTATAACCCCCGAATCTTCTAAGGTGGCTAGCAGGTATGATTTGCGATTACCATTGTCAATTGTCACCTTGAGCACCTGATTGGACGACCGAATCGGATCATTGTGAGGAGAGACAGCCCTCTCCGCCAACTCTATTCCATTTCATTGAACAAAGTCAACGAAAGCTGATCAAACGCCAACGAACTAACACGGATATGTTCCTATAAGATGGGATCCGAGGAGGGTTTCTAGGAATACAATAGAGATTTCATGTTGTAGCCGGGAATCTGCAGATCCACAGGGCTACCGGAGGATGGACCGTCTGGGCACTGTCAGGAGACCAGTGGATTCAGCATATATTTAAAGCGCGAACGTTCAATTGATGTGTCGTATCCCCATGTGGGAATGGACAGTACTTGGTTGTCAGACAGTCCCAATTGGGTGTGACAAGTATGTGATTCGCTCGGGGAGCTTATTCGTAAACATGGTGGTAGCCACGGTGAATACAGTGTGAGCTGGAAAATTATCGTCAACTTGCAAAGCACTCGACTTTGGCTCTACAACCCCAGGGTGAGCAGAAGAGATAGCAGTGGACCGGGCAGGCCATCACGTATGCCTCGAGAATGTACCTGGATCACTGCTAGGGAGGAGGCATGTTCCGAAGGAGGCGGCGGTGTTCCAGATATTGTAATACTGGAGCCACTACCTTTAATGATCAACTGACCAGTGAGGAGTTCATTTGGACGTTCTTCATAAGAGTGCGAGTTTGTATTGGGCTGCTGGGAGTGACTGTGGAAAGCATCGCCAGTGGTGAGATAGGCACAAGGCACTGGACGGGCGAGCAGGGAGCAGCGGTGGTAGTTGCGGGAGAACAGTGTCGGCGTGGGAACCTTGAATGACTGCTGCTGGCATGCTGTGACAGAAAGGGAGTACTGGACGGCGGGGCTTGGCCCTATTGTGGAGAACCGGTTTACATCTGGGCTCCTGGATATTCCTCTACCGGTTCATATCTATTCTGAATTGACAACTAACGTTTGCAGATGGAGCCGGTACCATGACAAAAATGGTTCCTACACATGATGGAGGACATATCCAGCGATATACGGAGATTTCATGGAAGTTTTCAGCAAAGCCATGGCGGAGACACTCCCACAGCATCGGTCAATTGACCATGCAATCAATTTGTTGCCCTGCTACAATTTGCCATATGGGCGGATTACAATTGATTGGAGTTGAGTTGAGCGGTATTCACACCATTGCTTGGATTAAGATCACGTGCTCACGCGGCCGGATCATGGATTTGAACTTAAAGCTCCCATGCCATATTGACGGATCCATGAGTGGGTATTTTCTTATAATGGAGGACATGTCACGGGACATTGGGACTGCGATGAAGAGTCAATGGAAGACGGACATTATGGAGGTCAGTAACGATGACCTTTAGACAGCTTGCAGTGCGACAGGAGAAGTTGCAAATGCGGGCCATACAGGTGCAATTATGCACAGATGGAAACGAACGGCTGGAACCAACTGGATTACAGGCGTAGAGAGACCGCGGCACGAGATGGATTGTGGCCTGAGATGGATTGCAGCTGGAAATGGATTGTGGCCGGAGATGGTTAACAAGAGATGGATTCCGTCCGGTAATGGATCCTGGCCTAATATGGATCGCAACCCGAGATGGATGGATGACTGAGGTGGATGACAGCAGATGGTTGACAGCAGATGGATCTCAGGAGATGGAACACGGGAGATGGATGACAATCAACCTCCTTCCCTTTTATGAAAATATTGCGGTTATGCGAAGTTATACCGATGTCAAAATCACTTACTATGATTTCAAACCACGAAGTTACACTGGAACGCAGATATGCAGACATACGATGTACCAGCAGCATAGCTCCACCGAGTACGATACCAACCACTCCTCAGAGCACTATTCAGAGATATCGAAACACGCACCTACATGACCGAATTCCAACGCCGAATACGATCCCAAAGCAGATGCCGAGTCACAGCAACAATGCCGATGCCGCACAAGCCTTACGAGATTAATCTTTGGCGGAGCAAAGATGTTTAAACAGGGGAATGACAGTGCCGGAATCGCAATAACTCCTACGTCGAACAATTACCGTACCGGAAATGCAAGAATGAAGCACTGTCAAATGCATTCACCAATGCAGAAGGCTAGCACCGGTGAAAAGTGCACGCAGGGAAGTGTTGGCAAACGTACCAACAAATGAATGAAGAAGCCGCATGCACATGTTACAAACCAGAATGATATCCTGACTCAATCTCGGCGATCCCGACTCACTCTCTACAATCCTGAGATACACAGCTGCTACTGGAAATCAACTTCAGAATCAATCCTAACCAACCTATATGGCAGCTGAAGAAGCCGTAAAGGTTTAGTCATCAGCAGAGCTACAACTGTAAAGGCGAATACCGGCACATAGGGCCGTGTACCGCTCGAGATGGTAATTGGGAAGATATGGTTGCACACGAGTATCTGAGTGATGGTATATGTGTACATGGGTAGGTAAGATTATCGCTAAAGATCTGAGGCTCGTGGCGAGCCGACTATATAAAACAGGGTATACCCGGCCCTGGTCATGTCACGTGCAGCTGTGCCGTTACATTATCCCACTCTTTCGGTGCAGACCTCCTGGGCTGCATAACCCCGTACAAGAGTAGGAAAGGAGAGAAACTAAAGGGAAGCAATTAAACAACCGTTCGACGTACGCAATCGTACGAACCCATAAGTCCCACAACTGATCAGTACAGCTCAAGATGACCTTTCAGCGGATCCCGTGCACGGGGAAACTCCACCTCCACTTGTCTGGGATCTTAAGGTGGTAAAAACCCGTGCCGACGCCATTTGTACCGGGCCGAGATCCAAGAAGAGAAGAAGAGAAGAGAGATACAAGAACACATCCAAAAGTCATACCGTCCTCCATATCTCCACTTCCGAACCCATATTCCACCGACTATCCATATCTGTAGCTCGTACATCTCGGCGTAGGTCAGTGTCGGAATCATCATGGTCATAGAACTTCCGCTCATGACTTGGCATTGATGGGAGCCTCCGCTGCCGGCATCGTTCGTAGCCTTTGGTGATCATCGATCATATACATCAATTTCATCGTGTGCAATCGCGTCTCATTCGTTGATATCTAACACGTAAGCTTCTCTAAGATGGTTATACTTACCAAGTTCAAGCGCGCTAGTACTGTCAGAGCTCTGTGCAGTGCTTGCGCACGCTCTGTAGAGTATATCTTGCAGCCAGTAGTCATCGGTAATTTGCATTGACTCCTAGATGCATCTTGATTCGGGAATCGTCTTTGGACGTCCAGTTCGGTCATCATCCGGTCGACTTCGTAGTTGCTCTCGGTAGACGGCTTCGTTAGAATCTTGGTCAACTTATTGGTAGACATCTCGGTCTACTTCTCGGTGCGTGTCTTCGCTAGGACTTGACTGGTCTGACACAGCTATCTCCCTCCTTTTGGAAAATCCGTTGCTCCGTCGACGACTTCTGCATCTTATTGATTGTCGATTGCCATCGTGGCTCAGTAGCAGTGTAATCGTAACATCTCTGAATAGGAATTGGGATTGTAGTCATAATCTCAGCGATTCAACACATAATTCGGTTTGGCTTTCAATTCTTCTGCAGACTTCCGGTTATAAGTTCCCGACCTCGACCTCAGGTGTTACGGTCTCCCGACCTCGACCTTCAGCATCACGGCCATAAATTTTTGATGTCGACCTCAGGTGTCACAGTCTCCTGACTTCGCACTTCGGCGTCACGGCCCAACCTCGAACTCTGGCGTCACAGTCACCCGACCTCGACCATTGGTGTCATGGTCTCAAAGTATTCGACCTCGTGTTTAGACTCCATGTTGAACGTGTTTCTCGTGCCTTGATTTCCCTAGGCTTCCGCCGTGAATTGACCAGTTTGACATCGTCTCGAGTTCGTGCTCAGGGTTGCTCTATCCATTGCAGTATCTCCGACATTCGATCTTGACCGCCGACTATAGTATGGGAACTCATCTCTGTCGACCGTATACGATAATATACTCTTCTTATGCATCTTGGTATCATCTGGTGATCCGGTATTAGGTAGGGCCTCTGTGAACCGCTTCTCGGTGAAAGTCAGTTGGCAGGGTCGTTCGGCATTCGCTTCGGTATGCTGTTCTGTATACATTTCCATCAGTGACTCTGTCTGGTAGGGCTCCCGGTAATCCCTCATTGGGTTGTCATGTTCGATCTCCAGGTGGACTTATCGCAGTCTCTTTCGACAAGTGCTTGCCATGTCTTTTGCGGTGCACTATGTTGCCTCTTCTGTATGTGCGATCATTGACTATTCTCCAGTTGCACATGTCGAGTCTGACTGTAATAATGCGGTCTGTAATCTCTGGCGGAGATTGTACTCTGCGGTGCTTCGCGGTGTTTCATCCCAGCACTTCCGGTGCGGTAATCCTTTGCAGTGAGGTTGTTTTCGGTTCCGTTATTGTCATCTCCCCATTTTGAAGGTCGTTGCTCCGCTGACGGCATATTTCATACGGCTTTGTAAGGCATCCAATTGCCTTGGTAGTTGTGTAACTCAGCATTATTTTTGGTAATGTCATGACGCTGGTACATCGTATATCTGTGTAACTGCATATGTGCACTCGATTGCACTTTGGTAGATTGTCATCAAGGTAAGAGATCTCAAAGGAAGGGTTTCACATAACCTCATATATTGCCCTAAGGCAGTAAACGGATTTTCATCCATCTCCGATCTGCCATCTCCGGGAACCGCAATTGTGCTGGTGCAGCTCACATTCCGTGGCTCCGCAGTAGTTTTTGTAAATCTCTAAAAGTCACTTCTGCGACTTTTCGGGTGTCGTTTATCATCATGTGAGTTCATTCCCGCCTGGGAGATATCTAGGTCCATGATCGGGCATTTCGGCTCGCGATCTAACATTCATGATACAGCACTCCGGCTTGAGATCTACAATTCATGATCCAGCACTCCGGCTTGAGATCTAAAATGCATGATCTTGCACTCCGGCTTGACATCAAAATCCATGATTCAATCCTACTGCACAAGATCTAAAATCCAAGATCCGGCGCTCTGGCTCAAGATCTGTCTCTCGCGGTATGGTATTTCATCTGGTTTCGACCCGCAGATAATTGTTCATAAGGCCTTCGATCCGGAAGGACTGAGTGTGCATTGCTGTTCGCCATTGTTGAAATTGTCTCTGAAGTGTAGATCCGCACGAACTCGTACGACTTCATATCTGCTTCATCTGTGTTAGCCCAATTGGTAATTTACAGAGGATGGAAGTTGTGAAGGGTACATCCAGGAGGCCCTGTCATTAACGGTGCGCCCACAAAGGAGCCAAGCCCCGCCGTCCGATCTCTCCCTTCGTGACTCGGCGAGCCCATAGCAGTCATTCAAGCACCATCAATGTGTAACTCTTTGGCCGCAACTGCCGCCGCTGCTCCCTGCTTGTTGTGTCCAGCACTTCTGTATTGGGGCCTCTCAATAGAGGTACTTCGCGAAGTTGCTCCCAGCTGCCCGGTCCAATCGCCAGATCTGTATGACGATAGCCTGTCCAACCTGTTTGATACCAATAAGGTCGATAATACAGCAGCTCTGATCTTGAGCGTTTCTGCTTCCCCGCGAAGTTCTGTTGTATCCGCGTGTGGGAAAATCCCATCTCGGGAGTCTAGTGCCTGGAGCCAAGTCAGGGTCCATAAGGCAGCCCAATGACTGAATCGACAGTCGATCATTAGTAGCACTAAGCTGTGCGCTGGCATAGGCATGAAAATGACCTCCGATTCATCAACCGGGGCCCAATAAGTGACTCGCCCACTCCCATCCTGGGATCCAGCGAAACTAGCGTTGATTCCCATCCAGAGACCTGACGCAGAGATGTCCATTCCCACTCGGGGGTTCGACTGAGGATGTTAGATCTCACTTCCCATCCATGGTAAGGCAAGTAAGAAGCTCTTCCCATTCCAGGATCGAGCGAAAGTGATCATTCCCATCGAGGGTAATAATCTAGGTTAATACAAGCTAGGTGCTCCTCCCATTCCGGGATCGAGCTGAAGAAATAATCCTCGTACAAGGTAATACACGTGAGATGCTCCTCCCATTCCGGGATCAAGCTGAAGTGATAATTCCCGTCCAGGAATCAATGAAGAGAGACACGCCAATTCCCACTCCAAGATCTGGCGACAGGTGTCAATTCCCATCCTGGGATGACCAGAGGGACGCCTATTCCCATCCCGGGATCCGGCAAAGGTAAGTTAATTATATTCCGTTGTACGGGCTCATACTTGCCCAGCCAGGGGTATGTTATATGGCATTTGTTGCATCCGCCGGTATAAGTCTCGATTGACTGTAGCATGGAGGCTCGGTCTTGATTGTAGGGGTACCTCGCATGTGCAATAATACTTGTCAGCCGGAAGTGGGCTGCGACCACGTAGCGATCCTCCGAAACTGTACTTCCCTCCAATAAAGGATGGGGCGCATCCGATTCGGTCAGCCGAATTGAGTCAGAATCAGTACTCGGAATTGACCGTCTAATCGATCATCGTAAAAGGGTGTCAAAAGACTGTGTCATTGAGATTGCGATAGGGCACACTTCAGCCATGCAATGTCTCCGCCGGGAGTCCGCAGCCATTGTGAGCTGATTTTCCTCCGAAAGTGAGCTTCGTATCTGCTGGTGCGCCCGAGTGCATGTCATTGGAGGAATGAATCATTTCGAAAACTTCAGTTGTATCGTCTCTGAATATCGCCCGGCTTCCATCGTGAATTGATGAGTTCAGTGGTAACGCGCTGATGTCATTGCAGCTTCCCTGCAGTCGGTAAAAATATGGCGATCGATCGTATGCGATTTCTCTTGCTGTCATGTTTCGGCATCTCGTCAGGAGTACTCGAGGCAGTTGAGTAGTTGATGTCTCGACCGATGACGTGTCGCATCGTTGCTGCAGTTTTAAGATGATCTCTGCATGGTTCAATTGATTCGAATGAATGGTTACTGTACTATGGTTCATCGCTCTTGCAATTGGTAGACCTCTGAACTTGCGTGTACGTCATTGTCTCGATTGTTCACTTGTCTACCATGCGTCGTAAAAGGAGTAAAAGTGTAATCCCGAAATCCCGTGAGCAAAACATATCCGTTCACTGGAAAAGCAATAATAGTGTAAAGGCGAATACCGGCACGTATGGCCGTGTACCGCTCAAGATGGTAATTGGGATGATATGGTTGCACACGAGGATCTGAGTGATTGTATATGTGTAGATGTGTAGGTAAGATTATAGCTAAAGATCTGAGGCTCGTGGCAAGCCGACTATATGAAACAGGGTTTGCCCGGCCCAGGACATGTCTCGTGCAGCCGTGCCGTTACAACGACCTACAAAAGAGGGATGACCATACGGGAATCAAAACCAACCCTACTGGAAGCAATCACCCTACCGGAAGTGGTGGGAGGAAGCACCTTGGAGCACACTCACCGGCAGAGAATCACAGCTGGAGATTAATCAACAATCACAAGTGACAGCATGCACACCTGGAGAAGGACATCAGCAAGATGTAAATCGGTCCGGAAGCCACATGCAAACCACCCAGACACTCCAGTCGACCTCACCGGTGCTCCCATGTAATTCCAGATGCTCCCAGGCCCCCCTGGGGCTAAGTAAGGTGCTCTCAGACTCTGCAGGAGCATTCTCAGGTGATCCTGAAAGCACCTGCAGTTATGAAGGTGCATTCAGGATGCTACAAGATTTGACTTATAGGATAGTCAAATTTTGGAGCAGCTGAGACGTCTGTGCAGTTCTGCGGAAGACTCAGTGCCGTATTCTCTCAGTTGTGGTTTTAGGGTTCCATAACCACAAGGCATTTCATGTATGAGATTCGTCTTTGTTACAGTTACAAGATTCGCTACATCACAATATGGCATGTATTGTCTATCTACGTCTCTCTATATCTATAAAGACGGCCAATCTGACTGCAGACGGTACTGGAGCATAATCGGAGGATCACCTGCAGACGCCAATTGAGAGAACTGGAGAGATGCACATGGAGGGCGTGATCATGTGAACTGGGAGATGTACTAGGAGGCTGCGATTGAGTAAGTTTGGAGATGCACTTGGAGGCCGAGATCGATTGAACTCAGAGATGCACTTGGAGGCTGTGATCGAGCGAGTTTGGAGATATACTTGGACGCCGAGATCATGTTTAACTCAGAGATGCACTTGGAGGCCGTGATCGAGCGTGATTGGAAATGCATTTGGAGGCCGAGATCGTGTAACTTAGAGATACATTTGGAGGCCGTAATCAAGCAAGTTTGGAAATGCACATGGAGGCTATGATCGTGAAACTCAGAGATGCACTTGCAGGCTGTGATTGAGCGTGTTTGGAGATGAACTTGGAGGCCGTGATTGAGCAAGTTTGGAGATACATTTCGACGCTGAGATCGTGTAACTTGGAGATGCACTTTGACGCCGTGATCGGGCAAGATTGTAGATGCACTTGGAGGACATGATTGAGCGAGTTTAGAGATGCACTTCGAGGCCTTGATCAAGTGAGTTTGGCGATGCACTTGGAGGCCATGATCGATCGAGAGTAGAGGAGTACTTGGAGGTGGTCAATCTGGAGGCGATAGATCGGGAGGGAGGTGCCACGGCAGCTGAGACTCTACGCATTGGTTTACTCGTAATCGTGGGAATGTAGAGAGTTGAGTACAATAAGGTCCGCCGAGAGATGCGAGACTGGCTGGGAGTAGGAGACAGTCAATCATGGAATGATGAGGACTCGGTTTATGCAGTACTCGGTGTATGCAGTACTCGGTGTATGCAGTACTCGGTGTATGCAGTACTCAGTGTATGCAGTACTCAGTGTATGCAGTACTTGGTGTATGCTGTACTCGGTGTATGCTGTACTCAGTGTTAACTCATGATCCTGGCATGGAGAGATAGAGATGCATTACATAACTTCATGTTCTTAGGTGATGGTAGAGGAAGAGAGACTTGAGAAGGAGATGGTGGAACTCATCATGAGAAACTGGGACTTGTAGGAATTTCGTTTGGGAGTCAATTTACCATTCCTGATACGCCAGGTACTGCTCCCGATCTGGGGGGTAAAAACACCGATATGAGGTCTTCTAACGCAATCAGGCAAGTAGTACCCCTCACATCTCATAGGCACTCGTATCCTCCATATCGTTCCCATTTTCATCCCTCATCTCTCTTTCTCTACCATCATCGCAGCTCACAAAGTTCAGTTATTCCTCTCTATCTCCCCATGCCACGATCATGAGGTAACACTGAGTACAGCATACATTGAGTACAGCATACACCGAGTACAGCTTACAGTGAGTACAACATACACCGAGTATAGCATCCACCCAAGATTGTCTGTCTTCCGTTCATTCTCAAGATTACGAGTTGACCCCTTAATGTAGCTTCAGCTTCCAGCGTGCCTCCCTACAAGATCGACCGCCCCAGCCAGCTCTCCATGATAGCTCAAAGGTTAAGTCACCTCGTCACATTCCCATGGTTGCGAGTTAACTAACTGATGGATGGATAGAGTCTCAGTACCTGGTGGGCCTCCTATCGACCGGCCTCAAGTACTCCTCCACACTCCTTCGATAACGGCATCCAAGTGCATCTCCATACTCCCTCGATCACGGCCTCCAAGTGCATCTCCAAACTTGCTTGATTACGGCCTCCAAGTGCATCTCCAAATTCGCTCGATTACAGCCTCCAAGTACACCCCTGTGTTCACTTGATCACGGCCTCCCAGTGAATCTCCAAACTGGCTTGATCACCGCCTCCAAGTGAATCTCTAAGTTCACACAATAACCTCCACCAAGTGTATCTCTCAGTTGACTCGATTGTCATCTTCAGGCGCACCTCGAATTGCTCTCAAGCACTGCCATCAGCCAGTTCAGATATACTGTGTGTAGATGGGTAGCTATCTAGATACATAGATACATTGATGGGAATACAAACTGAATACATGAGTTTTAAAAATCATTGAATGATAAGTAGTAGCTAAGATTTCTAGACGCACCTGCAGTGTTCCCAAAGAAGATGTTGTTTCTCCCAGACTGCTCTACAGTGATTTGAGGTGCTCCCAGGCTTGTCGCCGGCGCTCCCAGGTGCTCCCAGGCTTGTCGTCGGCACTCCCAGTCTTGTCGCCGGCACTCCCAGGTGCTCCCAGGTGCAACTGAAGGCCACTGCGTCTGTCCAGTCAACTCGGGGATTTGACTAACCTGGGATTCCGGTCCAACAACTCACAGACACTCCCAGAGGCTCCTTGTGACATAATTCCAGTTTGCTGATGGAGCAGAAAGTGTGCCCAGAGGAAAGCGGGCGAGCAATTGGAGAGGATAAGTGCACCGAGCCCAGGGCAGATATCAAGTGTACCTACAAGTGCAACGACTGGGATGATGATCACTGTGACTGCAAGTGCACCGGACAAATGATGAGAATATCAAACAACTTTGATCTATACCAAACTAGTGCAATTATGACACAGAAGCAGTTCGGTACGTACCAAATGGTCTGCTGAACGACATCGTGAGTGACAGTCACCGAATGTCATCATGCGAGACAGTTGAGACAACTCCCAAGAGATGATGACTGAGCATTGCAACCAAGATCATGGCTGAAAAACTCTACATTGGGATAGATTAAGAAGATTATTGGGAGCTCTCTACAGAAGGCACCGACTGGGATGTTTAGAAAAACAGTCTGCCAAACTGGATGCGGATCGACCGTACTGCAGCTCTATAAGGCTGGTTGCCCGATGCTGAAGGAGGAAGAACTTAACAACTGACGGGCACAGTGTGAGAGCCACTGGCTGTAGGAGAGGATGTTTGATATCCAGGCTGGCCTATAATGCTATGCACGAGGATCTGGAGAGCACAAGGCTCGGAAGAGCGCAAACGTGCCTGAATATATATGTGGTATGAATGTCCATTTGTTGAGAAGCTTACGAGATAGATACAAGGTCATATGATTGAACAACACCGACGGCTATGATACCGAGAGCAGAAGCTTCAATCCATCCCCTGAAGTCAAGCCCACTTCAACCATGCTAACTGAGCGTGAATATCTACCAAAGCAGTGTCCAAAGCAGCAACCATGATCACTGATGGGCTGGGCGTGCGGAATTGTTAACGAGGAATTGGGAGCTTGAGTGCTAGCGCACTTGAAAGTATGGTGAGTGTGACCTATCACTGGGATGCATACAGGTTAGATATACCAATGCAATTGCCAATGGCGATGGCAATGGCGATGGTGATGGTGATGGCAATGATGATGAGCAGCGAGCGGAAGCCACGATCGGGACCACCCAGTCGAGACGAGACTCATACTATGATTGTACATTTCACTCAGATTACAGTGTCTAATTCCGACAATGACCTACAGTTGGTATAAGTTACGAGTGCGGGATTGGATGGTCCGATGCCGGACTTTCCGGAACTGGAGACATGGAGGACGGTGTTACTTTGGATGTTTTTTCTTTCTCTTCTCTTGTCTTCTCTTTAATTCATTACTTCTTTGGATCTCATCCCAGTACAAATGGCATCAGCACGGGGGTTTACCACCTCCGGAGATAAGTGAAGTGGAGGTGAAGTTTCCCCTTCCGCCAGATCCACCTGATTGCGATCATATGATACTCATTGGTTCTGGGACTTATGGGTTCCTACGTTTGTGTACATTGAACGGTTATTTGATTGTTGTCATTCTTTTCTGCTATTGGACGGGATTATGCAGCCCAGGGGGTCTGCACCTAAAGACGGGGATAATATAATCGCACGGCTGCACCTGACGGGTCTTGGGCCGGGTAATACCCACTAAATATAGTCGGCTCGCCACTAGCCTTCGATCTCTAGGGATAATCTTGCCTTGATACTACTGTATAATATGGATATCCACATTTGCAACTGTATCTACTGATATTCCTTCCTACAAGGCCATATACAGGCGTATGCCCTTACAATGGACCAGGAAATCGCATCAGCGATCAACAGTGCACTCTTCCACCAGAAGGCACCGGCCCACCTTTGGATCTTGAACGCCAAAAGGAATGCCAAGCGTGCGATTACTGCGATCACACACCTGAATGCGACAGCGGAGATGGCTATGCAGTACTGCGACATCATCACGGCAGTCAGGACAGTCGACAGTGGAGGCGTGAAAGTCGAAAAAAACGAGACCTGGGAAAGGCTAAAGATCTATGTAGTACCCCTGGGGAAGTACATGGGAAAAGGCACAGAAGGCCTGCCAAAGATGCGAGAGGGATTTGAAGCAGAGAACGAGGGGATAGGGATCCCCACCAAGGTGTAATGGCTAGCGAACCCCCGCACCATCAGGGAGATAAGCCAGAACAGGGCAATCGCCTCGTCATCGGTAGTTATTTTCATAACGGGAAGCAGGCCAGCACCGAGCTTGATCAAGAAGGGCATCAAGGGTGGGGGAGTATGGTACCAAGTCGAGGCGTTCACGAACGCGGGCCCTGACAGCTGTGGTGAGCTCTGCTGCGGATGGGGCCACATTGAAAACAAGCTCGGCAACAAGCCCAAGTGTGGCTACTGCTCAGGCAATCACCGTACAAGCGACTATAAATGCAATGTAGTGGGTTGCATGGCCAAGCAGGGCTCACTCTGCGTCCACACGCTGGAAAAGTGCCCCAATTGCAGAGGAAATCATATTTCATTCAGCAGCAGGTGCGAAAAGAAGAGCGAAGCCACCAAAGTGGCGCAGCAGAGTAGGAACACGGGAACAGCAGGACTAGCTCCCATGAGCGAATCTATTCACACGGCAATGGGGACGAACAGAGTGGCGCTTTTTCGTAGACCCAGGGGAGGAGCGGCAGGCGGGGGGGGAAGTGAAGAAGAGGCAATGGCTGATGTGCAAGAAGTGGAGGCAGCGGGGGAGGCAGGAGACATCGTGATGACTGAGACCAAGACTGCGACTTTGGCTGCAACTGAACCTGAAACCGAACCGGGAGCGCTGGCTACCAATAATTAGAGTGATCCAGGACAACGGCGCAAGATCATACGAGTGGACCATTGCGGCGTTGGAGACAGAAGTCAAATGTAGGGCGGACGTAGTGTGCTTTCAAGAGCCACCAAGCGAAAGAAGAGGTATTGGGATCAGCCATTGGGCATAACAAATCAGAAAAAGACACAGAGTTTGGACGGCGATACGGAGAGAGAGCAGCTTGGTGGTTGATGCGCGGACTGATTTAAGTAGAGATGTGAATGAAGATGTCATTACTGCCGACGTCAGGAGGAGAGGGGAGAGGATAACGAGGATCTTCAACATTTACGACCAAAGAACACAGATTCAGGAGAGAGACCGGCGTGAACATTGAACTGGCAGAGAGTCATTTGGCAGGGTAGCACTGTCCTTGCTGGAGACTTCAATGCTCATAGCATAAGATGGGACCCATGGTGCCATGTGCAGCGGAATACTGCGTTCTGGGAAGACGAGATTAATGAACACGGTCTGCAGAGTGGAAATGATGGTGAGGCCACACACCACTGGACATGAGAATGTCCTGAAGGCGAATCGGTAATCGACCTGACCCTAGCAAATCTACCATTAACCAAATGGTCCATACTGGCTGACCACGACAGTGATGTCAACTGTCCCATCCATCCGGGATCAGTACGGACGTGGACGGGTGGCAAAGTTGCCGTCTGTCCAAGCGCAGGATGGAAAAAGCGCCGTATTCTTGAGGCAGGACAGGGACGGACGGCAATGATGGACGAGTAGCCGTCCCCGGCCGTTATCTACCGACATCCGTGCATCTCGTGCATTGCACATTATAAAATCTCACAAAACTAGTTTCCTCTATGTTGACCTCAAAGCATAATCATTCAGCATCTGCTCCATCTCCGACCGTTATCCAAAGATCATGCTGAGCGTACATACAAAGTTTTATATTAATCTAGGTACAACTAATTCAGTCTATTCCGTTGACCTCAATGCAAGATCATTAAGCATCTGTTCCATTCATACCATATCAGACTCCGTTGCTCCAAATATTATACGCTGCTCCACCCATCATTTCAGGCACTTGGAGGCCTCCATAATATCATCACCCAGGCGATTTCGTCGGTCACTGATAAGTAACTTTGCACTGCTGAATAAATGCTCAGGTTCATCTGACATTGCTGGGATACTCATCAACTCAACACCCATATGAGCAAGCCGTGGCTGGCGTGGATCATAAAGCCTGTCAACCCATTATTGAAGGGTACCAGCAGGTACCTCATAGTTGGGATCCTGCTCTTGAAACGATTCAAATTGATCTGAGGTTTCTGCAGCTGGCATGAGACGATTTATATCTCTTACCGCACGCTCTCAGGGCTATGTTCGATGTCATCAAAATTCATACTGTAACCACCCAATGTCGGCTGAAGACGGTGGATGACAGCCGGGGACGGTAAACTCATTGTCCCTGGCAAGTCCCCGGCCATCATGTCGTCATTGTGGGTTAAGGACTGGACGGACAGCCTTGGCACAGTCCCGTCCGTCCTGGAGGAATCTCGGAGGGCATACCGTCCCCGGCCGTCCGTCGGGACGGTTGACATCACCGGACGACGACCACCCCACAGGATCCGACCACGAGGATTTAGAGTGGGAGGTGGAAGTAGGCAAGCAGGAGGAGGTGGGCCATTAGAGGGTAGGAGGCTGGAACTTAGCTGCAACGACTGAGGAGGAAAGGCAGCGGAGAAGCAATGGATAGAGCTAGCAAAAAGAGAGCTCACCTGGACGCAGAATGCACAGCAGACGAGGTGGAGCCAGAGGCAGCATTTCGTCAGGAAGCAATGGGCAACGTACTCACCGCCACGGCAGAGTCGATCAGGATCTGCACCAGATCGAAGAGGTGGTGGAACACCGACATTCAGGAAAGAGGGATGGCGGTCGGAATGGAAAAACAGAGGAGACAGAATTCGCAAGAGGCTGCCAAAGGGAAGGTCGAACTCCCGCGGTTGATTCGACAGTCCAAGAGGAACATGTGGAGCTAGTACATGCCAAATCTGAGGGGGGCTGAAGTATGGAGAGCAGCATGCTACACGAACCCTCCTGCATGCATGACTGTGGTGGCCTTAACAGACCGGGAAGGCAAGCAAGTAAACACATCACTGGGGAAGGGGGAGATGCGGAGGCGCGAATCCATTCATCCGAATGTCAACGACCTGTACTACGAAATACCTGCCGCAGGCAGCGCACACACATGCGTCACAATGCAAGCTGTTGAATGAGCCCTATGTTCTCAATCGGTGAAAAAGGCAACAGGGCCGGACAAGATGTCTTTCAGCGCCATACAGCTGCTCCGGAAGTGGGACAAATAGAGGATCGTGAGCCTGACAAAGACGGCCATTCGGAGGCGATGACACCCATCGGTATGGATGTGGGCTAGCGGCATGGTGATTCACAAGCCAGGTAAAGACGACTACACGTAGCTGAAGGCCTATCGATCCATATCGCTGTTCAGCTGCATGGGAAAAGCGATTAAAAAAGTATTCGCTGAACTGCTGTCAGATGAGGCCAAACGCAGAGGAATACTGAGCGACAGACAGTTTTCACGCAGAAGAGGGCAGTCAGCCATCGATGCAGTGGCCATCATGGATGGCAGAGCTCATGCAGCCTGGAGAGACGGCCAGATAGTATGCATGCTTCTCATGGACATTAAAGCATCCATCCCAGGCGTGGCAAAAGGAAGTCTAGTCAACATGAGGATGGTCAGGCGAATGGATGGAGACCTCATATGATGGATGAAGAGCATTGTCTCAGAAAGAACGGTTGAGATGATACTCGAGGGTAACGCCATGGAGAGACATCCTGTGGCAGCTGGGGTCCCGCAGTGCTCACCTGTGTCATCAATTCTCTTCGCAATCTACACCTCAGGACTGATCAAATGGGACTAAGAGTATGTGTCAGAAGCCGAAGCGCTGTCCTTTGTGGATGACCTCGGCTGTCTGGCGACCGGAAGCGATGTCAACCACTTTGTCTCAATACTTGAGAGATGCGCAGCAAGGAGCACATAGTGGGTAAGCAGGCGAGGGCTACAGTTCGAAAGTTCAAAGACGAAGGCGGCTTGTTGCACGCGCAGACGAGGCCACAGGAAACACCTACAGCCAAAGCTGCCAGCAAAGATAAGAGTCGGCAGTGGGGCCATACGATTCAATACACAGGCGACATGTTGGCTGGGTATCAGCATGGATGCACATCTGACATTCAAGGAGCACCACAACCTTTGCATGAAGAAAGCCACGGCAGCAGAATGTAAGGGCACGTACGCCAGAGTTCGGCCTCATAGGCATACGTGGGGTAAGTATAGGAATACGGTTGCAAACGTGGATGCGAGTGATAGTAGGTGTTGATGTATAGGTAAGATCATCGCTACAGATCTAAGGTTCGTGGCGAGCCGACTATATAGAATGGCTGTTACCCGGCCCGGGTCACGTACCACCGTTACATTATCCCCATCTTTAGGCGCGGACCTCCTGGGCTGCATAAACCATTCAAGAGAAGAGGAAAGAAAGCATTAAACAATCAAGCCGCATACGTACTCATACTAACCCAGAAGTCCCACAACCAATCAGTACCGCTCAGGGTTACCTTTCGGCGCATCCGGCGCACGGGGAAACTCAACCTCCACTTGGCTGCCATCCGGAGGTGGTAATAACCCGTGACAACAACATTTGGAACAGACCGAGATCCAATGAAGTAATGAAGTATGGAGAAGAGAAGAGAAGAGACGAAACAACAGAAAGGAACGCTCAATTGATCACTTTTCCTCCGGTCCCGAGTTCCGAAACTCCATTGAGCCATTTCCTCCGCTCACGAGTCTCGGACCTCAATTCCTCCTTATCTCCACTCACAAACTCATCTGGCATCCAATGTGCCATCTGGTACCGCACTCGTGGTTCATATCTCGGTGTGGTTTATATATCGGCGTGTTTCATCTCTCGGCGTGGTTCTAGTCGGAATCATCAGGGTGGTAGAGCTTCCGCTCATAACTTGCCATCGATGGGAGCTTCAACTGCCGGCATCGTGTGTTGCCATTTGTAATTATCAATCGTATACATCAATTGTATCGTGTGTAGTCGCATCTCATTCGGCGACATCTAACACCTGAGCTTCTTCAAGGATGGTTATATGTACTAACTTCAAGTGGACTTGCGCTCTCCCAAGCCTTCGTGCAGTGCTCGGGCAAAATATCTCTTGCAGCCGGTAGTCATCGGTAGGTGGCACTGACTCGGTAATCGTCATGCGAAGTCTGCTTGGGTGACCCTCCGGTCGACTTCATCGTTGCGCTCTCGATAGGCCTCTTCAGTAGAATCTTGGTGTACTTCTCGGTCGACTTCTCTGTACGTGTCTCTGTAGACTGGCTCTCGGTGGGCTTCGACTTCTCGGTAGGACTTGATTGTGTATATACGGCTATCTCCCTCTTTGAAAATTTGTTGCTCCGTCGACGACTTCATCATCCTATCAATTGTTGATTGTCATAGTAGCTAGGTAGCAGGTAATTGTGATACGGGATTGTAATGGTGATCTCTGTGATTGGACACGTAATTCTGTTTGGTTCATGTTTCGTTCGTAGACTTCCGGTCGTAACATTCCGGCCATCTTTTATGGTTGCTCGTTCAAAGTTGAATCTAGGCATACACCATCGTCGGGATTGGTCTGTGAAATAGTCGATCATCACATGGATCTCGTCTTCACTTTGGACAGCAATGTGAACTTCCGCTCCTGGTAACGTCATATCCGTCGGGTCTCATATGTAACTCGCTGGTGACCATTTGAGGGTGGTAGAATGATGGCCAATTGCATCGGGCGTGGGCGGTATACCATTGATCCGTATCTAACACATCAGCTTCAAAGTAGGTGATCATACTCACTGTGATGGGAGCGCACTTCTACTCTCAGAAAGCTGCTTTGCACATTTCATATGCAGATTTCGGCATCTCTTAATTCGGCATTCGGCAGGGTGGACCGTTTCTCGGTGCAAGTCATTCGGATGATAGCTTTAGTGTGTTCTTAGTCGACTTCTCTATGGGCCTCTCGGTAGGCAGCTTCGATAGAATATTCGTTGGCTTCTCGGTAGTCATTTGGTAGGCCTCGTGTATCGTTGTTTGGCAATCAGTTCGGTATGCTGTTCAATGATAGTTTCTTCATCCTTCAGTACGTCATTCGGTAAGCATCTTGGTCAGTAGCTTGGTGCGTTAGGGCTCCCGGTAGTCGTCTCGATGTTCATGGTAAGTCTTTCGGCAGTGATATCCGTCTCTGTGAGATCTTGGTGATCCTCTCTTGGTAGTTATCTCGACTGTCTCTCATGGTGCCATTCGGTACGCTATTCGGTACGCTCGGTGGCCATATTCGATCTCGTTCGGTAGCCCAATTTGGTTGTCATATTTGAGTTATTCGGTATCTCGTGCGAAACTGTCTGAATTGCCGTATTTGTGTTCATTCGTAATCTCGTTTGAAATGCTTCGGTAGCTATATTACACTCATTCGGCATCGATCAGGCTGGTTTGACTTATCATCTCTCCCCGGTGCATTTTCAGTTATACTTAATGTCCGTCGTATTCTAGGTGTATTTATTATCTCTTATCGCGGGGTCTGCTCTCTGGCTCTCCTCCGGGTGTGCTTGTTGATTCATCTGTAGGTGTGCTTGCCATCACTTGACTCAGGGCGCTTATCCTCGTTCTCTGAGTCCACTAGCCAATTCATCTCCAGGTGCACTTTCCGCTGCTAGACTTCTCAATTGGTGAATGTATCTCACGGTGCTTCGTTCCTGCACTTCCAGTATGGTAATCGTTGCGGTAGGGGTTGCGATTCCGGTATGGTCATCCCCCTCTTTTGAAAGTCATTGCTCCGCCGGCGACTCATCACATTCTGCTTCATAGGGAATATCGATTGGAAGGGCTTGATTCGGTGCTGATTCCGCAGTTCATTTGTAGTCGTCAATTGTCATTGTAGTTGAGTAGCTCGGGATCGCCGAGTCTGAGTCGGGATCTCATTCGGGATAGTATTCTCCGTAATATAACTTTGTAACAAATTCCGCATTGTATTCGGTATTGTATTTGGCAATGTATTTGGCATTGTAGTCTCTGCCATACGGCACTTGATTTGGTCTCTTGAATAGTAGTCAGGATTATAGTCGGTACGGCAAGGCCGCCGGTACCTATATCTGCATCTCGGCATTCAATTGCTAGTCTCGTAGAGTGTGATTGTCATTGAAAGTAAGAATATTAGGTAGGGTAGATTTTCACATAACTTCGTGTATATCACCATGGTCAAATAGATTGATTGTCATCCGTCTCTGAGCATTAATGCATCTCCAGGATGTACATATCAGTGCTCGTAAGTCCAATTCTCAGTCTCTGCGATAGCTCTTTTCCTCGATAAGTAGCCTCCAGCAGGATCGTCATTTCTCGTATCTGTGAGTTCATCGTCGCTCGGGCTGTAAGGCGTACTCATGCCGGGGCTTCCAATTGTAGTTCATAATTCTTTGGCCCGTGTAAGTGCGCTCGTCGAGGTCAATTGTGCTTCGTGTGTGGGGATAACTTCCGAACTGCAGACCCCCACGGATTCGTACAAACTGCTCCATCTATGTTAAACAAAAGAATCAAAGAAGGGATGGAAGCGGTGGAAGGGAAATCCAGTAGGTCTTGTCATTAACGGTTCGCTCACAAAGGAATCATCTCCGCAGTCTAGTCACTCCCTTCGTGTCTCGGCGAGCCGGTAGCAGTCATTCAGGATTCCCATGTGGACCCCCTTCTGCCGCAACAACCGCCGCTGCTCCTTGCTCGCCCATTCAGCCTGCGAGTGTTACCACTTCTGCTGGCTCATGATGCCGCATCCATAGGTCCCTATACCGCAGCTCCCAGCAAACTGGTGCAAACCCCAGACCATTGGGTAAATGCAATGATAACCGCCTTCTAGCTGGCAGTTATCATGCGGCCCCTGAGTTGGTATCCCCGGGAGAGGTATGTTCTATGATTCTCCAGAAGCTTGATGCTTGTAGAGAAGAACTCCTCACCGCCATTGTCTCGGTAGCATATCGCGCTACATTCATGTTTCCGCTGCTCGATAGCATCCACATATCAACTTGCTCATGGGCAGTCCCTAAAGGAGGCTGCAAGAGAAGTATATTATTTGGAGGTAAGACCGGCACAGTGACCAATCGACCATTACCAGGTTTGGGCCCAAAACCGCGGCAGTTCTGTACCACTTGGTACATCGAGATGGGCACATCCAACAGATCCAATTGTAATTCTGAGTCCAATCCATATTGCCATAAGGACTGGTGATGTATGCCGCTTAATAATAGTAATTTTGCTGGTATAAATATATATTGACTGAGTGCCGTGGAATGTGTCCCGGCCGTGAAGATGAAAACTCGTATTATCCATATCTCCTCGATTGATTGGATTCTCCAATTGGTCTCCCGACAGTGGTGCCTCTGGAGGTGGTAGTCTCAAATTATAATGTCGTCTCTCCCGTAGCAATTATAGACAATCTTGGTTGCATTTATTAGTTGTAGCCGTGGTGCTGCTGGAAGTCCAGAGCTTATTCGGTCCATAGGTAATAATAGTCATGTGCAGCCTCCGTTGCCGTTAATGCAATTGTAGCCAAAAATCATTGATATGGTAGGTGGACTTCGATTGTGCATAGTAATTGTGCTCGTAAATGCACATCACTCAGCGCAATGACTCGCCACTATAAGTCCACTTCAATCGAGGGATAGCTTCTCATCGAAAATGGGCTTCAATCACGGGGTGTCATTTCTGTAGGTGCACTTTGCTTGTGCAGATGTGTGTGGCAGTAAGAGTGCTTCATTCATAGACTGATCCTCTTCTGTGGGTTGGTTTCGTTTATAGTATTGTCTATCTCCGTAGGCATGCTTTGCTTGATTAGCGTATCCGGAGGTATAATTGGCCGTAGACTGCCTGTGCAAGTCGGCTTTCGATTGGAAGGAATGTAGTCATAACTGTGCTGACTGGTAAATCGTCTCTTGACTTCGCCTTTGGTTCTCGGTATTGTCGATTCAGGGGTAAGATCACTCCGTCCGTTGCAGCATCTCGGGATGATGATCATGCTCAATTGACTGATAGGAATTGAATTCGATTTCGATTAGGTTGATCATGTGCGATTTCTCTTGTTGGCAAGGTCGAATAGTTGTGTCTGGTAAATCGTGATAAATGTTGTCAGTGCCGGTGACGCGCCTTGTTCGCCAATTGGTCTCTGAACTCTTCGCTGCCATCAGGTGGCTCTATTGAATAATGGAACCATCAAAGCTGTGTGCTTCGCAGGAATGATGCTTCGATATCTCGCTTGGAGGGCAATATTGTGAAGTGTTGCATTCGTGATGTCGCGTGTCGGAAAAAGGGGTAAACTCGCGGAATCCCGTGAGCGAAATGTATCCGTTTACTGAAAAAGCGATAATAGTGTAAGGGCACGTACGCCAGAGTTCGGCCTCTTAGGCATCCGTGTGGTAATTATAGGATTACAGTTGCAAACGTGGATGCGAGTGATAGTAGGTGTTGATGTATATGTAAGATTATCGCTGCAGATCGAAGGCTCGTGGCGAGCCGACTATATAGAATGGCTGTTACCCGGCCCGGGTCACGTGCCGCCGTTACAGGAAGGCGGTAAGAAAGGTGACAGGCTGGAGAGCCGGCAGATGCCGGCACGTGCAGATCTCTGAGCTCTGTTCCATAGAAGAGTGCGACCAAGCGGTGATGGACTTCCTGGCGGCCACTGAGGTCGGGAAGTTCCCGCCGAATTGAAGTAGCGGGATGGAGCGGGCTCAGGGCTTGGGGCTCAGGAGCGGCATTGGAGGCAGCGGGGTTATACCATTCCTTCTTTCTTTCTTTCTTTCTTTCCGTTTTGCTTTCTGTCTTTCTCTTATCGTTCATTTGTCAGCGGGGACGAAGGGTAGCGGGGGGGGAGCTCCGCCATCTAGCCGGCTCGCCCGGAGGCGGAGGGGATATCAGGGTCCTGTCATACTCTAATTAGAGTCAATACAGTATGATTAAACAAACAACAAACAACAACAACGCCATCGCAATCTTCAGCAACCTCAACAAATCTGACGTCTTCCACTATTGTACCGACTATTACCATCTATACCTCTTCTGCACCGTCTCTGTCTCTGACATCATCCGCTTTCTGAAGTTCGTAGTGCTACAAAGAAACAACTGGCAACCTCCGCCCTCTCCCAACTCCGCCGATCTAGGCATACCCCAAACCCGTCTCGGCCAACCCTGCAACTCTGTCATCACAAAATTTATCATCCCTGATGTCTTCGTTAAAAATGACGAATCCTTCAAAACCGATTCCATCACCTGCAAAACCCGCCGAGTCTTTCCCCCCCAAACCAAATCCCTCATCCCAAACCTAATGGTTGTCAACCGCGCTCTCAAAACCCCTGGAGATTCCCAAGGTCTAGCCTCCGCTGGCTCCAATATTGACCCTGAAGAACAACCAACAATACCACCGCTGTGTCAGACGAAATCAACATTCTCGCTCACATCCACTCACTCGGGGCCACGACTCACACCCACATCTCCTCTACCATACCGCCGACTACCGCGAAGCAACAACTCCCGTCGGCCACCCCCTCTCAAGCAAAAGCAAAGTCTCCGACGGAAATGCTGTTCTTTCCGACATCCTCGATGCCCTCATCTGGCTTCACGCTAATGACATCATTCACCGTGACATCCGCTGGGAAAACATCGTTATCATACACACATCCGACCCCACGCGTCCTATCTGCGGAGTTCTAATCTTCTTAGGAGAATCAGTGCACCGGTCCCCTTTCCTGGAGGGTATATATGTTGCCTCCCTGAGCTTGTGGAGGACCCAGGGAAATATCTGTATAAGCCGAAACCGGTGGATGATTCATTAGTGTGGATGCTATTGGTGAATACGTGGATGTTTAGAGAGCCGTGGAAGGTGGCCACGGGTGTGAGCGGTTGGATTATGAAGAAGGGGTCAGACGAGAATGAGAAGATGAGAGTGATTTGGAGAGGGTTGAAGAAGAAGAGGGTTTGGAAGGAGTATTATAGGACGGCGGTAAAGAGGGATGTTGAGAAGCTGCGGGGGTTGTTGGAGGTACTGCATTGGGCGTGATGAAGGGTTGAATGCTAGTATAAGATATCACCGGTTAAGGGATATTAGGTGCGCTGCAAAGGTGATGGAGATGTACTATTATTTTAAGCCATTACAAGCAGTCACAGAATGCAAACGAGACGAGATTAAAGTGCACCCCCGTAGGCTAGTGGCAGGGGTATAGATGCAACTGTCTTAACAAATCCCGGGATTTATGTTCGTAAATTACAAATTGCTCAACCACCCAATGGAGAGATGATCGCAGGCTGCAGTGTGATAGATAACTCCAAGGGCTACCTGTCAATAAAAAACCCCACGTCAATTGAACGAGATTTGAGGAAATTGAAAATGTGAGTGAGAGCCCATGAAGTTGGCGGATTTTTGCCCACCTTCTACCCCCCCTGTTTCATCACCAATTGTATATGGAATTCCCTAGTAATAACCCCAGAGCGTATATAGCATGCTAGATGTCAATTGGTACCTGTCTTGGCAGATTCGGACTGGTGGTTGTTGAGAAAGGTACTATATTTGAATTGCAAAAGTGGGAGACACTTTTCGATAACATAACCAAGGTAACTTTCACCAAGGTGACATTTTACAGTATCTAGGAACTGCTAAGCTGCCCTTGAATAGTCTTCTACCATACCAAAAAGACCCTGGCAGCAAGGGCACTCGATTCCAACCAGATTTGGTGGAGAAATCGTGTTGGGTAGATAGCCTTCCTCCTCATCCTCATCCCCCCTTACCACCCACCCCAATAAGTCCATCAATTCTCGGTCAAATACCAAGCCCTATTGTACAGACTAACTCCACTATACGAAGATGGATGTCGGGCTATCGCTGGCCATGTACCTGGACTGGCTGTGGGCCAGTAGGGGTGAGGTTGAGGAACATACTTCCACAAACCCAGTATGATACCCCCCCTGTAATCCAGTCAAATCTTGGGCATTAAGATCAATATAGGCCTGAATGAAAGCTCAGAAGCAGCTCTACAAGAGCATGTGTTGCAATCTCCAATCAGATCAGCCGTTCTAGAGAATTGATAAGAATCGCGGCTTGGCAATAACCCCGTGAAATACTGCCTGGGATTTCGCATTTTTGGCATCCCAAATCTCGTCACGGGATGGAATGGAAGACGTTGAATGCCATCCCATTACCATCCCGTGGTTCACGCCACAGCCAATCAGGCATCCCAGTAGTCCTTCTAGTCCGTCCAAGGACATGCCCGAGACCGGACTGAAGTTTCCGGGGCCCATAATTTTTGGACTGGACGGACCAGGGCCACCATTACATGACTCCAGGACTGCGGGCCTACAGTCCATAAATTGTCCCTCACAGAAATTGAGATTCAACTTAATCAAGCTTAAAATCGCACGGTTTGGCACAAGTTCACCTCAGCTGATGTTTTTTTTCCGGGGTGTGGTGTCTCGGAACTTTCATTCCCGAGCCGAATATTCTATATCCGATCAGGTCTAGACTACGGTCATTTGTACCGGGCCCTCGTCTTGGAGTATTCTGCTCGGGACGGACTAGTCTATCACAGGGTTCCCAACCGTCCGTCCGGACTACAGTCTTTCGGGCCCGTCATCGTCGTCCCGTCTAGGGCATGAGTACGGAAGGACTAGTCCGTCCCGGCCAGAAATCTCCCGGACCAGGGCCCGGTACAGATGACTGTAGTCTTAACCAGGGTCAGATATACTACATCCTGCTGGGGAATGAGAGCTCCGGGACACCGTATCTCGGAACAAATCTTCAGCCGAGGTGAACTTGTACCGAATCGGGGATTCTAAGCTTCATTAAATCGGATATCAATTTCTGAGTGGGGGCCAATCAATGGACTGTAAGGTTCCGCAGTCCTGTAGTCTTGTTATGGAGCGCCCTGGTCCGTCCAGTCCTGAAATCTTGAGCCCGGAAAACTTTAGTCCGGTCTCGGGCAAGGTTTGGACGGACGGGACGGACTATTGGGATGCCTGGTCTATCATACTCATGCCCTAGACAGGACGACGAAATTGGGCCCGAAAGACTGTAGTCCAGACGGACAGTTGGGAACCCGGGAGCCACACTAGCAAATTTATAAACCATAGAGAGCAACTGTTCGGATTGGCTACTGATGTACACCGTCCGTGAGATGTCTGTGACCAACTGCGGGATTTTACTGAACATACTGGAAAGCCAGGACTATCCCTATGGTACGGGTGTAGATAAAATCTAGAGGATGGTGAGTTAGTATCCGGCACGGTGGTTTCTGGGCTGATCAATGATCCAGACACCAAACCTCCCAACGGTTGATCCAGTGCACTGCTTGTAAAGAGTTAACCAGTGCGGTATGTAGTTAGTTCTTGGCAGTGCAGTGCAGTTGGTGGAGGCTCACAGTGCAGTGCAGTGCAGTTTGTAAGTTCAAAATCCACTGGTTCACTGCTGGTTAGTTAGTTTGCCACTCATTACCCATTCCACTTCTTGTTGACACATGATTTTGGCCGAAAGGTCTACGAGTTTCCAGATGACCAGCGAAGCTGTTAGAATGGACTGGAGAGAGGTTGCTAATGATCTGAGTCACAATGTAGACTCATGTATAGTTAGTCACTCGCCACTTGCATAGCTACTGGTCGATTTGTAATGTATGTTCACAATGGTTTCTCTGTGGAATCTCAAGATTTTCACCCAAGGTTCAGGATTATCATGTGTTCTAGTCAGTTCACGGAGGATGTCAGTCCGCGGAGTGACTAGTCAACCCGCAGAGTAACTGGGCTCCATGAACTGACCGGTCACTTCATGGAGTCTACCACAACTCCGTGAACTGACCAGTCACTTCGTGGAGCCATGGCGGCACTGAGAAAAATGACAAAAGCTTGGTCTAATTAAGTCTGCGAGTATTTGTCGAATTACCAAGAGATGTATATATGTAACATGTACAATATATCGATCTTTCAATTCCCGGTCTTTGATTTACGATATCTTTAAAATTGATAGAGCAGCTTTAACAATACACTCAAAAATCGCCGAAAATCGATGTTTTTCCACAACCATTCTATCAATATTAGAGATATAATAAATTGGAGACCAGGAGGTAAAAGACCAATGAAATGTGCATATTTCGTGTATACATAACTTTGCCATCAGAGTAAGTGTCAATTTTGTATGAGCATAATTAACACTGGTCAGTTCACAGATCCGTGATCTGACCGGTTCATTCACGGAAGGTGGGACTCCGTGAATTGACCGGTTGCTCCGCAGACTGACATTCTCCGTGAACTGACTAGAACATCATGGTTTTCTTTGAGTAAGGAAGATATGTTTGAAAGTAATGTGCTATGTACAGCGTGGGCAAGGGTTAGAGCTGGCGAAGAAAAATTCATGGCAGTACTGTACACTGGTTCGAACCAGTTAAGATAGTTGAACCGAATATATACAGTTGAACCAGTTGTCAACCAGTTCATTGCACTGGTTTAGCATGCAGTCAGTGTTCCGAAGCGGTCAGATCGACCGCCCGGTAATCTGTAGATTCGCAGTCCGGTCAGATGCGGTCACTGTTTCGAAAGCCGCCCTTGGCATAGATCGGCCCGGTTCCATGTGGTAGATATCTAGCCTATTCAACTAACCTGTAGATATCTAGCATATCTTTAGAATCTGTGAATATCTACGCTAAGGAAGATTTCTGAAGATGACTGGCGCTTAGAGAAGATATTCATAGATATCCGTAGTTATCTAGAGATATTTGTTGTTATCTAGCGCTAGGAGAGACTAAAGATAGATTTGCAGGTAGTATATATACAGCTAAATATCCCGCTGATAGAAGTAATTCAATTGGGTTTTATGGATCTTAGGGAGTGGAAACATTGAAAACTAGTTGGGGATCTGTAGATATCTATAGTCCGGCTAGATAAATTGCTGTAGATATCTATCAATTGATAAACGGGCTAGATGACCGCTGAAAAAGCCGCCCTTGGCACAGATCGGCCCGGTCGAGCCCTGAATCTGACCGATCTGACCGCTTCGGTTCACTGCATGCAGTGCAGTTTGAACAATTAAGTAGTTGGTGCAGTGCAGTTTCCCCGCGGAAACCCAACTGGTTTCTACCGTTGGGAGGTCTGCCAGACACCCAATGTTCCTGTTGTCGTTCATTCGCACCTCTACTAAATATCTATGTTGATATATCCAACCTGGTGGTAGCTGTGTTCACCGCAGGGTAGCAGAATGTTGGTGATGATGCAGGCAGAGATGAACGGTTTGGCCGGCCCCATGGGTGCAGCTGAGTTGATGCTGATCTAATGCAGCTTGAATCACACGCATTTCGCGGACTTCATGCTGTTGCTCTGAAACTTGTTGTAACGAGTGTTGATTCTTCTGATTGAACTATCTAAGTGACACGGTCACAAAACCCTAGCCCAGGAACACATGATGATGCACTCCACGAAACAGTTCAAGCATATCCATTGCCACCTTCTCCTCCGTGTTGGAGCGAGAAGTGAAGTTCGAGATCTCAAGAATACATTGGACTCCATGTTTTCATCAGGCTTCACTCCCACACAGATGCAGCGAACTTAACCAATATTTCACGACATCTCACTGCTAGTATTATCGTTCCTCTACCGCATCATTGTCACTGCATCTAATCGCTGGATTTATCTGAATGGACCTATCTTCATGCAATGGCGATAGTGTTGCTCCATTCTTAGTTTTTGTTTCTATGACTTAAAGGATACTATCAGTTTTACGAGCTGGAAGGTATATCCGGAAGAGATGAACTTGGAGCATGTCACGTCTGCAGAAGTGGAACAAAGTTGGTGTGGGACTGATTTGAGTGCGGTCATCACGTGGGTTGGTTTAGGGTTGAGCGCGGCAGAGCCGCATGCACTTTAGTTCTGGTGTACGTGTCAATTAGACTTAGCGAGAGTCAGTGAGTTTAGGTCAAAAGAGAGATTCCGGACACCGGACACCGTACAACAGTTGGGAACATTTTCTTGCACATTATCAGTAGTGCTTAAGCTTAACAAATCTACTTGTTTTGGTTTTTGTCTTATGCCACCCCCTTTGATGCCACCCCCACCGCAACAAAGACACCGGAGTGTCCCACGACCGGAACAAGCAATGCGGCTGGAAAGGCGACAAAGCTGGCAGTCCAGTTAGCTGCCTACCCGGATATGCTATGGCCATATTAAGTTCAGTGTCAAGAATCACGGAAAATATAAAAATGAGAATGGAAGATCTAGTTAAGTATTGCTACAAGCTACAGATAGCGAGTCACCAATGTTTTGGTGACTTCCAACTTCGGCAGCGGAACACCAGTTGACCAATGACAACTCGAGATAAAAACGACTTGTGGGCATACTATGCGTTTGAACAACGACATCGTGACTACGGCGAAGGCGTACCGACAAAAGCAAACCTTCCACCAGGGGTCTCAATGGTCCTGGGTGACTATAGTCATTCAGGGCGCGACGTCCCGGATCTGATTTCGGTGGACTGGTCAGTCTAGAGCAGGTGTTGGTTGCCCGAGGGCGCCTACAGGTACCTATAGGGGGCCGGCGGCTACCGGGAGAAGGCATTCAGTGGTGGTGCAGGTGTTTATGCCAAAAGTGAGCCTTAAAATTAGCTGCGGGGGTGCTGTAATGCAGTGAAACTAGTGGCAGAGTGACTTAAAGCGAGCGCTTTCGGTGCTCCGAAAATCAAATGGAACATGGCTGATGTGGGAGGGATCAAACCCCATGCCGAAAATGTGCGATTCAAGAACATCGATGAACTCTTCGACCAAATTGCGGCACCGCAATATCCAGACTTCGCAACGGTTGAAACCGAGGCCCTAGGCCCCAGGGGGTGGCGGAAGGAGGGGGAGATGAAGAGGAGATGGCGGACGTGGACGAAGAAGAGGAGGCAGCGGGGGGGGCAAGAGACATCACGATGGCCGAAACTGAGACTGCGACCAGGACCGCGACTGAGACTGAAATGGAAGCCCTGGCTACCAATGATTAGAGTGATCCAGCACAACTGCGCAAGGTCATACGAGTGTACCAGTGCGGCGCTGGAGACGTGAGTCAAACGCAGGTCGGACGTAGTGTGCTTGCAAGAGCCACCGAGAGAAACAGGAGGTATTGGGATCAGCCATTCGGCATATGAAATAAGAAAAAGAAAAAGAGTCTGGACGGCGATACGGAGAGGGAGCGGCTTGGTGGTTGATAAGCGGACGGATTTGAGCAGAGGTGGGAACGAAGATGTCATTGCCACCGAGGTCAGGAGGAGAGGGGAGAGGATAACAAGGATAGTGAACGTTTACGACCAAAAGAACACGCATTCGGGAGAGAGACTGGCACGAAAGTGGCACTGGCAGAGAGTCATTTGGCAGGACGGCACTGTCCTCGCAGGAGACTTCAACACCCACAGCAAACGATGGGACCCAAGATGCCAAGTGCAGCGGGATGCTGCTTTCTGGGAAGACATGATTGAGAAGAATGGACTGGAGATTGAAAACAAAGGCAGCCCCACCCACCATTGGACAAGGGAGGACCAGGAAGGCGAGTCAGTTATCGACCTGATGCTGGAAAATCGACCAATAGTAAAGTGGACCATACTGGCCAATGACCACGCCACTGGATCCGACCATGAGGGTATAGAATAGGAGGTGGGAGTAGACAGGCAGAAGGAGGCGGATCATGAGAGGGTAGTAGGGTGGAATTTGGCTGCAGTGACGGAGAAGGACGTGGAAGCAGCGGAGAAGCTATGGATGGAATTAGTGAGGGAGAGAGCTCAATTAGATGCAGAGTGCACAGAGGACGAGGTGGAGCTGGAGGCCACATGGTGTCAGGAAGCAATGAGCAGTGTTCTCGATTCCACGGCAAAGACAATCACGATTTCTGCAAGATCCAAGAGGTGGTGGAACGCCGACATCAAAGAAAGAAGGAGGACACCATGGAGAGAGAGAAGGAGAAGACGGAACTCGGAGGAGGCTGCCCGGGTGAAGGCAGAGCTCCAGAAGTCAATCCGGCGGTCCAAGAGAGAAATGTGGAGCGATTACTTGAAAAATCTTAGGGGAGCCGAGGTGTGGAGAGCGGTACGATATGCGAACCCTGGGGCAGGCATGACCGTGGAGGGCTTAACAGACAGAGAAGGCAAGCAAGCAAAAACATCATTGGAGAAGGAGGAGATGCTGAGGGAGGAATCAGTCCCCCCGAACTACGGCGGCCAGTACTACGAACTACCTCTGGAGGGATGTGTACACACACGTGTCACTGACCAAGCAGTCGAGCGAGACTTGCATTCTGAGTCAGTCAAGAAGGCACCGGGACCAGACAAGCTGTCTTTTGGCGCCATACGGCTGCTCTGGAAGTGGGACAATGAGAGAATCGTGTGTCTGACGAGGGCGACAATTTGCACGGGAATACACCCAGTGGTATGGAAGCGGACTAGTCGTGTCGTGATTCGCAAGCCTGGCAAAGACAACTATATGAAGCCGATGGCCTACTGCTCCATATAGCTGCTTAGCTGCATGGGATACGTGGTCGGGAATGTAGCCCCAGAGCTGCTATCTGAAGAGGCCGAAAGGAGAGGGCTACTGAGCGACGGACAATTTGGAAGCAGGAAAGGACGGTCAGCCATCGATATAGCGGCCATCATGGTAGACAGAGCTCACGCAGCTTGGACAAACGACCATATAACAGTAGTGCTTCTCACGGACATTAAGGCAGCCTTCCCGAGCGTGGCAAAAGGACGATTATTCAACTTGATGAAGGTCATGCAAATGGACGGAGACCTTCTACAATGGATGGAGAGCTTCCTGTTGGAAAGAACGGAGAAGATGGTAATCGAGGGCAACACCATGGAGAGACACCCAATGGAGGCAGTGGTCCCGGAAGGGTCACTGTGTCACCGATCCTCTGTGCCATCTACACATCAGGACTAATCAAGTGGGTCGAAGAGTATGTATCAGACGCCGAGGGGCTATCCTTTGTAGACGACCTTGGCTGGGTGGTGACCGGGAGCGATGTCAACCATGTCGTATCGATACGTGAGAGATGCACAGTGAAGAGCATTGAGTGGGCAAATAGACGAGGGCTACAGTTTGACACTGCAAAGACGGAGGCGGCACTATCCACGAGCAGACGAGGCCACAGTAAACACCACAGGCCAAAACTGACAGCAACGACAAGAGTCGGAAACGAGTCCGTACGGTTCAACGAACACGTGACTTGCTGGCTGGGCGTGTGGATGGACGCACATCTGACGTTCAAGGAGGACCACAACCGATGCATAAAGGAAGCCAGTGCAGCAGAGGCCAGGCTCTGAACCCTTACCAAGATATAAGGCTTTGTTCATGATAGTGTAAGGGCCATCCAAGAGGCGTGCATCCAAGCGGTCGCAATATATGGGAGCAAGCTCTGGTGAGATCCCACGGAAGTGCGCTGGTGAGACGACCTCTGACTCCTCCTCAATCGACAAGCCAGATCCATCCTGGGCGCAATGCCCACGACCCTGCGGGGTGTACTAATGAGAGAGTCAGGGCTTATACCGGCGCCAGGAATCTTGGACTCCAGACAGCAGTGATTCGCAGCAAGAATAGAAAACGCATGCAGTAGCAAACTAAAGCAGCTAAACAAGAACCTCTCATCCAGAGCACCGATATGCAGATCAGTCAGGAAAGAGCATGAGCACGGTCGGACAACCGAATGCCTGAACTGGCCGGCCCCGGGCTTAGAGGCCATGGTCAGGAACATCATACTGGACGACACCATCGGTGCCAAAAGCGCCGCCCAGCGCTGGGCAGGAGTGAAAGAAGCCAAAATAGAAGCAGGGGTCTGGATGTGGTGGACAGATGGATCACGCTCACATGATGGCCGAGTGGGAGCCGCAGCGGGGTGTAAACACAGAAATGAATGGAGGTTTCGCTGCAGCTTTCTGGGCACCGGACGCATGGAGGCCTTCGATGCAAAACTGTGGGCGATCGAACTCGCGCTTAACGTGGCGATCCAGAACAGTAAAACATTGCAGAAGCATGGAGTGAAAACGGTGGCAGTCTTCAGCGACTTGCAGCCTGCAATCCGACGAGCGGCACCCCTGAAGCCGAACCCAGGGCAGCGTCTGGTGAGGCGGATCAACACAAGAGCGCGGAGTCTCCTCGCCCACGGCATCGCGACCAAGATCCACTGGGTCCCGGGGCACGCTGGCATCCACAGAAACGAAGAAGCAGACCATCAGGTGAACTTAGCCCGAGACACAAGCGGAGGCACATTGATGGAGTGGCCATACACCTCGGCCTTAAATAGGGCGAGATTAATCTCCGAGGGAGGATCAGCAGCTAAGGCGGAGTGGGAGGCCGACAAGTGCAGCAAGCACTTCAGCTACAGTCTCACGGGCAAGGCAGGGACCAAGAGACCTATCCCGATGACAAGCGAAAAGGCGCTGGCCCCCAGGTTCTACCGACTAAAGTCCGGGCATGCGCCCCCAGGGGTCTACCTAAAACGGTTCAGCCACCGAGATGACGACAAATGCTGGTGGTGTGGAGGGACTGTATCCCAGATGCCGAAGCATCTCTTCCGATGCTGCAGCCGGTGGAGAGTCCATCATAGAGAACTATGGAAGGTGGTGAGAAAGGCGATGGACTGGAGAGCGGGCAGATGCTGACACGTGCAGATCTCTGAGCTCTTTTCAATACCAGAGTGCGACCAAGCGGTGATGGACTTCCTGGCGGCCACTGAGATCGGGAAGTTCCCACCCAATTGAAGTAGCGGGATGCAGCGGGCTGAGGGCTTGGGGCTCAGGAGCGGCATTGGAGGCAGCGGGGTTATACCATTCCTTCTTTCTTTCTTTCATTCTTTCCGTTTTGCTTTCTGACTTTCCCTTATCTTTCATTTGTCAGTGGGGAAGAAGGGTAGCGTGGGGGGAGCTCCGCCATCTAGCAAGCTCACCCGGAGGCGGAGGGGATATCAGAGTCCTGTCATACTCTAATCAGAGTCAATACAGTATGATTAAACAACAACAACAACGGTTGAAACCGGTTGGGAAGCCAAATCGCTGCACTGTACGGTTTGTACCAACTATTTAAGAATTGGAACTGTACTTTATGCGGAACCAGTTTAGTAAATGAGTTAGAATCAGTTCAACTGTTTATACTAGTTTCACCCGTTTAATTGGACAGAACCAATGCAAATATCCGCATGCCTGATTGCAAGGTACTGTTTACCTAGAGTAGAGCTCGTAGCAGCGTTAAAACCTTATGCTTGGTCTCCGCAACAGCGGGTAGCAGGGGATGCCGGCTGTAAGGTTGTTGGATACAGCGGATAAGTAGGCCCAGCGGAAGAAGGTAATGCTGGTCGTGATGAAGACAGAGGCTTAAGTCTCAAACTGTATGCCGAGGTAAGGATTAGCAGAGACGGAAGCAAGAAGAGGATGGTGCCAAGTTGCAGGGATTGCATCCCGAACCCCGACACCTCCGAGGCCATGGCGTTGGTCGCAAGGTGCTGTACATGTAAACTAGTTTAGGAATTTTCGCTGGCTTCTCATCGCTCATGTAATATCTCAGACGGCTCTACCTTCTAAGGTTTGCATACACTGTCGACCTAATCATCATCAAGAAACGAATACTTGCTCTCTCTTAACCAAGTGTTACCCCACCTTCCAGATTCAGGCTCGGCTAATGCGCATGCAACGGAACGGGCTGAGCCGCAGTTGCGCACCTGCGCTTCCATCGGTAATTGAGCTATTGTGCCTGCGCAGGATCACATCTTGTTTTAGTCAGACTGCATGTGTGCTCAACATCAACAGGCCTGCGATTCGTTCTTGCGGTACGCATCAATACATTCGGAAAAATAGCATAGCACCAACAAAAAAATATCAAGAGATTGTCAACAACCATATGTATAATAAAACATCCAGAAACCAAACCGAACCGGAAATGCGAAATCAACGTAAGATTTATAACCTCGGAAAAAAGGGACCAAAACAAGCACAATACCTACGACTTACCGATGATAAATCCAATTCCGTCAATTCACAGCCTAAAGCGTTTAGTCAGCGATAGAGTATGGGGACGGAGAAGAGTCTAGAAGCAACCTATAAGCAAATTTAATCGTATTCTGCGTCCGACACAACATCTGATACACTCTCGAGGTCTCCGTCCGACACAGCGTCTGATTCGCTTTCGAGTTCTGCGTCCGACACAGCATCTGATTCACTCTCGAGGCTACGAGATCAAACCAACCCCGATCATATCAGCTACGTTCTATAATGTTTGGGTACGTCCACAAAAACTTACAAGCTGTGCAACCAAATGATCGAGTTCATTAGCGAACATCTGAACTCTCTAATTGCAGGAGACACTCACCGTCTGTAAAATATGCATATGTCCAGGTTAGCGAGCTATTGTTGGGGTGAGGAACCGTCTGGAAAACTCACATGCTATCAAGATAGCGGCGATTAAGTTAGGAAACATTTTCTCGACCATAACAGAACAAAAACTTACACTCTACAGTTGATAATGAAGTATCAGGATCGCATTAGTTCGGGACCAGTGCAGGCGGGGAATGCATAGAAGGCAACAAACTTTCTATTGAGATAAACAGATGATGTTGAAGTTAACCTCTGTTAACACGGCAGGGAATAATCGAGGGAAGGCTCACCGGCTACAATCAAGCCATCGAGTCTATGTTAGTTACGGAATTCTGGGTGGGGGACAAATGAAATACTTACAGGTCATCGCTATAGAATCATGACATAGAGTTCATGTGAGCACACAGCGCAAGCTGTAAACTAACAAGGAGAAACTCACGCCCTGTCGGATCAGGTGCATGAGCATTTGGAGATAGTAGTAGTACGAGAGCTATGTGTATGGGAGAAACTCACAAGCTTTCCGATCAAGACAGCAGCTTCGCTTCAGCAGTTGACACCAAGAGCAAGCGGGGGAGCCGGAAACTCACAAGCTGTCAGATCAGGCCATCGGGCTTGCGTCAGCACACGGCACCCAGAACAAGCGGGGGAGTCATCTGCATGCGAGAAACTCACATGCTGTGGGATCTGGTCATCGGGCTCGCGTCAGCAGTCGGTACCCAGAGCAAGCGAGGGAGTCATCTGCATGGGAGGGACTCACTCGCTGTCGGATTAGGCCATCGAGCTCGCGTTAGCACTCGGCACCCAGAGCAAGCGGAGAAGCCATCTGCATGGGAGAAACTCACTCGCTGTCGGATCAGGCCATCGGGCCCGCGTCAGCACACGGTACCCAGAGCAAGCGGGGGAGCCATCTGCATGGGAGAAACTCACACGCTGTCGGATCAGGCCATCGGGCACGCGTCAGTACTCGGCACCAAGAGCAAGCGGGGGAGCCATCTGCATGGGAGAAACTCACCGGCTGTCGGATTAGGCCATCGGGCTCACGTCAGCACTCGGCACCCAGAGCAAGCGGGGGAGCCATCTGCGTGGGAGAAACTCACAAGCTGTCGGATCATGCCATAGTGCTCACGTCAGCACTCGGCACCCTGAGCAAGCGGTGGAGTCATCTGCGTGGGAGAAACTCACTCGCTGTCGGATCAAGCCATCGGGCTCTCGTCAGCACTCCCCATCTGAGTCACCGGGGGACCTATTGGCATGTGTGAAACTCACAGGCTGGAGGAGACCATCAGGCTCGGGTCAGTACTCGGCTCAAACCATGATAACTACCAAACCTACCATTGTTGTGTAATATCGAGTGCTGTTTTCCCTTTCCTATTCTTGGCATCTTTATTCATTTGCAGCGTTCCCACTAGTAGTCGGACTGTGCTTTTGCGCCCGAGAAATGCAGCGAAATGCAGTGCTGTATGTCCGTTATTGTCTTCCGCATTATTGTTTGCCCCCAAGTCCTTCACAAGTAGTTGGATTGTGCCGTCGTGTCCGAATATTGCTGCCCAGTGTAGCGCTGTTTGTTTCGCACTATCTTCAGTGTCTATTTTCGCGCCGATGCCTGCGAGTTGTTTGACCGTGTTGTCGTGCCCCCCGCCGGCTGCATAATGCATCGATGTTGATCCCATATTGTCTGTGGCCTCCATGTCGGCGCCCAGCGCCTTAACAAGCAGCTGCACCGTGGAGTCGTGGCCGTTCCACGCCGCATGATGCAGTGCTGTCCGCCCATATTTGTCTACTTCCTCTTTGTTGGCACCATTGTTGACGAGCAGGCTGACCATTGTGTCGTGTCCCTCCGCTGCTGCAAGTAGCAACGCTGTTTGCTTCTCGTCATTTTTGGCATCGATCCTGGCCCCTTTGCGCAATAGCACTTCCGCAGTGGCGATGTCCCCAGTCTCAGCAGACACGAGCAATGGCGTTTTGCCACCCACGCAAGCTTCCTTATTAACGCCTGTTGTTAATACTGCTTCAACCACTTGTGAATACTTCATTTCTGTTGCCGCATGTAGGAGGTTGTTTCTGAAATCCTCGGCAACCGACTTTTTCTCAGAAGCAGCGATGTTTACTTGTAGATGAGATTCAATCCAACTTTCGAGAAGCAGAGAAGCTGGGTTGTTTGAAAGTTTTTCACTAAGTAGAGTGACAATTTTTTCGAGATTAACCAGCTGTTTACACTCACGTATGTGCTGTGTGAGGTGGTTCAACGCATAGCTGATAAACGGCCTTTTGTAGAGATAGTCGGCATAAGCTTTGAAATGCTCCAATTTCCAATCGTCATCGACACTCGGGAATGTGTTTTCGATGCTGGTATTTGTGGCACAGAGTATCAAATAGCGGAAGCAAATGATGGAGATTCTAATATGAGAATCTCCGTAACTTATCCTGAACCTGGATTTAGCTGTACGTCCGTTGAAGAATTCGCCCAACATTTGTTGCATAACTTGAACACTGCATGTCGCATAGTGCATCAGATAACAGAGCCAAATTATAGCAATTCGAACATAAGCATCGTCATAACTAGTCCAGAATTCTATCTCCATTTGAGGTGTATTGTACCGTAGCAAGAATTCGCCAACAGTTTGATGCATAACTTGGACAATAGTATTTCCTGTAGATATATCAGCCAAACAGCTTTATTGTCTTAGTACCCAAGAAAATAAGCACTGTGATTACCTTTGATTTCAAGGAAGTTACCTCCACAGTGAATAATGCGGTTTTCGATGTGCACAATTAATTCGTTTTCAAATGTCTCGTCGGATGGTAAAAATTGGGCATCAAGATCGTCTGGAATAGCAAGAGCGTGCTGGAGTTCTGCAACCTGGAGAGGTCGGTATGCAAATAGAACGATTTGAAACATCCTAACACCGATATTGATGTCGCGTTGGTCGTTTTGTGCCAATTCTTGAAGCATGCGTTCGTAAAATCCACCTAGTTCTGTTGGAAGGCTTTGTAAGAAGTCAAAAATCTCTTTCGGGGTGTAGCCCTTCGCAGCAAATTTGTTTAGCTCCTCTTTAACCAAATGTACCCACACGAACACTCCCTGGGCATTTTTAGTTATGTACTCCTTCGCCTCTTCTAGATGTTTAGGGGTGAGCCCGAGGTTTTGGTCCAAGAAAGATACTGCAAACATTAAAATATCACCCTCATTTACATCTTGCAACTTTATAGTTTTTTGGAGTCCTGCTAAACTCTGGTTCAATCCTGTGATCGGTCGACTTGCAAGGAAAATCTTAGTAATGCATGATCCTGTGGTAGCACATAGCTGACGCAGCAATTTAATAGTACTGAGTCTATTGTTGTCATCAGACTCATCCATAGCATCAACAATGAGGTAAAGTCGTTGTTGCACAGGGTGAGTTTTGATTGAGAACAGGATTTTTTTTAGACTATCGTAAGGCCACTGACAGCCGACGCCAGGTAGTAGTGCTTCCCGGTAATAGGATTGAAAATGATAAAAAAAGGCCTCGCTTTGGTGTAGGATGTCGTAGAGAATCGAGCGTAGCATATTAGAATGATTGGTGTGTAGCTCGCCGTCCCTGTAACTGTAGAAGAAACTGGTCACAATAGCTTGTTTCGCTAGTGGTTCCCGTTCCAAGAGATTATCCATGAAGTACTTTGTAAGGGTGCTTTTTCCACTGCCTGGCTTTCCCTCGATAAGTAGCAGATCGGAGTGCGATGTGGATGACCAAGCGCGATATTGGTCATGTTTCCAGAGCCACTCCAAGGTACCATGATGCTCTGTTTCGATCTTATGATATCGGGTACGACGTTGTCTAAGAGAACTAAGGCACTCTGCATTAAGAAGTTAGCTAGACTCACAACTAGATAGGATGCTCTCAAACCCTGTCGCTCCTTGTCGTACTCAATAATAATACTGTCAATACGTGGTGCCCCAAGTATTTCCTTGATGTTGGGGTCCGCCTGACATATGAGTAGCACTTTAGGCTTCGGGCTTTGTATTGACCAAAAGCGAGTGAAGAACCGAGCCCCATCTGGCCCAATTTTATCAATTCCGTCGATGATGATCGGTAAGTTTTGGATTGTTCGTATTTCGACAACCGCTCTAGTTAAAGCGTCTAATAGTCCGCCACGTTTAGCTTCGAGAATCTCCTCCACGGAGATATCAGAAGGACTAGCGTCCTTGAAACGTGACCGGTCCCATTGGATAATCTTGAGTAGAAGGGTGCTAAGAAAAGATTCGATAATCAACGCCGCCTGGGGAGCATCTGAACCGTTGAGGATATGGCGTAGAACGGAATGGGTGAAGCTGGTAATGGTGCCTTCCATCGAGCATGAAATGTAGAGCACTGGACCATCCCGCCGTGAAGCTTCTTTCCTGGCAATGAACGACGAAACTCCGGTCATGGAGCAGCCGGGTGGTCCACCAAATAGCCATAGCATTTGTGAGTCATCGGCTGATTCCCAAACTTTGAAATCGGCATCACGTAGGATCCAGTACAACTTTGGGTCGTCTGGATCGACAGGCGATATATGCTCGTGGTGGTCGGTTGTTGGTAGTAGTAGGTCTAAGAACGTACTCGTTTCTAGCTTTACCATAACTAGGGTGAAGAAGTAGTCAGTAATTATTGTAATATCATCAATAAGCCTTAAAAGTAACTTGTTCGATTATTTCACTTACGTGGCTTCAATACTTCGTGCAACTGTTCTAGATCCGCATTATCTTGACTACCATCTCTAGCCATGGACGGACAGGTTAGCAAACCGTACTCATATCCTGTATGTTCGGAAGAGAATCACCCGTAATGATAGTGAATGGTAGACAAGTTCTGTCCGCCGTTAAACGTCGACGTATCGAACTGATGATGTGTAGCATCTATGTATTTACTCATCATATAGAGCGCTGGCACTGTTAGTGTTATATTTCTGCATTAGCTAGTCCTGTCGTACCTATTACTAGTATTGTGGTTGCTGGATAATGTGGTCGTTGTCTGTGTTAAGGCTGAGAGAGAGAAAGCTGTAGAAGCACCTGAAGTATCTTGCTCCCCACGAAGTGGATATGGTGCAACCGATGCTGGAGGTGATGGGTGATTCTTAAGATCGGTCACACTTCTAAATCCTTCGAGATTACCCCTCTTGGCTTGAATTTTTGAGGCTCAACAGCGATTGGCGTTTCCGTTATGCCGGATGTACTAGGTACACGGAAAAGGTTCTGAGATGCAGATGCTATCTTTGGCTTGTCTCAAAGGTATCTATTAGCCGGATATCCACCACACTGTACTTAACTTTTTGCTTCTTTTTAGCTCATGCATCTCTGAGCTTTCTCCTTGTACTAAGTATTATGTATGTATCTCGGAACGGGCGGTTTGCATGATGTAACGTACCAACCTTTGTTCGCCACAAGACCACTCTAACACGACGTAATACCTTGCGCGAGTTGAAGTGCGTTAGCGCAGGGAGCGAGATAAGGGTACGCATGCTGCACAACACCGTTCCGGGTGAGTTCCGCAGAAATTACGTTCAGGTCTAAAAGTAGCAAGCGAATCAGATTGTCGCACAACCGTGGAACAAGGAGGGAAGCTGAAATCGGGCAGGGATCAAACATTTTCGCCTTCGTCCTCCATACCCCTCTGAATCGGATGATAGACTTTCGTTCACAGTGCACATACGCCTGCAGGTCTTTGTCGCTGACGATCGGATCGGATCACTTAGGTCCTCCTATACAGAAAATAAAACCGCTGAAAATCTATGTGCACTATGCTTGCAGTCCAATCACATACGCCTTGTGCCAGTACGTGGTCCGACCCCGCTTTTCTGGTTTGCAGCAGCTGAGTACATTCGTTGTTTCCAGCGCCACTTACCAAATCCTACTGTCAGTCCGCTGCAGTTTATATGCACTATGAAGGCACTAGATGACTCGAACTGAAAGACAACTCGTAACGCATCCTGCACGAGCCATGAAAATTGCGAGTTCGACTGAATAATTTATTTTAACTGTGCTACCTCTGTTCGCGCATTGACAGAGTTTGCTCAAGTGTACATCTGAGTCTTCGAAAATTCCCACAGCCTGGTAACTAGTCCGATTGTACAATGACGGGCGAATGGGATCGCGAATTGAAACCATTTAAAGTAAGTCGGTCGAGCAGCTTGCATGCTTGCGTTCAACAGTGGTTTTTATTCGTCCTTGATGTCTGCAAGCCAGAATGAAACCCAATGACAGAAGCTGCGTGTACAGTCTGCAATGCAAGCTGCACGAGCTACAAAATATGGATCATTCAGACAATACGGTATATACCTGCCATCGCTGGCAAGATCAGAACCACTGGTTTTCGTGTAAGCGCGGGGTACTTCGCAGTGGATGCTCTGGTTAAGCAAGGTCAATCCGGACACCCCATTTCTTAATTTTTTTTACTGTATGACTGGGTATGGACTGAGGGAGAAGAGGCTCAATTTGCTGTGAATCTAGCACTTTCTTCATTCGTTACCCAATTCAGAGCATTGCACACCAATAATTCTCAATTCCGTGGGGGTCTCATCCAGATCTTGCCCAATCTGAGTAATAGTGTCGCGTTTACATGCACTGTCTAGTTATTTCGCCGGGTGCACACTCTCAGTGAGCTGACTGGTTACTTTACCGAGTAGTTCTTCGCGAAGTCATCGGTCAGGAAACGGAGTATTACCCTATTCCGGCTATGTGCTACGTGAGAAAAGTCATGACTTGTCCACGTTGTGTGGGAACATGGAACTGTATCACCCATTCACTGGATGTGTTTCAAGTTGCCAACACATTACCCGCTTGCACGCCATTGAGGTAAGAGTATCGCTGAGTGACCAAACAGAGGTGGTCGCGCATCTTCATCCGGAACTTTCAATTTTACGCTGCAAGCAGCACCGCAGCCCTACTAAGGCCTCGCCAAATCCGAAAAGCCGTTGCGTAAACACTCTAGATGATTCAATCGAGCAAACTGATTACAGTTCCGGTGAGCTTAAAGTGGAGAGGCTGTGTGTTTAATGGATATTGATTGAGGTAATTACGTAGCTTTGGGTTAGGGTTGCGCGGCGGGGTCGCACTTAGTTCTTGTGTTCGTCATTTAGTATGATAGTAAGTTATTACAAGCATCACCAATTTGGCAGCTGCACCCATAAGTCACCATACGCTTCCTTACGCGCCCGGATTTAGTTCAATACAGAAAGAGGCGGCAGAGGAAGAGGATGAAGAGGAAGTAGCAATAAAGAAGATGAAGTAGGAAGAGCAGACTACAAGTCTGGGGTCCTACGCTGCATGGGGCAGAAGTTTATCAAATAACTACGCGATTGCCAGACTATGTCTTGTTTATATAGAACTATATCTAGTACGAATTAATTCACTTCCGCTTTTTAAGATTATCCGTCGATTGATTCTTCCCCATCGTACACAAATGCGACTTTTGGGACATTAATTTTCCATACATTTTCGGTGCTAGCCAAGTGTCGGGAAATTCTATTGGTGACTAAGCATTCAGCCCGAAGGCCGTCGGAACTGAGGCGGGTATTAGATTAGCTTCAGGCGTTCGCCCGCAGGCCGTCGGGGCTAACGCGGAAACTAAACTTAGCCTCAGGCTTGGTTCGGCAGCTGATTATCTGCGTGCCGCGGGCCTGGATAGTTTAGCACACACTCCAAGACTAGTATCTTTCTTTGTTACTTTCTTATATATGTCAACATTTGTATATCTTTGTACGGTAGACAATTTATCTTCTCTCTTCTGATTGTTCTTAGCCGCTATGTGAATTCATGGTTGTTGAGAATCTTCCCTGGGACGAACTAGGACTAGGCATCTGAACAGCCGCCGACCCAGATGCTTTTCCGGGCACCCGAAAGACTATTGTTGGACTGGACGATTGGATGCCTGTTTTGAAGTACAATTACCCCCTTGGCCTCTCTTCACTATGTGTCTATGCATTAGTCGACTCATGGGATGTCCTGCCTGAGTCCTAGATTTGTGGAGTAAGTTTCCTTCGCTGGACCGCTCTAGAACAGGTGCGAACCGGATCAGTGGAGGTGCAAACCGGAGAGTTCGTGGTTCGAATCGGCATTTCAACTGGTTCACCCTCCAACCAGGATTACGTCGAACCACTGACTTTCTTGATTGAAACAGAATATCTACATTCCCCAATATCCCTCCCACCTGTTGTGCAGAACCTTCTGTTTTTACCGCACCGAACCTTCTGTTTTGCCTATACCGAACAATCTATGTCTACGATGATAAGTTGCCTAATACTACGAGCTAGCGGTTACAACGAACCCTAACCCAAGGCTATGTGTTATCCGTACTTAATCAGTCCAACACCACCCGTGTCAACTTGATCAATATTCTTCGCGACATGCAATGCAAGACTCTATTGTCTCAGGACTTTTCCATTGCTATCATATTTGGAGTCATTCCATTCAGTTTTGTGTTGCCCTGGTGGCCGTAGTGCTGAGCGAGTACTCGTACGAACCAAATATCAGAGCCAGGGTTTTCAATCATCCGTTTAGATTGGCGTCTTTCCGGGTGTGGCATCGCTATCTAGGGTGGGAGTACCATGTGATTTCTTTGGGGCATGGCTTTTGAAATAGTGATGCTAGAGAAGCTTAATTGTATTCTATCTAAGAGGGCCACAAGGCCAGTATATATATGAAAGTACGAGTACGGCTGAATGCCATCAGCTCGTACCAGAGTCAACAGTCATCTCCGGCCATACAAGACATCACCGTCTCCGGCCATACAAGACATCTCCGTCTCCGGCCATACAAGACATCTCCGTCCCTGGCCATACAAGACATCTCGGGCTGAGACCTGTATATGCAATAATGGCGACTAGAGGGCCCGGTGGATGTTAGCGGCACCAATTGTGTATGTTTCCTGCCAGTATTCAGGGTATGAGCCTAACTTATCAAGTGGATTACAACACCCAAAGTAGGAGGTAGAGGCGGATATTCCGGAATGCATCACTTGATATTCGACCTGGGCAGCATGCTAGTAGTTTCCACACTGTTGTTCTTGTTAACCCATACAGTTGAGCCAATTGGTACCATTCGGTGGATATAGGTGACTCAATGTTTCCCACCATTCAGCTTGACCATTGATTTCAATGTCGGTGAACTGTGTAAGGTCCTGTGGGGTTGCAAGGCCACTACCCTAGGGCACAGCCGGGCCGGCATTCGCAACCAGGAAAGTCGTAGTCCGAGATCAGGCATGGCTTTGCTCAGATGGGACAGACGGCTGAGAACCCTGACCGGAACTTGACACTGGCATTTCTACGTCCGAACTCGTGAGAACCGTACAGCATTACGGCTCAAAAAATATTGATATAATGCAAGCAGCAGGTGTACATCATGGGATGCATGCATGATTACACATTGATGGAACGAGAGCGGCTAACCCACATACCTCGAAAAAAATCCAATTTCTCCTGTCTTGTTACTGATAGGTAACCCACAGCGTTACGATATTACTTTCCTCTGACATGATTGTCAGCCTAAGAGATTATCCAAACTAACTAAGGAGATGTATTGAATCTTTCGAAGTTTAATTATATTGGATCTAGGCTTCCAAACAGTCTGGGTGGCTGCTAGACTTCAGGACCCGCCATCGTTGTTTAGAGCCGTCATTTCCGTCCGTACCCGTCCTGACTCGGACAGACTACGCCGTTTCCGTCCTACCCTCGGATGGACGGCGTGTCGCCGTCCAGTCGCCGTCCCGTCCCCGTCCTGTGTGATCTCAGACAGACGAGACGGTTAACTTCACTTGTACGCATGCCCCGCCGGGTACGCCACATACCGGGAACGCCACATGCCAGGGACGCCACATGCCGTCTTCGGCCGTTCTCGGCAGATATCTGTAGACAATGAAATTCGCTATTAAAACGAGTTGAATTATACAAAATCTCAAATCTATCCACACTATATGAAGTAAACTCTACTCATTAATGCTACTTCACTCATATTAAGCCATGTATAACACCTTAATGCTTAGTGTTCTCCGGGATAGGGATGTCAGCCGGCCGTCCCAGGCCGCCATTCCGTCTTTTTCGAGAAATCTCGGACGGGACGGTTCACATCACTGATACGTACAGTCACGTAGGACCCTGAATGGGGATCTAGCGGGCCCTGGCAAATGGAGGTTACCGCTCCCAATCTCAGGTTTAGATTAAAAACCACTCATTTCTAATAGATTACATAGTATATAACTCTCCTACCCCAATTATACGCACAGAAACCTTGTAACCGGTGTGTGGATGAGCAAAAATCGGAATGAAGAGCAGTCACCGCCACATCACTCGCTTCACCCTGGCATCACTCGGCTTACATGCCGGTCTGAATGTTGCAATAGTACTTTGGGAAGAGCTGTGCGTGTAGATTCTATGATACGGTGGAGAAGAGAGAAGGAGAAAGACTCGACTTATGTACAGAGGATCATCAGGAAAACTTTGATGCTTCGTTCTTTATTCATACTGTATTCACTCTTAGTAGAGTATGACAGAGCCTAATACCCCTCCGCCTCCGGGCGAGCCGGCTAGATGGCGGAGCTCCCACCCACTACCCTTCGTCCCGGCTGACAATTGAAAAATAAAAGATAAAAGATAGACAGACAGATATAAACCCATTACCCACACTTACAAAACAGAAAAGAAGAGAAAAAAAAAGAGAGAACGAACTTTAATACTTTGCTACTCTAAATCACTTACAACCAGATATGTAACACCGGAAGTCCCCTAGTCTAAATACTCTCCGCCAGACAAATCGTCGTCTAGGATCGGGTAGACATCCACCCACCGCGGACGGACCTTTGGGGAGCCTGATCGGATCGCTCTTCTGACTTCATGTCCTCAGGTCCAAGTGTACAACGTTCATGATGCCTCTTATTCTATATACATATATAATCGATACCTTAAACACAATGAGAAACGACAACCCCATGGCGGCCAAAGAGAGGAGGGTAGTCGGAATGGCAATCGGAGTGGCGAATGGAGAGTGGCGGAGTGGCGCACAGCAAGAGTGAGAAATCATGTCGGGTGTAGCAGCAACTCCAAGTGACCTCCCTAGATCACGCTGTAGTCCTTATAGTAACACATAACATTGAGGTAGATTACCTCATAGCAATATACTGTATGGAGACACTCCGGTGTGCGCAATTGCTATATTTCAATCCCTAACTCCAGCTTCCGAAATCCAGTACGTGGTGCTCCCAGGTACCCTCGATTCGCAGCTGCACTCGACTCCACGCCCAGGTGCGCTTTATTTCTGCTCTCTTGAGCCCGACTCCTATCTGAGCTTTATTCCAACACAGCTGCCTTCTAGAACCTATGCTCTGGACTCCATGCGCTCGGTACCAGACTTGTCATAGTTGTCTGTTGTTCGAATAAGGTTGAACAGATTCAAGATCAGAGAACTAGTAGATCACACGAATTAGATTTTGCTATGTACTAATCGTCTCGTTCGGATCGGAGTTCATAGAGTTGACCTTGAGTGGTGGTTGGATCAATCGAATACCCGTTCTGTAACCATCACCTTGTTTCACCTCTATAGGTTGTGGTGAGATAAATACGCCATTGGTTGTCAAATAATCTACTCGACGCGAAATAAATGGTCAGGTTCACAGATGCAAACTGAGTTCAGCTGTTCTCGATCGACAACAAATTTGTGTTTTTGAAGCGGGCTGGAGGTTGTGAGATGCCTATGCATTAGTCGGGTGGTGTCAGCAGAACGAGACTTGGAACATGCAACTCCCAGCCCAAAGCGGGCTAGCGTAGTAAAGCGGTGTGAGGAGGAACGCTAGTTCGGGGGGTTCCGCGACGACACATGACAATCATAAGGTTCATCACTTCGCCGGTGCCACTCGTAACATGAGCACACACCTAGGGTATCCCTGCAGCACGTACTTGACTTTGCTGAGGCTTCAGCTCATCAACGTCCACTAGCACAGTAGCGTTTTCGTATATGTCCTTGAGGGTGCTGTGTTCGGCGCCGAGAAACGTGCCTCGCTTAGCACATCGCTGAATGTTCAAGGACAACTGGGGGCAGGTTTTACTGCCTTGCACCAGGTAGGAAATTAGCCGCCTGATAATTAAAGTTCGCAACTAGCACTCCCGAAACCTCCTGTTCTCACTGAGGCACTATCAACCTGCACCCTTCTATCCTTATTTTAATCTGATGGTTGCCGAATATGCTGTATGGGATGACCAGCGGTCGAAGGCTGTGGAGGGTGTATGAGCAACAATATCCGGTATTACATAGATACAGACGTGGGCTATAATATGTACGCGGCTATTATATGTACCGAGGAATCTTTTGCCGGGTGGGAGGGTTGGCTACATCTATCGCCCAATCAGAAATTTACCCTAAGTGCCACATCGAAGATCGACTTTACCAAACAGCGATCAACAGCCTTATTCGTCAATATCAAAAAAAACCAGATAGCACCTACTTAGATTGATTTGATTTGATCAGAACCGTTAATCACAATATGTGTCCGCGTGGAACTTCCTCACTGACCACACTACCGAAAAATGGTTGGTGGTCTCAAGTAGTGTCTCAGATGATTGCCTGAAATAGAGCCGTCCGGATCCTATTGTTATCGACGATCATGAGCACTCCTGACGAATTGTACCCCTACCGTCATGTCTAAATACGCGCTGTCATAGTTTGCGTGGCGTCGACATACTGGCAAATACAGGCTACAGCCGATATAACATCCATTCCTGTAGCAATTCTCACCTTCCAACGTTCACCACAACCATGCCATCGAAATATTCGTACATACTGCGGAAGCTGATTCTATTCTCGGCTATACTCTCCATATCCATCGTTACCCAACATTATTTTCAAGGTTTCGTCCAACGATACATCTCATCAACGAAGTTGCGGAGACGAGACCACGACGGCATCGGGATTCCTCTCAACAAAGCGTGCTTCAATGTCACAAATACCTTCCTGAGCGATACCAGCGAGCTCAATAAAGGGGGGTTTGCGGCTGGCACGACGCTTATGACTCTTCTTCCTTCCCTTTTGACTTTTGCGCCTATGCCAACTGCGAAAATCCGAGATTCCATGTACACTAGTCCTTGGCTCGCGCTGTTCACTGCCGGACTTACCTTTGGGTTGCCGATTACCCAATACAGCTCAGTGCTCGACCAGAGAACTTTTAGACCAGATGAGTTCTTTCCACACCAGAATCGCGAGGCAGAAAACGGCGCCCCAGCAGACGGAGCCGAACAATTCGACAACACGACTGCAGAGCGTACAGCACTTCTAACCACGGTTAGCGAATTAGATGCAGCTGCAGTGCGAAAGAAATTATTTCCATTACCCAATCAGAGACCACTTGCACGATTGATGGTTTTCATCTTCACGGTTGGCTGCGTACAGTGGGGACTGTTTCTCGTGTTGATTATGGCCTTGCCCAAGATTGATGGTTTTACGGTCGTTTGGGTTTGTGTAGACGTTTCACTGCAGTTGTACTTGGGCTGGTTAGCCATCACATATGCGCTGTCGAGTATGTTTTTGCTATACTGGAATTCAAGCTTTCGAAAGGCTCAGATAGTTTTGCATTGCATTCCAGAGCAGCAAAAGCCTTTCATGCTGGAAACACGGGATTCCAAAAACATTACGCATCGTTTATTAAGGCTTCTCCATGTGAATCTGGATATATATGGCCTGAGCGATAGGAAGTTAATTAGAAGGGCAGGTTGGAGGTAGGTACTTTCTGTTAGGACGATTCCATTCCACGTTGACATATAAAGGTCTTCTTTCCAGCATGCGCACGATATATTCAGACTACCCCGCCCTTCAATCGTGGTTGTCCGGGTCACAGACGATAAAACCCACCAAGATGTACCTCTCTGGGTCAGGCATATTGCTGCTGCTGCCAATGCAGTAATGCTATTACTTCTGACCTTACTTTTTGGAAGTCTATGGGGACTCCGACTATTCCACGCCTTCGCCTTCGTTCTAATCTTTTCCCTTGTCGTCTTTCTGTCGCGAGCCATCAGTATCTGGAGTTCAACATTGGTATTCTCAATGCCATCACTTCATGCTATAGTAACTAATGAACGTAGCTGCAAAATTCCACCAATCTAACCATCATTGAATGCGACGACGAACCTACCATAAGCGAAGTGGAGCGAAGATTACGTTCCATTCCAGACATATTGATCAGCAATAAAACATCGGGATGCAGTTATTTGAACAACCAATGCGTGGGGCCGAAAGGTCCCAAGGCCGGCGGTGTGATCATCAGCTGTGTTGTTCTAGCGTGGCTCAGCGGAATCTCTGTCTATGCAGCAACGACTGCCTTGCTTATTTATTCCTTCGGTATAAATATCTTAAATATATTCTTTATGATCTACATATGGATATCTGTAATAACTGTATTTCGCACTGAATTGAAGCATAAAGCGGGATTCAATATTCCAGAACGACTTTTGGACGAGCCAGTCGAAGTCGGGAGTGTGGAACTTGCAGATTTGCCGCCAATTTAAATTGTTATATAGATTGTTGGGGCTGAGGTTCGGTTTTGTATCCATGTAAGGCAGTGAGAGTGAATACTGCACTGCTATAGTCCTTCACATATTAATCTACTTGATTATATTGCAATAAACACTTGCGGAGGAATGTATGTACTTTGACTGCACAACGTTCGTATGTTTATCGAAGGAAACCAGAGTTGATACGTGTACGCTGCGGTGGGCGTGGAAAAACTTGTCGACTGTCTCGTGTGCATGTACAGGTCCTGAGATCCAAAGATCAAGAGAAGGGGGGGAACTCGGAGATATAGCAATCGATACTGGTGGGGGCAGGCGCGGCCTATGGGGGCCGCAAGCCACCCGCCTTATGCCCGAACCCGCCAGCACCGAATAATAGAGAAGCCACCGGGCCAAATCCCTAGTCAACAACCGGTACAGGTGCGGCCAAGTCTAAAGTCATAAACGGAATCGAATAGAGAGATACAGTGTGTGGGCGTAGCTACAAAAATGATAGAAAAAAAAGCTTGCACTAGAAGTGTACAAAACCTGTAGAGTACGGTGACCAGTGCCAAAATATACTCTTCTGGGCTGTGTTGATATTCTTTAAAATTTTGCGCCCAAATCGCATTTGATATGGTCGACTTCGGAGATTCACGTGCACGCATTGCCTAGACGATGCACTGCTTGACGTTTTCTAGAACGTAAAACAAACTTACAATATAAGGGGTTACTGAGCACTAGCATGCTACTATTTCTCGGGTGAGGATGAGCATGTAAAATGTGAGGTTCGCAAGTTTTATCAACATGGAGGTCTTGCACAAGTCATCGATCTGATGTTTGGCCACTGTAAGTAAGTAAGGACCCAATGCTCGCAGAACAAATCGCTCCACGAATGAACTTAGGGAAATGCTGGGGAGTGGTGCTTCAAGTATATTCCTGCGAAACATGGAGCTCGAGTTGGAAATCTTGCGCGATGCATATGCCAGAGCGCAAATCGACTATGGATTGCGCTACGTACACTCTCAGTCCAAAACAAGCTTCCCTGGATCCCTGCGCGACGCGCAATCTATAGTCATGAATAGTCGATCCATAGGGATCTGCGCGTATGTTAAACCGAGTCTTTGTAGATTACGTCATCACGTGGCTGTGGGTTAGGGCTGGCAGCTACTATACAGGCTACGTGTAATCTTAGACTTAGACTCAATCAATCAATCGTCTCGACTGGTTCGTCACAACAGCGTAGGCCTATGGAAGCCTTTACGGCTGGCGAAATTTATATCCTATCCTATAGGCTTCTCCTGGTACCATATACACTATCGATACCAGTATTCAGTGCACCTTGAGTGCGCATGAGAAAACCTGGTTGACCGCCGGCCTGAACACCCGCATGAGCGCCTGCATGAGAACTCGCTTATCAGCCTACTTGGGAGCATGTTTGAGTGAGCACTTGAGTGATCGCTTGAAAGTCTGAGCCAGCTTAAGTTAGCGCTTGTGTGAGTGCTTTAGGGTGAATAGAATTTTCCGCAGAAAGCTTTGGACACCAGCGACCAAATCTTGGAGCCGCCAGTGATGGAAGCTTTGGAGCGATGGGAAAGTCTGAGTCTGTGGAAGATGTGGTAGATACCATGACTATCACCTACACCATCACTATCCCACAGAAAGAGAGCATGAACGAATGTGTGCGCATACAGACGTTCAAAATCAATGCGAAGCGGGTTGCAGATTCTGCTGGAAAAACGGAGTCGGAGATCTGCTCTCCCCAAGATCTAACTGTGTACCGTTGTCGAAGAGATGGCTGAAGATTTCAACACCATGGCAATGAAAAATGGTGAGATCCCATCAGAGAGCTGGCATCTGCAAGATAAGGTTCATGCCAATTGCTATACTTAGATCGACGGATGTCATGTTTTTCCCCCCATTCGCCACTCCGCTTGTGTGTACATCTAGGTGCACTCGAGTCGATACATCCTAATGCACTCAACGCACTGCTACCTGCTGCGCTCCTCTCCGCGGCCTCGCAAGCATCCCACTCCTAGAAGCGCGACATTGGCCGCCTTTCGAAAACGGCTTGGCGGATTGACGATCTGAAAGGACGACCGTTCTATTAAGTGCTAGAAGTGGAGCAGCCCTGGGAAATAGGAGTCGAGTGCACCTGGGAGTTGGGAGTCGACTGCACATGGAAGCTGGGCGTCAAGTGTGTTTCGGAGCTGGGAGTCGAGTGAACATAGTAGTTAGAAGTCGAGTACGGTTGGGAGATGAAAGTGGAGTGTACCTGAGAGGTTAGAGTCGCCAGCATTTGGAAGCTGGGAGTAGAGTGTACCTGGGAGCATGGAATCAAGTTCACTTAGAAGCTGGGAGTCAAGAGGACCTAGGAAAATAAAGCGTAGTACCCTATAGCTAACATAGCATCTAGGGCGGCTAGATAAAAATCTCGTGAACATGATATCATACTGTCTGCGTACACGTACAAGTCCATAGGACTTCATTGTGCCATGCTTCAAATATACTATGGAATACCGTCCAAAAAACAGCTTGTCTATGAGTTGCGCATTGCGAAAGATCATTTTTGCCGGTGTGACCCCTGAACGCCGAAGATCACAGCAGACGTGAACTCTGAGGACTGTTGGCTTGGGATTTGGCCCGATGGCTTATATGGCGTTTGGGGGCTTGCAGTCCTCCTCGGCCTAAGGCTGCGGGCATGAGACCGGTGGCTTATAGCCCCCGTGGAGACAATCACTTTTGTACGATAGTCAATTCAATATCTCTATTCGTACTCGATTGATCTCAAAAAACTTTGCCATTATTTCAGTCTACGGCAGGTACAGACACTGTTTTAGAGCATGACACCACTGTTGTTCAACGTTGTAGAAATGTCCGAATGTGATAAGGGTCTGGCGGTCCTCTGGGGGCATGTGGGTGATTCAGAGTCAGTCGATGTTAGCGACGATGATGAAGATAGAGGAAGCAAGGTGTTCTAGTCAGTTCGCGGAAAATGTCAGTCCGCGGAGTAACCGGTTAGTTCACGGAGCCCCACCTTCCGTGAATGAACCAGTCAGATCAGTGCTCCATGAACTGACTGGTGCTAATTGTGCTCAAACAAAAGTAACAATTGCTCTAGTTGCAAAGTGATGTATACATGAAATATGCGCAATTTATCGCTCTTTCACCTCCTGGTCTCCAGTTTACATATCTTTAATATTGATAGAATGGTTGTGAAAAAACACCGATTTTCAGCGATTTTGGCTGTTTGTTTTAAAGCTGCTCAATCAATTTTAAAGATATTGTAAATCGAAGACAGGGAGGTGAGGGAGCGATAAATTATGCATATTTCATGTATACATCACTTTGTGATTGGTCCTATACTTGCAGACTTAGTTGGACCGACTTTTTGTCATTTTTGTCTTTGCAGCTGAACAGAGAAAAGATATACATTTTTTTTCCCGATTTTCCCTACAATTGGCTGTATTGCTCAACAAAGTGACTGGTCAGCTCATGGAGTGTGTAGGCTCTGCGAGCTGACCGGTCAGTACACGGAGCCCAGTTATTCCACGGCTTGACCGGTCACTCCACGGACTGACATACTCCGTGAATTGACTAGAACATAATTTCTCAAGTTCTTCTTCTTTCGCCAACTCTTCAGGATAACCACCAGCGATTAGAGGTTCATAAGCCTGGGCTTGACTTATAATGTACGTTACCCGGCAGTGGGATAATACATTGTAGTCGGACAGCCTCCAAGCACAGGTGCAACTTCTGCCCCGCCCATTGTGCAAATTTTTCTCATCTGCAGAACTCTACTGCGCCAACGTATTAAAATGCTTCCTAAAATACCAAGCATCGATAAAGAGAACATCCTAGAGGACCAAATTCGCCGTGCATTAGAGAAAAGAGAACAGGAAGGGACTTCCTTTCGCACTGTTGAGAAGGAATTTGGTGTACCAAAGGCAACCCTGTCAGACCGTGCAAAAGGTGGCCTCACTCGCAGGGAAGCCCATGCAAAGGAACAGAAGCTATCTCCAGCTGATGAGCGGGCTTTGGAAAATTAGTGTCAACAACTTGATGACTGGGGTTTTCCACCCCGGATAGATCTTTTGCGTGCCATGGCATGTATGCTTGCCAAGCAGCATGCCGAGTGCGAAAATAATCCCAACCTTGAGCAACTAGGAAAGCATTGGGTATCCAACTTCCTTAAACGTCATCCCAAGCTTGCTGCAAAATATGGGGCAAGATTAGACCGACAACGGGCTTTTGCTAACAATCTTCCCACCTTACGTGACTACTTTTGCAAACTCCAACGGTTGATTCGGAAGCACAACTTTCGGCCTGAAGATATGTACAACATGGATCAAAAAGGTTTTATAATCGGTTATTCATCTAAAGCAAAGGTGATTTGTCGTGCTGGACGAAGACCTCCTCGGGTAACACAAGACGGTACTCGAGAAATGCTTACTGTATTGGAATGCTGCTCAGCAGGTAGCTATATGCTCCTTCTTTTCAATAATATATACACATGGTTTGTCGGCTCGAAGCATTCTCATTGGTTGATGGTGGTACGTACCATCTTTCTGTGGCAAATTACAGAATGCTCATTGGTTGGCTGATGGTCTTTTTCAGTCATGATTAGTGAACTGTGGCGCTTTGCTTGAGTGTGGCTCTCACAACAGCTATTGGTCAGCAATCGGAGCTGGCTAGACGCAATCTGGGTGGGTTGGCTCTCAACTTGCTGGAAACGATCTAGACGCGTTGGCTGGATGTGATCTGGATGGGCTGGCTCCCGGCGGGCTAGATATGATCTGGACGGACTGGCCCTCTGGTAGTTGGACACGATCTGGACAGGCTGGCTCTCGAATGGCTGGAGCCGATCGAGATGGGCTTGCTCTCTACTGGCTGGATACAATCTGGACGGGTTCGGCTGGCTGGACGTGATCTGGACAGGTTGGCTCTCGAATTTCTGGAGACAATCGGGACGGGTGGACATGCTCCGGATAGGCTGGCTATCTGCGGACTAGAGACAATTGAGATGGGCTGACTTTCGGCTCGCTGGATACGATTTGGACGGGCTAGCTCTCTGCTGGCTGGACATGGTCAAGATAGGCTGGCTCTTGGCCAGCTTGAGATGATATGGATGCGCTGACCTTGGTCAACTGAACATGATATGGACGGGCTGACTTTTTGCGGGCTGGAGACGATCTAGACAACGCTGACATACTAACTCTGAGATGGATCTTGGCTAGCTGGATGCGATCTGCACAGGCTGGCTCTCAGCTGGCTGGACGCAATCTGGACGGGTTAGCTCTTGGCTGGCTGTACGGGTTGGCTCTCGGCTGGCGGTACGTACTCTGGACGGGCTAACTCTGCGCTGGCTGGACGCAATCTTGATGTTCTGGCTCTCGGCTGGCTGGACGTAATGTGGACCGGCTGAGAGCTGGCTGGATTTCATGGGTTTTGGGGTTTAGGATTCTTTTTTACCGAAGGGGGCAGCGAAGCCGCCACCATACCTAGTATTATACATAATGGTGGTGCTCAATACATGGGCTGGCACTCTGAAACCAGCGATCCTGATTCTGTATTTGCTTATTCGAAGAATGGTTGGACGGATGATGAACTTGGTATGGCCTGGTTACAGCAATTCGATAGTTGGACGAAATCTCGTGCTACACCGACCACGTCTGATAATTTTGGATGGACACCGGTCTCATATTACCCTTGAGTTCTGTGAATATTATCTTGTGCATAATATTGCTCTTTTTTGTTTACCACCTCATTCTACCGACATGTTACAGCCATTAGATGTGGGACTATTTGGCCCACTACAACACTATTATGGAAAAGCTGCAGACAATCATATGCGTGAAACCAGAACTGGAGTTGTCAAAGGAACCTTTTGGACATTTTATTCTGCTGGTAGGGTTGCAGCATATACTACTTTAAACATCAAATCAGCCTGGCGAAAAACCGGTATTCATCCTTTTAACCCTGATGCGGTGTTTACTCAGCTACCAACAACTGCCAACTCCACCTCCAAAACTCCAAACATCGCTACTCCTCTCATTACTCGAACCCCCAGAAACCGCCGTGAGGTCCGCCACTATACCAATGCTGCAATCAGCATGGCACGCTTAGGAAATACCCACTGCGCAATTTCAATACTGCGGAGTTTTGCACATGTTGCTGAGACTGCACTTTTTATAGCCGAAATCAAAAGTATTGAGACCGAAGATATACGCAGGCGGTATGCAGGTAGAGTGGCAGCCTAAACCGATAGACGAGTAGTATCAAAGGCCAGAGTTATTACTGGGAAGGAAGTAATGAAGTTACGGGAAAAGCGGAATGAGAAAGATAAACTTGCAGTGGAAAAGGCTGCCCGTACTGCTGCACAGACCAAAACGCATGCAACAGTTACTTCTCGAGCACTCAAGGTACCAACTTCCACCACTCGTATATTGAAATCTCTGCTAATTCGAAGTAGAAGGTTAAAATAGTTATTCCAGATGATATTGAAGAGAGCAAAGCCGAAGTCCACTCCTTGTCACCTATTCCCGCTACTACTGGACGTACTCAGCACTCTCCAATACCAGTAGTACTCAATAGTCCATCAAATCCCAACCCTCGACTACCAGATAGGCCACTGGGGATGACTCTGCGGAACCGGCAGGCAAAAGAAACGGAAAGTAATATCGAAACTGAAAGTAGAGGTTCTAGCTGTGGTTAGCTTAGTTGTGGTATTATAGAGTTGATGTTTATCATGTCTTTTCCTTCATAACTGTATGTAGTCTGCAGCTTTTGAGTTCTAGGTTGATTGGGATATTGGTTGTGGAGAAATTGCGGGGTAATGGGGTGTGTACGAACTTGCGGAAGGTGTCCGACTCCTATGTATTGTCCGACTGCCGGGTAACATACGTTAGTAGCCTCATCCGAACTGACATCAAGTTCCTCGAATCCGGACTCTTGGACCCAGGGATTTCCAACATCGGAGCAATTATTCCGTTGAATCCTTCCGAATTCACATAATCAGAACCTCTCCACTCATTAACTTCAACCATCTTCTTTGCGATCGACTCCGCGGCGAATGCGTCTTCTTCCGCTTCTTCCATCGATGGTGGTTTCTTTTTCTCCACCTCTTTAGTATTTGTTCTAGTCAGTTCACGGAGAATGTCAGTCTGCGGAGTGACTAGTCAGTTCACGGAGTCCCACATTCAGTGAACTGACCAGTGCTAATTATGCTCAACCAAAATTATCAGTTACTCTGATCGCAAAATTATGTATACATGAACTATGCATAATTCTTAGCTCTTTCAATTCCTGGTCTCTAATTTACCATATCTCTAATATTGATAGAATGGTTGTGGAAAAACGTCGATTTTCGGCGTTTTTTGGGTGTGTTTTTAAAGCTGCTCTATCAATTTTAAAGATATCATAAATCAAAGACCGGGAATTGAAAGAGCAATGTATTTTTAATATTACATATATACATCTCTTGGTGATTGAACAAATATTCGCAGACTTAATTGGACCGAGCATTTGTCATTTTTATCAGTGCAGCCATGGCTCCGTGAAGTGACTGGTCAGTTCCCGGAGTTGTGGTAGACTCCACGAACTGACCAGTTAGTTCACGGAGCCTAGTTACTCCGCGGGTTGACTGGTCATTCGGCGGACTGACATCCTCCGTGAACTGACTAGAACAGTATTTGCCTTTTCAAGTTCTGCTTCGAACTCTGAATCTTCAACACAATCTTCCTCCAGTTCGTATATTTTTCCTTCCCCGATTTCTTCCTCTTCTTCGATTTTTTTCTCTTCTCTAATTCCTTTCTCTTCTCCGATTTCTTTCTCTTTTCCAATTCTTTCGCTTCGCCGATATCTTTCTCTTCCTCAAAATGCGACCAATCTTCTACCATCACACTTGCACAATTCTATAGATGTTTCTTCTCAATCTCGATTTCTTTCTGTGTGGGATGGATTACCGCAGCGGAAGCAATCAATTTTTCTTTAGAAGGAACCAAATCCTGGGCCACCCAGTGATGATCATCAACGTACTTGTTTCCTTGGATGCTAACCGGTACTCCTGACAAAGTAGGACCCATCATGTAGTCGTGCCTCATGCTGATCATCCCATCAATCGATGCCAGGAACAGTTTCGATAAAAGTAATTCCATGTTCAAGATGTTTTCTCCCAAGATATAAAGGACCTCTTTCGCCTTGACTCCATGACCAAAGTCTAGTGCTGCGATAAGATACCCCTTCGTCGTAGTTTTTCCTGCGACTCCTCTGATGATGAGGGATCTGTTGTATTTAATTGACATCTCAGGATTGGCTTCCAAAATCTTCTTTGCTAGGCTTAAGGATATCAGAGTAACTTCAGCTCCGTAGTCAGCCAGAAGGTCATGAAGATAAAGTTTGCCGACAAAGGCAGCCATCCGAATCGTGGGTCCATAACTTATAGCAGAATCAATGATTTGACGGGCTTCATCAATACCCTGAGGAACGGCCTTGTCGAAAAGGCTTTTGAAAAGTTCCTTTGTAGTTCCATGCCAGATGTCTCGATTACGGAGTCTTCGAACCGGAGATCTAGAGTTCTCCTCTTCTGTCTCAGATTCTTCTTATGGTGGAGTCCGAGAACGAACTTGTCGTCTAGAAGGTTGTCTCGTAGGGGGGGCACCCTCCTCGGTCTCAATCGTAGGGTCGGGAAATAGATATTCGAGGATGTGCTTTCGGTAAGTTGGGGAACATTTGAGTAAGGAGATCAAGTTGATTGGTGGCTTCAATGACTTCAGCCATTCTGTAGGATCCCAAACTCCGGGGAGATATCCGTGTTCGTCCGGTTCGGGGAATAACATATCAGGATCGCCTCTTCATGCGTTTGGACGACCTCCGGCGGGATAAACTCCTTGTTGTTTAAGTTTTCGAGAAACTCTCTGAATAAATGTTTCTTTCGCAGGCTTTTTATCGACTTCATTATGGTTTACCGTGGCTGTAAATCTGTTGATTGAATAGTCAAGGCCAGGATACATGAAGGTACAATCGTCATCAGATTCCGCCTCTGATTCTTAGGGTTCTGACGAAAAGGTTTTCTGAGGGATCTGCACTTCCCCCGTAAACAATACTTTGCCCTTATCTGACTGCAGTTGACACTCGTATTTCGCATCCGCCGGAATTCCTTTTGTCGCCGGAGACGTTCACGTTCATTCCAGTTTCGACGAACCTTTGGACATGCGCTGGTACTATGACCAAGCTCCCAGCAATTCCAACATCTAAATGATCCATTCGATTCTTCTTTAATTGGCTTATCATCTTTCTTTTTCACGCGTCTGAGTTTGCTCATCTCTTTTGAGCTTCCAAGTTGAGGTTGGTAATCTGCTTCTGCTCTTCTAATTCACGTTCCAATCTGGCACATTTAGCCGCCAGCTTGCGATGCATCTTGGCTGACTTCTCGATGTCCATATCTTCACGACGCCTGAGAATAGGATCCGGATTTCAGTGCGCTGTATCGTACGCAATATGTTATTTCTTGAGATCGCTTAATTCAAGATCTCGCCACTCCGGATCGGACTCCGTGAGCTTCTTTGCTATGGATAAGGGTACTCTCTCCATCAGCAGGGTTTGCTAGGCATACTTCTCTAAACGGGTTCTTCCTGTTGAGAGTAAATCAGAGAGGAAGAACGAATGTACTGAATTGTCTACCGTACAAAGAGAAGAGAAAGTAGCTGGCTTATATACGAAAGAAAAGCACACTTAACCCAGAGACGCTGTGTGCTATCTCATGTAGAACTGTAGAGCTAGGCTTCGTTGAGCACATCCGGAGCTAGACACTCGGTCGAGACTAAACTCCACCACTGATGCCAGACCTCTATGCTTAGTGCCCCCGGCAAATACAAGAACTCCTTCGGCCGAACTTCTGTCGACACCTCCCACGATTTTATCTATCTCTGTGATAAGCTCTTCAACTGTCTTGTCAGGGGAATACTTTATTGTTTGAATCTTATTGATGATCTGTGTAGACGTCTTGATAGTGGGCGCAAACTTAACCTCTAACTTGGGTTTGAGCTTGTCGTAAGTATCGACTTCTGTTAGTTCTTGCTCGTCAAGCCAAGTTGATGGACCAACAAATGTCATCCCATCTTGGCCTTTAGCCGGCGGATTAATTGGGTCGTGGAGTGCTGCAGAAAGACAGAGCAAAAAGATTTCGGGTGCGGTCTGCGGGTTGGCGGCCATCAACTGGTTTCTGGCTAATTCGAATTTCTTGAGGAATCCCTCAACGGGAGTGGTGCCTTCATATTGCATTGAATGAAGCATGGTGAGATACATGATCTCCTTTTGAGCTGCGGCGGCTGCTTGGGCGGCCATTATTTCGTTTTCCAATTCGGGTTCTGTAAGATCCTCGTCACCGTCGTAGTTTTCTCCGTAATGATATTGATAATGGACGTTGTACTTGATCAGTGGGATGTTGTTGTCGTCTAGGTATCTGAGGAGTTGTCGTTTGTGTGCTCGGCACTCTCGCTCCCAAACTTCAACTTCTTCCTGGTATGCACTTGAGATCTCTTCGAACCAAGTCTGTCGGTCGTTGTTGTATTCAACTTGTAGATCTGATGTGAAGATTCTCCGGTCTGGGGTTGTAGGCTTTGCCCTGAATCGAGGAGTTGTGAATAGAGCCGTTTCGAAGGTTTCTTTGGGGGTATTGATTAATGATAGTTCAGGTGTGACCTCTTTCTCCTCTTTCGGTTTAGGAGTTGAAGTCTCGATAAATCTGAGGACGTGGACGATTCGTTGATCGGGACTGCCAATCAATAACGAACGTGATTCGTTGGATGCGGTGTAATGAGCGGAAGGGAATGCTTCGGGGATTGTCAAAGCCAAACGACAGAGTGAATACTCTCTGTTATAAAGTCGGACGATCTGACTGTTGTTTGGGGTATTTCCTGGGAGGTCTGGGTAGCTGACGAGTCCAAACCAACCTCTGTAGGCCTCTAGTAACTCGGCCCACTTCTCTCTTGTATAAAGTCGTTTGAGGGCTATGGCGATAGCTTTCGTCGCAATTTTTTGGTCGGGGTAATCGATGAGATGTTTGGAGGCGTGCTCCAAGTCGATGTTCAAAAAGGGACCTTGTTTTCCGTCTCTTTGGAACTTGGTAACGATGTAGGCTGATCCTTCGAGGAGAAACTGTTCGAAGCTTCTAGGGGCAGCCACGATTGACTTTCTTCGACCGGGTGTAGCGGCACCCGGCTGTCGGAGAGCGAAAGCTTAACGAAACTTGTCGAAAACGATTGCGGAACGGACGGAAACGAAAGGCGGAGCGAACTTTCTTCGATCGAGTGGAGCGACACTCGACTGTCGGAGAGTGAAAGCTTAACGAAGCTTGTCGAAAACGATTGCGAAACGGACGGAAACGAAGGACGGAACGGTCTGGATCCCTGCTATGGTGACCAGTTTGTTGAGACGTCGTTCTTTAGCGAGAAAAACAGAGGCTTTTCGATGATGTGAAGGGATGATTATTGTCTATCGAACGAAAAGCTAGACTAAAAGTATGATCAGAGAGCTTCGACACTTAATCGAGCCAAGCACACCCCCAGAGCCTCAACTTTAAAGCAACCACCCGATATCACTCGACACAACATAATCTACCCTTTTCCCCGGTACTTCTCCAGTGTGACCGTCAGGTGTCCCTTCTTGTCTCTTGAAGCAAAGTCGTACCCTCCCTTTCTCCTCCTCCCCTTTTCCATCGTGCTGACTGCATTCTTTTCCCACCCTCCTCATGCCTTGCCCGTCCCCTCCCCTGAAATCTTGGGTGACACAAGGCTTGTTCTTGGAGCAACAGTCAGACATCGTTAAGATGGAGCAGATGCTGAATGATCTTGCTTCGAGGTCAAGAGATTAGATGTAACTAGTTTTATGAGATTTTGTAATGTACACTACATGAGATCCATGGATGTCGGCAGATGACGGCCGGGGACGGCTACTTCTCCGTCGTTGCCGTCCGTTCCCGTCTGCAGTGATCCCGGACGGACGGGACGGTTGACATCACTGCTAGCTGACCATTATTGAGACCCGTAAATAGAAAGAGAGAATCGATTACAGCAGAGTTACACTGGCTTTCTGTAAGTCCGAGACATGACTCCCATGCAGCCACAAAAGGCAGTACATCATGCCACCACGGTGGGTGGGCCATTTCACGTGGAATAGGTACATTGGCACGAGCAAAAGGCAGAAGATAATGACGACAGGGAAGTAGATATTTGTTGACAGCAAAAGAGAAAGGATGAAGAAGCTCAATTGTCTGTCGATCCAAAGAGAAGGAAAACTATGGACTGATATATGAAAGAGAGAGAAGGAAAACCCAATGCCGACTGCCAAAGCCGGAGCCCAATGCCGAGTACCAGTGCCGAACCCTCCTCCTCGCCATGGGGGCAGCCGAGGCCGATGGGGGCAGGCGTGGCTAGTGGGGGCAGGCGAGACTGGTGGGGGCAGGCGAGGCCAATGGGGGCCGTAAGCCACCGGCCTCATGCAGGCATCCCAATAGTCCGTCCCGTCCGTCCAAAACCTTGCCCGAGACCGGACTAAAGTTTTCCGGGCTCGAGATTTCAGGACTGGACGGACCAGGGCGCTCCATAACAAGACTACAGGACTGCGGGACCCTACAGTCCATTGATTGCCCCCCACTCAGAAATTTATATCCGATTTAATGAAGCTTAGAATCCCCGATTCGGTACAAGTTCACCTCGGCTGAAGATGTGTTTCGAGATACGGTGTCCCGGAACTCTCATTCCCGAGCAGGATGTAGTATATCTGACCCTGGTTCAGACTACAGTCATCAGTACCGGGCCCTGGTCCTGGAGATTTCTGCCCGGGGCAGACTAGTCCTTCCGTACTCATGCCCTAGACGGGACGACGATGTCGGGCCCCGAAAGACTGTAGTCCGGACGGACGGTTGGGAACCCTGGCCTCATGCCCGAGCCCGCCAGCACCAAACACAAGGGAAGCCACCGGGCCAAATCCCTAGTCAACAATATTGGGTCTTGATACTGCAGGTGCGCCGAACATCCTGGCCAGGAGTAATGCTGATGAGGGAACTTCCATGCAGCAATTCTAAACAGAGTGGTGAGTACTGGTACAGTAAATACAGCATATGGAATCAAGCTAACCTTTCAAAGCCAGTTCCTACGCTGCAGTCCACTCAGGGCTAATATGATTGATCGCATGCTGAGTAATATGTATTATAAGTTTCGTGAAACCAATACGATCTAGGACAACTGCGAATGCTGTGCAGCTACGGTTTTCCTCCTCCAAAATACGCCGAATCATTTGATCCATCAGGAACTCAGTGGCTCGATCAAGACGATATTTCGGATCTAACCACTCCTTGAGCACTCGGTGAAGCAATTCATTTCGTGAAGTACCTGAACAGCCTAGATTAGGAAACTCGGCAGTGAATGCAGCTACAATCCTGGCCTCTTTTGTCAACCAGTGGCTACGGAAGTAGATTTGCTCTGGTTCATCAAGTCTGATAAGCAACTCGGCACGGTTTTCCGGAACCTGCATATGGACATATGTTAGTTATTTTTTCCTGAATAGCTGCAGACTTTGAGTACATACCTCGTCCTTGACTGTATTCTTCAGCCAACGCCATACATGATCCATAATCTCCTTCCGGCGTTGTTCCGGGTACCCACCTTTGATGATCCTCGCTTTGATATTTTCTGCCGCATGCCATTGACAGTGCAAGTGTGTCATTCCTGGTACAGCGGTGGGGGCGGATTCTAAAAATCCTTCGTCTGCAAAATGGTAACTCATTACCCGTAACTTACGGTGTGCCATATGACTTGCCGTAATCTCCGGTAACAACTGTAATGCCGGAAAATGCATATGCAAATTGGCCCAAGCCCATTATGAATAACTCAGATAACACTCCGGTAACACTCTCGTAATATACCGTAATATTTCAACCTTATTGCTGATTCATGATGTATCTCTAGGTGCAATAGCGAAAGAGTCTGGTTTTGTTATGCCTCAGATACCAAAGGTCTCAGTACAATTATGGTAGCATGTCAGAGTTCTCGGGTATGATGGCCGTGATACTGTCAGACCTCACGGTCGCTTGTTGAAGTCTACAGGTATGATGTTCTAGTCCATTCACGGAGGCGGTTCCTCCGCGGAGTACCTAGTCTGTTCACGGAGGCCCACCTTCCGTGAATGAACCGTCCATTGACGGAGTCCGTACCCCACCTCCGTGAACCGACTAGTTCATTCACGGAGTCAATGAAAAATTATAAATGATCTATACATTTTCATGATCCCTACAATGGGATGCCTCTTGGATGACCTGATGCAACTATAATTATACTGTGCTCCATGTCATCGTTTGAAACCAGCTCATCTTCCTCATTTCCCTCCTCATTGCCCTCTTCCTTATTTATCTCATCCTCATTTCTCTCCTGCTCTTCCTCTTCCTCTTCCTCTTCCTCTTCCTCTTCCTCTTCTTCCCCAGTGACCCCTTCCTCCTTGAGAACCTCCGCATCCTCAGTATCCAGGTCTGGCAAATCACTGCTCTCATTGGCATTATCCTCCGCCGATGTGGGATCAGTATCCACGCAAGCATCTCCTTGTGTATTGGCTCGATGGCTATTTAGATTGTGACTTGGCTCTGGTGAAGCTGATCTTCTGTTTCGTTCGAGATTGAAAGTACTTGATGGCGCAGCAGAAGGTTCAGTATTTGTGCACTGTGCACCACCATCTCGGCCATAGCAATGAAGTGTGCACTCGGCTTTTGCTTTGAAACATTTGCAATGAACAGTCATACAGTTGCCTATACACCTACAATGTCCTTGGAGGAGCTCGGCAGGGGACTGAAGATGAGCAGCATCTCGAAGAGTAAGTTCTCGCTGGCTACCCTTTTTGAATGGCAGAATTTCATGTGGGATAGTAGATGTAAGTTGGTCCATATTGTTAGTACCATAGAATCTGTGGAACGTACTCAGTTGCACTGTCAAGAATGTACGTACACTTAGCTGGCTCTATCCAGCTGGATTCAATTAGCGCAACCGCATACGTTCAGCGCAGCGCAATCGAGTACATTCATCAACCGCATACGTTCAACACAGCGCAATTGGGTACATTCAACAATTGTTCAGGTTCAGCACAGCGCAGTTGAGTACCTGCTGGTGCATGCGCACACAGGCGTGTGGAGCAGAGTATTTGTAATTTTCTACTAACTCCGCGAACGAACTAGTCAGTTCACAGAAGTTGGGTACGGATTCCGTGAATAGACAGTTCGTTCACAGAAGGTGGGCCTCTGTGAACCGACTAGGTACTCCGCAGAGTAACCGCCTCCGTGATTGGACTAGAAAATATGATATGATGGTGATGATCTTGTCGAACCCAATGGTCGCTTGTCAGAGTCCAGGACTGTAATCACTATAATCTCATGGTCGCTTCATATTCAATCATGTTCTATACTATTTAATCATTACTAAATTATGAACTTCTATTTACAAGTTGCAACTCTGACATTCTGACATGATCACTCTTGAAACTCTGACATTCTCGCTCTCCCAAGTCAGACGTGCTTGCTCTCACAACTGATATGCTCGCTCTCACAACGCTGACATGGATGCTCTGAAGTGGGCTTGGGGAGAAATGGACGAGATGGGTGCGGAATGAGATTGACGAGATGGCCCTCAAGCGGGCTTGGAGAGAGACGGACGAGATAGCTCACAAGTGGGCTTGGAGAGATGGGTTGATGAGACGAAGGCCACACGGAGTAGAAGCTGGCGGCCAAGACGAAGGCCACACGGCGTAAGTGAGTGATCGCTCAATCGAGGATGGATGAGAGCTGGCTCTAGATGTTATCTGACAGTTGACTGTCGATGCTGAGGGAGGGAACTTAACAGTAAATGGGATGAGGTTGAGAGAGGAGATGGAGAAGGAATGAGGGAGAAGCTGAGAGCTGGATCATGGACTCGTACGTGAAAACTAGTCCTTGATTAGATATGTTGAGCCCATCATCTGGGATAATCTGGTAGCTCCTAACCCAAAGTCACAGGTTGAACCCAAATTTGTCGTGCGATATCGGCCATCCCAGTGATATGTGGCTTAGCCCAACGACGTCAGAGATGATTACGAATGCAACTTACCGAATTGGGACCTAGTTTCTCGTGTTCTAGTCCATTCACGGAGGTGGTTCCTCCACGGAGTATCTAGTCAGTTCACGGAGGCCCACCTTCCGTGAACGAACCGTCCATTCACGGAGTCCATACCCCACCTCCGTGAACTGACTAGTTCGTTCGTGGAGTCAGTCAAAAATTACAAATACTCTGCTCTGCAAGCATGTATGTACATGAATCGGCATGTACTCAATTGCGCTGCGCTGAACGTACACAATTGATGAATGTACCCAGTTGCGCTGCCCTGAACGTATGCGGTTGCGCTGATTGAATTCAGCTGGATAGAGCCAGCTGAGTGTACGTACATTCTTGACAGTGCAACTGAGTACGTTCCACTAATTCTATCGTACTAACAATATGGACTGCCTTACATCTACCATCCCACATCAAGTTCCACCATTCAAAAAGGGTAGCCATCGAGAACTTACTCTTCGAGAAGCTGCTCATCTTCAGTCCCCTGCTGAGCTCATCCAAGTACATTGTAGGTGTAAAGGCAACTGCATGAATGTTCGTTGCAAATGTTTCAAAGCAAAAGCCGAGTGCACACTTCATTGCCATGGCCAAGATGGTGGTGCACAGTGCATATATAGTGAACCTTCTGCTGTGCCATCAAGTACTTTCAACCTCAAACGAAACAGAAGATCACCTCCACCGGAGTCAAGTCACAATCTAAAAAGCCGTCTAGCCAATCCTCAAGGAGATGCTTGAGTGGATACTGATCCCACAGCTGCGGAGGAAAATGCCAATGAGAGCAGTGATTTGCCAGACCTGGATACTGAGGATACGGAGGTTCTCAAGGAGGAAGGGGTCACTGGGGAGGAAGAGGAAGAGGACGAGAGAAATGAGCAGGAGGGCAATGAGGAGGGAAATGAGGAAGATAAGCCGGTTTCAAACGATGACATGGAGCACAGGGTAATTGTAGTTGCATCAGGTCATCCAAGAAGCATCCGATTGTAGGGATCATGAAGATGTATAGATTATTTATAATTTTTCATTGACTCCGTGAATGAACTAGTCAGTTCACTGGGGTGGGGTACGGACTCCGTCAATGGATGGTTCGTTCACGGAAGGTGGACCTCCGTGAACTGACTAGGTACTCCGTGGTGGAACCGCCTCCGTGAATGCACTAGAACATCTCGCGTACGAATCCAGAGCTTTCGTCCATCGTATCTCTCCCTTCTCGCCATCTCCATCTCCATCTCCATCTCCTCTCTCATCCTCGTCCCATCTACAGTTAAGTTCCCCCCCCTGAGCATTGCCAGTCAACAGTCAGATAAGATCTAGAGCCAGCTCTCATTCATTCTCGCTCGATCGATCACTCACTTACACCGTGTGGCCCTCGTCTCAACAGCCAGCTGCAGCGACCGATTTCCTCCTACATGCACTTGCTACCAAGCACCATACATGCAGCCCCTCTCCTCTCTATCCAAGTTGATTCCTCCACTCGACTTCCCGATCGTGGGTCAACATCTCCCGAGCCAGGCTTCGCACCAATTACACTCGCGTTCTGATAGCCCCTCGCTCTCTGCAGCCGACTTCAGTGACCGACTCAACCGTAGGTACCACCTCTCTCCTCTCTTTCCTCCACTCGGATTCCCGATTGTGGGTTAACATCTCCCGAGCCAGGCTTCGCACCAATTATACTCGCGTTCTTTCAGGCCTTCGCACTCTGCAGCCAACTTCACCGACTGACTCCACCGTAGGCGCAACTTCTCTGCTCTATTTCCAAGTCAAGTCCTCCACTCGGCTTCACGATCGTGGGTTAACATCTCCCGAGCCAGGTCGCGCACCAATTAACTGGCGTTCTGTCTGGCCCTCGCTCCCTGCATCCGGCTTCCGAGCGATCTCTCCCCAAGCCCTTTTACGAGCCGTCTTCCATCAACCCCGTCTCTCATCAACCCCGTCTTTCATCAACCCCATCTCTCCAAGCCCGCTTGTGGGCCATCACTCCCCAAGCCCACTTCAGAGCAAGCATGTCAGACTTGTGAGAGCGAGGATATCAGTTGTGAGAGCGAGCATGTCTGAGTTGTGAGAGCGAGAATGTCTGAGTTTCGAGAGTGCTCTTGTCAGAGTTGGAGAGCGTCGGAGTTGTGAAAGTGTGTCAGAGTTGCAACTTGTAAATAGCGCTTGAGAGTTGTCTCTCATCAAGCATCGCCCCGTCTCCCCTTGTATTCTTCCGACCTTGTATATACTGTAGATATCAACAGAAACTGCAATTTCAAGTACATGTCCATACCAGTTCTATAAGTGAGAAATTGCATCTAAGCGAGAATACACGACATCAAGAGAATTGCAGTCAACAGCGTATTCTACCCTTACAAACTGTAGGCTCGAGTGTCCACTAGTTTTTCACAATAACTAAATCTCGACGTATGTTCTCATATTATCTTGCAAATCGAAAAACCGTACCAGAATGTACGGTAGCACCCCATAAGCTGCGATAAGCCGCGATAACGTACATGTAATGCAGCCAAAACATCCCATAACATAGCGGTAACAGCGATAACAAATCCCGATTACGGTAACGCTGACAGTTTTCCCGACGCATAAAATTGTTAGCGCAGTTGTTGAGAGCAATCGAGTACACAGTGGTTGATTAACTATTGTACAAAAGTGATTGTCTAAAGAACTAACTACGGAAGAGATCTATGGCTTATATACGGAAGGAAAACCGTGAAAATACTGGACCTCGGCTGAAGAACCATCGTGAACATACATTACAAATCAACCAGTGGCTATCTGTTGCATATATACATCGTGTATGAGATCTTGTATGAAAACTTGAGACGTATGAAGATACGGACGTGTATGAAGATACGAGGATATGCAATGGTGCATAATCACGAGAGTTCTAGACTGTATGGCAGGCTCTGTATAGGCCGTAGATTCGGCATAGATTTAGACATCACAATCAAGCATCTATTCGTACATCTCTCAAAGTAACACTATCTGCTATGCAAATGGCGAGTGACTTATCATGTACGAGTCTACACTGTGACTCGGACTATTAGCAATCACTCTCCAGTTCATTCTAGCAGCTTCGCCGGCTATCCAGAAACTCATAGGCCTTTCGGGCTAAATCCTGTGTCAACAGCAGTCAACCTTGAGCCTGCTGATATTAATTGTGTCATGGATCGTCATGTCTTTTGGAAGGTTTAGTTCGATGGCATTCCCATGTATTGGGAGGATCTTGTACGGGTCAATATAACGATGTACCAGTTTTCGGCGCTTAGGACTGACGTTGGTGTACGTGATTGGCAGATCCTTTGTATCAAAAAATACCTTTACATCTCCAGTGATGGCGGGGTGGATAGGGCGTCATTACTTATTAGCCTCGGCCATCTAATCATTCTAAGCATCGCGGAGCTCTTCTCTGGAGACTCCAAAAATACGCTGCAATCGTTTAATGAATTCACAGCCTTGTAAGGTTTTCGCGGATTCATTTGGCCTGTGGCCATTGGAGGTATCTGCGTCCGAACACTAACCCTACCATGGGGATAGACAGAGACAAGTTTTATTTCGTTGCCACAAATGAGATAACAAATTGATTATTCAACAAGCAAAACAAATACAATACCAGAGACATTGAAGATGGAATTTCGCAGCAATGAAAACAACCACAAAACGGGAAAAATGAAGTTTCTAGTGCACTGAATTAACAAAGCTGAACAAATACAAAGTTCGTACCTGCGGGGGGTATTATGTGTGCGCTACAGCGTGTAGCGTGGACCAGTATAGCTGGGATCTTACTAGTCATTCAGGGGTGAATCATCAAAGATGGGGGGATGCGCGATAATCTTCGCTTCCGCAATCTTGATGAGTTCAGGGATCCTAGCATGGTAGGTTTGACAGTTCTCGATGAACGTGTGGATACGGTTTAGCCCGAAGCTCTCATAGACATTGCCGATGTAAAACCGTCCAGACAGCTCAATCTTAAATGTCGGTGAGGATTCAGGGCATACAAGACAGTAGTGAATGTCACCATCGCCACCGACCAGGATGTTGACCAACGGTGGCAGATGAGCTACTCCTTCATAGATCGCTTCGTTGCGGCGGCAGAGTCTGTATTTCAAGAACAAGCTATGGGCCGCAACTCTGAGGGATTCATAGAGAGGATTTGCGTGGGGCTCTAGGTTTTGACCAAGCTGACTGAGCAGGAGCCAAGGTCCATCATAATCACTATAATCCGGCTGCCCGGACATAACAGAACTGCGTGTGTGATCCGGTAGCCTAGACACCAGGCTTCCCAACGGTCCGGGGCGACTGGCGTCTTTCGGGGCCCCGAATGACGGTCCCGTCCGGGGCATGCAGTTCGGAGGCCAGGTCCATCCCGGTACGGAACCTGAATACCTAGGGCCCGATATAGATGACTGTAGGTTTAGGATACGGTTTTAGGATACGAAGCTAGGGTCTATACGAACTCCAAATCCTGGATGCGTCTGAATGCTGCAGCTGGGTGCCTGAAGATGCAAGGGTCCACATGCAGACGGAAGCGGAGGATCTACAGTTGTGAATGGAGGAGGCTTGGTAGTGACCAGAGGGTCTTGTTTGTTTGTATGTTATCATGTTTGTATTATAGTATCGCCGTGCGCAGTGCGCAGAGCTAGACTGCAGGGCCCTACAGTCTTTTCGTCCGTGGCTCTGCTGCCCTAGTCCTAAACAGTCCTTAGTTTGCTTGCCCCGAAAATTGTCGTCTGGTCCGGGGCTTACTTTTGCCCGGACGGGACGGACTATTGGGAAGTCTGCTAGACACTACAGAACCGCACCCGTAATGCTTCACCTCGTAGCCCTGGGATCCGAAGATGAACCTAGTCGCATCAAACGGGCCGCGAATGTTCACCTCGGTGAGTAGCTTTTCGTCGAACTCGTGGTAACCATCTGCAGGTTCTAGCAATTCTGAAACCTGGTATGACAATTGCCATTGATAGCAGATATTGTATCTCGACATGACTGACCGGAAAGACTTGTAATTAGTGATGAATGTGAACTCTTGTCAAGACAGGTGGGAGGATACTAGAGGCGGAGATAAAGTAAAGAAACTTTTTGGTCGAGTAAGCGAGTACCAGGGAAACTCACATGGGATCAAAGACAGGAGAAGGCGGCAATGGTGACATCACAAAGTTTTGGGTTTGGGATGGTAGTCACCTTACTTTGTATTTATTTAGGGTTATGGCTCGTGTTGGGCTTGGGCATTACTTGCTTCTTAGAATCGGGCACCTGTAGAGCGTCAGGGCCCTACTCGACTGTTTATTGCTGGTGCAACGTGTGGACGCAATTGTAGCTATGGGAGCACCACTAGTGCTGTACACGGAGAAGTGGGAACCTTCCACTTCACCCATTATTGACCCAGGCTACGTTTCCTCCACATGCTCCATTGTTACCCTCGAAATATCACCCGGACACATAATTTTCATTCATTGCGATCATTTATCTCGCGTGAGGAGCTAACTTAGTCTCGACGGAGGTGAGTTGTATTTCCACTGCAGAAACTTATAGCGATGTTGAACGCTCCACACGATTGCTAACAAGCATATTCTAAAACACCTGAGTTCTCCAGGCTATTTATTGCAACTTCAATTCTGCCCTATACAGTTGATCTTTTCGTCCAATCGATCAAGCACTACCATCGTCGGTGGTTATTGACTCCATTGGAATATGATCAACACCCTTGGGAAATATTTTAGTCCATTCACGGAGGTGGCTCCTTCGCGGAGTACCTAGTCAGTTCACGGAGGCCCCCCTTCCGTGAACTAACGGGTTCGTTTACGGAGTCAATCAAAATTACAAATACTCTGCTTGGCGTACATATATATGCGCACGCACTGGCATGTACGTACACTCTTCCTCTTCAGCAAGCTTCCCGTCTTCAGTCCACTTCTGAGCTCATCCAAGTATGTTGTGAGTGTAAGGAGAATTGCGCTACAGTTTGTTGCAAGTGTTTCAAAGCGAAAGTCGAGTGCACACTTCATTGCCGCGGCCGGAATGGTGGTGCTCAGTACACAAATTCTGGAGCTTTAGCAGCGCCATTTGGTACTTTCAGTCTCGAACGAAAAACAACAGCTCCATCTGAGACAGGTCACAATCAAAAACGCTGTTGAGGAAAAACCGGTATATAACGAGATGCTTGCGAGCGTACTAATCCTTCATCCGCAGAGGATTCTGCCGATGAGAGCTGCGATTGAGCAGAACAGAGTACTCAAGATGGGGAAGTTATCGAGGAGGAAGAGGTCACTGGGGAGGAAGAGCCTTAAGGAAGAGGAAGAGGGCAATTATAGGGCAGAGTGTTTCGGGCATCTAGAGCTTGTGGAGAGTGATGGCCTTAGGGCATTGTTCTTAAGGCTACGCACGTATATATAGAGAGCTTATTTTTCTCCAGCTCCAAACCTCTTACACAATACATATACAAGTTTGATCCTCTCTAGATTGCTGCATTCGTGAGGCTTCAATGTCACCGCCCCCCCGCAGCAGCGATGAGGAGGATGGAAATGAGAAAGATGAGCCGGTTTCAAAAGATGACATGGAGCACAGTGAAATTGTAGTTGCACCTGGACATCCAAGACGTAGCTGATCATAGGGATCACGACAATGTATAGAGTATCTATAAGTTTTGATTGACTCCGTGAACGAACCAGTCATTGACCGATGTAGGGTATGGACACCGCGAACGAACCAGTCAGTTCACGGAAGGTAGGCCTCTGTGAATGGACTAGAACAGGAAACAACTCTAGCCGTCTAACTTGTCAACCAAGGGGAACTGAATATTGTATGCAGTGAGTGCGTAAAGCCGATGGAACTTCACTAACAAATGTACGCACCATTTTGTCTGGGCCCATCCGGCAGCAGCTATTATTCGTGTCGGTTACTGTAGTAGTAAACTCAAGGTGGTTGAGGAAGAACTGCGCACTGAAGCGAGAAGAGAAAGGGGTGTGCTTTGCCAGCTGTAGATGGGTAGTAAAAAGAAAAGGGTCGAAGTCCAAGGGCCAAGCTTTACCATCCTCAAGAATTACAACTCCCTCAACTCCTCTTGTATCCACCACTCGTGCTTTCCCACCACCACTCATCTAATCGTGCCGCGTTGTGCTCTGACGGAACGCCTCCAAATATATCCACAGTATGTGCACTTCCAATCCTTTGCTTCGTTTTCACTTCTCACGACGCTTTTCATTGCTGGTTTTCAACTACCTTCTCACCTCTTATACCCACCCTTACACAACCTGTACCTTCAATATTGCTAACATGCGCATTGCTGCAGATGCCTATAACTACTGTTAGGCTGACGCTGAGATTGTGGGTTGACCATGAATCGTTTAGACGTCAGCATAATTGCGGTGATGTTAGACCTGGTGGTCAATTGAAGAATAATTATAGTGGCATCCCTCAAATAATCTTCAATTATGACACAATCAACGACGAGCATGCATCATTAAATCTCAAGGACCTTATCAACACGCATACTAGCTGCGTTAAGCGGTATATTATTGGAAATCCGCTCAACCCCGGGCCCGAGTCCGCCCGATGGCGGAGCGGCCAATGTGGCCTTGTCATTCTGTATATAGAGAGACCGCTAGAGTAGAGAGAACGATATCGCTTTTGGACTTTCTCCCAGCGCCCGCTACCATTTCCAACAGGTTATGAGCCCGGACAGCGCAGCGCTTGAGTTAGTCTAAGACTTTCACCCCGATTCATTTCTAAGGCTACCTCAGCGGTAGACCTTCCGTTCTGAGCTTTCCACCGGGGAATGCTATTCATCAAAGTTACTACTCTAAGTGAGCTTCCGATTTGTTTTCGAAGGTCAACTCCAGACCTTCTGTTCTGAGCTTCCCACCAGGCCGGGAACGCTACATCTAAGTCACTCATTCAAGTGCACTTCCGGTTTATTTTCTAAGGTCCACTCCAGACCTTCTGTTCTGAGATTGTTTCAATCTCCTTCGCTCCGACCCCTACAGGATCGGAGGTCTCAAACTCCCATCTCCGACTTAGAAGTTCTTGCGGCATTTCTTCTCTATTCTCCGAACTTCTACTTTAGTTGCTAGCTGCATTGCTAGTGGTGATATTGGTGCCGCCACTTGGATCACCCCTGGTCACCTACCACGCTACGGTGACTTCCGGCACAGAAATACCTCACGAAGAAAATTTCTTCTCGCTCCCCACATAGGTATTCCGATCAACTGGTATTCTGATCAATTGGCGCTTGGTACGCCATTCGAACACATTCAGATCTGTCCTTTCACCAAAGGATTCCGTATATAAGGACCTCCTTCTGCCTCCACCTTCATTCCACATCCAATTCATCATAACCAACTCATCGTCGCTTATTCTCATTCCACATTGCTTCTTCTATCTCCCCTTCGCTTTTAGTATCATATCCCTCCATCACATATAGCTCAAGATGACTTCTGATCTCTCTGCTCTCGCTTCAATTGGCTTCATCAAGCCCCTCAGCTCGCATTCAGATTTTCGCAATTGGCTACTTGCTGCCACCGACATCTTTGCGGAGAAGGATTGGCTTGCACTGATCGAAGGCAAGGAACCTCGACCTGCTGCCACCAAGGACGCCACTGGATCGCCACCAACTTCCTCTACTCCGTCTGGCTCCACCTCCACCTCCTCTGGTGCCTCCATCGATACGAAGCTGGATGAGAGTCTTCAGGCATGGGACACGAAAGCCACTAAGGTCCGCGGCCTTCTAGGACGAATGCTCGATGCCAACCACAGAGAGATGTATTCAACAGAGAGAGATCCAGCGACTGTGTGGAAGATGTTGAAGGAGCGGTACCAGGGGAAGGACAAGCAACGAATCTGGTTCCTCAGGAGTGAGCTGTCTAAGGTACAGTACCAGGGGGAGGATATGTCAGATTTTATCTCGAAATTGCAGAAGCTCCTCAACCAGCTTCTCAGTGCTGGGTGCACAGCCTATGAGGACGATGACAAGATCTTCCTCTTGCTCAACACTCTACCCATGGAGTACCACCCTTTCAGAA